>Ga0307414_10000491_pt1 | contig 20583 bp, 15 predicted proteins | sample DK1Ometagenome_FD_203804 | JGI IMG/M metagenome (GOLD analysis project Ga0307414, IMG submission 203804) | Maize rhizosphere microbial communities from greenhouse at UC Davis, California, United States - DK15-O-3 | ecosystem: Host-associated > Plants > Roots > Rhizosphere > Soil | place: USA... | reverse complement strand
ACCTTCACCACGACCTGGCGGCCGAGCGCCGGGTCAGTGGCGACGAACACGCGCGCCATGCCGCCGCCGCCGAGCTCGCGCTCGAGCGTGTAGGCGGCGCCCAGCGAGGACTGCAGCCGGTCGCGGAGCTGGTCGGGCACGGGATCCTGCGGGAGGGGGCGGGGCGGCAATATCGGGCCTCGCATTACGATCAGCAAACGAACGGCTCTCGCCCGGCGACGCCCGGCGAGCTCACTTCGGCCGCGAGGTCCCGATCTCCCCGACGTTGTCGTCGCGCTCTCGCTCGATGAGCTTGCGATAGGGATCGATCCCCGCGCGCGCCGGCTGGCGCGGCACCGTGACCACGATCGCCTGCTTGCCGGCGCGAACGCGGTGCTGCTTCAGGTAGAGCGACTCGCCCGGCGAGCCCTTGCCCGGGTTGCCGGCGAACACGCCGATCTCGACGAGGTCGTCCATCTCGACCGGCGTCTGGTTGCCGATGCTGTCCGCGCGCGCCTTCGAGGCGTCGACGAACAGCGTCACGCGATAGGCTCCGCCGTCGATCGGTTCGGCCTTGGCGGAATCGGTGCGAACGTCCCAGAGCGTGATGTGCTCGAACAAGTCCGACAGCAGCGGCTTGAGCGAGTCCGGCGTGATCGCCCCGAGCTCGGCGTAGAGCGCGCGCGACGTGGGAGCCGGCGCGTTCGCCCCGCCGTACTCGTCGCGGAAGCGGCGCAGCGCGCCGTTGACCACATCGGCGCCGAGGCGCTCGCGCAGGGTGTACATCGCCACGGCGCCCTTGAAGTAGTAGACGTAGTTCTGGTCCACGACGTCGAGCAGCGCCACCTCGCGGTTCGTGTAGACGCTCCGCCACTCGAAGTACTTGTTCATGTTGTAATCGTAGAACTCGCGAGCCATCCGCTCGCCGTACGTGGTCTCCAGCACCATCATCGAGCTGTACTGCGCGAGCGTCTCCGACACCATGCCGGCGCCGGGCTCGGATGCGGGGATGACCTGCCCGCCCCACCACTGGTGCGCGGTCTCGTGCGCCACGACGAAGAAGGTGCGATCGACGTCGCCGGAGTCGACGCGCGTCAGGAACGCGCTCCCCTCCGAGAACGCGATCGTGTGCGGGTGCGCGCGGGCGCCCGGCGCGTACAGCGGGAACTCGACGACGCGCAGCTCGTCGAACTGGAACGGGCCGAACTGCTCGCCGTAGTAGGCGAGCGATGCGCGCATGCTGCGCATCATTCGGTCGACGTTCACGTCGTGCGTCGGGTGGTAGTACACGGCGAGCGCGACGCCCCGCGCCGTGTCCCGGCGGAGGGCGTACTTCGCGGACAGGACCGCGATGCCGTAGCGGATGGGCCGATCGGTCCGGTAGTGGAAGTAGCGGCGGCCCTTCTCGGTCCATTCCCGCACGAGCCGTCCCGGCGAGACGGCCGTCTGATGCGGCTCGGTGCCGATGATCGTCTCCATGTCCACCAGCTGTACCGCGCCCGCCTTCGCCCGCGTCTCCACGTCGCCAGCGCTCGGCGCCTGCGTGCGTGGAGGGAGGCCGCGCTCGCGGCGTGACTTCTCGTCTGTCAGCTCCCGGCCGGCCGAGTAGCCCAGCGCCGGCATCCAGTTGGCCAGGATGTACACGCCATTGGGCGTGACGTCGGTGGGTGGGCCGTCGTTGCGGAAGCCGCGCGGCCGCTGGACGAGCCGGAAGGTCATCGCGATCGAGTCGCCCGGCGCGAGCGGACGATCGAGCGCGAAGATGCGATAGCGCTGCACGGAGTCGTCGAGGACCAGCCGCGCGCCACGGTCGAAGCTCACCGCTCGCGTGTCGACGAGCATGCTCGGCAGCACGTGGAGGGAGTCGATCGCCCGGCCGGCGCGGTTCACGAGCCGGAACGTGCCCTCGATCTCCGCCGCGCCCTCCGCCGGGTACAGCTCGACGCGCATGCGCGATGCATACGGGCTCGGCGAGGGTGCGTCCGCGAACCGCTTGTACTTCCGCTCGTACTCGGCCTTCAGCTGCGCGACCTCGTCCGGCGTGCGGTACGCGTTGAGGACGTGCGTGTTGTAGAAGACGAATCCACCCAGAGCGACGATCAGCATCACGGCGACCGCGGCGGCGGCCAGGACGCTGCCGTGGAGCCGCTGCCGCGCGAGCGCGAGGCGGCGGCGCAGGCCCAGCTCGCGCCCGCGGACCCAGAACAGGTTGGCCAGCAGCGCGAACAGCAGCGCCCACGCCGCCCAGTAGAGCTTGAACCACACGAGCCCCGCGGTGAACGGCGCGAGGCCGTTCATGTCGGACCAGGTCCACCCCGGGTCCGACCCGTAAATGGCCATCCGGTTCGTGATGCCGATGAGGCCGGACACCATCGTCGACACGAAGTACACCACCACCAGGAGGTGGCCGAGGTACTTGTTGTTCACGATGACGTGCACGGCCGTCGCGAGGGCGGCGAGCAGCACGTAGTCGACGAGCTTCACGCCGAAGAGGAGCTCCAGGTAGACCGGGATCTCGAAGCGCGTGTAGCCCTGGAGCGCCTGGAGGATCATTCCGGCGGCCATGAACGCCAGCTGCAGCACCACGAGCATCGTGACGAGCGCGAGGAAGCGTCCGAGCAGCGCGACGCCGTTCGGGACCGGCGCGACGGCGGCGATGTCGCCCATGCCGACCTCGCGCTCGCGCCACACGAGCTCGCCGGCGAGCACGGCGATGATCAGCGCGATGACCGGCGGCACGTAGCTCCCGAGCACCGTGCCGGCGATCAGGTGAGTCACGGGCCACGACTCCGTGCCAAAGCTCTCGGTGCCCACGTTCCAGCCCGCGGTGAAGACGATGACCATCGCGCCGGCAACGATGAGCAGGAACACCTTCGTCGCGGCGACCTCGCGCCAGCCGCGCGCGGCGATGGCGATCGTCTGCCGGACGCGTCCCCCGAAATCGAAGGAGCGCCGCCCGGGGGCAGCTTGCACCGCCTCGATCGGCGCCAGCCGGTCCGGGGCGGTGTCGACTACGGCACGCCGGCGCCACCAGCGGCGGAGCGCGACGCCACCGGGGTGCGCGAAGCGGAAGCGCGCGACCAGCAGCGCGAACGTCGCCGCCGCGATGCCGATCCACAGCGCGCGGTTGAGCAGCATCACCGTCGGCCACCCGATGAGCCGGGCGCTCTGCTCGGCGGGCGTCCAGAGCTTCGTCGTCAGCGAGATCGCGCCGCCGCCGAAGGGACCGACCAGCGCTTCGAGCATGGCGCTGCCCAGGGCCGTCGTGAACTCTGCGGCAAGGGCGCCGAGCAGGAACAGCGCGAGACCGCCGAGGTAGGTGGCCAGCGCCTGCCGGGTGAGCGCGGCGGCGGCGAACATGAACGCGCCGATGATGATCACGTTCGGCAGCAGCATCAGCACGTACGCCTGGACGTACGCGTCGAGCTGCACGGGTCCGAACTTCCCCTCCGACATGTACGGCATCACCGATGCGAGGAGCAGGCCGAGCGGGACGCCCAGCACCAGGATGGCGTTGACGAGCAGTCCGCCGAGGAAGCGGCCGCCGAGGTACTGCGCCTCGCGGACGGGAGACGTATAGAAGAGCGAATGCATGCGCGTCTGCACGTCGCGCGACGCGGCGTCGCCGAAGATGCCGGCAGTGACGAGCATCCCGACGCTGCCGAGGATGGTCGACATCTGCATGACCGCGACGGGAGCATTCAGGTAGTTGCTGCTCCCGTTGATCGCGTGCAACAGCAGGAACGGGATCCCGAAGAGCACGAGCGCGTAGACCCAGGTCGAGGGCTGGCGGACGCGGTACTCCACCTCGAAGCGGAAGATTTCGCCGACCATCATCGTCCGGCCGCCATCGCGACTGCCGGCGCGGACGGACCCTGCCCCGAGCTTGTCGAGGGGTGGTGTCCCGCCATCACGCTGAAGTAGACGTCCTCGAGATCCGGCTCCACCCTCTCGAACTCCGGCCCCGGCGACGACTCCGCGTAGACGTGCACGAGGGTGCGGCCGCCGAGGAGCTTGGTGCAGATGACTTTGTGGCGTTGCTCGAGCGCTGCCAGCTCGGTCTTTGCGACGACGCGCGTCCAGACGCGGCCGCGCAGCGCCGCGATCGCGGCCAGTGGCTCGGCCTCGAGGAGGATCTCGCCCTCGTCGATGATGGCCATGCGGCTGCAGAGCTCCGAGACGTCCTCGACGATGTGGGTGGAGAGGATGACGACGGCTTGCTCGCCGATCTCGCTCAGCAGGTTGAGGAATCGCACGCGCTCGGCGGGATCGAGCCCCGCGGTGGGCTCGTCGACGATGATGAGGGACGGGCCACCGAGCAGGGCGACAGCGATGCCGAAGCGTTGGCGCATACCGCCGGAGTATCCGCCGAGACGTTCGCGCCGGACGTCCCACAGGTTGGTCTGGCGGAGCAGACCCTCGACCACGTGCTGGCGTTCACCGCGGTCGGTGAATCCCTCGAGGATGGCGAAGTGGTTCAAGAGGCGTTCGGCCGAAACGCTGGGGTAGACGCCGAACTCCTGCGGCAGGTAGCCGAGCGTGCGACGGACGCGGTCTTTCTCGCGCAGCACGTCGATGGCTTGCCCGGCGCCGCCCGGATCACCGAGGGTGATCGAACCGGTGTCAGGCTCCTGAAGGGTGGCGATGGTGCGCATGAGGGTGGACTTTCCGGCGCCGTTGGGGCCGAGGAGTCCGTACATGCCGCTGGGGATGTCGAGGGTGACGTCGCGGAGGGCGCGGACGCCGTTGGGGTAGGTCTTGGAGACGCCGCGGATGGCGAGGTGCATCATCGGATGGAGGGCTGGGGCGCGGAGATCCCAGGCTGCGGGGATCGGGAGGGGCGAGGGGCCGCGTCGGTGTCGGGAGGCGGCACGGAGGCGGCAACGACTACAGTTGCCGTCTCCGCCCTTCGCGTTACGATCGCTTTCGCACTTCGCACTACCTCGCCAGCGGATTCGGCCGGAGCTGGAACCGGACCGCCTTGCTCGTGGCTCCCTTCCCGCCCTCCATGTGGTAGGGGGTGCGGGTGCTGATGGCGGCCCAGAGACCGCGCCCCTTCCAGCCGGCGTCCGGGTCGTCGATCCGGCCGTCCAACCACTTGGTGTAGAACCCCATTGGGTAGGGGACGCGCAGGACGACCCACTTCCCGTCCTTGAGGACCAGGAGCCCCTCGGACTGGTTCCCGGTGTTGATCGGCACGTTCTCGCCGAGGCCGAGCGTGTTGAACTGGTCCACCCAGGTGAAGTAGCTCCCTTCCCCACTCCCCGGGCTGGTGACGTTGCCGAGCTGCGGGAGGGGCTCGGCGTAGAAGGTCCACCCCTCCGGACAGTGCTGGCCGGTGGCGGTGGGGCCGTTCAGCGGACCGCGGCACTTGCGTCGGTCGAAGCTGGCCATGTGCCCGCTCGCCATGGCGGTCCAGTACACGCCGTTTCGGTCCACGTCGCCGCCGCGCGGGGAGAAGCCCTGGTTCGCGACGGCCGGGTTGTTCCACGGCACCTCGAAGATCTCGGTGAGCGCGGTGTGCGGCGGGTTCGAGCCGGGGCTGAGCCGGACGATCGCACCAGGGAACCCGAACGTCGTTCCCCACACCGACCCGTCAGGCGCCGGCGACAGCGCGTACACCCCGCCTCCGTACTGCCCGGTCCCGATGCGCTTGTCCTTGCCGGGATCCACGGGCGCGTTCGGCTCCACGTACTCGTCGCGGCGGCCGTTCGCGTTGACGTCCATGATCAGCGCGGTCCATCCCTGCGCCCTCTCCTCGTCGCCCGTCTGGTCCCACAGCCTGGTGTTGAACCACCCCACCACCGGCCCACCGCCGCTCGTCCAGAGGGTGCTGTTCGCATCCTCGGCGAACATCAGGTGGTGCGTGCCGAAGCAGGTGCCGACGTGCTTCATCTCCTTCGTCTTCGGGTCGTACACCGCCAGGTGGCGGTTCGAGGCGTTGAGCGGGAAGAGCTGGGCCGAGGGATGGCTCGAGCCGGCCTTGCAGAAGGCCGGGTTGTCCGGCGGACGAACCCTGGAGGTGATCCAGACGCGCCCCTTCTCGTCGAACATCGGGTTGTGCACGTTCGCCCGGCTGGTCCAGATCGCCTCGGTGCCCCAGTAGGGCGAGGGGGCAGCGACCTGCGCCGGCGCCGCGCGTGGCGTACTCGGGTCGCGGACGGTGACGGGGACCTGGGACGCGGTATGGGTCTTCGGGTCGAGCACCGGCATGTAGTCGGCGCTCGCCTCGAGCACGGCGTAGACCGGACCGTTGGCGTTGACGGTGGGATTGCGGCGGTCGGTCGACACCAGGTCGTGCAGGTACGCCTTCGGATCGGCCCAGTCCCGGAGGGTGATGACGACGTTACGCTCGATCCCCTGCGGGCGGGGTGGCGCGGGCGGGACGGCCCCCGCCGCGATCCGGTCGGTCCAGTCGGCGAACATCCGCAGCGTGCGCGGCGCGCCCATCTGCTGCACCGCTCCCATCATGCCCCCTCCCGCCTGGCCGGACGCCAGTCTCCGCTGCCACGCGATCTCGGAGGACTCGAAGGTGCCGAGCGCCGGGTGCAGCTCGCGCGTCCCCTTGCTCCCCAGCTGGTGGCAGCCCATGCAGGCGCCGTTCTTCACGAACCGGACGTACTCCGCCTGGCTCTTGAAGTTCGGGTTGATTCCGTTCCCCTCCGGGCCGGTGCCGGGGAACTCGCTGTCGGCCGGGACTCTGATCAGCGAGAACCAGTACCCGGCCGGGTAGTACTCCGCCGCGGCGCGCGCATTCGGCGCGGGGGTCGCCCGCAGGTTCAGCGTCGTCCCGGGCTCCGCCCGCTGCTTCGGCGAGTCGACCAGCCCGTACCCACGCACCCAGACGTCGTAGCTCGCCTGCGGGAGGTCGGGGAGGAGGTACCGCCCCCGGTCGTCGGTCACAACGATCTTGGCGAACTTCGTCGGGAGGTCGGAGGTCTCGGCGATCACCCACACCCCTGCCTCGGGGCCGCTCGCACCCATCACCACCCCCGCGACGTCGTCGCGATCGATCGTCGTCCCGCCGGGGGCGAGCTGCGTACCGTGCGTGCAGGCCGCCCAGAGCAGCGCGGACGCCGCCACCGTCGCGCCCGCGAAGAGTGCCTTCGTCGTCTTCATCCGCCAGCTCCCCTGATGATGTTCCGCCGCGTTCGGCACGACTAGTCGATGCCTACGAGACTGTCGGGCGAAGGTTGCATGCGACAATCAGGGACGCGACGACGCAGCCGGCGGGCGGCGCAAATCGGCGACGAGCGGCTGATTCTGGCGACGAGCGGCGGGCGGGCGCGCCATCGTCGCCGCACTCCCATCATCCAAACCGGTCCCTGAGCCGCGCCCCGAACCGACGGCTCATGGTCAGCGGCTCCGGCAGGCCGCGCAGGTACACGTGCTGGCTGGCGTGCGACCATGGCTCCAGCCGCTCGACGTACTCGAGGTTCACGATGGTGGAGCGGTGGATGCGCACGAACTGCCGGTCGGGGAGGCGCTGCTCCCATTCCCGGAGCGGTTTCGCCGACGGCTTGCGCACCAGGTGCGGGGCCAGGCGCAGCGTGGAGCCATCGCCCTCCGCCTCGATGGCCACGATGTCGCGCACCCGGACGAAGGCGCGCTCCTGACCGAGGCGCAGGAAGAGCCGGTCCTCGTAGGTGACCGTCTCGCGGGTGGGCGCCGGCGGCTGCGCGGCTGCGAGCCGGCTCACCGTCATGGCGAGCCGCTCGGGCGCCACCGGCTTGAGCAGGTAGTCGAGGGCGTTCACCTCGAAGGCGCGGAGGGTGTAGTCGTCGAACGCGGTCACGAACACGACGTCGACATCCACGCCCAGCAGCGGCAGCAGGTCCATCCCCGTTTCGCCCGCGAGCTGGATGTCGAGGAACACCACGTCTGCATCCGTGGCGTGCACGAGGCGCGCGGCGTCGGACACCGAGGCGGCCTCGCCCACGACGTGCACCTGCTCGGCGTGCGCCTCTTCGAGCAGCGTCCGCAGCTCGCGCCGGGCGAGCCGCTCGTCGTCCACGAGCACGGCGTGGCGCCGACGCGCGCTCACGTGGCGGCCTCGGCGCGGCAGCGGGCCGGCAGTTCCAGCAGGACGCGCACGCGCCCGTCGGCCTCCTCGATCTCGATGCGATGCTCCGCGGGATGGAGCGCCGCGAGGCGCGCGCGGACGTTGGCGAGCCCCACGCCGCCGGGCAGGCCGTCGTCGTCCTCGTCCGCCTCAGGCGCAGTCGTCCGACCGCCCGCCCACCGTCCCGTGTTCTCGACCACGACCCTGAGCCGGTCCGGTGCCACCAGCCGCGCCTCCACCCGCAGCACGAGCGGCGCACCGGCGGCGCCGGCGGCGCCATGCTTCAACGCATTCTCCACGAGCGGGTTGAGGAGGAACGCCGGCACCTCACAGCGCAGCGCGGCGGGCTCGACGTCCACGCGCGCGTCGAGACGCTCCTCGAACCGCACCTGCTCGATCGCCAGGTAGCCGCGCACCGACGCCACCTCCTCCTCGAGCAGCGCGACGTGCAGCGGGCGCTCCACCAGCGCGTAGCGAAGGTAGCCGGAGAGTGCGGTCACCATCTCGCGGGCGCGCTGGCGGTCCTCGTTGATCAGCGCGCGGATGGAGTTGAGCGTGTTGAAGAGGAAGTGCGGGTTCAGCTGGTACGCGAGCATCCGGAGCTGCGCGTCGCGCGCCGCGGCCACGGCGCGCAGTGCCTGCTCCCGCTGCTCGCGCAGCGCGGTGTTGTACTGCATCCCCAGGCGCACGAGGCTCCACCCGAACAGCGGGAGGGCGCCGTTGATCAGGGCGCCGTCGAGGATCCACCCGTGCCGGGCGGGGAGCGACGACGGGCCACCGACGATGATCGAGTGGATGATGCCGGCGCCGAAGTGCCGGTAGTAGTAGTAGGCGAGGATCCACAGTACCCCTGCCGCGTACGACCCGGCGAGGCTGATGGCGAGCGCGCGGCCGAAGGACGCCGGCCCCACGCCAAGCCGGTCGTACACGAGGCCGAGGATCAGCGACAGCAGGAAGCCGATCAGGATGTACACCGGCGTGGTTGCGAGGACGACCGCCCACGGCCGCACGTCCAGCCACCCGATCATCATCGCGGCGCCGAACAACAGCCAGCCGCCCACGCTGAGCAGCAGGAAGCCGCTGGGGCCGCGGCGCCGCGCACCATCCGGCGCGGCCTCCAGGGAGTCCGCCGCACTGGGGCGAAGGGTGGACAACGGCGTCATCGCTCCGTTGGTCATCGGTAGGGAGTAGCTCACCGCGGCGTGCGTCCGAGCGCCTCGAACACCGCCGACATCGGCACGCGCCGGGTGTCGCCGAGTCCGTTGCCGGGCCGTCGAGGCGGGCGTTCCGTTCGCGGGTAGAGAGCGCTGCCTCCAACGACGGCCTGTCCGCGAAGCGGCGGTCGCTGGTAAAGTAGAGGTACCGGCCGTCCGGCGACACGATCGGAGACGATGTTCCGGACGACGTCTCGGCAGGCCGTGGATACGCTTCTCGGCGACGGGGCCGTCAACGTACTAGGTGGTGCCTGACGACGCCGTGGTCTCCGTCCCCGCTCCGTCCCGCCTCCCCTACTGGATCTGGATGTACAGCGGCACCGGCCAGAGCCGTAGGATGTCGCCGCGCGGCGTCGGCGGCCTGTCGTTCTTGGCCTTCGTGAACTGCTTCCAGCCCGTGAACTGCACCGGCTCACTCTTGATGTCCCGCCAGTAGGTGTCACGCTTCATCCAGGGCGGGCCGAAGCCGTCCATGTGCATCACGACCTGCACGCGCGGGTCGAGCGCGATCTTCGCGGCGTTCGTCACGCCGCGGGGCGTGAAGCGGTGGACGACGAGGATCTTCGGCGGGAGCTTGTGCCGGGTCACCAGGCCGGCGAGGAAGCGCGAGGCGTAGTTGATGTCGGCCGCGTCGTAGGTGCCGACGCGGCGCCCGGGGATGCCGCCCTTCTTCATCGAGAACTCGGGGTCGATGCCGAGGTGCACGTCGGGGCGCACGAGGAACTTCTCGATCCACGGGAGCTCCGCCTGCAGCGTGCTCTGTCCGACCTGCAGGTCCACGAAGAGCAGCGCGTTCCGGCTCCGCGCCCAGCCGTACACCTTCTCGATCATCGCGCTGTCGTGCCGCGTGCGGTACTTGCCGCTCGGCCCCGGCGTCGCGTCGGCGACGAGCACGATCAGGTGCAGCGCGGGCTGCACGGGGTGCGTGGGGTCGACGCGGTTCCAGGCCGCCACCTCGGCGTCCAGCTTGCGCAGCATCTCCTCGGGGTCGAACTCGCCGAGGATGCCCATGCGCCGCGACTTCGGGTTGCCGTAGAACGCGACGATGCGCATTGCCGGGAGGATGCTCCCGGGCAGTGGCTCGGGCCCCTTCACCGGCCAGAGCGAATCGACCGGGCTCCCGACGTCGCGGAAGGCAAGATGCCGTTCGCCCGCCTTCGGGCCAATGAGTCCGCGGACCGGCCGCGGCGGCGTCGTGTCCGTCGTCGTGTCCGTCGTCGCGCGCACGGCCGGCGTCGCTGGCGTGACCCCGGGCGCTACAGCGGGCGCGACGCGCAGCGGGAGCGTGTCCATCACGGTCGCCCGCCGCGCCGCCTCGAGCGAGTCGACGGTGTCGGCCGGCACCCTGGGTGTTGAATCGCGCGACGCGCCGCGCGCCCGCTGCACGGACGTCGCCTCGGCGCCAGCATCCTGGGCGCGCTCGCCGCACGCCAGGGCGAGGGACGCGGCGACACCGGCGACGAGCGCGTACCGGCGGGTCGTGGATGCTGCAGGCGAGTGAAGCGGCACGATGAATCGTCCAGGCGGCGGTGATCGGTGCCACGGACGCTAGCGGGTTCGCCGTTACTGCACGACCCCCCGGCGGAATCTCGCCTCGGCGCTCTCGACGTGGGCGCGGTAGCCCTCGGGATCAATGAATGGGTCGGCCGGGTCCTTCGCCCTGTCGCGTGGGACGAACTTGCGGTAACGGCCCCACAGCCGCGCGTGTGGTTGCCCGTGAGGCCCGCGGTGAGCGCGATCAGACCGACGCGGACCGTGTCGCCGGCCCGTTGGCGATGCGGAGCTTGCCTTCCTGGACGAGCAGCCGCATCGGCTCGCCAGTGCGCTCGTTGAAGAACAGCCCCGCCCTGCTGCTGACGTCGACACCAGGCGCATTGTCCGAGTTCGCGGCCTGCGCCCGGACCGAGGCCGGAAGCGGTGGGAGGTACAAGTCGGATACGCGCGCCGCGAGCGCCGTTGCCGACACCGGATCGAAGTTGCACGCGACGGCGACCGACAGGCCGTGCTCCGGAACGCGACCCATCCAGGTGCTGAATCCGGCCGCGCCGCCGGAATGCGACACGACGAGGCCGCCGGGCGTATGGTCGACGATCAGCCCACGCGAGTACTTGAGCCTCCTGCCGTTGTTCAGGCGCGTCGTTTCATGAAGCTTGTCGGTCACGAACTTGCCGAGCCTTCCGCTCGCCAGTGCGTCGTTCCAGACGATGAGGTCACCCACCGTGCTGACGATCGCGCCGCCGCCGCGGTTGTTGCCGAGCCGCATGAACGGCTTCCAGCCGGCGCCGTCCTTCCGGTAGCCGAGGGCCGCGTTCGGGCCGGCCTGCAGGATGTCGGGCACGTACGCGCTCGACTTCATCCCGAGCGGCTCGAACAGGCGTCGGCGTGTGAACTCGGCGAACGACATCCCGCTCGCGCGCGCGACGATCGCCTTCGCCAGCTCGAAGCCGCTGCTCGAGTACGACCACTCCTCGCCGGGCACGAAGTTGAGGCCGCGCTGGCGCTCGATCAGCGTGACGACGTCGGTCCCCTCCGGCGCCAGCGGCAGCATGCCCGTCCAGTCTCGGATGCCGGACGTATGGGTGAGCCGGTGGTCCACCGTGACCTGGTGACCGTAGTCGGGCAGCTCCGGCAGGTGCTTGCGGATGTCGTCCGCGAGCGAGAGGCGCCCGTCCTCGACGAGCAGGAGCACGGACGCGGCGGTGAACTGCTTCTGCGTCGACCCGATGTCGAAGAGCGAGCTCCGGGTCAGCGGGGCGCGGGTCTCGACGTTCGCGAGGCCGTAGGAGCGGTTCACCAGCACTTTGGCCTGCTGCGAGACCCCGACGCCGCAGCCGGGCGTGGACGGCGTGGCGAAGCTGAAGAGGCTGTCGATCTGGGCCGTCCGGTCCTGCGCGTGAAGGGGGGCGGCGAGCAGCACCAGCGTGCCGGCGGCCAGCAATACTGCCTTCGGCATGGACATCCTCGACGTGAAACGCGCGGTGAGAATCATCAGATGTACCGGAACAGCGGCGGGAAGACGAGCACGACGAATGCGGCCCACGCGGCGTACACCGGCAAGTAGTTCGTCTGCCAGCGTTCCACGCTCGCGAACGATCTGCGCGCTCGCAGAAAGCGGACGTAGAGCACGGCGGACCACGCGAGATTGACGAGGAGAATCACGTTCATGCCAAGCGCGGCCACGCGGTTCGGGCTGAAGCCGAACTCGGTGATGCGCGCGGTGATGGCCCACAGCGCCACCGCGTCGGCGAGGAGCGCACTGACCACCAGCACGACCTGCATCACGTCGAAGGCGCCGGCAGGCGACTGGGGGTCGCGGGCGGAGATCGCGTAGAGCAGAAGCCCGAGCACCACGACCAAGAGCAGGTCGAAGACGATGAGCATGTTCCGCTCGATGTCGACTCCGCGTCCGGTCCACAGCAGGGTGCCCAGAAACGTGATCAGCACCGCGGCGAACAGGGGCGTGAAGAGGCGCGCCAGCACGGGCGCCATGTTCTCGATCACGCTCTGCTTGGCCTCCACCAGCCAGGCGGCGACCACGACGGCCCCCGCCGCTCCGCACGGCAGCAGCCACGACTCGAAGAACGGCTCGATGTCGATCCCGATGGACTGGAAGATCATCGCCATGAACGCCGTGAGGACCCCGCCGCCGAGCGCGATCAAGACGTAGTAGATGAAGAGCTCCCCCGAGAATCGAATGAAGTCCATGCGGCCTGCGACCTGGCTCCAGCGGCCGCCGGCGTACGCGATCCCCACCACGAGCCAGAGCGCGATCGGCAGGTGCACCGCCGTGAGTACCTCGGTCGAGCCGCCCGGCGCGAAGGGATAGACGTTGGCGACGACGGCCGCCGCGACGAACGCCGCGGCCAGCCAGCGGAGCGTGGTGGTGTCGGGCCGCCGTTTCCAGGCGAAATAGCCGGTCAGAAACGGTAGCACGAACAGACTCAGGTTGCGGGCGTAGAAGCCGGCGTCCCGGTCCAGCTGCATCCCGAAGAGTGCCGGCACCTTGATGGCGACGGCCGCCGCCACCGCGAGACAGAAGGCGACGATGGCATCCGTTCGTGGCCGCGCCGACGAGTCCCCGAGATCCGAAGGGACGACGACGAGCTGTTTCCAGAGGCGCTCCGAGTGCTCGCGCGCGAACTCCCGCGAGAGGGCGTCGAGGTCGCCCATGCGCTTCACCGCCACCAGGAACGCTTCATCGAGGGCCAGCCCCGCGGTCACCAGCGCCGAGACCTGCTCGCGCAGGTGGTCTTCCAGTTCCGCCACGTCGACGGAGTGGATCGCCTGCCGGCGGCGGAGGTAGCTCCGCCATTGGTCGATCTGCTCCTCGAGCGATATCGTCTCGCCTGAAGCCGGCATCGTCAGGCCCCCTGTGGCAGTAGTGGCGCGGCGAACGCCGGGTGGCTGGTCGGAACGGGAAGGGAGAGCGCCTGCCAGATGCCCCGCAGCGTCGCATCCACCGTCTGCCACTGCCTGCGTTCCTCGGCGAGCTGGGCCCTGCCCGCGGAAGTGATCCGGTAGTATTTGCGACGGCGGCCGCTCTCCGCGACTTCCCACCGCGCCTCGACGTGGCCGAGCCGCTCGAGGCGATGCAGCACGGGGTAGAGCATCCCGTCCGTCCACTCCATGTGCCCTCCCGACAGCTCCCGAACTCGCTGGAGGATCGCGTAGCCGTAGCTGTCCTGTTCGGCGAGGATCGCCAGCACGATCGGGGTCGAGGACGCAGCCATCAGATCCTTGTTGATGTCCATGATTTCACGCCTCGCGCGGCGCTGAAGAACTGGAATCGGAGCATACATAGCAGCATTATACATTGCAGTGCTATGTATAACAAGAGGCCATGTCCGGGAGGTAGCCCGAGGGGTCGCCGTCCCCTAGGCTGGTCGTGACAACGCTCGCCGACCCTCGACCGGAACGGGATCAATGACCATCGCCATCACCGGGGCTACCGGCCAGCTCGGCCGCCTCGTCCTCGACAGTCTCCGGAAGAAGGCTCCCGTCGCTGGCCTCGCGGCCCTCGTGCGCTCGCCCGAAAAGGCGACCGATCTCGGCGTCGATGCGCACGAGGCCGACTACGATCGGCCGGCGACGCTCGACCGTGCGCTCTCGGGTGTCCGCACCCTGCTGCTGATTTCCGGGCCGGTACCGGGCCAGCGCGTGGCCCAGCACCGCAACGTGATCGAAGCCGCGAAGAAGGCGGGCGTCGAGCGCGTCGTCTACACGAGCGTGCTGCACGCCGACAGCTCGCCGCTCGACGTCGCCCCCGACCACCGGGCGACGGAGGCCGCCCTGAAGGCGTCGGGAGTCCCGTACACGATCCTGCGCAACAGCTGGTATACCGAGAACTACACGGGCTCGATCTCCGGCGCGCTGGCCGGGGGCGCTCTCCTCGGCAGCGCCGGCGACGCCCGGATCTCTTCCGCGACCCGCGCCGACTACGCCGAGGCAGCGGCCGTGGTGCTGACGAGTGGCAGCCACGAGGGGCGGATCTACGAGCTGGCCGGCGACGAGGCGTGGACGCTCGCCGACCTGGCGGCCGAGATCTCCCGCCAGACCGGCCGATCGATACCATACCGGAACCTGCCGGCGGAGGAATACGCGAGGGTGCTCACCGGCATCGGCCTGCCCGAGGGGCTCGCGCGGGCGATCGCCGGCTGGGACGTCGCCGCCGCGCAGGGTGCGCTGTTCGACGACTCGCGTCAGCTCTCGCGGTTGATCGGCCGGCCCACGGCCCCGCTCGCGGTCGCCGTCGCCGACGCGCTGAAGCAGGCCGCATGAGCGCGGGTGGCCTCCCTACTCCTCGCCGTCCAGCTCGCGCGTCATCTCGATCATCGTGCGCCGGAAGCCCGCGCGGGCGAACAGTCGCTGCGCCGCCTCGTTGCGCTCCGCCGTCGAGAGCACGACCCGGGGCGCGCCGCGGGCCTCGAGCGCCGTGAGCGTGGCGTCGAGCAGCATCCGGCCGACGCCGCGCCCGCGATGCGTGGGGTCGATCACGATGTCGTGCAGCACGCCCGCCGGTCCGCGCAGCGACATGTAGTCGACGCCCTCGACGGCCGCGTAGGTGTAGCCGAGCACTTCACCGCCCCGCTCGGCGACGAGGACGATGACGTCCGGGTCGGCGAGCTGCGAGCCGAGGAACGAGGCGTACCCGCGCTCCGTCTGCGGCGTCGCCGGCATGAAACGCTTCGGATCGAAGTCGTGGTGCGTCCGGACGAGCAGCGCGCCGAGTCGGCCGACGGCCCGGAGGTCCGCCGGCGCGGCGGGACGGATCGTGACGGCCGGAGTGCCGCTCACCTGGACTCTGCCGCGACCCGGTAGCGGAGCCAGAGCACGTCGTCCGCCCGGCGCTCCACCCCGTCGAGCACGAGCCGGCGCGGCGCCGCCTCGTCATCGTCGAAGAGCGCCGGCGTCCCGAGGCGCCCGTCCGCCACGGGCGCGAGCAGCAGGCTCACCTCGTCGATCAGCCCTGCGCGCAGCATCCCGCCGTTGATCCGTCCGCCGCCCTCGAGCATCAGCGTGCGCACGCCGAAGCGCTCTCCGATCTTCCGGAGCGCGAGCGGTAGGTCCACAGCCTGCCCTGAGCCTGCCGAAGGGTCGGGCACGCCGGCGAGGAGATACGACACGCCGCGCTCGCGCAGCGAGGCAAGGTACTCGTCCGACACGCGCTCCGAGAGAATCGCGACCACGTGGTCGCCGCCGATGTCGTTGGACTCCCAATCGAGTCGCCCGCTGGGGTCGATCGCGAAGGCGAAGGAGTCGTGGTCGCCGGGCGCTCGAAAGTCGTCGCGGGGCGCGTCCCTCGGGCTCTCGCGCGCGACCTCGGCGTCCGGGCGCACGCGCTTCGCGAACGGCTCCATCGTCACCCGGCCGCAGATCCACCCGTCGGCCTCGTAGCTCGCGTGCACGAGCTCGTACTCGCGGCGCACCGCGTCCGAGGCGGGCCAGCCGTTCACGACGATGCGCCCGTCTATCGAAGCGGTCATGTGGCAGATGACGCGCGGACGCCCTGCGGACGCCGCCCTCACCGGTCCACCTGCGCCATCTGCTTCTCGCCGTAGCGCGGCCCGGCGACCTTCTCCGGCGTGAGCGCGGCGTCGAGTGTGCGCATGTCGTCGCTCGTCAGCGTCAGCTGCGCCGCGCCGACGTTCTCCTCGAGGTACTTGCGTCGCTTCGTCCCGGGGATCGGCACGATGCTCGGCCCCGGGCTGGTCGATGGGTCGTCGCCCTTGTGGAGCAGCCACGCGAGCGCGACCTGCGCCGCCGTCGCGCCCTTCCGCGCCGCCAGCTCGCGCACGGCAGACGCGGCCCGCACGTTGGCGTCGAAGTTCTCGCCCTGGTATCGCGGGTCGCCGCGCCGGTAGTCGCCCTCGGGGTACTCTTCGGCGCGCATCACGGCGCCCGCCAGGAAGCCGCGGCCCAGCGGCGCGAACGGCACGAGCCCGATTCCCAGCTCGCGCAGCAGCGGGATGATCCTCGGCTCGAGGTTGCGCTCCCACAGCGAGTACTCGCTCTGCAGCGCCGAGATCGGGTGCACCGCGTGGGCACGGCGAATCGTCCGCTCGCCGGCCTCGGAGAGGCCGAGGTAGCGCACCTTGCCCTCGCGCATCAGGTCGGCCATGGTGCCGACGACGTCCTCGATCGGCACGGCGGGGTCCACGCGGTGCTGGTAGAGGAGGTCGATGTGGTCCGTGGCGAGCCGGCGGAGCGAGCCCTCGACGGCGTCGCGGATGTGTGCGGGTCGGCTGTCCACGCCGGCGACGGCGCCGTTCGCGTCGATCTTGAATCCGAACTTGGTCGCGATGACGACACGGTCGCGCCCGCCCTCGAGCCCCGCCAGCGCGCGGGCAAGTAGCTCCTCGTTCCTGTAGGGCCCGTACACTTCGGCCGTGTCGAAAAACGTGCAGCCGAGCTCCACGGCGCGGTGGATGGTGGCGATGGACTCGCGCTCGTCGCGGTCCTCCGGAGTGCCGTACGCCTGGCTCATTCCCATCAGGCCGAGGCCGAGGGCGGAGACGGTGAGGCCCTGGCTCCCCAGGGCGCGGGTGGTCAGCATGTTCTGCTCCTCGCCGCTGCCGCCGGGCGGGCCGGAAGAGACGCTGGTTGGTGTCCGCGACCGCGGGCTGGATGCCATACGGCACGCCTCTGATGTTAACATCGCTTGTCTGCTTCCAGCGGTCGGGCTCGAGGTGTTCGAGCGGAGAGTGTCGCACCATTGCCGCCTCGTGGAGCTGAGTTGCGGCGGCCGCGCGGGTCGGACGAGCAGACGAAGGTCGCAGGGGCCCGGAGGAGCGATGGAGGTGTTCGAGGTCGTCATCGCGCTGCTGCTCGGCGGCGCGGCGCTCGCCGCGCTGGCGCGGCGCATCAATGCGCCGTACCCGGCGCTCGTCGCGCTCGCCGGTGCCGCGCTCGCGCTCGTGCCCGGCGTGCCGACGCTCGTCCTGGACCCCGAGCTCGCGCTGGCGCTGTTCGTCGCCCCGGTTCTGGTGGACGCCGCCTTCGACTCGTCGCCGCGCGACATGCGGGTGAACTGGCGCGCGATCGCGAGCCTCGCCCTCGGCGCCGTCGCCCTCACCATTGCCGTCGTTGCCGTCGCCGCGCGGCTGCTCGTGCCGGAGATGCCGTGGGCGGCCGCGGTCGCGCTCGGCGCGATCGTCGCGCCCCCGGACGCCGCCGCCGCCACCACGGTGCTGAAGGCGCTCCGCCCGCCCCACCGCCTGCTCGTGATCCTCGAGGGCGAGAGCCTCTTCAACGACGCGAGCGCGCTCCTCGTCTACCGGCTCGCCGTCGGCGCTACGGCCGCCGGCTTCCTCTCGGGGTGGAGCGTGCTGCCGACGCTGCTCGTCGTCACCGTGGGGAGTGTCGTCCTCGGGCTCGTGCTGTCGCACCTCACGCTCCTCGTGAACGCGCGCATCAGCGACGTCGCGACCGCGGTGGTGTTCCAGTTCTGCGGGACGTTCTTCGTCTGGATCCTCGCCGAACAGCTCCACCTCTCGGGCATCATCACGATGGTGGTCTACGCGATGGCGGCGTCGCGCCGGGCGCCGGAGATCCTGCCGGCGCGCATCCGCATCCCGGCGTGGGCGGTGTGGGAGGTCGCGGTGTTCGTCCTGAACGTGCTCGCGTTCGTCCTCGTCGGCTTCCAGCTCAAGTCCATCGCCGCCCGCGTGAGCGGGGAGACCGGCGCGCGGTACGCCGCCTTCGCGGCGGCCGTCTGCGTCGCCGCGATCCTCGCGCGCATCGCGTGGGTGACGGGCGCCGCGGCGTTCAGCCGGTGGCGCTGTCGCCCGCGGACGGACGGCACGCCCGGGCCGCGCGACGCGGTGGCGCTCACCGGGCGCAGCGCGGCGGTGGTCGGCTGGTGCGGCATGCGCGGGACGGTGACGCTCGCCGCCGCGCTCGCGCTCCCGACCGACTTCCCCTTCCGCGACCTGATCCTCACGACGGCGTTCGGCGTCACGCTCGGCACGCTCGTGCTCCAGGGGCTGACGCTCCGCCCGCTCATGCTGCGCCTGCGGCTCGAGGACGACGGCTCCGTGGACCGTGAGGTGCGTCTGGCGCGCGTCGAGGGCCTGCGGGCGGGGCTGGCGGCGGCCGCGACGTGCCCGGGCGCGGAGTCGGCGGAGCTCGTGCGGCACCGCTACGACCTCCAGTTGCGCCGCGCCGAGGCGGAGTTCGCGCGGGACGGCGCGCATGGGACCGCAGCGGACGCGGTGGCGGCGGAGCGGGCGTCCGCCGTCACCGCCGACGGCCCGGACGACGACACGGCGGTCGTTCGCGCGGCGCTCGAGGCGCAGCGGCGGCGACTCGTCGCGCTGCGGGACAACGGGACGATCGGCGACGCCGCCTTCCAGCGCGTCCAGGAGGAGCTCGACTGGACGGAGCTCGGCTGGGCGCAGGTCGTCGGCTCCGAGCACCCGGGAGACGGTCAGCGGTAGCCCCGCGCATCGTCGTCGCTGCGTCCGGTCGCGGCCGCCCGCCGGAGGAGCAGCTCCCGCTCGCGCGCGTTGCGCGTGAGCGCGGCGGCGCGCGAGAACTCCTCCCGGGCCTCGGCGTCGCGGCCGAGCTTCTCGAGCAGGTCGCCGCGCACGCTCGGCAGCAGGTGGTAGTCCCTGAGCGCGCCGCCAGCGGCCGCCTCCGCCGCCAGCGCGTCGGCCAGCGCGAGCCCGGCAGCCGGCCCGTACGCCATCGCCACCGCGACCGCGCGATTGAGGGACACCACCGGCGACGGTGCGGCGTCGGCGAGCGCGTCGTAGAGCGCCGCGATGCGCGTCCAGTCGGTGTCGGCCGCGACGCGCGCCCGCGCGTGGCAGGCGGCGATCGCGGCCTGCAGCGCGTACGGGCCCAACGACCCACCCGTCGCGTGCGCGAGCGCCTCCGCGCGCGCGAGTGCCGCGAGGCCCCGCCCGATCAACACGCGGTCCCACCGCCCGCGGTCCTGCTCGAGGAGCAGAATCGGCTCGCCCGCCGGGCCGACGCGGGCGCGCAGCCGCGACGCCTGCAGCTCCATGAGCGCGACGAGGCCGTGCGCCTCCGCCTCGCCCGGCGCGAGCCCCACCACGACGCGCCCGAGCCGCAGCGCCTCGTCGCAGAGCTGGGGGCGCACCCAGCTGTCGCCCGCCGTGGCGGTGTAGCCCTCGTTGAAGACGAGGTAGAGCACCTCGAGCACCGACGCGAGTCGCGCCCCGAGCTCGGCGCCGCGCGGCACCTCGAACGGGACGCGGGCGGCGGCGAGGGTGCGCTTGGCACGCACGACCCGCTGCGCGACGGTGGATTCCGACACCAGGAAGGCGCGCGCGATCTCGTCGGTCGTGAGCCCGCCGACCAGCCGCAGCGTCAGCGCCACCCGGGCATCGCGCGCCAGCACCGGGTGGCAGGTCATCAGCATGAGCCCGAGCCGCTCGTCGCCTACCGGATCGTCCATCGCGGCGTCGAGCGCGGCCGCGGCCTCGCCGGCCCGCGCGTCGTGCTCGGCGCCGAGCTGCGCGTGGGTGCGGTCGAGCATGGGGCGACGTCGCAGGTGGTCGATCGCCCGGCGCTTGGCGGCGGCCATGAGCCACGCCCCGGGGTTGTCGGGAACCCCGATCTCCGGCCACCGCTCCAGCGCGAGCACGAGCGCGTCCTGCGCCAGGTCCTCGGCGAGCGCGACGTCGCCCGTGAGCCGGGCGAGCCCGGCGATGAGCCGCGCCGACTCGATGCCCCAGACCGCGGCGACGGCGCGGTGAGCGGCGGACGTCACCGCGTCCGCCGCGCCGGGCGTCGACAAGAGCGGCCTCGCTAGCGGTCGGAGATCTGCGCCCGCAACCGATCCTCCTGCGCTCGCAGCTCGGG
>Ga0307414_10000490_pt1 | contig 20605 bp, 17 predicted proteins | sample DK1Ometagenome_FD_203804 | JGI IMG/M metagenome (GOLD analysis project Ga0307414, IMG submission 203804) | Maize rhizosphere microbial communities from greenhouse at UC Davis, California, United States - DK15-O-3 | ecosystem: Host-associated > Plants > Roots > Rhizosphere > Soil | place: USA... | reverse complement strand
GCTGGTTGCCGCTGGACCAGATGACCACCGACAACGATCGCGAATACTTCCGCCACCATCCCGAGTACCACATGTACCTGCATCCGGAGATGCCCGGGTACGAGGACCTGATGGGCGCACGCGATCGTTTCGTGGCCGCGCACCCGCAGCTGCGTGTCGTCGGCGCGCACCTGGCCAGCCTGGAGTACGACGTGGACCGCATCGGCGCATTCCTCGATCGCTTCCCCAACGCCAGCGTCGACTTGGCCGCGCGCATGAGCCAGGTGCAATACCAGTCGGTGCGGGACCGCGAGAAGGTGCGGAACTTCTTCATCCGCTACCAGGACCGGCTGCTGTACGGCACCGACCTGACCTACGGTCCGGACGCCAAAGCCGAGGACTTCAAACGCGAGGCGCACGCGGTGTGGAGCGCTGATTGGCGTTATCTGGCGACTGGCGAATCGCAGCGCGTGGATGTGCTCCACGTCGACGTGCCCGGCCTGGCGCTGCCGCGCGCGGTGGTGGACAAGATCTATTACGCCAACGCGGTGCGCGAGTTCGCGCCGGCGAAGCCGGGCGGCTGATCGGTGGCTCAGGCCAGCAGCAATTCGAAACCGAGCTGATGGCTGGCCTGGCGCACGTCTTCCGGCGCATTGGTGTCGGTGATCAGCGTATTGAGATCGCCGACGGGGATGATCCGGTGCAGGCAGACCTTGCCGAACTTGGAGCTGTCGGAGATGGCCACCACCATGCGCGCGGCCTCGACCATCTTCCGGTTGAGCATGGCTTCCGGTTCGTAATGGGTGGTGATGCCGCGCTCCAGGTCGAAGCCGTCGACCCCGAGGAACAACATGTCCACGTGCAGCGCGCCGAGCGCTTCCTCGGCCAGGCCGCCGTAGAAGGCCATGTTCTTGCGCCGCAACTCGCCGCCCAGCATCACGATGTTGATGTTGCTCTTGGCCGTCAGCACGGTAAGCACGCCGAAATCGTTGCTGACCACGGTCACCTCGATGTTGGGCAACGCCTCCGCGAGCTGGATGGCGGTGGTCCCGGAATCGATGGCGATGGTGTCGCCGGCCTTGACCATGGACGCCGCGCGCTGGCCGATGCGGCGCTTTTCATCGAGGAAAGCCGTCCGCTTGGCCTCGTAGGGAGGTTCGGACAGCGCCCCGCCGACCACGCCGCTGTCGATGGCGCCGCCGTAGGCGCGCGCCATGACCCCGCGCTCGGTCAGATAGCGCAAATCCTTGCGCACGGTCTGCATGCTCACGCCGAAACGCTGGGCCAGCGCAGCCACCTGCACGCTGCCATGCTGGCGCACGAGTTCGCTGATCTGCAGGCGCCGTTGACTGGTGTCACGGGTGGCGACCATGGGTACTCCTTGTGGTTGGACCAAAGTATCGGTCATTTCGTTAAATTTCGCTATTGATACGAAACGAAATGTGTTATAGCCTTGGTTTCGTTTTGTTGCGCATGCTTGTCACTGCTAAATCCTGAGGAGATCCCCGTGAAGTCCATCCAGCCGCACCGGAACACGCTCTTTTATGGCATCGCGCTCGCGCTGCTGATCCCCCAATCGGGCCTTGCCCAGGAGAACGGCGCCGGCGCCATGGATCCGGCCCCGGAGCAAAGCGCGAGCACGTCCTCGACCCAGGAACAGGCGGTCGACACACAAGGCGTCGACACCCTGGAGACCGTGGTGGTCACGGGCGTACGCGGAAGCCTGGCGCGCTCGGTCGAACTCAAGCGCGAAGCCGGCACCGTCCAGGATTCGATCACCGCGCTGGAGCTGGGCAAGTTCCCGGACGACAACGTCGCCGATTCGCTCAGCCACATCACCGGCGTGGCGATTTCGCGCACTGCCGGTGGCGAAGGCCAGAAGGTCAGCGTCCGCGGCCTGGGACCCGAATACACCCTGACCACGTTCAATGGCCGCATCCTCGCCACCGATGGCGCAGGCCGGGATTTTGCCTACGACGTATTACCGGCCGATGTCATCAGCGGCGCCGACGTGATCAAGGGCGCGCAGGCCTCGCTCACCGAAGGCGGCGTCGGCGGCTTGGTCAACCTGCGTTCGGCCAGTCCCTTCGACGATCCGGGCCAGCACGCGATCGTGCGCCTGGAAGGCGACCGCAACCAGATGTCGGAGTTGAACGGACAGAAATTCTCCGCGGCTTACAGCAACACCTTCGCCGACAACACCTTCGGCGTGTTGCTGGGCGTGGTCTACGGCGAGCGCAAGGACCGCACCGATGTCGCCGGCAACGACGGTGGCTGGACCCGCAACCCGGATCCGAACGATGAGAGCTGGCTGTGGGGCAATGCCTGGGGCGGCAACATCGACCTCAACGGCAACGGCGACCTTGATCCGGAGGAATACGGCCTGATTGCCCCGGGCCAGTTCCGCGTCGGTTCGATCCTGGAAGAAAAGAAGCGCAAGGCCTTCTCCGGCAAGATCGAGTGGCGCCCCAGCGACAACGTCAGGATCGTGGTGGACGGATTGAAGACGCGCCTGGATTCGCCGCAGGTGTCCTACCAGCAGTCCTACTACCCGTTGTTCGCGCCGGGTCGCTGGTCCGACATCGAAGTACAGAACGGCATCGTCACCGGCTTCACCATGGACAACACGGATCCCGAGCTGCGACTCAATCCGGAACTGCTCAACCAGACCGAACACCGCGTGGTCGACACCGATCTGTACGGCATCAACGGCGAGTGGAAAGCCACCGACGACCTCACCCTCACCGCCGACCTTTATCGTTCCACCTCCAAGCGCTATTCCGGCGGCCAGGACACCTACGTGGTCCTGCGCATGAACCAGCCCAACATCGCCCGCATCACCGTGGGCCCGAACGCGGTGCCCAGCGTCGGGGTGACCTTCGGCGATGGCCGCGACCTGATCACCGGCCTGGCCAATGGCGAATTCACCGGTTCGGATTTCGACACGCACTACATGGAGCTGCGCGGCGACAACATCGTCGACAAGATCACCGGCGGCACCGTCGCCGGCAAGCTGTTCGTGGGCAAGTGGGGCCTGGACGACCTGCACTTCGGCGTGACCCGCACCGAACGGACCAAGTCGCGCGACCTGGTCAACAACACCCTCAATGGCGGTGCTGACTATTACTCGGGCGACAACGCCATCAACGTCGGCGACCTCGATGGTTCGGTGATCTCCAGCGTGCTGAACTTCCCGCACTTCATGGATGGCGTCGGCAGCAGCTTCCCGCGCAGCTTCCTGGGCTTCGACGTACCCAATTACCTGGCGATGCTCGAGGCCTACAACGGCAACCTGCGCCCCGACGGCACGCCCTACGATTTCTCGATGGCCGCGCCGGCATGGAACCCGCTGCAGAGCTATCGCGTCAGCGAGAAGACCAATGCCTTCTACGTGCAGGCCGACTTCTCTGGCGAGCGCTGGAACGGCGACGTAGGCGTGCGCCTGGTCAAGACCAGCACCCGTGCCCAGGCTTGGGACGCGGAGATCCTCGGCATCACCGAGAACGGCGCGTTCAACTACACCGCCGATTACGCGGAACCGACGCCGATCCTGCAGGATTCCGACTACACCTTCGCCTTGCCTTCGGCCAACTTCACCTGGCGTTTCACCGACGAGTTGCAGCTGCGCCTCGGCGCCGCCAAGACCATGGCCCGCCCGCCGGTGGACAAGCTGGCGCCGACCAACACCACCGAAAGCGTGTCGTGGGGCGAATTCACCCAGATCTACGGCGGCAACGCGAACCTGAAGCCGTACAGCGCACGCCAGGGCGATGTGTCGCTGGAGTGGTACTTCTCCGAGCAGTCGATCATCAACATCGCCGCGTTCTACAAGCGCATCGAAAACCAGATCACCACCAGCTGGGAACCGGGCCAGGATATCGGCGTCGGTCCCATCGTCGACGCCGACGGCAACCCGATCACTACTGGCCCGACCCTGTTCAACGTCATGCGCCCGATCAACGGCGACTACGCCAAGGTGCACGGCCTGGAATTCGGCCTGCAGCACTTCTGGGAGAACGGTTTCGGCGTGCGCGCGCAGTACACCCGCAACTGGTCCAAGAGCTTCGTCGGCGACCTGGAACGGCCGCTGGAGGGAATCGCGCCGGCCACCTATTCGCTGGGCCTGATGTACGAGAAGGACAAGTGGTCCATCGGCGCCAACGCCGACCATACCGACGGCTTCGTCACCGCGATCAACGTGCTCGGCGAGGGCTACAACGAACAGGCCGATGACATCACCTGGCTCACCGCGCATGTGTCGTACGAGTTCAACGACAGGTTCAGCATCAGCCTGGAAGGGCGGAACCTGCTGGACAAGGCGCAGACCTACAGCATCAACGGCAATCCGCTGCTATCGCAGGGCTATTACCGGTATGGCCGTTCGGTCAACCTCGGTCTGAGCTACAGGTTCTAGCGCAAGGTCCCCGCGCTCACGGGACGGCGAAGATGCCTCCTTGAACGACGGAAAACCTGCAAGCCGCCTCCGGGCGGCTTGTTTCATGGGGCTGCGAACCCTGCCGAAATCCTTTTCGACCCCCGGGGATTCGCTGTCGTGGGAGCGGCGTCCCACCGCGAGCTCTTGCTTTGATTGCCCGAGTAAAAGCTCGCGGCGGGACGCCGCTCCCACGAAATCGCTCCATGGCCATGGCCGCCGCGGGCGATAATGCCGGCATGCGCAAGATCCTCCACATCGACATGGATGCGTTCTACGCCTCGGTCGAACAACGCGATGATCCGGGATTGCGCGGCAAGCCGGTGGTGGTCGCCTGGCGCGGGGCTCGCTCGGTGGTGTGCGCCGCGTCGTACGAGGCGCGGGTCTTCGGCGTGCGCTCGGCGATGCCGGCGGTGCGCGCGGAAAGACTCTGCCCGCAGGCGATCTTCGTGCCGCCGGATTTCGTCCGTTACAAGGCGGCGTCGAGACAGATACGCGACATCTTCCTGCGCCACACCGACCTGGTCGAACCGCTGTCGCTGGACGAAGCCTACCTGGACGTCACCGCGCCGAAGACCGATTTCCCCAGCGCCACCGCCATCGCCGGGGAGATCCGCCGGCAGATCCGCGAGGAGACTTCGTTGACCGCGTCGGCCGGAATCGCGCCGAACAAGTTCCTGGCCAAGATCGCCTCGGACTGGCGCAAGCCCGACGGCCAGTTCGTGATCCGTCCGCAGCAGGTGGATGCCTTCCTCGCGCCGCTGCCGGTGGCCAAGATCCCCGGCGTGGGCAAGGTGATGCAGGGAAAACTTTCCGCGCTGGGAATCGAACTGGTCGGCGACCTGCGCGAGTATCCGATGGACGAACTTCAGCGCCATTTCGGCAGCTTCGGCGCCGCGCTGTATCGGCGCGCGCGTGGCATCGACGAACGCCCGGTACAACCCGACCAGCCGGTGCAGTCGATCTCCGCGGAAGACACGTTCGAGCACGATATCCCGCTGGAAGAACTCGCTCCCACGATCCGCCGGCTGGCGGTCAAGACATGGGAAGCCTCGCGCAAGACCGAGCGCGTGGGCCGCACCGTGGTGCTGAAGTTGAAGACCTCGCAGTTCCGTATCCTGACCCGCAGCTTCACCCCGGAAAGCCCGCCGCATTCGCTGGAAATGTTCACCGACATCGCGCTGTCGCTGTGCGACCGCGTCGAACAGCCGCCCGGGACCCTGTACCGGCTGGTCGGGGTGGGACTGGGCGGGTTCCGCGAACGCGAAGAGACGGTTTCGCAAGGCACGCTTTTCGACGGCTACGAACAAGCCGCAACCCCACATCCCACGGAGCATTGACTTGGGCTTTCCCTATTCGCTGGTCGTGTTCGACCTGGATGGCACGCTGGTCGACAGCGCATCCGATATCGCCGAAGCCGTCAACCGCACGCTGGTGGACTGGTCATTGCCACGACAGGAGGAAGCCATGATCCGCGGCTGGATCGGCGATGGCGCGCGCGCGCTGGTGGCCAGTGCGTTCGCCCATGCCGGAACGGCCATCGACCTGGACAGGGTGATGCCCGGCTTCATGGTCCACTACGCCGACTGCCTGCTGCTGTATCCGACCGTGTATCCGGGCGTGGTCGAAACCCTGCAGGCCTTGCGCGAAAGGAAGGTCGCGCTGGCGATCTGCACCAACAAGCCGCAGCGCTTCGTGCGCCCGCTACTGGATGCGCTGGGCCTGGGCGAATACTTCGAATGCATCGTCGGTGGCGACACCTTGCCGGAACGCAAGCCGAGCGCGGCGCCCCTGCTGCATGTGGTCGATCACTTCGGCCTGCAGCCTTCGCAATGCCTGATGGTGGGCGATTCGGAAACCGACTTGCTGACCGCGCAGGCGGCGGGCTTGCCGATGGCATTGGTCACCTACGGTTATCTGCGCGGGTTCGATCCGCATTCGGTGCCGGGCGTGCGGGTGATCGATGACATGCGCGAACTGCACGGCTCCTGGTAAGTCGGCAGCATGTAGAGCCGAGCTTGCTTGGCTGCTTCAGGTTCCGCGAAAAGCAGCCGAACAAACTCGGCTCTACGGCTGGGAAAGGCAGCCGAGCAAGCTCGGCTCTACGGTTGGGAAAGGTAGCCGAGCAAGCTCGGCTCTACGGTGCGATTGTCCGGCTCAGCGCGCCGGCTGGTAACGCAGGCTCAGCCCGTACTCGCGACCCGGCTGGTTGTACCAGGCGATGGTTTCGTAGTCGCGGTCGAACACGTTGGTCGCACGTGCCTGCAGCGTCCAGTCGGCATTCATCGCGTATTCGACGCGCAGGTCGACGGTGCCGTGGCCGCCGAGGCGCACGTTGTTGGCGGCATCGTCGTAGCGCGCGCTGGCGCCATTGACCGTGGTGCCGAAACGGAAGGCGCCGAAATTGCGGTTGATGTCGATGCGTCCGCTACGCGGCGCGCGCCGTGGCAGCAGGTTGCCATGGTTGGGATTGCCGGCGCCTTCCGCGGTCAGGCGCGCATCGGCGCGCGGATCCACGTAGCTGAGTTGCGTGGACAGATCCCAGCCGGCAATTGAAGTCGCGAAGGTCAGTTCGGCGCCGCGGATGCGCGCTTCGTCCACCTGCACCAGCTCGAAGGCGCTGTCGTAGCCGGTCAATGCATCGATGCGGGTCTCGTACACGTTGAAGGTCCAGGTCCAGTCCTCTGCGTACTGGCCGACGCCAAGGTTCAGACTCTTCGATTCTTCCGGCTCCAGCTCCGGATTGCCGCCGAACGGGAAATACAGGTCGTTGAAGGTCGGCGCCTTGAAGCCGGTTCCGTAGGTGGCGTTGAGCTTGAAATCATTGCCCAGGCTCATGCCCCAGCCGATGCTGCCGGTGCTGTGGTTGCCGAACTGTTCGTTGTCGTCGTTGCGCACGCTGGCCTGCAGCTGGTGCGCGCCGAACCTGCCCTGGTATTCGACGAAGGCGGCGGTGTTGTCGCGGCTGGTCACGGTGAACCCGGTGCCGCTGGTCACTTCATCGCGTTGCCAGTCGCCGCCCGCGCTGAGCAAATGGCCGTCGGCGATGGCGATGTCCGCCTGCACCGAGGCGGTATCGCGCCGGGTGTCGAAATTGTCCACGAAACGGCGCGTTCCGTCCTCGCGGAAATACGCGTGGTACTTGTCGGTGGCGCGGCCAGCCTGCGCGGTGAACTTGACGCGCGTGCCCGGCGACCACGCCAGCTTGCCGCCGAGCACGCGCTGCGTGTTCGAGGTTTCGTTGCCGCCGAAGCGGCTGCCGTCGTATTCGTTGTCGTTATCGGCATTGAGGAAGTGGCCTTCCACGACCAGCGTATCGCCGATCTCCACGCCGCCGCGAAGCGACAGGGAGAGATTGCGGTAGCCATCGAGGTCGGGTTCATCGGCGAAGCAACCCTGGAACAAGGCCTCCGAGCCGCGGCATGAATTGAAGCCGTCGGTTTCCTGGTAAGCGCCATCGGCGCTGATCCAGCCGCGTTCGCCGCGGTTGCTGAAGCCGGCGCTGGCTTCGCGCAGGCCGTGGCTGCCGGCGCCGATGCGCAAATGCGGCTCGAAACCTGCGCCGCCCTTGCGGGTGAATATCTGGATCACGCCGCCGATGGCTTCCGAACCGTACAGGCTGGAGCGCGGCCCGCGGATAATCTCGATGCGCTCGATCTGGTCGATCGGCAAGTCCTGGAACATGGCCAGGCCGGAAGTGGCCGAACCGACGCGGATGCCGTCGACGAGGACCAGCACGTGATCGGATTCGGCGCCACGCAGGAAGACATTGCTGAGCTTTCCGGCCCCGCCCTGGTTGGTCATGTTGATGCCGGCGCGGCCCTTCAGAAGGTCCTGCAGCGAACGCGCCTGGCTGCGTTCGATCTCCTCGCGGTCGATCACCTGCGCGGGCACCAGGCTGTCTTCGAGGGCGACCTCGGTGCGGGTGCCGGTCACCACGATTTCATCGAAGTCGGTGGCGTCGGCGGCGATTTCCGCCATGGCCACCGAAGGAAGCGCCAGGGCGATGCCCAGGGCGAGTGCGTGGAGCGTGATGGCGCGCGAGTACGAGGGAATGCTTTTTTGCATGACGGCTCTCCACCGCGCACGACCCGTACGCGGAATGGTTCGATGGAGTCGCAAGCAGGGGGAAGGACGCACGGAAGGCCGCAGCGCGGACCGCCGCCGCAATGCCCGCCGCATCGCAACCAGTGAGCTCCAGGGCCGGTCTCCGGGCTTGCGAATGAACGTCGGGGACGTTCGACCGTGGCGCCTTCCCATGCTGGGCACAGTGGCGGATGCCGCGGTTGTCTTCGCTTACCGTTGCGGGGGCAGCGCCGGACTCGTCATGCACGACCTGGGTCGGATGGACTCACCGGCTTCCCGTTTCAACCCGAAGCAGGCATGTCGCCGACATCGGGTCACCTTGAAGCGCGCGCAGTGTACCCGATCGGGGCGGCGCCGTTGCCTGCTCCCTTGCGCGCGGCGCAGGGGAGGATCGAGGAGGGGTGCCTTTGATCCTGATCCTGCTTTCGTTCTTCGTGCGCATCACGAGAAGCACGAATTCGGTCTGTTCCCCAAGGAGACTTCCTCCGGGCGCGAATTTCGGGCTTGCTGGATACGCTTCGCGGAGCAGCTCGCGACGGCTTACTCGCGCTCGTCGTGGCCCATGGGTTCATCGAGGAAATCGGAAGAGGGCGCCTCGTCTTCCTGCATCTGCGTGGTGGTCACCGGACCCGCCGCCGGACGGCCGCGCGGCGCCGGCAACAACGCCACCGCGGCTTCGTATTCGGCGACCAGGACCTGGCGCCGGGCCTCGGGGACTTCCTGCCAGTGGCAGTCGGCAAGCGCCCCTTCCAGCGCATAAAGCAGGTTGAGGCTGGGCCGGAAGCCGGCGCGCTTGACCCGCATGAAGGCGTCCACGGGACCCGCCGCTGCGATGTCCTCGTGGGTGCGCAAACCGACCTGGCGTAACCAGGCCGAGGACTTGGGGCCGATGTTGCGCATCTTGAGGGTGCCGGCTTGGGTCATGGCAACGATTCCAGGAATATGCGGGCGATGGCCTCCAGGCCTTGCTGGTCTTCCTCGTCGAAACGGCCGGGGCGCGGGCTGTCGAGATCGAACACCCCCACCAAGGCATCGTCGTGCACCAGCGGCAGCACCAGTTCGGAACGCGACGCCGAATCGCAGGCGATATGTCCGGGGAAGGCATCCACGTCCGCCACGCGCTGGACCTGGCGGGTCCGCGCGGCGGCGCCGCACACGCCCTTGTCCAGGGCGATGCGCACGCAGGCAGGCAGGCCCTGGAATGGACCAACCACCAGCTCGTTGCCGTCGTGGAAATAGAAGCCGACCCAATTGAGATCGGGCAGGGCGTGATAGACCAGTGCCGCGAGGTTGGCGGCGTTGGCGATGCGGTCCGGTTCGCCGTGCACCAGCGCGCGCGCCTGCGCGGCGAGCTGCGCGTATTGTTCCGGCTTGCTGCCGGAAAGAGTGGAAGCGGTGAAAGACATCGCTCGATTCTATCCGTTTGAGGTGGGCGGCGTTCCGGCTGGATTCCGCGGGTCGTCTTGCGCCGGGATGCGGCATGCTGCACCTTGGCCAGTGCCCAGGCGCGGCAATTCGCGATAGCTGTCCCCATGACGATTCAAGTCCCCATGCGATTCAAACGGAATGTAGCGGTCGATAACGGCCACGATCCCCTGAAATGAACCATTACTACGTAACCGGCACCGATACCGGCATTGGCAAGACCCTGGCGTCCACCGCGCTGCTGCATGCGTTGCATCGTCGCGGACTGCGCGCGGTCGGCATGAAGCCGGTGGCCAGCGGCTGCGTGGACAGCGGAGAAGGACCGCGCAACGAGGACGCGCTGGCCTTGCTGGCGGCCAGCGATCCGCGCCCGGATTACATCGACCTCAATCCCTATGCGCTGCCGCAACCATTGGCGCCCGAGATCGCGGCACGCGAAGCCGGCGTCGAGGTCGCGCTGGAAAGAATCGTCGCCGCTTTCGGCCGCCTGCAGGCCTCGGCCGATGCGGTGATCGTGGAAGGCGTGGGCGGCTGGGCCGCGCCACTGGCGACCATGCTGGACCAGGCGGACCTGGTCCGCGCCTTGCGCCTGCCGGTGATCCTGGTGGTCGGCATGCGCTTGGGTTGCCTCAACCATGCGCGATTGAGCGCGCGCGCGATCGTCGACGATGGCTGCGAACTTGCAGGGTGGATCGCCAACCACGTGGATGCGGACATGGAGCGGCAGGACGAGAATTTCGAACTGCTGACGGCGCGCATGCCGGCCCCGTGCTGGGGGAGGCTGCCTTACGACGCTACGCTGGATGCGTTGGCGCTTTCGGAATGGCTGCGTATCGGTACCTGAGGTGCTCACGTAGGAGCGATGCGGGTCGCGAAATCGTGGAATCTCGATTTGCGGATCATCCTGGCGCGCCAGTGCTGCGGACTTCGCGACTGCGTCGCTCCTGCACGCCCTCTGTTCCTCGCTATTGTTCAGGGCAATAAAAAACCCGGCAGCGTGGGGGCTGCCGGGTCGGTTGCGCGGAGGGAGGGAGCCGCGCAATAAAACGACGAGGTGTTGCGAAGTTGCTTACTTGCCCTTGGCGGCCTTGGTCGCCTTGGCCACGGTCGCCTGCGCGGTTTCGCTGGCGGCTTCGAACTGGCTCTTGGCCAGCTGGCCGAGGGCTTCGTTGGTCTTCAGGGTCAGGCCGATCACTTCCTGGCCGGCAGCGGCGGCGCGCTCGGCATTTTCCTTGGCGATCTGCAGGCCCTTCGGCCACACGGTCTTGTAGGCTTCGACGTCGCGGATTTCGGACAACTCGCCGAAGAACGCGCTGGTGGCTTCAATGTTCTTCTCGAAGGTCTTCAGCTGCACGCCGAAGATGGTCTCGGCATTTTCCAGGGCCAGACGGTTGGCACGCGAAGCGGCAGCGGCGAACTGTTGGGTGAAGGTGGTGAACTGCTCGTTGATCTGTGCGGACATGGTGTGTCTCCGGAGTTGAAGGGGTCTTGCGACCTTGTTGCAGTGCAATATACAGATCCATATGTTGCGGCGCAACAACAGGCGTATGGAATCCGACGAACGGTCATGGTCCGTTTAGAATCAAACACTTGTATGAGGCAGGAATGCGCAGGAGCGACACAAGTCGCGACCGGAATCCGCATGCAGCCGGGGTGTCCGGAGTCTTTCCAGTCGCGACTTGCGTCGCTCCTACGACCCGCGGTAGCGGCAGCCGGAGGTGCAGGTCTCGTGGATCACGATCTCGCTCAGCGCCGGCAGTTCCGGCTTGAGCCGCTCCCAGACCCAGATCGCCAGCTGTTCGCTGGTGGGATTGTCCAGGCCTTCGATGTCATTGAGATAGTGATGGTCCAACTGGTCGTAGATCGGCTGGAACGCCGTCTTGATGTCGCCGAAGTCCATCACCCAGCCGGTGTCGGCGCCGGGTTCGCCGCCCACTCTTACTTCGATGCGGAACGAATGCCCATGCAGGCGCGCGCACTTGTGCCCCGGTGGCACGTTGGGAAGCCGGTGCGCGGCTTCCAGGGTGAAGATCTTGAAGATGTCCATGGTCGGCATTGTAGGGGAGGGCTGGGATTGCTTTTGTGGGTGGGGCTTCAGCCCCGAGGCTCTTTCCGGAAAGCCTCGGGGCTGAAGCCCCTCCCAAAAAAGGCTGGCCCGAAGGCCAGCCTCTCTGTGATCGCTAGCGGCAATCAACGCGCCGGACGCGCGCCCTGGCGATACGGATTCGGGCTGCGTGCGCCATCGCGCTGGCCGCCACCCGGTGCTCCGCCACCACCGCTGCGCTGCTTCGGGCCGGCATGCGCGTGGCGCGGCGCATCGGAATGCGGGCGACGCGCGGTGTTGGCGCGGCGCGGGGCGTTGTTGCCGCCCGGACGCTCGTTGGGCGGGTTGTCGTTGCCCCAGCGGATCGGGCGCATCGGTTCGAAGCCGGGCACGTCGCGGATTTCCACGTCGCGCTTCAGCATGCGGGTGATCGCGCGCAGCAGCTTGGCTTCGTCCTGCGCCACCAGCGAGATCGCTTCGCCCTGCGAACCGTTGCGGCCGGTGCGGCCGATGCGGTGCACGTAATCTTCCGCGACCATCGGCAGGTCGAAGTTGATCACCGTAGGCAGCTGGTCGATGTCGATGCCGCGCGCGGCGATGTCGGTGGCGACGAGCACGTTGATGCGGCCGGCCTTGAAATCCTTGAGCGCGCGGATGCGGGCACCCTGGCTCTTGTTGCCGTGGATCGCCGCGGCCTTGATGCCCGACTGCTCCAGGTACTTGGTCAGCTTGTCGCAGCCATGCTTGGTGCGGCCGAAGACCAGCGTCTGCTTGCGCGAATCGGCGGCCAGGAGGTGCAGCAGCAGCTCGCGCTTGCGGGTGCCATCGACCGGATGCACGCGGTGGGCGATAGTGTCGGCCACGGTGTTGCTGGGCGTGACCTGGATGTGTTTCGGCTCGTGCATGAACTCCATCGCCAGCTGCTTGATGCTGTCGACGAAGGTCGCCGAGAACAACAGCGTCTGCCGGTTCTGCTTCGGCAACTTGGTCAGGATGCGCTTGATCGCGGGCAGGAAGCCCATGTCGAGCATGCGGTCGGCTTCGTCCAGGACCAGCACTTCAATGCCGGACAGATCGACGTTGCGACGGTCCATGTGGTCGATCAGGCGGCCGGGGGTCGCCACGATCAGGTCCACGCCGCGACGCAGCGCGTCCTGCTGCGGGCCCATGCCGGCGCCGCCGTAGATGGTGGTGCTGGGGATGCGCAGGTACTTGCTGTAGTCGCGCAGGCTGTCGTGCACCTGCACGGCGAGTTCGCGGGTCGGGGCCAGGATCAGCGCGCGCGGCTTGCGCGGGCCGTTCACGGCCTGCGGCGAGGTGCCCAGGTGCTGCAGCAGCGGCAGGCCGAACGCGGCGGTCTTGCCGGTGCCGGTCTGCGCGCCGGCCATCAGGTCGTGGCCGGCCAGGGCCAGCGGGATGGCCTGGGTCTGGATGGGGGTGGGGGTGTCGTAACCCTGTTCTTTCAGGGCACGCAGCAGGAAGGGCGAAAGCCCGAGGTTTTCAAAAGACATTCGATGAAGCTCCAGTATTTCGACCGCAACGGCCGCAGTCGCCCACGCAGAATGCGGACGGCAACAGACCGGAAGAAATCGAGGTATTACCCGAAGCGTTCCCGATGAACCGCGCTGCGAGAAATGTAGGCGGCCGGCGCCAAAGCGGCGGGGCCGTATCTGCAAGGCGAATGGCGTCGGAGTGGGGGCGGGCGCATCGGTCCGCGGAAGGGACCTGAGGCGCCGGCGAACCCGAAGGGAAACGGACGGCCGCTTGCAAACGGGGCGCACTGTAACCGATCCCGGCCGGAAAAGCCCGTATTTTTCCGCGCTTTCTGTTCAGGAAGGGCTGGAAAGCTGGGCCTCCCTGGAGGTGCGGGCAGGAGTCGGGCCAATGGAGTCGAGCCAATAGCGCTGTTGCCCCAATGGCGCCCATGGATCGTTGTTCCCAACCGTCATAACAGTCGCGCATGGTTTTCAACCGATCAATGTCGGGTCATGACGAGCCGGGATTTTTCATGGCCCCACGAATCCTGGGTTGTTGCCGGATCGGGCAACGACCGGGCCTTCGCCCGATCGATGACGCGTATGGCGCAACGCTCCCACGACCATAGGCCCACGGCGCTCTCAGCGCAGATGCAGGGTGGTCCGGGTACCGCGCCCGGGCACGGAGGAAAACGCCAGGCGCCAGCCCAGGTGTTCGCACAGGCGCGAGATCAGGTCCAGGCCTATGCCGCCGCCGTCGCGGCCACCGCGCGCCACCTGCGCATACAGTTCGCTGATCTCTTCCGGCGACATGCCATGGCCGGGATCCTCGATCACCACCGTGGCATCGGCCTGCAGGCGGATGCGGATCTCGCCGCGGTCGCTGTTCTCGATCGCATTGCGCAGCAGGTTGCCGATCGCCGCCTGGACGATGGCTTCCGGCGCCACGACCTCGCAGGACGGCATCGGTTCCAGGACCAGCGCCAGGCCCTTGTCCCGGGTAAGGTGACGATGGTCCTCGATGATGCCGGGCAGCATCTGGTCCAGGGAGACCCGTTCGCTGGCCGCGCCCAGCCGCGACGGATCCTTGACCAGGACCAGCAGCAGCGAAATCAGTTGTTCGACGTTGCGCGCGGTGCGGTGGATGCGCAACACCTGGTTGCGGGTGGTGGTCGGCATGTCCGGCTGCTCGAGCGCCAATTCGGCCGCTCCGGCGATCACTGCGATGGGGGTGCGCAATTCATGGCTCGAGGTCGCGATGAAGGCATGCTCGCGCTCCACGAAATTCTCGTTGCGCTTCAGGTAATCGTTGAAGGCATCGGCAATGACCACCATTTCCGAACTCGCCCTGGAATCCACGAAGACGCTTTGCCCCGCCTGGTCCGGCTGCATGCCGGCGATCTGCCGGGCCATCGCGGCCAGGGGTTCGATCACGCGGCCCAGTCCCCACATCACCAGCAAGGCCAGCGCTAGGATCATCCCGATGACCAGGACCAGTGCGCTGCTGGTGATTTCATCCTCGACGCCGTCGAACTCGGTCAGGTCCAGGGCCAGCGCCACCTGCTTGCCATCCACCTGGTCCACCAGCACGGCGCTTTGCTTGCCATCGATGACCACGTCGTCGTGCAGTCCGGGCTTGCGCCTGGCGATGAAGGCGGGCACGGGTGGCGCGCCGCCGGCGCCGAACAGGCGCAAGGCGTCGGTGTCGTTCCACAGATAGTCCGGATGGGTCTGGCTGCGCTGGCGAAAGTAATCCAGTTCCGAATTCAGCAACGACTTCCAGGCCAGGTGCTCCACGTGTTCATGGATCGACGCGCCGGCAGCCGTCACCACGACCGACAGCAGCACTGCATAGAGCAGCAGCCAATAGAGGATGCGGCGCTTCAGTCCGGTGTTGCGGCGCGTGTCACTGCGCATGCGGATCCTGGTCCCTGATCGCCGCCAGCCGGTAACCGACGCGCGGCAGGGTGTGGATGAGCTTGACCGGGAACGGGCCGTCGACGCTGCGCCGCAGTTCGTACACATGCGAACGCAGCATGTCGCCATCCGGCGGGTCGTCGCCCCACAGCGCCTGTTCGAGCCGTTGCCGGGGCACGGCCGCCGGGCTGGCCTGCATCAGGGTTTCGAGCAATTTCCGGCAGGCCGGATACAGGTGCAGGAGCTGCCCGTCGCGGCTGGCTTCCAGCGTGGACAGGTCCAGGCGCAGGCCCTCGACTTCCAGGACCCGGCTGCGGCTCCTGCCGCCCGCGCGGGCCAGCAACGCCTCGATGCGGACTTCCAGTTCGGGCAGGGCGAACGGCTTGGTCAGGTAGTCGTCGGCGCCGGCGCGGAAGCCCGCGATCTTGTCGGGCAGTTCGTCGCGTGCGGTGAGCATGATCACCGGCACGCTGGAATCCTGTTTCTCGCGCAGTCGCCGCAGCACTTCCTGGCCATCCATCCGCGGCAGCATCCAGTCCAGCACCACCACGTCGTAGGCCTGGGTGGCCGCCAGGTGCAGGCCGGTGATTCCATCCGGCGCGACATCCAGGGTGTGGCCGCGCGCCTCGAAATAATCGAAGAGGTTGGCGACCAGGCTCTGGTTGTCTTCGATCACTAGAAGCCGCATGAGGGATGTTTGTTTCCGGTGGGTGGGACACTGCCGGCAGTCCCGTCGGGCCGGGGTGATCGTCGCATGATAGGGGCGCCCGGCGGTATCGGATTACGCCCTTCATCCGGCGGTAACTTCGTTTCGACATTCTTGCGACGCCCGCACCGCGAGGATCGATCGCGACGAAGCGGACAACGGGAACCAGAAGCCGCATCCGCGGTCGAGGATCCCCATGGCAGGCCGTTCGCGACCCAGACCCCTGATCCCATGACCGAAGCCCAGAGACCCCTGCCGCCGGAAATTTCCGTCGTCGTCCCGGTGTTCAACGAAGAAGGCAACATCGCTTCGCTGGTGCGGGAAATCGCGGTCGTCCTGCGCGGGCGGATCGGCTTCGAGATCGTGTACGTCGATGATGCTTCCGAAGACGGAAGCCTGCACGCATTGACCGCGCTCAAGTCCGGGTTTCCCGAGTTGCGCGTGTTGCGGCATGCCCGGCGCAGCGGCCAGAGCACCGCCATCCATACCGGGGTCGAAGCGGCGCGCGCAGGCTGGATCGCGACCCTGGATGGGGACGGGCAGAACGACCCGGCCGATATCCCCAGGCTGCTGGAAGCGCGATCCACGGCGGCGCCGGATACGAAACTGTTCACCGGTTGGCGCATGGACCGCAAGGACGGCGCGGGCAAGCGTTGGGCCTCGCGCGTGGCCAATGCGATCCGGGCGCGGCTGTTGCGCGACGATACCCCCGACACCGGCTGCGGGATGAAGCTGTTCGAGCGCAAGGCTTTCCTGGCGTTGCCGTATTTCGACCACATGCATCGCTATCTTCCCGCGCTGATGCAGCGTGCCGGCTGGAAGACAGCCAGCATCCCGGTCCGCCACCGCGCCCGTTCGTCCGGCGTTTCGAAGTACAACAACCTGCACCGCGCCTGGGTCGGGCTGCGCGACCTGCGCGGCGTCGCCTGGCTGATCAGCCGGAGCAAGGTCACCGGCGTGGAAGAACTGTGAGGCCCCCATGCATCCGATGAACCAGGAAATACTGTGGCTGGCCTGGACCGGCGTGCACGTGACTCCGTGGAAGCTGATCGGCTTGCTCGGCGCGTTGATGTTCGGGGCCCGGTGGTTCGTGCAGTTCTTCGCTTCGCGGCGTGCGCGCAAGCCGGTGATCCCGCGGATGTTCTGGTACATGAGCGTCGTCGGCAGCCTGATGACCCTGAGCTATTTCATGTTCTCGGCCAAGCAGGATTTCGTCGGCGTCGTGCAGAACCTGTTTCCCGCGTTCACCGCGCTCTACAGCCTCCACCTGGATGTCCGGCATCGGGGCTGGCGCCGCGACCGCGGAGCGGACTGAAGCCGTGCGTGCGCCACCGCCCATGCCATCCACGCTTCGCGCGCTTGCGTATCGCGGATCGAAGGGCTGCGCGCGACCATGACCCTGCCTCCACGTTTCCGCCCCGATCCCGCCCAGTGCGCATTGCTGCTCGCGCTGATCGTCGTCAGCCTGCTCGCCGGCCTGGGAATGCGCGAACCATCGCCGCCGGACGAGCCGCGGTTCGTGCTGGCCGCACGGGACATGGTCGCCAGCGGGCAATGGATGTTCCCGCACCGTGGCACGGAGTTCTATGCGGAGAAGCCGGCGGTGTTCATGTGGATGCAGGCCGCTGCCTACGAAGTGGTCGGCGACTGGCGGGTTGCTTTCCTGTTGCCGTCGTTGCTGGCCGCGCTGGCTACGTTGTGGCTGACCTGGGACCTGACGCGGCGTTTGTGGGACCGGCGCACCGCCGGTTACGCGATGCTCGCATTGTTCGTCTGCCTGCAGTTCGGGCTGCAGGCCAAGCGCGGGCAGATCGACATGGTCCTGGTGGCCATGACCACGTTGTCGCTGTGGGGGTTGTCGCGGCACCTGCTGCTGGGACCGGACCGGAAGATGTTGTGGCTCGGCATGTTCGCCGCGGGCCTGGGCACGGTCACCAAGGGCGTGGGTTTCCTGCCGCTGCTGGTATTGCTGCCGTGGGCCGCGTGGCGATATGGGAACGGGTCGTCGCGCGCCGGCCGTAGTGGCCGGACCGGCGCGGGAAACTGGTCGATAGGCGTACTGTGCTTCATCGCCGGCGCCGGCGTCTGGTTGTTGCCGCTGTTGCTGGCGGTCTGCGCGAGCCGCGATCCGGCGGCGCAGGCCTATGCCAACGAAATCCTTTTCCGGCAGACCGGCACCCGTTACGCCAATGCCTGGCACCACGTGCAGCCCGCCTGGTACTACCTGCAGGTCATGTTCACGCTGTGGCTGCCGGGTTCGCTGCTACTGCCCTGGCTGGTGCCTGCGTGGTGGCGCCGGATACGCCGCGGCGATCCGCGTTTCTGGCTGCTGCTCGGCTGGGTCGCGCTGGTTCTGATTTTCTTCACCGCAAGTCCGGGCAAGCGCGAGGTCTACATCTTCCCGGCCTTGCCTGCCCTGTGCGTCGCCGCGGCGCCGATGCTGCAGGCGCTGCTGAGGCGCAACGGAGCGCGCTGGACCCTGGTCGCCTACCTGGCCGGCCTGGCGCTACTGGCCGGAGGCGCCGCATTGTCGGGCTTGCTGGGTGCGAGCCATTGGGCCGAACACCAGGCAGCGCGTCGTGGCATGGATGCGCAGACCGTGCAGGTCGTGTTGTCGTGGCTGCTGGTCTTCGGCACGGCCGTCCTCGGTTTTCTGCTCTGGTTGCGGCCGCGCCGCATCGGCCTGGCGCTGGTGCTCGCCACCGCCAGCCTTTGGCTGGTCTACGGCATCGGCCTGGCCCCGGCGCTCGACGCCGACAGCTCTTCCAGCAGGTTGATGCAGGCGGTGGGCAGGCGCATAGGACCCGACGCGCAGCTTGGCATGGTGGCCTGGCGCGAACAGAACCTGTTGCAGAGCGATCGCCCGACGATGGATTTCGGATACAAGCAGCCCTGGGACGTGCAATGGAACGAAGCGGGAAAGTGGCTGTCGAGTGATCCGGGACGCAGGTGGATATTCGTCCTCGACCAGGCCTTGAGCCCATGCGTGGAAGCCTCCGGCGTCATCGACATCGGCCAGTCCAACCGCAAGCGTTGGTTGCTGGTGCCGGGCACGGCATGGAAACGCGGATGCACGACGCCCGTTTTCGGCAAGCAGGACGACGATCCGGCTTGAACCGCTCGTGACCGGCCGCGCGTCCGGCAAGCCGCTTTAACGGGCAGCGAACGGCGCTCCGACGTGTCTCCGACAGCGCGGTCCCAATCATCGCGGCACCGGATTCCAGTGCGCGCGAATGCAATACCTACCCGATCCTCCAGGCCTGCCCTTGCCGGGCACGGCGCCATTGGCACCGAACGACGGCCTGTCTTCCTTGGGCTCCCGCCTGGGTCCGCGCTTCTATCGCTGGCACCTGTGGATGCCGCTGGGCGCCTTCCTGCTCGCGTCCCTCGTGCTCATGGTCTTGCATGGCGACCAATGGCTGGCCGATCGCCTTTATGCGATGGAGGGACACCAGTGGGCATTGCAGTACGCCTATGTCACCCAGGACCTGCTGCACGCCGCGGGACGCCAGGCCAGCAAGGATGCGTGGTTCGCGCTGGTGCCGGTGCTGATTGTCGCGACCTTGGTGCCAGGGATGCGCGAGTGGCGACGACCGTTGGTCTATCTCTTGCTGGCTTCGTTGCTTTCCACCGGCATGGTCGGCCTGCTGAAACGCTGGACCGACATGGATTGCCCGTGGGACCTGCTGCGCTACGGCGGCGACAAGGCCTACCACGGCCTGCTCATGCACCGTCCTTCGGGAATGGCGCACGGCACCTGTTTTCCCGCCGGCCACGCTAGCGCCGGCTACGGCTGGATCGCGTTGTATTTCTTCTTCCTCGCCACGCGTCCTGCGTTGCGCTGGTGGGGCCTGGGTTTCGCGTTGGGCGCAGGCCTGGTGTTCGGCATCACCCAGCAACTGCGTGGCGCGCATTTCCTTTCCCATGACGTGTGGGCGTTGATGATCTGCTGGTCGACCGCCTTGCTGCTTTACCGGGTGATGCTCGCGCGGCGCGCTTCCGTCCCATTCGCGCGTACGCCGAAATGAATGTTTCGACGATAGGCGCCGAGACTTCGGCGAAAGAGACGGTACTCGCTGCCGCGTGGGTGCGATTCCGCCCGGAAATCAGCGGCGAAAGCCTGGCCTTGTTGTCCGCCATGTACTTCTCCTTGTTCAGCAATGGCGCGTTCTGGCACGCGGCCATCGACCATCCGCTGGCGCAATGGCGTTTCATGCTGTCGCTGTTCCTGGTGGTGACCGCGCTGCATGCCCTGTTGCTGGGACTGGTGATCAATCGCTGGATCGCCAAGCCATTACTGACGGTGCTGCTGCTGGTGACCGCGGTCGCCAGCCATTACATGAGCGCTTATGGCGTGTACCTGGACGCGGACATGCTGCGCAACGTGCTGCATACCGACAGCAAGGAATCCGGCGAACTGCTGTCGCCGAGGTTGCTGATTCCGCTGGCCTGGAGCGTGGTTCCGATCGCGCTGTTGTGGCGGGTTCGCCTGCGCAAGCGCAGCGGGTCGCGGGCCGTGGTCGTGCGCGTTGCATTCCTGC
>Ga0307414_10000489_pt1 | contig 20623 bp, 26 predicted proteins | sample DK1Ometagenome_FD_203804 | JGI IMG/M metagenome (GOLD analysis project Ga0307414, IMG submission 203804) | Maize rhizosphere microbial communities from greenhouse at UC Davis, California, United States - DK15-O-3 | ecosystem: Host-associated > Plants > Roots > Rhizosphere > Soil | place: USA... | reverse complement strand
GGAACAAGCGGAGCCGTAAGAGGTATGCCAAACGTATCCTAAGGGCCGTAGAGGCCAGGTGGAGCGCTGAGCATGAATGCGATTCGTCGGACTGAGTCGAAGACGCATAAAGGGCATTTGAGCCCTACGTTCCTCGGACTTTGGGAGGGGATCTTCTGAGTCCTACTCGACTCTCCCTAACGCCGCCCCCCTTTGGGGTAGCCGCCGTTTACACTCAGGCTACCCCATTATGGGAGGGTGTCAATCTCACAAACGCTTTCGTTACGCTATCGGCTACGATTTCCCTCGTATCAACGTAACCGTCACTTTCATGTGATACGCTTTCGTTACGCCGTTGAGTACGGTTTCGCTACATTTTCGTTACAACCCCTGAATCGGAGAAAATCATGTTCACTGTCACAGCCGCACAGAGCATCACCGGCAAGGTGATCCACGTCATCCGACACGGTCACACCATGTACGGCAACCCCACGATGTCTGTCGAGCTCAAAGTCTCGGCGGTCGATGGAACGCCCTATTACGGCATGCCGGTCACGGTTCGCATTCAGGACAATTCGGGCCTGGTCTACGGCATCGAGAACGCTGATTACCGCGAGGTCGATCACGTCTACACCCTCACCAAGTCCGGTCGCATCCGCAACGCACAGAAAGCCTGAGATCATGTCAAACTTCCGCAACCTCACGAACCGTGAAATCGTCACTCGCGCACTGGCAGGGGACAACGCCGTCACGACGACAGGCAACATGAGCACAGAGAGCTACCGCGAAGGATTCACTCGCTACGGTGCTCCTTATGTCGGATCCCTGCCCCATATCTGGCAGCGCTACCTCAACAATCAGTTCGCGCAAGGGAAGATCGCACAGGTGATCTATTCGTACAGCACGCCGATTGCGTGGCTGGATCGCGATCACGGATGGATCATCCCTGATGTGCGGTACTCGATCACGACGTCGACCAAGCACCAGACGCACCTCTACATGCTCAGGGGTACTCACGTCTATGTCCCCTGGGATGCGACGATTGACGATCTCATCCGAGCTGTCGACGGTCGACTCGTGTTCGTTCGCGATTCTCAGGGCCGTGCAATCGGCACGCGCCCCGGTCCCAACTACAAGGCGACGTGAACATGGCTATCGACGCAAAGTCTGCTGAGCGACAGAAGAGATACCGGCAGCGAGAGAAGATCCGTGCACAGGCGACGTTCGCCAACGCAATCGAAATCGAGATCGCGTGGTTCGGTATCAATGCCGAGGGCCAGCACGTCGCAATCGGATACGACGGGAAATCGATTCCGCTAATCGTCGCGACGCCCGCCACTCAAGTGGAGCCCGTACCTACGACGATTCACGCCTCTGTGAAACCTCGCACGGTCTACGCGCCGAAGTCCTGGAATCCGGCGATTTGGAACGACAACGTCCGCCAGATCCGCGAAGGATCCATGACGAAGGATGACGTGATCTCCTTCCTGTCGGATGCCGCACAGGAGAAGAACACACCGGACGCGCACAAGCGTGCGAAGCAGGCTATCGCCGTCATCCAGGCCCTGCCCGATGTACCGGACTGGTACGATCACCTTCCTCTTGCACAGGTATCCTAACCTCTGCTAGACTGTCTTTAAAGAAACGGAGAATCACATCATGGCAACTACGAACATCATCCTGTGCAACGGCAAGTACACACCCGTTGAGGATGGCTTCATCGTCGAGATCCTTCGACAGGGGGTAGGGGCACGGCGTTTGTATCGTCTTGAATTCTCCTCCTCAGCAGGCCAGAGTCAGGAATGCGACCTCTTCGATCTTCGTCGCAAGCTCGCTGGGCCCGCCCCCCTTCGACCGAATGGACGCAGAGCAAAGCGTGAACGACGCAGAGCAGCCTTCGCAGCGGCACGATCCATCGTCGGCAACGTCCGACCGAACGACGAACACGACCCCGAGCTGTAAAGCCAACCAACCGAGAACGGAGATCTCATCATGGCTACGCACACCGATCACAGCAGGACGCACGACACCGTCATCCGACAGGGAGAGCGCAAGCTCAATCGCAAGGCGAAGGACACGGACCGCTACCTCGCAGAGCGTGCCTTTCGGCAGCTCATGCGGGAGGTGAACGGACGATGACCCACAATCTCTTTCCCGTCCGGTACGTGGGCGACGGAGACATGATCCCCGACCTTCCTGTCGGCACACCTCCCCTGGAGGATCTGCCCGACCCCATCGTCCCCGGTGCAGACGATGTATAGGTTCTGGTATTTTCGCCCTGGCTTTCACTTCACTCCTACCAATCTTTTCAGTTGGGGAACTGTAAAGGAAAGCCTGGAACTGTTCCCGCTCTCGCCCGGCGAGTTCATCATCTACGAAGGCTGAAGTGGAAATCTCAGATCAGGTTGCAGGCTTTACAGTCTGCCTGGTATCGTTGGGTATCCTAACCCTCGCAGCAATCATCCACTACGTACACGCATCCCGCACAGACAAGGAGAACTAATCATCATGGGTAAGAACTACTTTGACACCGAGGCTCTGGCCACTCACCCACCCAAGGCCGCATCGGTTCGCACGGTCACCGGCCTTCCGACACAGCACGCCGAGCAGAAGCGTCGCACTATCCTCCCTGTCGTGGCCTTCGGAGCCCTGATTGTGGCTCTGCTCATCACGACCTTCGCCCTCGGCTTCTACATCGGCTCTGAGTTCGCTTCGCAGCCCAGCGATAGCAAGCAGGTAGGCCAGGTCTTCGAGCATCAGCTCGCTCGACAGGCTCAGCCCGCTTTCGCACGGATTCCGGAGGAGCTGCCGTGAACACTGTACAGACCTACTACAAAGCCGTTCGACACGACTACGGTAGCTTTCACGATCCGTCCCTCAAGTACGGCCCTGTCGGGACTGTCGTCGAGCACCCAGCTCCGCTCACGAACTCTTCAGAGGCCAGTGACTACCTCTCGATCAGCATCAGTGCATCGGATTGCACGGGGTTCCGATGGAAGGTCAACGGCAAGGAGTCGCGACTTCTCGTGGTCGAGCCTGTCGGAGAGGTCTGGACGCCTCACGCAGGCAGTCTCCCAAACAAGCGTGCCGTCACTTCCCTTCGAGTCGTAGCAGAGCTCCCGATCAGTGCGGCATTCGGGGTGAACGCCGAGGCAGTCGAGAAGTACCTCAACGCTCTCTCGACCCTGACTTCTTCGCAGTGGGATGCCGCTCGGGATGCCGCTTGGGCTGCCGCTCGGGATGCCGCTTGGGCTGCCGCTCGGGATGCCGCTCGGGATGCCGCTTGGGCTGCCGCTCGGGATGCCGCTTGGGCTGCCGCTCGGGATGCCGCTCGGGATGCCGCTCGGGATGCCGCTCGGGATGCCGCTCGGGATGCCGCTTGGGCTGCCGCTCGGGCTCTCGTGGTCCGTGACCTCATCAGCGCAGAACACTTCGACATCCTGACTGCTCCGATGCGTGCGGCAGGTATCGACTTCGGAGAGGCTGTAAAGTCATGAGGTACGTTCTGTACCTCGCCTCCCTTGCCACGCTCACCGTCAGTGCTGTAGTCATCATCATGACGTCGAGTAGAAACCACTATCGAAAGGCTTTCAGGAAATGACTGCTGTAAAGGTTGGACAGGTCTGGCGCGACAAGGACAAGCGACGGAACACGGTGATCGAAATCATCGCTACCGATGAGGCTGAGTCCCTCGGCACTGTCATTGGGCTGGTCGTCGGTACCGAAGAAGAGCGCATCTACAAAGTCGACCATCTGCTCAAGCGTTGGGAGCTGATCAAAGAAAAGACCACGCACCGTCTCCTGAAGGAGATCGCAGAAGGCGATACGGAACCGAAAAAGCGCGTCAAGATTGTCAAGGGCGTCATCTATCCTGGCAACACGCAGGAGTTCGACAAGAATGAGCAGCCGACAGGCTACGTTCTGCTCACTGAGCAGCAGATCAAGGATCTCAAGCCTGCGCCGAAGAAGGTCGTCGGACGCACCAAGATCCACGAGACGCGTGAGCAGTGGCTGAACGAGGCTGTTCTGCTTCTCGGTGAACGACTCTTCAGCAAGCACAAGCTGCCGTTCATCCGCGTTTCTGTCGGATGGCCGCGACGTGCACGGCGTACCACCATCGGACAGTGCTTCATCTCCAAGGTGAGCGAAGACAAGTCGAGTCAGATCTTCATCTCACCCAAGCTGGTCGACCCTGTAGCACCCTACGGCGTGCTCGCCACACTGGCACACGAGATGATCCACGCGATCGATGACTGCGAGAACGGTCACAAGGCCCGTTTCAAGAGCATCGCCCTGGAGATCGGCCTCACTGGCAAGATGACGGCTACCTTCGCCAGCGACGAGCTGATCGAAACGCTCAAGGAGCTGGCAGAGCAGCTCGGTGAATACCCTCACTCGAAGATCAACATCGAGGATCAGATCACTGTGCAGAAGACGTACATGCTCAAGGTCGTCTCAAAGAGCGAGCCCGACTACAAGCTCCGCATGACGCAGAAGATGATCGACGAGTACGGCCTGCCTCGCGACCCGTGGGGCGAAGAAATGGAAGTCGAGGAGAGCTGATGAAGCCTTGGTATGAGGATCTTCTGATCCCTGCTTATGGCATCGCCTGTCTCATTCTCGGATATCTACTAGGAGCGCTGAACATCACATGACGGACACCCTGGAGCGCACTGCTCAAGAAGTCGACGAGCGAGCAGCACGACAGCTCACCCGCCGACAGGAGCTGGAGGCTCGGTTCCTCCAGCTCGCAGAGGGCAAGCCCTGGTTCGAGGGGACCGGCAATGACGACCAGGTCTTCCCTCACCAGTGGGTAGCCGCGTGCTTCGGAGCCGTTGCCAAGCGCTGGTTCCTCGGTGACGAGCCAGGGCTCGGCAAGACCCGTACGAGCATCGGCTGGCTCGATCTCGTGGGCGCTCGGAAAGTCATCGTCGTGGCAGAAGCCAACGTCGCCTCTCAGTTCGCGGGAGAGATTGAAGAGATCGCCCCGCACCGCACAGTGATCAACCTCGCAGGGCTCAGCAAGAAGACCCGCCTTGAGCGTCTGTCTGCCGCCTCTCGAATGGAGAATGCGATCCTGGTCGTCAACTACGAGATGTTCCGTCGAGACACGGATTCCCTCGTGAAGGTGCTCGCCTGGCAGGCCGACACGATGATCGTGGACGAGGCACACAACATGAAGGCTGTAAAGACAGCCAACTTCAAGACCGTGCAGCGTCTGTTCTTTACAGACAACACCTGCGAGTCGTGCGGCGGGCTCATCCTCGGCCTCTCCAAGCCCTGCAAGAGGTGCAACCATGTCCAGTACCTCAGCGGCCTCACAGCGTCCCAGAAGCGCGAGTTGACCCTCTCAGAGTGGCTCGCCAACAAGAGCGTCCAGAACACGCTGCTGCTCACCGGCACGCCCCTGCTGAACTCTCCTGTCGATCTGTACCCCCTCTTCCACCTCACGCAGCCGACTCTGTTCCCGACGCTGGACGGATTCAAGAAGACCTTCCTCAAGCCGAGCCACGCAGAAGGCACACGCAAGCTCGTGTTCAAGCGTGAGGGCCTGGAACAGCTTATGCCGTACATCAAGGACTTCTACCTCGCACGCAAGCTGGAGGACGTCGGAGAGCGCACAGAGGTCGACGGCATGTCGGGCATCCGTCTCCCCAACGGACAGTTCCTGCCGGATCAGCATGAGCGCATCGTGCGAGTGGATATCGACCCTGAGCGCTATCCTCTTCAGCTCCGCACGATCAAGCAGGTGTCCGAGCAGGCCCGCCTGGTCCTGTCGTCCGGCGAGACGCACACTCTCATGCACATGATCTCGATCATCCTCCGCAAACGGCAGGCGAACGTGTGGCCTGGTGGCATCGAGATCAAGGATCCGAACACCGGCAACCTCATCCTCAAGGTGGGATCCGAAGTGCAGGAGTCCGCGAAAATGGACGAATGCCTGGAACAGATCCTCGCGTACCATGAGCACGGACACCGACAGGTGGTGTTCAGTCAGTTCCGCACAGCACTGGAGGAATTCGAGAAGCGCGTCCGTGCCGCAGGGCTCCGTGTCGCTCGCTTCGACGGCAGCACACCCCGAGCTCTGCGAGACGAGATCAAGAGCAACTTCTACCGAGCCAAGAACGAGCCCGCGAAGTGGGATATCGTGCTCGTGCACTACCGCACGGGAGGCGCTGGAGTGAACCTCACCGCAGCCACCATCACCCATGTCCTCGACGAGGAATGGAATGACGGCAAGAAGCAGCAGGGGTATGGTCGTACTCATAGGATTGGCCAGACTGAAAGCACTGAGGTGCTGGTCTACCGCATTCCAAACTCGATCGACACGTTCATGGCGAACCTGATTCGCATGAAGGCGAAGCTCTCTAACGATCTTCGCAGCCGACTGACCAACGAGCAGCTCATCTTTAAAGTGGGCGACGCGATTCAGAAGCAGGAGATCCTATGAGCAACACAGGAGCCAAGATCTACATTTTCGCGAGGCTTTATTCGGGTAGTGACAGGACGGCCCGTCGACAAGTCGAAGCTCTGAGGCTCGGACGACGGCAGACAGGGCGGGCTATTCGTAAAGGCCGTCGTCAGATCAAGTCGTTTAGTACCATGAATGTCATGTACTGCTCATACGATGAGCAGAAGCGCTTGTACGAGAAATGGCAGGCTCAGGGTCGAGGCACAGTTGTAATGCCACGCAGTGATGTGAATAGCTCTCACAGCCCCAGAGGGTTTGCCATTGACACAGGGGGGATGCGGCACCCGTGGAATTTCGAGTTTAAGAAGGGGAGTGGTATCTGATGTTCACAGACCCCGAAGACCGACAGAGCGAAGAGCTAATTCGAGAGCTTGAGGCTCGGCCCACAAACGAGATTCGGAGACAAGACCATGATTGAAGACCTCGACGCACTTCGCGACATCTTCGACGACGACTCGGCCGCTGAGCGTCTGATGACATCCGGGATCGAGGGCACCTACGTGCCGCTCATCCCCGCGAATGTCGAGATTCGGAGGCAGTCATGAGCAAGGCACTGGAAGACGTCGCGGCAGAGCGCGCACGCCAGGTCGAGATCGGGTGGACGTCGGAGCACGACGACGAGCATGGCGTCGGGCACCTGGCTAACCGCGCCGTCGTCTACGCCTCGGCAGGGCGGTACACGGGCATATTGGAACCTGCGCTGCTGCGTGCGCAGCTGGTGAAGGGGGCCGCGATGCTCGTCGCGGCCATCGAGCGGGTCGACCGCGCGGCAGATGTCGAGATTCGGAGACAGAGCAATGGCTGACATCACCGGACCCTGCCTGGCCTGCCTTGCTGGTCTTTACAGCGAGTGTGAGAACCCTCAGCTCGTGACCACCAACTTTCCTGCCGAGCCGATGCAGTGGATCATCCCTTGCATCGAGAAGTTCCGAGAGCTCGACATCATCGCACCGAAGAGCGGTGGTGGGGGTGGCGGTCTCAAAGACCCGCAGGATGTCACCGACGTCACCTCCACAGGCCGTAAGCGTGCCGCCATGCTGCTTCCGATCATGACCGGCATGGTGTGCGACTGGGCGGGCCTGAAGTGGGCGGGTGGAGGGGTGCAGCCCATTGTCGGCTGTAAAGGCAATCGACTGGCAGAGTTCAAGAAGAACGAGGACATGCCAGAGGGTGTCGACAGTCGAGGAGAGCGTCATCACGGCCCCGACAAGGCAGTGCTGAACAACGCTGTCGGTCGCAACCTGCATGCGATCTGCTCCTCATGCCATCATCGCTGGCACGAGCTCAACGACCCGTCCTACGGCGGCAAGCGACCCGACGCACACCTCCAGTGGCTCCCTAGTCAGCCCTTCTACAACCACGACCCTCTGACGAGGGCCGAGAGCTACGACCTCACCCTGTCGGAGGAGTGGTGGGCTCAGGCACCGAAGGACCGCGAGACCTACCCCATCGACCTTCCTGACGAGTCGCTCTTGCAGCTTCCAGATGAAGAAGGTATCCTAAGCTCGGGCAATCCTTTCGAGGAGCCGCTCGACCCCTTTACACAGAACGGAGACACAGCATGACGTATTGCTTCCTGGACATCGAGACCACCGGTCTTGACGAGAACCGTGACCGCATCCTGGAGATCGCATGGGTCTTCACCGACAAGGACTTCAGCATGCTCAGCAATGCGCAGTTCCTGGTCGAGCAGGCCAACTGGGCGGACTCGTGGAGCCGCATCAACGTCAACGAGATCGTCGCGAACATGCACTCGCAGAGCGGCCTGTTGGCTGCTCTCGCCAACGACGACCTGCCGAAAACGGATCTCGACGACATCTACCTCCACCTCGCATCGGAGCTGGAGGACGCCTCCCGATTCGGTGAGCCGATCCACCTCGCAGGCCGAAGCGTGCACTTCGACAAGGGCTTCCTCGTGGCGAACAACTTCGACACGCTGTTCAACGACAAGTTCTCGAACAACTTCCATCACCGGATGCTGGACATCTCCAGCGTGAAGCTGATGCTGGAGTCGAGCGGCGTCGACACGAAGCAGTTCGAAGTCGAGTCTGCGGGAGCTCACCGAGCGATGAACGACGTGCTCGGAGACATCGGCTACGCACGCAACCTTCAGTCGTTCTTCCAGTCGACGGCGGTGTCCCTGTGAGCGGGCGCACGACGACGGCCAAGGAGAAGGCCAAGGCTCGGCGGAAGGTCGAGTACCGACGTCTCCGCAAGGCACGTCTCCAGCGTCGGCTCACGAAGAGCGGTAAGCGGGGGGTGACTCAGAGCAATGCCTAGTGTCAGCCACTCCCGAGCAGATGGATATCTGCTGTGCCGTCGCAAGGACTACTACGGCTACACCCTCGGGCTCCAGCGCGTCAGCGATCAGGACTCGATGGCTCTCGGGTCTGCTGGTCACAAGTGCCTGGAGGTGCTTTACAAGCACGTCCTCGATGCCGGTACGACCCGCAAGGCCCAGAAGGCTGCTCTCAAGAGCGGATTCAAGGCGATGTACGAGCAGTACCTCCAGTTCGTCAAGGAGGGCTGGGAGGATCGCGACGACCGCATGCCGCTGAAGGACATCCTGAAGCGTTACGTCGACCTGGAGCCGTTCGTCAGCCAGGGCTGGCTCGTGAAGGGCGTCGAGCAGGAGTTTCTGCTGGAGTACGACCCCGACACGCAGAGCCGGTTCCGGTTCGTCATCGACCTCATTCTGGAGGATCCCGAGGGCAGGACGGCCATCGTGGACCACAAGTTCATCTTCGACTTCTACGGCCCGGATGCTGCTGCGATCCAGGGTCAGGTGCCGAAGTACATCGGAGCCCTTCGAGGGCTCGGGCACAAGGCGCACTACGGCATCTACAACATGCTCCGCACCCGCAAGATCCGGGGCGAGAAGAAGCTCAAGGGTCAGCTCGTCGAAGATCTGGAGAAGGCTGGTGTTGAGGCCCACTCTGTCGTCGTGACTCAGCACGACTTCGATCAGACCGAGCTGGCGGAGGTGAGTCTCAAGACGCTCACTGTCGACAAGCTCACCGTGCTTGCCAAAGAGCACAAGCTCGACCTGTACGCAGGCCCGACAGACGGGCAGGTGCACGACATCCTGTACATCCGCCCGTCCGCTGCTCGTGTCGTCCGCACCTTCCAGGAGCAGGTCGACGTGGCTTCTGAGATCACCGAGCGAGAGCTTCTCCCTGTCGAAGTGATTGAGCGCACAGCGTTCCGCACGGCGAACAAGATGGTCTGCAACGGCTGCTCGTTCCGTGATCTTTGCGAGGCACAGCTCGCCGGTCAATCTGTAAAGCTCATGATGTCGACGGAGTACCAGACCAAGGAGAAGCGACCTGAGATCGAGGTCTCGCAGGAGATGAGCGAAGAGTGATAGAGATCCCTCCTGCAAGCCCTGAAGTCGAAGAGTGGATGCGAACATGGGCTGAGCGAAACCCTGAGAAGGCCGAGAGGTTCGCGAAGAATCGACGCTATGTACGGGATCGATACGGAAGATTTGCCAAGGTATCCTAAAACCTGTGCTAAGCTGATTCCAGTGAGGCGGACGTACCTAGTACCGCTGAAATGCGAGGCCATGAAGCGTCTCGGTTCGCCTCACCCACGAATGACTGACAACGACAAGGAGAATGACGATGGCGACAACATCACTCAGCAAGATCCTCTCCCGCATGCAGGACATGGAGACGGAGAACATCCAGAAGACCTTCTACGGCATGATCTACGGCGGCTTCGGCACCGGTAAGACCACGCTGACAGCAGGCATCGCACGAGCTCTGCTCAAGGAGTTCGGAGGCCGAGCCCTCTACCTCGACTCCGCCGAGAACTTCGCGTCTCTTGACAACCTGCCCGTGCTGAAGAAGGGTCTCGACCGCATCCAGGTCAAGGACCCTGCCGAGCTGATGACCATCGCTCAGGCGCTGAAGTCGAAGAAGCTCTCGCACACTGTGCTGATCCTCGACGAGGTCGATGCCTGGTTCGAGGTCATCCTCCACCGCTACGTCCGCGAGGTCACCGGCACGCTCCCGACAGAGGACCTGCCTGAGATCGAAGGCAAGATGTACGCGGCTCCGACTCAGCTCATGCTGAGCACGCTGAACGCCTTCCGTGCGGTCGATGATCTGCATGTCATCCTCGTCGCCCACGACCAGCAGCGGGGCAAGGAACCGAAGATCTTTACAGCTCCTTCCCTCCCTCCGAAGCTCATGAAGGGCATCAACGAGAAGGTGCACGTCGTGGGCCTGGTCGAAGCGGCCATTGGTCGAGACGGCTATATCCGCACCCTCCAGGTGAACCCCTCGAAGCAGGTCGTCGCCAAGAGCCGCATCGGCGGCCTGCCGGTCAAGGTCGACTTCAACGATGTGCCGAGGATCGTGGCTGACTGGGTCGTCGGAGATCGAATGGAAAAGGACCTCATCGCTCCTGAGCCCGATCCCGAGCCTGTCGACGACGCTGAGGTCGAGATCGAAGAGCCTGACGATCTCGACGAGCCGACCGAAGTCGACGAGGACGACGACTAATGGGTAACTCTCGAAAGCTTCGGAAGAAGTTCGAGATCATCAAGCGCTTCGTGACTCTCAGCTACAACGCCTACGACGTGAAGTGTCTCGTCAACGGATGCGAATTCGAATCCAAGGGCTGGGACTACCGACGAAACGCTCTGGATCGCGGCTGGAGTCACGTTATCAGCCAGCACCGAGACTAGACTTAGGCTCCTCTGGGGAGGTAGCCTAACAACGGCGGGAAGGCCACCGCCACAGGTGAGGGGTTCGCCAGCCCCTCACCTCACGGGACAGTAGCTCAGAGGCAGAGCGTTCGGGTGCACCTAGGCCGCGAAAGCGGGCATCGCGAAAAGTCGGAGGTTCAAGTCCTCCCTGTTCCACGGTTTATCCGAAACGGATAAAGCCGAATAAGAAGACAAAGTCACACACGACAAGGAGAATGACAAATGGGAATTTTCGACGACTTCGGCATCAACCCCGACGAGATCAAGGAGAGCTCTTTCGACATCGACGACGGGACGTACCTGTTCGAGATCGGTGAGGCAGAGCGCCAGGACGGCACCACCAACAACCCTGAGAACACGGTGTTCTACATCGACTACAGTCTCTTCAACGAGGACGAGGAGTCGGTCGGGGACAAGCGCGCGTACTACACGCTCGCAGAGGACGGTGACAGCGAGACGAAGCGCGTCAAGCAGTCGATGTCGTTCTTCAAGGCTGACCTGAAGCGCCTCGGTGTCACGGACCTGTCGAGCTTCGATGGTTCGGAGCTGATCGGTCTTCGCGGTGTGCTCCAGCTCGTCACGGTCCCCGGTAAGGGCGTGAATCGGAACAAGACGTTCCAGAACATCCGCAACATCCGACTCGATGAGGCGGATGAGCAAGAGGCCCCTGTCGTCAAGAAGCCGGTCGCGTCAGCGAAGAAGGCTCCGGCCCGACCTGCTGCGAAGGACACGACAGAGGACGACGCTGCGGCCAAGGAGCGCATCGCGGCTCGTCGAGCAGCTCGTGCTGCGGAGCCTGACGACGAGTCGGGCAACCCGTTCGGCGGCTGACACGAACAAGGGGCTCCGATACAATGTCGGAGCCCCTTGCCTTTCGTGAGGTTCACCCCAGAGAGGAGAGTCTTTACAGTGAATCCTGCAATTACCATTTTGGACTACCTGTGGTCGCTGCGCAACACCTGGTTGAAGCACAACGACGAATGCACCTGCTCGTTCGAGAAGCTCGCTGCTGAGCACATCGAGTCGACGCTGGAGGTCTGCGACTGGTCCAGCGTCAAGATCATGGGCAAAGAGATCCCCTACCTGGAACTCAAGTACCTCACCGCCGAGCAGTGGAACGAGCTGTGCGGGCCTGCACGCGAGGAGAAGGCGCTCCAGTTCGCACTTGACCAGCACATGGAGCAGGTCTCGGAGATCATGGCCGTACAAGCCACGCGGGAGCGGCAGACGAGTGACTAGCGCCGCTGTCGACGGCCTGCTCGACTTCCTCGACAAGATCTGGGGCGACGAGGAAGGCTGCGTCTACCTCCCTGTCAAGGAGCAGACCGCTGACGGGCTCCCCAAGGTCAAGAAGTTCTTCTACCGGTGGCCTGAGCAGCGTGAGTCCGTCGCGAAGTTCCTGCTGAAGTGGTCAGCCGCTGAGAACTGCGAGGTGTTCTTCTCTCCGGCTCTCTACAAGAGCATGAGCGCGAAGAACGCCAACGTGCTCGGATCCCGTGTCGTCTGGGCGGAGTTCGATGGCAACTTCCCGAGCCCGTGGCCGGAGGACATCGCACCCAAGCCTTCTGTCGAAGTGCAGTCGAGCACCGACAGAAACAGGCACGCCTACTGGGTGCTCGACGACTTCACCGAGCCGAAGGAGATCGAGCGCATCAACCGCTCGCTCGCCTACGCCCTCGGAGCAGACACGAGCGGCTGGGATGCAAACCAGTTCCTCCGTCCGCCGTACAGCATGCACCGCAAGACGCGGAAGCCAATCACTGTAAAGGTCGTGGCAGACCGCACAGAGCTGGCTCCCTACTCGACAGACAGCTTCGATCATCTCCCGACCCCTCGCGACGTCATCCAGGAGAAGATCGACCTGGAGAACCTGCCGAGCATCGAAGACGTCCGTTCGCTGGCGACGTGGGATGAGGACCTGCTGGAGCTCTTCGACACGACAGGGGAGGATGCCCGCAAACCTGGCTGGGATCGCTCCGGGGGGCTCGCCAGGATCGCGTACAAGGGTGCGGAGCTCTCGTGGGGCGACGAGCAGATCATGAGCGCTCTGCTGGATGCTGACGACCGCTGGGGCAAGTACAAGGGCCGGAGCACCCGGATCAAGATCCTGGAGGAGCTCATCAACCGTGCTCGGGCGAAGATCGGCTACGAGGTATCGAGCGACAAGCAGATCCTCTCGAAGCTCCTGAAGGACGCACCAAGAGAGGACGAGGAGCAGGAGCTCCCTGACTTCATGTCTGTAAAGCAGATCAACGCGATCCCCGGACTGAAGAATTGGATCTGCGAAGGGCTGCTGCTGAAGAACGGGCTCGGGCTCATCACAGGCCGACCCGGTACTGGCAAGACTCAGCTCGCCCTTCAGTTCGCGGCAGATCTCTCAGCGGGCCGGGAGAAGTTCCTCGACTACTCACTCTCCGGTAAGCCGCTGAAGGTGCTGTTTCTGTCTCTGGAGATGTCGCACTACCAGCTTCAGCAGTTCACCACCCCCCTCGCCAAGAGGTACCAGGGGACCGATCTCGACAACCTCGTGGTCTATGGGAAGGGAGAGCCCGTCTACATGAACCAGGAGGCAGGACAGCGACTCGTCGACTCATGGATGGACGAGTACAAGCCTGACGTCGTGATCATCGATTCACTCTCACAGGCCACCTCAGGACTCAGCGACGACGACGAGATGAGCAAGATGTTCGCCTTCCTGAAGGCTCTGCGGCGCTATCACAGCTTTGCTCTCGTCTTCATCCACCACCACCGCAAGAAGGCGAATGACGCGCAGAGCCGCAAGCAGGCGAACACGCAAAGCGACATCTACGGCTCGTATCAGATCGCTGCTACCATCGACTTCGCTCTCGACCTCGAAGACCGAGGTGATGAAAACGGCTACCTCGACCTGCACCTGCTGAAAGCCCGCTTCCGCCCTGTCGGAGACACGGAGAAGATCTCTCGCGACAACGACCTGCACTTCCACCTTACGGAGAATCTCGATCTGCTCAGAGACCAGATCATGCACAGCCCTGACGAGAACGGAGACTCTCATGCCCGCACTGGCCTACACATCGGATGACCTTCTGAAGTGGCTCTACGAACACCCTGACGAGCCGGTCGCCATCGACACAGAGACGGACGGCCTTGACGTCTGGGACAAGCGGTCGAAGGTGATAGGTCTCAGCATCGCCTTTAAAGTCAACGGCGTCTACGTGAAGTGGTACTGGGGAACCCGGCACACGGCAGGCAAAGAGCAGAACATCGACAAGGCAACGGCGGAGAAGATCCGCTGGGTGCTTCAGAAGCAGCAACGCCCACTCATCCTGGCCAACTGGCAGTTCGACATCGTCGGGCTCCAGAACATGGGCCTGGACCTCTTCGACAACCCCTTCTACGACGTGCTCACGATGCAGAACCTCATCAACGAGAACTGGACGAAGGGACGCCGAGGTCTCGATGAGCTCGCTGTCTACACGCTGAGCCCGGAGAACAGGAAGATCGCTGAGTGGGAATGGGAGGACGAGTTCCCTCTGAAGGTCGAGAAGACGACAGGGTGGCCGAACACCACGCCCGCGATGATGTTCAACTACGCGGCTGTCGACGCCCTCCTGACGTACAAGATCTGGGAGGTGCAGATCTCGACCCCGGCTTGGAAGGACCTCGAACAGTACACGCAGGTGTGGGAGGCCAAGCAGGAGTCGATCCGCACGCTGACGGTGATGAGGCTCCGAGGGGTGCTCATGGACCTCGACCATGCACAGAAGTGGTTCGACTACGGACGCTCCGAGCAGGCTCGACTGAAGGAAGAGCTGGGACTCAACCCGAAGAGCCACAAGGACATGAAGGAGCTGTTCATCAACCGGCTCGGTCTGCCTGTGCTCAAGGCGAGCGAGAAGACCGGTGAGCCGAGCTTCGCTGCTGCTGTCATGGTCGAGTACGAGCCGATGCTGGAGCGCCTGGAGTCCCCTGTCGCGAAGACGATCCGAGAGTACCGAGGCTGGGACACCGCCTGCGGCCTGCTGCTCGGTGCCTACCTGAAGTTCACCTCTCCTGTCGACGACAGGCTCCGCACTGAGTACACCACGCACGTCACGACGACAGGGCGTCTGTCGAGCCGGAACCCGAACCTCCAGCAGATCTCGAAGGAGTCGGAGGGGAAGCCCTGGAAGGAGTGCATCAAGCCTAGCTTTAAAGCAGCTCCTGGGTACGTGCTGATCTCGGCTGACTACTCTCAGCTTGAGCTTCGTCTCGCCACGGCGTACACGCAGGAGCCGACGCTGAAACAGGTCTTCGATGAAGGCCGAGACATCTTCGATGAGATGACGGAAGAGATCCGTGAACAGCTCTCTCGGACCAACAAGAAGCTCGCTGAGGGCTGGACCCGACAGAAGACGAAGACGCTCGTCTACAGCATTCAGTACGGCGGTGGCGTGAATCGGATCATGTCCGCATTCGGCGTTTCGAAGAAGGAAGCGGAGATCCTCCGTCGCAACTTCTACCGCACCTATCCTCGGTTCCGTGCCCTGGAGGACAAGTGCAAGGAGATGGTCGACAAGAACCAGAAGATCAAGCTCTGGACGGGTCGGTATCGCCACTTCCAGTACAAGAGCGAGGGCTACAAGGCCATGAACTCGCTCATTCAGGGTGGTGCTGCGGACATCGTCGACAGGGTCATGAACCACATGCTCGCCACGGTCGACAACGACGACTGCCGGATGCTGCTCCAGGTGCACGATGCACTGGTCTTCGAGGTCCGCGAGGAGCTCGTGCTGGAGTACGCTCAGCGCATCAAGCATGAAATGCAGAGCGTGAACCGCATCGTCGATCCGGAGGGCACAGAGCCGATGTTCCCGGTGACCTTCGCTGTCGAAGTCTCCTACTGGGATGGCTCTGAGATCGAGGGTATGAAACAGGCCGCGTGACGTGGTAAGGTATCCTAAAACCCCTAGAGAACGGAGAATCTCATGGTCACCATCACAACTGCAGTGCCGGTACGAAGAGGTGTAGAGCGATCAGAAGAGGTCGACGAGGCTGCCCACAAAGCAGCTAACCAAGCTTCATCAGTCTCTGTCGAGAACTTCCGATTCATCCGTCGAGCACCTACCGAAGTGCCTGATGTCGACATGTTGGTGTACGAGGGAGAGGGTCAGCCATGACCATCCTCAGCATCGACGGCGGAAAGAACGTCGGCTACGCGCTCTTTACAGACAAGGGCGAAGAGATCGATCGAGGCGTGATCGACTTCGAGGACTTCTTCAAGAACGACTACACGACCGGCCTGTACTTATACGGAACTGACATCGGAAACGATGTTGAAATAACCTTTAAAGAGTATTTCGTCGATCAGCTCGTGGTCGAGGGGTTCCGGCACGATCCGAGCATCAAGCAGGGCGGCTCGCTGCACTGGGCATCTCAGATCGAGGGTGCTGTAAAGATGATCGGAGCCGTCACTGAGACCCCGGTGACAGTGCAGTACGCCGGAACCGCCCTCCCTGTCGCGATGCAGATCACCGGCTACGTGAAGCCCACCACGAAGACCGGCAACAAGAAACACCTGCCTGACCAGGACTCTGCATGGTTGCATGGAATGTACTGGCTGCACTGCAACGAGGTGATCTAGTACCAATTCTTCCGCTGGCTATGAGCCCACGCCTGGGCAGGAGAGCCGTACCTGTTCTTGATGTAGTTCAAGCCCCAGTCGATCTGCTCCTGAGCGCTCATGTTCCGCTTCGCTGTGGGGTGAGCGCTCGGGAGGATCTGGGCAATTCCGAAGGCTCCTGAGCTCTTGTTCACCGCGTTCGGGTTCCAGCTCGACTCCTTCTGCCAGAGCCGGAAGAGAGAGTCCCACTCGCGGGGGTCGTTGAAGCCCATCTCAGAGAGCCTCTGTCGAGCGTAGTCCTGTGGAGATCCGCCACCTACTGCGCTACGGCCCTGCGGAGCCCTCATCTGTCGTCCGACAGGAGGCTCGGCTGTGACTCGCTGGTTCCGTGCTGCGAGGGCGGACAGGAACGCCTCGTGACGCCTGCTTGACCGGTCTTCTACACGACGGAGCTCACTGAGGTCAGGAGTCCCCGCTGTGATGGCTTCTTGAGCCGACCGGAAAGGCATGCTCAGATTCTACCTTCCTGTGTGCTAACGTATCTACCAGAGATTCTCCGGTCTCCAAGGGATGAGAACCCCCGGTGCTGCCGCTTGTATGGCGTAGGTCACCGGGGGTTCTTCCGTTTCCACTCTCCTCAGAGGGAACTATCCCATCCACTCCCAGTGCCAGGGCTCGAACTGCTTGAAGTTCTTCCCCGTCCACTTGAAGCCGAATCGGCCAGCGTTCTGCTGAAGCCATTGGTGCTCGCGGGATCCGGCGTTCTGGAACGCTCCGCCGAGGTCGAGAGCTCGTCCCGACTCGTGCATCGAGGTCCCCGGCTTCGCGGCCAGGTTCCCTCTTCCTGCGAGGTACATGTTGTAAAGCTGCTGCTGACGTGCGTAGGTACGGCCACCCTCATTGATCGGGATGCCGTAGCCGAATCGCTGCGAGAAAGCGGCGTTGAGTCCCTGGAGAGCCTGATCTGCACCGGGGAGCAGACTGTACTTCCCGACGAGACCCTTCGGATTGCCGCCTGTAGCCCCCTGCGTGCCCTTGTAGGCGTAGGAGCCTGTGCCGGTCATGGTTCGGACTTTAGGCTGCTGACGGGCCCGCTGGGCCTTAATCGCGGCCAGGTACGCCTCGTGTGTCCGGGACGAACGCTGACGGATCGCATCCAAGCCCGAAAGATCTGGCGCTCCAGCCCCCAGAGCATCCTCTGCGGAGCGGCCTACAGACGGCCCTCCCTGTCGGTTGAGGACGGGAGCGAGCTGCTGGTTCTTGAACCCGGCTACGGACGAGAGGGGGTTCACGAAGTTGGCCATCAGAAACCTCCAGACTTACCGGATTCCCGGTTGCGCTTTTCGATCTCAGCGTAGTTGACGATGTTGGGCCGGGACCAGTTCTGTGCGTTGGCACCCGTGAACCAGTTCATGAAAGTCAGGAGGCGGTCGAGATCACCCTTGTTCCCAGCCGCCACCTGAGCCTGTGGATCCAGCCCCTGACCCGACAGGACAGAGGGTACGCTGCCGGTGACGCTCTGACCCGTGAGGTTCGCGATGTAGTTCACGATGGGCAGGTTCTGATCGAGGTAGTCGCTCGTGTCCTTGATCGGAGCTCCCGTGGCCCACTGACCACCTGACAGCATCTCGGCAGGCATCCGGATCAGCGGGGAGATCATCCCTGCTGCACCGCGAATCGGGTCTGTGCCGATGTCCTTCAGGAGGTCGAACTGCGGCACGCCGGGGTTGATGTTGATGTACTCGCCATCAGGACCCTGGAACTGCGGACCGAAGATGCCCTCCGTGATGTAGCTCGGGAACATCTGGTCCTCAGGGAAAGGATCCGACAGGGAGTCGGGGTTCACTCCGTTGGCCACAGCCAGGTTGTACGACGCCTTCGGAATCGCGACGACTCGGCCAGGGTTTCGTGCAGCGGACTCCATCGCGAACGGGAGAGTCTTCGCGAACCAGGTGTAAAAGGGGATCAAGAAGCGGAACTTCGACTCGGTCGGCGTGAGCATGAGAGCATCCGGGTGAGATCGCTTCACATCGCGGATCGCACGCTCGATGACCTTCGCCTTCGAGAGAGCTCGTCCATACCGTGCGTAGCGGCCTGAGCCCGCCTCCTGCTTGAGGATCTGCACGAGGTGCTGGAGCTTCGCGTGGTGGTCGATGACGTGCGAGACGTTACCTGCCAGGGAGCCGATCTTCGAATTCGAGATCGCATCTCCGACACGGGAGATACGGCCCTGAGTCGCATCCAGCAGGAGGTCCTCAGAGGAGGCATAGGTAGAGAACAGACCGTTCTTCTCTGCGATGTCAGCGATCTCACGATCCGTCATCGAGAACCGTCCGGAGACGACCGTCTGCCCGCCTGTCGGGACCACGTCATCTCCGAAGTCCTTCAGAGCCTGCACGAGGTCGATGTCCTTGTAGTTGTTCTTCAGGGCGAGGATCCGCATCGCGTCCCGCTGAGACGACAGGTAGTGGCGGTTGCCTCGGTCGATCCAGGACATGAAGTTGTTGCCCGCGAGGTTGCGGAGGTGGTGACCGGGTCGGAAAACCGTGATGAGCTGCTTCCAGATCGACTGCACGGGCATGTAGTACTCGTTGATGAACTTGCCCACCTCACCCGAGAACTGCCGGGAGGTGCGCGTTAGGACGTCGAGGCGGTGGAGCTGCGTGGCCATCTCGCGGTCGACGTAGGTCCCGTCCGGGATCAGGCGAGCGAAGGTTGATCCGCCGCTGTCTGCGACTCGCACCATGCCAGGCTTCGGCGTGGTCGAGGCCAGGCCCTCCTTCTTCATGGTCGTAACGAAGCTGCTCACGATAGAGCGATGCTCAGCCACGGTTGCAGCAGCATCCGCGAGCTTCAGGAGGTTGCGAGAGACGTCAGAGGTGATGTCCCAGTCCCGCCAGTCTGAGAGCTCCTCAGAGAGCCGGAAGTCGTCAGAGAGGCCCTTCTGTCGGAGGATCGCGTTGATGTGGCTGACGTCGCTCTCGACGCTGAGGAACTTGTTGTTCAGAAGGGTATCGCCGCTCCTGCCGAAGATCGGCCCGACGACGTCTTCCACCAGCTTTACAGCAGAAGCGATGTCAGCGTTCGCATTGGGTACGCCTGATTGCACCGCCTTCAGGGCAGCGACCTGCACATCATCGGGGAACTTCCGAAGCTCGCGAAGATGACCGATCACGGTTCCGAGATACTGCCCGGAGATGGTGCGCTTGGAGTGTGCGACGTTCCAGAGACGGTCGATACCGTAACTCTGATCGAAGGTGCCACGGAATCCGTTCAGAACGCCTCCGACGAACCCCTGCTGAGCCACGACAGGATCAGGCTTCATGCTGGCGAGGTCAAGAGCAGGAACGTCCTCGTCGACACCGACCTTTACAGCACCGGGAGCGTCCACGTCAGGCATACCCTGATCGAGAAGGCTCTCCTGCTCGTCGACAATGTCGTCCATCTTCTTCTGCGAGCCCTTGCTCACGGCAGACGTACGAGAAACGCCCTGTTCCACGGCCCTCTTGGTCTTTACAGCAGTGTCCGCGATCTTGACGGTGAGGTCTCCGACACCCTTCTTCACCGTCTCCGTTGCAGCGACGACAGAGGAGGGCACAGCGCCTGTTGCAGCGCCTTCGTCAGCGATGTCCTTGCCGAGCCGCGCGATAGCCTCAGCAGACTCGTCGAAGACATCATCCCCGATAACCGCCTTCAGAGCATCGAGCTCCTTCTGTCCGAGCTTCGAAGACTCATCAAGGCCGCGAGCCGCCCACGCCTCTGCGTTGTCGGAGATCCGAGCAGCGAGAGTGCCGCGAGCAGCAACAATGCCGTCAGCCAGAGCCCCGACGAGCTTCTCCGACGTCCATCCCTTGAACTTCGAGACGGCTGCGTTGGA
>Ga0307414_10000488_pt1 | contig 20654 bp, 27 predicted proteins | sample DK1Ometagenome_FD_203804 | JGI IMG/M metagenome (GOLD analysis project Ga0307414, IMG submission 203804) | Maize rhizosphere microbial communities from greenhouse at UC Davis, California, United States - DK15-O-3 | ecosystem: Host-associated > Plants > Roots > Rhizosphere > Soil | place: USA... | reverse complement strand
TGCGGCGTTTGATTCTGGGATATAGGAATGCAGGAATAAGGTTTCAGATGCTTCGGCTGAAACTCGAAAACTTTAGAAGATAAGCTGGAAGTTGGGTGTCTGCCCTCTGCCTCCAGTCGAAAATCAATGGTAGAATAAGCATGTAGAAATCTTATGTATTGCTTGTTTGGACGAGGGTTCGAATCCCTCCAACTCCACAACCCACACAACAAAGCCACTTCCCGTAAGTGGCTTTTTTATTGCCTTTCACTTCTCAAAACAACACTCTAAGCCTCTATTAATAAGGGTTTCATTATTGTATAATGTTGTATGATGTTTATTATTGTTGTCTTTTCTTACTACAAATGATACTACAAATAAGATAAAAGTTTATTTTTGTAGTAAATAATTGCAGTATGGCATATTCATTTTTTCTACGAGGAACAAAAGATGTAAAGAAGATTTACATTTCTATTACTCACGGTAAAGATTTAAAACTTATCAAACCGACTGAATTTAAGATCTCGGAAGCCAGATGGAATAAGGATAATAAAAGAATGAAATTATCTGAAGAGGAAAATAAATTGAAAAATTCTAATCCTTTGAAAATCCAGAAACAAAACGAGGTTGCAAATTTTAACCAGCGGTTTAGTGCTTTTGAAGCTTCATTCAATGAATATTTCTCGATGCTTATTGATACTGATTCTTTGACCGAAACCAAATTAGGGGAATTCTTCAACGATTCATCTTCAAAGAACACCGTTCCGACTGATTTTGCGGATTTTGTTGATTATTACTGCCTGATGAATATCGGAATCGCTGACAGTACAAAAAAGGTTTATAAAAGAACTCGGAATTTAGTATCTGGCTTCAATCCAAAATTAAGGATTCAGGATATTGATGATCGATTTAAAAATGATTTTGGTGATTACCTCGATAAGAAGAAATATCAAAGATCATACATCCGTAAAAGCCTGGGAAATATAAAAGACTTTTGGAAATATGCAAAAAGGAAAAAGATGAAAGTTTCTGATGATCCGGATTACTGGGAATTAACAAAAGACTTTCCAAACCTCAACACTACTGATCCGGATGATCCTTATTTGACATGGGATGAATTAGAAGAAATCAGAAAAGTTCAATTTGAAACTGATTATTTAGACAATGCCAGAGATTGGCTGCTTATAAGCTGTTGGACGGCTCAGAGAGTTTCGGATTTAATGGAGTTTACTTTTGAGAAGATTATCACAGACGAAAATAATAATAAGTTCCTGCCAATAACCCAGGAGAAAACCGGCTCCAAAATAACTATACCACTTTTTAAGGAAGTTGAACAAATCTTAAATAAAAGAGGCGGGAATTTTCCCAGAAAGATAAGCCACCAGAAATACAATGACTATATCAAGTTAGTTTGTGAAAAAGCAAAAATAACGGAAATGGTTTATGCTCCGAAATACAGACAGCCGGTGCAAGTAAATAATAAAACCGTTTACCGAAAGATTATAGGCTATTTCCCGAAACATGATGTAATTACAAACCATGTTGGAAGAAGAACCTTTGTATCTCTTTTTATCAATAATGTTGATCTGGATTCAATCAGAAAGATAACCGGACATACTCGGGAAAAGATGGTTGAGGTTTATAATAAATTAAATTCACTTGAAATGGCAGAAATGACGAAAGCGAAATTTAAAAATTCAGGTTATGAGTAAAAAAAAGTTGTTTTTGAGCGTGCATTTCCTACATTTCGTACATGGTAAAAACGTAAGCATCTAAATACCAGACGTTCCACCAAATTGTGGAGATAATAATATATCATACAAATAAGTAATTGAGTGGCGTTTAATTAACAAAGGACTATTGTTTTGTATTGCATGATGTAATAAAAGACGCTTTAAAAACATAAAACTATTAAATAATGGGCAATTTAATTCATAAAGCTATTGCAAGACTGATTGTTTGAACGTACTTTTGTCTTAGTTAAACGAATACACTTTATGTCAGTCAATTACATAATCTACTTAAAGTAATACTTTAACATAAAAAAGCCCGAATGGTATCGAGCTCTCCTATTTTGATAGTAAATTCACGCTTGCAGGCATTTAGAATTTGTTTTCAAAATTAAGGAAAGTTTTCGTAACCAGTCGGATGAATTTTAATATTTAACTTAAAATCACGATCATGGTAGCAGAAAAACCATCATTTGAAACGATGCCTTCACTTCTTTTGCAAGTGCAGGAAAATCAAAAAAAACTAGCTCAACAAATCTCAGACTTCCAAAAGTCATTTGAGCAAAACTCAAGGCCTACGCAAAAAGAGATCCTTACAATTGAGGAAACCTGCACACTTTTAGGTGTGAACCGTTCAACATTGTACAAATGGGAGAAAGACGGCGTTGTCTTGTCATACGGTCTTGAAAAAAGACGTTACTACAAATACTCCGAGATCATGGAGAGAATTGTCCCTTTAAATAAATAAAAAACCAGCAGCAAAATAGAGCAAGCGGGAGTATGTGTTTAGAGTAGAAGACTATCGCAAATATAACGCTTATTTCTCTTTGTTGCAAAAACTTATTGCAATGGAAAATGAATATTTTCAAAATCAGAAAAAGCTGTTTTTTGAGTATTTGATCAAGCATACAGTTACATGCTCAATGGCATCAAAAGCACTAAATATACCTCAAAAGAACCTTACTAGATACAAAAGACAATTAGAAAACGCCGGAAAGTTGAAAGCGTGTTTTAAATCGATCTGTAGAGTAACGAATCACAGAGCTGAATATTTAACAACAAATCCGGAAATAATTAACACTTTAAGATCATGAGTTTACCTGTTTTAGATTTAATAAAGCCGGTGATCCAGGCTGCAAAAGAACTTGATCAAACCGAAGTATTAAATAATGTAAAAAAGTCGCTACAGCCAGCAGATTTCATCGCTGAGGTTCACCCATCCGTCATTGAGTTGCGTAAACAATACAATCAAGCAGATAGCGAGGAAGAAAAAAGTAAGATATCAGAAAAACTTTCAAAATTCAAGCTTCAGCAAAAAAATTATATTGTGATCGCTACTGAAAAAATATTACAGCTAGCCGAAACTTTAAAACTAGATTTTTGCCTTCATAATAATATAGTTTACACCTACAACGGAGTGTATTGGCAAAGCCTGGAAGATAACGAGCTTGAAAGGTTCCTAGGCGACTGTGCAAAGGTCCTTGGGGTTCCTAAATATGACGCTTCTTATTTTGATTTTCGTAAAAAAATGCTTCAGCAATTCTTTTCTGTGGCTTATTTACCAAAACCAGAAACAAAAACAGAATCTGTTTTAATCAATCTTCAGAATGGCACACTAGAAATTTCAGAGAAAGGCGTAAATCTTAGAGAACATCAGCCAAAAGATTTCCTTACTTATGTTTTGCCTTTCTGCTATGATCCGGCAGCAGTTGCACCGATTTTCAATAGTTTTCTGGATGAGGTTTTAAGCAAGCAGAAACAAACCGTTATCAGTGAGTATTTAGGCTATATTTTCATGAGACATGGAAACGGCTTAAAATTAGAAAAAGTATTGCTTTGCTACGGAACCGGAGCGAATGGGAAATCTGTTTTCTTTGATATTGTTACAGCTTTGCTCGGAGATCACAATGTGAGTAATTTTTCTTTATCGTCACTGACAAATGAGAACGGATATTATAGAGCCAAAATAGCAAATAAGCTTCTCAATTATTCGAGTGAAATTAATAATAATATTGAGGCAGCAATTTTCAAACAACTTGCAAGCGGTGAACCAATTGAGGCACGTCTACCCTATGGCGACCCTATCACGGTCAAAAACTATGCAAAATTAATGTTTAATACCAATGGCTTTCTAGTTGGTGAACAGACGAACGCATTTTTCAGAAGGTTTCTTATTATTCATTTTGACAAAACTATTTCAGAAGAAAATCAAGATCCTGAATTGTCTAAAAAGATTATCAAAACCGAACTTTCAGGAGTTTTGAATTGGGCTTTAAAAGGATTGACAGCACTTTTAGTAAATAAAGAGTTCACACCATCGGAAGAAATAAAACAGACTTTAAACGAATATCGTCAACAATCCGATCCGGTTCAAATGTTTATCCTTGAGAATTTCTTGAAACCTGGCACACGTCCGGAACCATTGAAAGATTTGTATAATGCATTCAAGGTATTTTCAGAAGAAAACGGAAATCGTCCATTATCTGCGAAAACTTTTGCTGATCGTTTGAGAATGGTTGGATTTGAAACCGAAAGGAGATCAATCGGAAATGTTGTTTATGTAGATGATGTAGAAAATGTAGGTAAATAAAAAACTTATTTATTATGGAAACTAAATTTGCACCATCAACCCAAAGAGCCAAATTAACACCTATGTGTTATTGCGGTCAACATAACAATAAAGACGGAAAATGCGCACCGATTGCAGGTGATCCCGATAGAGGATATTGCCATTCATGTGATAAGTTCTTCGACAATGCAGAGAAAAAGCCGTACACGCCAAATCTTCAACCGCCGAAACCAATTGATTACCACCCAGCGGAAATGCTTCAAAAGACTTTCAAGAACGATAATAATAGATTTGTCTTATTCCTGAAATCAATATTTGAAAGTGCAATTGTGGACCAAAACACAAAAATGTACAACGTTGGAAGTTCCAAACATTGGGACGGTGCAACAATATTCTGGCAGGTTGATGATTTACAGCGTGTACGATACGGAAAAGTAATGCTTTACGATCAGCAATCAGGGAAAAGAGTAAAAGAGCCTTTCAACTACTTTACAAACATACACACGATTTTAAAACAAAAGGATTTCAACCACAAACAATGTCTTTTTGGGCTTCATTTACTGCCAACCAACAAAAAGCCGATTGCAATTGTTGAGAGCGAAAAAACAGCCATTATAATGAGTTTGGTTGATAAGGAATATTTATGGCTCGCAACCGGTGGAAAAGGAAATTTTAAATATGAAGTCTTACAACCATTAGCAGGAAAAAAAGTTATCGCCTTTCCTGATGTTGGAGAAACATTTTGGAATGAGGTTTCAAGCCGACTAAATGAAACCGGATTTAATATTATTATCTCCGATAAACTTGAAAATCAAGGATTCCCGAAAGGTTATGATATTGCCGATGTTGTACTGCAGCAAATTGAGGAAAAGAAAAACCCTGTAAAAGTTAGCGAACGCAAAATTTCGCCGGCTGAGGTTCCAGAATTAGAACGTATAAAATCATCACTTTCAACCGATACGGAAGAATTAGAAAAATTAGCAAGAAAGCTTATCCCGGAATATGAGCAAAGAACAGAACGAGAATTATTGTTTTCTCTAAAGGAAATTAAAGGACTTAGCGATCAGGACTGCAAAGATTTGATTTTAACCATGCAGATAAAACAGATCATCGATTATTCAAAAGCGGGTTTTTATTTCCTCTCAAATTCAACACCATATTAAAAATAAAAAATGCAAAATCAAGAAATCAACCCAGATAACCCACTGAATAACCCAGAAATTAAAAATGAAATTCTAAAAGAATTATCTATAAAAGAATTAAACGAAATCTCCGCTATGATGCATTTTAGTATTGAACCCAGTAAGGAAACATGGTTTAAATGGAATAAAATAAAAAATAAAGTTTTAGCAAGGAGATTTCCAGAAACTCATATTGATCCTTCTGATGTAATACCTATGAATTAGACAAACCGGACGAAAAGCGGTCTTATTATAAAATAAATATTAACATCTAAAAACCAAATAATTACATGTATAGAAACGCATAAGGGAATATCTCTTATGATAAAACAGAAACAATGAACACAAGTCAAGGCGCACTGCATTTCGGTGCAGGAATCGACTTAACAGAATGGCGTAGAAACATTAATACTATGCGCCGAGATATTTTCGGACTTTCTCAAGATACCCAGAATCAAACCCGAACGATGGATTCGGCATTCAAAAGTTTATCTATAGGAATTGCGAGTTATTTTTCTATTGGAGCGATTAAAAGCTTTGTAACTGAGCTTATAAATGTCCGAGGTGAGTTTCAGAAAACAGAAATTGCATTCTCTACGATGCTAGGAAATGCAGGAGATGCAAAAGCGCTAATGGGGCAAATGGTTGAACTGGCCGCAAAAACACCATTTTCGCTACAAGACGTATCATCAGGAGCAAAACAGTTGCTCGCCTTTCAGGTTCCAGCAAATGAAGTTGTTGACACTTTAACCAGAATGGGAAACATTGCTGCAGGTCTCTCTATTCCTCTTTCAAGAATCAACTTGGTTTACGGCCAGGTGAAGGCAAAAGGCAAATTGATGGGTGATGACCTGAGGCAGTTTACTGAGGCAGGTATTCCAATGGTTGCAGAATTAGCAAAGAAATTCAATAAGACAACAGCGGAAATTTCAGCTATGGTTTCTGCTGGGAAAATAGGATTTAAGGATGTCAAAGACGTTCTGTTTTCAATGACTAACGAGGGTGGAATGTTTTTCAATCTTATGGAAAAGCAATCACAATCACTTTCTGGCCTCATTTCAAACCTTGGAGACACATGGGACCAGATGCTTAATAAAATAGGTCAAAGTCAAGAGGGCGCTCTTGCTGATGGGATAAAGGGCCTTACGTACTTAATAGAGCATTATCAGGAAGTAGGAAAAGTTTTATTAACTCTAGTAGAAATTTACGGAGCTTATAGGGCAGCTTTAATTTTAACAAGTGTTTTGCAGACAAGAGTTGCTACACCGGCCGTCATTCAAGGTTTTGCAAATTTAATCAAGATAATTCAAGGAACTACAGTTGCTCAGGAAGCTTTAAATGCAGCCTCTCTTAAAAATCCTTATGTTCTTTTAGCTACCGTAATTGCAACATTGATTGCGGTTACTTATAACTATAGAAAGGAGATAGGACTTTTACTCGGAATTGTAGAGGAAGCAACCACCGCACAAAAGATACAGGACCAGGTAATGCAGCAATACAATGATAACTTCAGCCAGGGGGTTATAGAGACAAGGGCGGCTATACAGCAATTGATATACGTTATAAAAAGCGAATACTCATCATTGCAACAGAGGGAGGAGGCATACAAAAAGTTGATTGATTTGGATTCAACTTTTGTCGGCACTTTAGATAATCAATTTAAAGCAACAGAGCGGCTAAGCTATGCATTTGAGAATCTGATTCGGAACATGCAAAAAATGGCGATGGCTCAAGCGGAAGTGGCTGTGAGAGCTGAAAAGATGAAGAAGTTTGCTGAAGCTGAAATGAATGTTGGAATTACCGAAGTGAAATTGGATGATGCTGTTCAACAGGTTAAGGCCTTGACGAAACAATATAAGGAAGGGAAAATCACAAAAGATCAATACTTCAAAGCCTTAGACAAAACGAATGCGTCAGAGTTAAATGTTTCACTACTTGAGCAAAAGAAAGGACTTGTAGATATAAAAAAGGAAAAGGAGTTCATTCAAAAATTAGATCAAAAAGCAATTTCAAACCTCTTAAAAGGGAACGAAATATTAAAAGCCCAAATAAAAGGAGGAAAGGTAAAAGGCAAAATTCTGACACCTGAAGGGAAAAAAGACCTTGAAGCCCAACTTAAGAATAATGAGAATATTTTAAAAGTCAGATTTGGTGTAGAACCAGAAATAAAAGTTGATCCCGTTGCAGTCAAAAATTGGGCACAGGGCATTAAGGATCAAATTTCGACTCTTGAAGAGGAGTTAAACGCGCCGGGCACAACTCAGGCTAGACATTATGCAATCCAGGACAAGATTGATCAGTTAAACGAGCTATTAAACCCGAAAAAAGAAAAAAAAGCCAGAAAAGACAATCGTCAACTTGCAGAAATTATTCCATTAGGATCATTAAAGGAACTTGAAAGAAGAGCGAGACTCTACCAAGATGCACTTGAATCTGTTGAAAACGGACAGGTGAAATTAAGAAAACTGGATAAATACGGAAACGACAAAGATAAAAAAGGGAATCCGTATTTAACAGGTGAAGTTATTTCGGTTGAAGAACTTAAAAACAGAATGAGAGCAAATAAGGCGCAAGTCAATGCTCTCAGAAAAGAACTTTCTATTTCATCGTTTGATGAAGAAATGCAGGAAACAGAGCGCCAATGGAAAGTCCGGTATAAAATGGCAGCTTATTATGGTGAAGAAAGCGTAAAAGCCATGTTTCCGAAGCTTAAAGGAGATAGTTACTATTCGGATATTAACAATAGGTTCAAGCAATTAGACGACAAGAGAATTTCAGGTATTACACTGACTGATGAAGAGCTGGAAAATTGGGGGAAATTAAAAGAAACGCTTTCGTCACTTAATGGCACAAAGGACCCGTTTACGGAATTCAGTGAGTCTTTGGAAAGAGATTTAGCTAAATTCGACAAAGCGAGCGACAAAATAGAATACCTGAATAAAAAATTATACAAACTTACTGACGAGGAAATCTCAAAAGGTTATAAAGCGGAAATATTTACCCGGCTTAATAATATTAATAAAGACATGGAACAGTCGTATGATGGGTTATTGAAAGACCATAAATCGTACGCTGATAGAAGAGTTCAAATTGAGTATGATGCAGCAGAAGCAATCAAAAAAATAAATTCTGATACAAGTCTTACCCCCGAACAACAAAAAGGATATTCCGGATCTGTTGCTAAAAAATCAAAAGAGGAAATTTCACAATTAGCTGTTGATGAATTAACCAGGTCGAAAGCTTGGATGGCTTTGTATGGGAATATTGATGAGCTAACAGCCTATCAAATGGAAGTGTTAATCAAAGAACTTGAAGATAAAAAAGGGAATTTGGCCAAAGTTTTAACTCCTGTTGATTTTAGTATACTTCTCAAAAATTTCCGGGATGTAAAAAACAAAATTAATGATGAGAATCCTTTTTTGGGTTTATTCAATTCCTTGCAAGATCTTTTCAGCACATTTGGCGCACAGTCGGAAGAGGCAGGGCAGCAGGCTTTTTCTGGTTTTGAAAAAGCTACAGACGGCATTAAGAGCACGTTAAAGGCAACAAAAGGGATTATTTCAACTCTCGCACCTGCCCGGGAATACATGAGCGATACAGCAAATGACGCTATTGACACAATTGAGCATGTAGCAACAATGGGAATGTTTATGATGCAAGCTATTGATGGGACCGTAAAAGCTGTAAAAGCTGCTCTTGATAAAGCCTCCTGGTCAAACTGGATCACTGCCATCATTTCAATCATCTACACTGTTATAAAGGCTATTGTTTCTTTATTTAGTTGGATTGCCGGGAACAAGACAAAAAAGATCAACAGAGCGATCAAGGACTGGCAAATAACAATTGATGATTTAAAGAATTCTTATGAAGAGCTTCAGAAGGTTATTGAAAAAACAGCAGGCGAGGGGCAATTAACCAGACAGCGTGAACTTGTTGCAAATCTAAAGGAGCAACAAAGAGTATTAGAAATAATGCGTTCCAAAGAGTCGCAGAAGAAAAAGGCAGACAAGGATAAAATAGCTAGCTATAGCAAGGAAATAAATGATATCAACCTCCAAATTCAACAATTAGTTGATGATTTTAGACTAGCCGTTACCACTACGGACTTTAAAGATTTAGCCGAAAATTTAGCCAATGCAATGATAGAGGCATTTGGGAAGGGCGAAGATGCAGCCGCTTCTTTTAATAAGGTGGTTGATGATGTTATGAAAAATGCTGTAGCAAATGCTTTGAGAATAAAGATACTTGAACCAGCAGTTAAAAATATGGTAGATAGTCTTTATTCCTCGATGGGATTTGGAGGAGGCGGAAATCAGGCGCAGAATGATGCCGTAAAGGCTTTCGAATCGCAAATATCTGAGATTGATAAAAAATTAAAATCCTCAGGGGGGATGTCTACCCTTACGTTAAATTCAATAAGATCAGGACTCGTTGAGAAGCTTAAACAATTAAAGGCGGAGATTGCAGCGAATGCGATGTCGGGATCATTCGATGGTCTTACCGAGGTAGAAAGAGAAGCTATTAAGGCAATGGGTACAACAGCAATGAATCAGTACATGGAGGCATTGAAGCAGTATCAGGATTTGTTTGGTGAATCCGCACAAAATGCTGAGGGACTTAAGGGCTCCATCAAAGGAATCACTGAGAAAACAGCCGGAGCACTAGAGGCCCAATTTAATGCAGTCCGGATTAACATTGTTGCAATATTCAAACTAATGCAACAGAATCACACAGTTTCTAATGCTCAGACAGTTCTTCTATCTCAAATAGAAGTAAACACCCGCAATCTCCACCAAATGAGAAAAGATCTCGCTGAAATGAACTCTAAAATAAAACCGGGATTAGCCGGAATACCATAATGGAAACGAAAGAAATACTAACAAATACAAACAAAATTAAAATGATTTTAGATTATTCAAAATTTATCAATCTGGATGAATGGCCACCAAAGCCAGAACAGAAAAAAGAAGTGGAACCGGAGAAAACAGATACCGATGTTCCGGATTGGGCAAAGCCTTTCGTTGAGACTATAAGCAAAACAGAGGAATTAATCAAAAACATGAAAGCTCAGCAGGAAGCAAAAACAATGATCAAAGAGCCTCTTTTAGGAAAACCGGAAATAGAGGGTGGAATTTCTCCTGCAGTTCAAGAATATTTAAACAACAAAAAAATATAAAACAATGAAATCAGAAAGAATTAAAATCGCTGCAAATGAAATGTTGATCTCAGATCAGCAAGCTAATATTACTCGAACCGTTGAAATGATGAATAAAATTCTGGATTTATGGAAAGAGCAAGAAATAAAATTAACTGACGAAGAAATTAATTCTCTAATTAGATCAACTTTCGGAAATGCCACAATTGAAAAGATTGCGTCTGAAAGAAGTTCAAAATTAAGGCCTCGTCAACAATTTGAGGAATACAATTCTTGGGTAGAGGACATTCAACTTGCGTTTAGAATTTATCCGGGTTTACAGCTTTCTCCGTTCTCATATTATGCATACTATGAAAAAGGTAAAATGAAAATTAAAGAGGGTGCAAATGAGGAAATTGCTGATAATTATACATACTACATCACAGAAGAAAAAGACATTCAACTGTACAATCGACATAAAAAGTTAATCGAGGAATCAAATAAACTCTCTGAAGAAATCCGGCTAAATACCGGAGGAAACAGGATAACTTCAGCATGGCTTTTCGGCTTTGGTTCAGATGGAACCGCCTTCGCTCCAAACACTTTTATGTACGGCAAATAGAAAAAGGAGCCTCTCAGAAATGAGAGGTTTTGATATTATTTGTAAATATGTGTCGGAGTATTACAGGCCGTCAATACTAGTAATAAGCCAAAAAGTAACAAAAATGTTTCAAAAAACTTGCAAGTAACAAAAATGTTACTTATATTTGCAATGTTGTTTAATAAGTGCAACTTTTAACTATGAAGTCGAATGAAATGACGAAAATCCTTAAAAAGGATGGGTGGGAGTTGTTAAGACATGGTAAAAAGCACGACTTATACGTGCATCCCACCAAAGAAGGAGCGATTCCAATTCCCAGGCATCCAGCAACGGAGCTTAAAAAAGGAACTGAGCAATCCATTTTAAAAGCAGCAGGGTTGAAATAAACCCTGCTTTTTAAAGCTTTTAATATCTGACTATAAAAAGATACATTAAACATATTTAACATTAACGACTAAAAACAAGAAAAAAATGGCAACAAAATCAAGAATTAATTTTAAATCACGGATTTAAAAGACAGCATCAAAACAAATCAAACCTTAAATTTTATCAAAACAAATCAAAAATCTCACAATGGACATCAAATTGATCTTAGAAAAAAGTTCTACTGGGTACAGTGCTTTTTCTGAGAATTTACCAGGACTTGTAACTGCTGGTGAAAATATCGATGAAGTTAAAGAAAACTTCAAAGAGGTATTAGAAATGCAGGCAGATTACTTAGAAGAGAAAGGTAAAAATAAAGAATCTGAAGAATTAAGAAATGCGAATGTTACTTATTATTTAGATCTTAAAACGTTCTTCGAGTATTATTCTTTATTTAACAAAAGCGAATTAGCTAAATATTTAGATATTAATCCCAGCCTTTTAAGAAGACTTTCTTCAGGAAGGGAAGAGTTATCAGACAAGAAAGCCTTGCAAATTAAAAATGGATTACATAAATTAGCTGCAGAATTAAATCATTTCGACTTCGCCTAGTTTAATTCAAAGATCTTATTATAACAACATTAAGTGCCGAATATCGGCACTTTTTTTGTGATATAATCTAAATTTCTAAATATCGCCAAAAACGATATTATAAGCACATGGCTGAAATTGTAGATTAATAACTCAAAATTTATTCAATATTAATAATTATAAATAAAAAATCCCTTTTCAAGTCTGAAAAAGGATTTCTATCAAATTGGCCCGATACCTTATCTAATTCTCAACGCCTGCAAGCTGTTTGTTAAGTATTCGTTATTTGTAATGCATTGGGCAAAAAAATGTAATATCATTAATTTTCATTGTCAATATTCTGCATGCTTGCTCTTAATGAATGTACATCAAGCTTGTTTACAGCCCTCATTTTAGGTTTAGTAATTGACATGGCTTTCTTTTGAAATTTGAAATAAATAATTCTGACGTTTTTTAAATACTCTTCTTTGGTAATAAGACCATTATCAAAAACATTTTGATTTTCGCTCATGAGCATTTCAATATTATTTAAGTCTCGTATTTGAGATTCTGTCAAGCAGCGATAAGTACAATACATATTTATCAGCCTGATTGACGGCCCTTCGCCAATAAGAAATTCATCACCAGTAATTGCCCCACTATCGAATGCGTTAACAAGAATTTGAAGAGCGTTTTTATTTAATTTTATAGAAGTACCTATCATAAACCTAGTGTTAATTTTCGTTATTAATATTTTGTAAACTCGCCCTTAGAGAGTAAACGTCAATATTTGAAGCTTTTTTAATCTTTGGCTTTGTTATGTATTTGATTTTCTCAACTATTTTAATCCATAGTACACGCCCATTTTCATTATATTCTTTATTTGTAATCAGGCAATTTGCATGAACAGAGTAGTTTTTTTCGATCAAATTACACAAGTGTTTTATTGATTTTGATTGCTGTTCTGAAATATTAAATTCTCTATCTAACATTTTTTCGAAAACACGCGCTAAAGACAGGTAAGTACCTGATCTTTGCTTATTATCAAGTGAATCAATTTTTAAGACAGTGTCCACTGCACTTTCTAAAGTTTTACATAAAACAAATGTATCTGTCATGATATTAATTTTCGTTTTGAAGGGTTGCTATTTTTGCACGTAAACTCATAAGACTGTTTTTTCTCAGCCTTTTTTCGATCAACTTACTCTTTAAATGAGATTTTTTAATAGCATCAAATTTTAGTAAAAGTGTTTGTTTAACTTTCTGAAACATTTCTATGAATTCGTCTTCAGAAAGGATTTCGGTTTCACGAAGCTCTACAGCCTCACAGAATACTTTGGTGATAGTTTTGAGGCGTGAAATTTGATATTGAGAAACTGCATTATCTTGTAATAAATTGTATGTATATTTCCAAGCGTTTCGCCATTGTTGCCAATCATCATTGTGCGGTAAGAAACGGCCTATTTTCATGCAGAAATCAGCAAGCCCTGTATAAATATATTCTTCTTTCCAATTTTTTAGCGGTTCTATGTTCATCAACTCGTTGAAGTTATACTCTGATAAAACTTGATCAAGAGTCATAGAATTGGTGGTTAGGTATTTATTCATGATGTTCATTATTTATTAAAGGTTTTCTAAATTGTTTAAATATGCAAGCAAATCGTTTATTTTTTGATATCTGCTTTACTCTCACTTAGATGTACTAAATAGGTATTTGATAACAGTTTAAATTTTTGTTGAAATTTGCATTTAACCGTTAAAAACATTGAAAGATAATCGCTATAAGAGATTGATCTCATTTCGTATAACTCTTTTGCTTCAGAAAGTAAAATTGTAAGTTCTATTATAGAATCTTTCATGTATTTTGATTGCAAATTTTCATCGATTGCTTTTGAAGAATAAAACATATCAATCATAAATTGATCGTATTCAGTTTTTGTAGTTAATCGACAATTATAAAGTGCATCTATTAACTCTCTACTGAATAAAAGCAATGTGAAAGAGAATTGAGGATCTTTAATATTTAACGGCTTTATTTCGCATAAAAATGCGCTTATTCTTTTTTGATTTACTGTATTTTGAGATAATGTATTTGAAGTCATGATTTTGTATTTTAAAAGTTGAATAATCTTTGAAAGAAATTTTTATTTTTTTTTTATGCTACCAGTTGTTCTACTATGAATGCATTTATTTTGAATAAAATTTTATGCGCTTTTAAGGTGTGCTCTTCTGATTCTAATTAATTTTGCAGGTGTTTTCTTAATAACCGCAACTGCTTTAACTTCTGGGGTTCTTGTAGGCTCAATCATCATAAAGTTTTCAATTTTAAAACTTCTGAAAGAATCTGCTTCTACATCGAAATAGGTAAATGTTGTTACTTTCGGTTGATTGTCAGTTTTGAACTCATAATCAATTCTATCCACTTTCAAAGTGCCAACTGCTTTTCTAAGGCTACCATCTTTTTTCTCAAAGTAGAAAGTGATTTCGCCGTTGTGCATTTCTTTATTAAGTCTGAAAAGCAACCATGCTTTTTTAAGACATACAGACCATTCTTTGCCGGTTGCTGCCATTATGTGGTAAGCTCTAAGCATTATCGTTTTTCTGAATGAGGTTGTAGGTGTTTTCATATCTTCAGTTTTTATTTGTTCTTCTTTATTAAGTCCGAAAAATTTTGCTTCAGCATCGTTACATAATTGAGCGATCATTAATTTATCTTCTTGAGAAAGTGTAGAAAGAATTTCTCTCAATTGCTTTTCTAATTTTGAAAAGAATCTGTAAGTTCTCATGTCGTCACTATAATTATAGTTCAAATCCATTGCGTTAATGTTTCTTGCGATTTTTTCTGCTCTTGAAGTTGATACTGCTGCCATGATTTATGATGTTTGAGTTATACTATCTGTTTAATTATCTATTGCAAATATACAGATAGTTTAATTGTAAACAATAGTTTAACTGTTAAAGTTTTGTTAATATTTATACAGTTAGTATATTTTTTAAGTTTCAATTATACACAGTGTATAGAAAATTGTATATTTGCACTTATAGAAATAGTATAACTATGAAATTAAGAATCAAAGAAATATGCGATGAAAAGGGAATCATGCAGCGAGAATTAGCAGAAATGATAAATATTACTGAAGTTGGATTATCAAAGTCTCTAAATGGAAATCCTACATTGCAGAGACTGGTTGAAATTGCAGACGCTTTAAAGGTTCCTTTTTTAGAATTATTCGAGAAGAATCCAAATCATGGAGAACCTATCTATAAAAAAGATTCGGATGGAAAAGAAATCGTAATTGGATATTTAAAAAAGTAAATGTGACAATCTCAAGTAAAAAAATATTAGATCAAATACCATTGGCACACATCTACAAGTATTTGAGTGACAAAGAAAACGCTTCCAAAAAGCAAACCGGCGGTAACCGAGTGGGATCTGTTACCGCCTGCCGAAAGGCTAAAACAGATGCTATCATAGCAATGACCAGAGAATTAGCAAAATAGTGTATTAAATGTAGAAAATGTACGCCGGAAAACATCTTTTTTTCACTGTTATAGAAAACCGTAATTAGCAATAATCGAAAAGGTTTATTTTAGAGCAAAATTTATAATATGAAAAAATTATTACTGCTTTCCGTTTTTACCTGTAGTATCGCTTTTGGTCAGGAATTTATTTTAACTCCAAATAACTTTGTTAATACCTCAGATGAGACAAAAAATTTCATCGTATTAGAATACCCAGAGTTAAATCAAAAGCAGCTTTATGATAAAACAAAAACATTTATACAATCAAAATTTAAAAATCTCAAAGGAGATGGTTTAAACGAGGTTGAATATTCTTTCATAAAGTTAATAGCGAGTTCACCAGGAACGACCGTAAAAGCATTCGGTTCCGAAAGTTTAATGTCCTACATGGTGACTACTTATGAAATTAATTTTAAAGACGGGAAATTGATGATTAAACCAACCTTAGAGCGATTTGAATCAAGTGGTCCAGGGGTTGACAATACGTACATAAATGGCGGTAATTCATTTGCGGGAAAATCAATCTTTAAAAAAGACGGTAAAGTATGGCTCAAAAATTATTACGAGGTAGCAAATATTAATGTGAATCAATTCTTAAATGATCTAAAGATCAATTTATCTAAAAAAGAAGAATGGTAAAAATTATATTTAATAATTATCCTGATCCAGCAGAAAAACTTTCTTTCTTAATCGATGAACTTGCAGTGTTGCCGGGAACAATAAAGCAGCGTTTACCTATTGCCTTACTTCAGTACTGGGTTTTTGATGAGACTAATTTTCCCGAACATTTAAGATATTTATATAAAAAAATTGATAAGACAATTAAGGCCAAACCAAAAGACGAATACAATAATACTTATTATAATTCTCTCTATGGTAAAAGAATGAAAACCTGCAGCGATATAGCAAAACAGATAATTGAATTACATTACCGTGTGAAGTGGGATCGTTCGCATCCTTCAGATGATTAAAGTTCCTTAAAAATTTAGGTTTTACAGAATGCCAAGGATTAAACAATTTTTAGATTGCGTTGAAGATTTAAGAAGTCTATCAATCAAAGATATAAAGAGGTATTTAAAACCAAATACTTTCTTTGAAAATGCTGTATTAACGTATTATAGGGGCGGGCAGCGTACCGGATCAATTAGCCTGCAATCCCAGATATTTGATACTACTGGCACTATAACATTATCTTACAATTACAGATCAGAAATAAGTATTGAGTATGAAATTAAGGTAATTTCAAAGCCCTCAAATCTCGGAAAAGGTATTGTTTGGTATTTTGTATGTCCTAAAACGGAAAAGATCTGCAGAACCTTACATTTGAAAGAGAGGTATTATTATCACAGATCTGCATTTCCTGAGCTTTATTATGAGAATCAGATTTTATCTAAGAACTGGCGAATAGTTCAAAAGGCTATGGAAATAGAACTATCTGAAAAGTGTTGGGATGAATATTTCAAAAAGCATCGTAAGAAAACTTATAGAGGGATTCCAACAAAAGAAGAATCTAAACTCCAACGAATGATAAAAATAAAGGAAGAGTATAAACCTGATCTAAGTATTTTAAATTTCATAAAATAGGTACTAAAAGCAAATTTACTTTGAGTGAATATAAAGATTACAAGGGGTTCACCCTAATGGTGAACGGTAATGAAAATCAGTATTTTGCTTGCCATTTTGGGCAACCAAAGCAAATTTGCTTCCGTTATTTACCGAATTTTCCGAGTCCATAAAAAAGGAGATCAATTCTGATTATTTAATATTATTTAATACGGTTCTATAGTTGGACTTTTTATAACTTTTGGTATGGAGTATGGCTGAAATCTCAGCCGATCACTATTTAGATAGTAACAATCGAAAGCAAAGAGAATATGATTTAGCTAAAATGCAACCAAGGATTGCATTATAAAAACTAAACGAATCGGATACGCTAAAAAAGATTGCTCCCCCAAATGGTGGAGCAAAAGTATATCCAAGTCCACAAACACAAGTTAATTTATTGTACGTCGGAAAGTTGTTATTCGTGATTAGGTAATGTTAAGACATAATGGAAGTTTTAGGAAGTATTTAGTATCGCTTTAGTTTATTCTTTATTATAGGGCTTTTGTTATATTTGTGGAAAATTATACCATGAGTAAGCCTGTTTTTGTCTCAATTGAAGAGGCGCACAAGTATTTCAAGAACATCACAGATGACCGATTTAAAACCATTGTTCTAAGGAGGGGGTTGAATGTTAGGGAGATCGAAAATGATGATTTAGATAGCTTAAAAAAGAAAAAAGATTTAATTTTAATTCTTCTTCGTGATAACAGTCTCCTAATTCGTAACGTATTTTCTATTAGAAGACCTGGGGATTTTGAAATTGTAAATAGCGAATATGAACAGTCAAGTCTGAGTTTCAGTATCAAAAATTATTTAAAACGTATTTATGAGGATATTGAAGAAAAAATAAATGTTTTAGAACAAAATAGCAAGGTTGAGTCTATCAAAAATCTCGTTGGAGATCTACCAGAAAACGATCTAAAACAAAAGTTGAAAGATGAAATATCACAGCTTGAAGCAAAAAAAAGAGAGCTAGAACTTATCAAAGAAGAGGAAAAAGAGAAATTAAACGATGAGATAGAGCTAGGTAAGCATAAGACTGATATGTTTGTTAAAAAGACAGATGTTTTCCTTAAATTTTTAGATAGAGAATCTGTGGCATCAATCGTTGGTTCCTTGCTTTTATTAACTATGGGTATTTGCTTGATAATTATCATGTTTAGACGTGAAGAGCCCTTAAAAATAATCGAAAGTGCATTCTTACTTATACTTGGATATTTCTTTGGACACTCTAAAAATAATAAATAAAACAGCCCCTTAATTGGGGCTTACTTTTAAAACACTTTTGCTATATCTTTATCTTCTATTGAGATCACGCTATTCCGTAAAAGTTCAGCTGGGTAATAAATAGTATCTCCATTTTCGGCTGTGATTATAATGCCGGTCTGCATAGCTTTTAAGCATAAATCGATATGCGTTTTCATATCCTCTACTTTACCGTCTTCTATATCAAGTTTGTAATTGCCGGTAACGTGCTTAATTCTAACAATCTTTGTTTTCATAAATAATTATTTAGTTATTCATGTAAATATAATTCTTTTCCTTTAAGTGCGAAGAAAAGGTTTTGTAATTGATGAACATGTTTGATTTCAACCGAATCACGATTGCTTAAATATTTTAATTCCGTGGAGTCTCCGTTTTTGTCCCAAATCTGGAAACCTTCCAATTCGTACGTGTTAACTGTGTATTCAGTTTCAGGCATTAATTTAAAGCCAAATTTAAAAAGATGATTTACTGTTAAATTTAAAGCTGACACCCCTTGTATCATGAACTTTGCGGTAACATCTTCCATTCTGTTATTGTATTTAATTATAATGTCGTCATGACCAATACCTAATACTGTTGCTTCTACATTAACAAATAGAACTGTATTTCCAATTCTTAAATCTTTTATGTTCATGTCATTAAATTTTTACAATTATACAACTATTTAAAAATAATAAAGGTTTGCTAAAATAACCCCCCACTTGCTATTATTCAATCCTAAAAAGGTTTCCCACAATTCTATGGAAAACTAAACACACGGAATTCCGTGTGTTTAAATGTCGGAATTTCCGATATTATAAAAATGAATATTATCAGGTTTATTGAAATGTACCAAATCCGTATATTTTAAAGATGGGAAATCACGACCTTTAAATACGGCCAAAAACCGTATTATAAAAAATAATAATTGAAAGGGTACCGTATTTTACCGTACCCTTAAAATATGACGAAATAGACGAGCTAAAAGAATGGAAAGAATCATCATCATGTTCTACGAGATTGTCAGAAACTGAATGAGAATTACGAAAAATTAGGACTGTCCAAAATTGGTTTATCCTCATACACTAACTCTCAAGGCCGCCAGTTTCCGGAAATACCGTTTTGGTTTATCCTGATTTTCGGATTTACTCAGCGCAAAATTTCGTTCAGTGAGGAATTAGTTAACATTAGTTAATATAGGTTCCTATCTTCGAAATGTAGCAAGTGTAGAAAATGTAGTATTAAAAACAACTTTTTTTTCATCAAAATAATATCTTTACAACTCGGAAATTAAAGGTTTTGTTTTAGGGCAAAAAGAACTAAAGCACTACAAAAACTACTACAAAAACAATACAACAATCTGATTATCAGTATTTATAAGTAGTCCCTCCAACTCCACTAAAAAACCACCTAATATAGGTGGTTTTTTCTTTTGAATTACACATTAATAATGACAAAACACAACCTATAGCCAAAAAAATAATTTATTCGAGCAAAAAAAAGCAGATAACATAAATGCTATCTGCTGCTTTTAATTAAAGAAAGGGTTAACCTTTTTTTAAATTATGCTACTCGCACGTTAACTGCGTTAACGCCCTTTTTTCCGTTTTCTAAATCGAATGTTACGACATCGTTTTCACGAATATCATTAATTAAACCTGATGTATGTACGAAAACATCCTGACCACCATTTGATGGTGTAATAAAACCAAATCCTTTAGCATCGTTAAAGAATTTTACTGTTCCTTGTTGCATTGTAATGTATTAAAAATTATTGTATTTATTGTTTGGCTTTCGCCATTACTGCATTGATAATTACCAAAGCAATAATAAATCGATTTGTGAACAAAAAAATGATGTTGTTATTTTTAGAAGCCTGAAATATTCAAGTTTAAAAAAGGTACTGCACCTGTTATATTGATGACAAAAATTAGCGGCTGTAAAAGCGAAGACTGAGAAGAAAGAGTAAACTCAAAAGTTTCAGAAGAAGCGTCGGCAGGAGCCTGATTATTTTACAAATATACACTTAATTTATTGAAAACAAGCACTTTTTAATTTTATTTATTTTTTCACATGTTAATCAACACATAATTAGCATTAGTTTAATCAATCTCAAATTACACTAGAAGCCTCAAGCATTATATAAATTAGAAGT
>Ga0307414_10000487_pt1 | contig 20658 bp, 15 predicted proteins | sample DK1Ometagenome_FD_203804 | JGI IMG/M metagenome (GOLD analysis project Ga0307414, IMG submission 203804) | Maize rhizosphere microbial communities from greenhouse at UC Davis, California, United States - DK15-O-3 | ecosystem: Host-associated > Plants > Roots > Rhizosphere > Soil | place: USA... | reverse complement strand
CGCATCCGGCTTGGCGAAGTGGGCGATCGCAATGCGCAGGTGCGACAGGCGCTTGCCGCCATGGAGCAGGCGCAACTGGACCTGGAACACAGCACGGTGGTCGCGCCGGCCGACGGTGCAGTGACCAACCTGCGCCTGTCTCCCGGGCAGTTCGCGGGTGGTGGCCAGCCGGTGCTGAGCTTCCTCGCCGCCGGGCCGCGCTGGGTCACCGCAGCGATGCGCGAGAACCAGCTCGGCAACATCGCCGCCGGCAACCGTGCCTTCGTCGTCTTCGACGACCACCCGGGCAAGGTGTTTCCGGCGCACGTGGAAAGCGTCGGCTGGGGCATCGCCCAGGGTGGCGAAGCGCCGACGGGACAGTTGCCCGACGTCAACGCGCCAAGCGGCTGGCTGCGCGAACCGCAGCGCTTTCCGGTTCGGATCGTGCTGGACGCGTCGGACGACGCGGCTAGGAAGCTGCCGCCCGGTCGTAGCGGGGCGCAGGCCAATGTCGTCGTGCTGACCCGCGAGCGCTCGCTGATGAATCCGCTGGCGCGACTGTGGATCTGGGTGATCGCCAAGCTGAGCTACCTGCAATGAACACGCGCACCAATGCCGATCCCGGCAGGCAGGGCGATACCACGGTGCATGCCACGCTGCGCTTCGCGGCGGCGGTGACCGCAGTGTTCGTGCTGTGCGAAGCCCTGCAATGGGCGCCCACGTTCATGGCACCGGTGCTTACCGCTTTCCTGATCAGCAACCTGCCGGTGCGACCGCCGTTGAAGCTGTGCGTGGTACTGGTCGCCACGATGGCGGCGGCCGCTCTGTTCGCGCTGGCACTGTCTTCCTTGTTGCGCGGGGTTCCCTTCGTCCTGTTCGGCCTGATCGCACTGTGCATGTTCCTGTCCTTCCTGGCCATGGCCAGCGGTCGCCAGGTACTGCCCTTCATGCTGCTGCTGATCAACCTGTCGACGATCCCCGTCGTGACGATGATCGCGCCCGCCCAGGCCGGCATCCTGCCGACCGCGTTGATCGGGGGCATTGCGCTGGCGTTGCTGGCGATCCGGATCGTGCACCTGGCGTGGCCGCGTGTAGCCGCGCCCGCTGCCGCCCCAGCGCCCGCGACCGCACCCGATGCGGTGGCCACTCCGCTGGCGTTGGCCGTGCTCTCGACCGCGGTCGTCCTGCCGGTGATGCTGGTCTATCTGCTGTTCGGACTTGCCGATGTGCTGCCGGTGCTGATCGCCACGGTGATGCTGGTGGTCAACTTCGACCTCCAGCGGGGCCGCGTGCAGGCGATGGGCATGGTCCTGGGGAACTTCGCCGGGGGGCTGCTCGGGCTGCTGCTGCACACGGTACTTCTGACCACGCCCAACCTGGCGTTCCTCGCGGTATCCCTGTTCCTGGTCCTGCTCGGATTCGGCCAGCGCATCGCCGCGGGTGGTGCCGCGTCGGGCGTCGCGGTGATCGCCTGCAACGCCATGCTGATCATCTTCAGCAGCGCGATCTCATCGGACACGGGATCGTTGGCTTTGTGGCTCATCCGCCTGTTCCAGTTCGCGCTCGCCGGCGCCTTCGCGATCGGGATGATGACCCTGTTCTGGTACCGCGCATTCCCGCAACACTCTTCGCCAACCAGCCGCACAGCCCGCTGATCGGGATCCATCGCCACGTAGCCAACAATGGAGAAACCGCCATGACGACCGTCAACCAACCCATTCCCAGCGATGCGCTGATGCCGCTCCTGGCGGAGCCGCCATCGAACAGGCAACGATTGTTCATCCGCTATTTCACCGCGATCCTCATCGACCTGGTCGTGCTGAACCTTTTCGCCGAGTACTCGGGCAAGGTGCACCTCGACACGTTCACCACGTCGCTTCTGGGGGCCGTGCTGTTGCAGGTGCTGCTGAAGCTGACGATCGCGGTGGAGCATCGCGTCGCGGCGTTCTTCAACGCGCGTCCCGGCGGCTTCATGAGGTTCCTCCGGTTCTTCTTCGCATGGGTCGTGCTGTTCGGCTCGAAGTTCGTGATCCTCGAGGCGCTTTCCCTGGCGTTCGGCGACAAGATCCAGTTCGATGGCAGATTCAACGGGATCCTGACGCTCATCGTCGTGGTAGTGGCGATGCTCATTGCCGAGGAAGCCATTGTCCGGCTCTATCGGAGGCTGGCTGTATAGGCTGTCTGGATTCGCATGCGCATGGGTCGGCAAACCAGGGGAGAACGGGCGTGGACTTCAAACTGATGGGAATACTCCTGATGGTCGGCCTGTTCGCCGCCATGCTGCTGTTCTCCGAGGTGGGGCGCATTTTCGGAAATCGAAGGCTCTCACGCGGGGCCGAAGGACTGTCGAAAGGAGCCGCGGCGGCCGAGGGCGCGGTGTTCGGCCTCCTGGCGTTGCTCGTCGCCTTTACCTTTTCCGGGGCGGCGGGGAGGTTCGAGGCCCGCCGGCACCTGATCACGCAGGAAGCCAACGCGATCGGCACCGCCTATCTGCGCGCCGGCTTGCTTCCAGCCGATATACAGCCGGCATTGAAGACCATGTTCCGCCGGTATGTCGAGGTCCGTGCGACTTCATATGGGAATGTGGGCGATGAGGGGCTGACCGATGCCCGGCTCGCCGAGGGGTTGGCACTGCAGGAAGCGATCTGGAAGACGGCGTTGACCGCGAGCCAGAGGCAGGGCGTGCCGACGCAGACCGCCATGCTCGTGCTGCCCGCCTTGAACGAGATGATCGACATCACGACCACCCGGGTCATGGCGACCCGGAATCATCCGCCGATGATCCTCTTCCTGCTGCTGGGTGGTCTCAGTCTGGTAGGCGCGCTGCTGGTCGGTTACGGCACGTCGCTCGACAAGGGCCGGAGCTGGTTCCACGTCGTCATTTTCGCGGGATTCCTGTCGCTGACCGTCTATGTGATCGTGGACCTGGAGTTCCCGCGCGTGGGCCTGATCCATGTCGGCGCTTCCGATCAGGTCCTCGTCGAGCTTCGGAAGAGCATGCGGTGAAGGAGTTGCCCGCCTGGTCGGGGCGCGCGGGCCGGCACAATGGCCGTCGCAGCGGGGGGCCGTTGCCCACTCTTCAGGTCAGGTGCGCGCGCGCACCTGCAACAGCGCATCGTAGGTCGCGTACTTGTACAGATCGCCCAGCGTCGGGAAATTGAAACAGGCGCGGTTGAACAGTTCAGCATCGCCTTCGGCCAGCATGGCGATCATCCCGACGTGCACCGTCTCGGTGGCTTGCTCGCCGATCACGTGGACGCCAAGCAGGCGCATGTCGGAGCGCCGGAACAGGAGTTTGAGCAGGCCGTTGTCGTCACCCAGAATGCATCCACGGGGAATGTCGGCCGCGCGCCAACGCCCCGCCACGTAATCGACCTGCGCCGCGCGCAGCGATTCCTCGGTCGCGCCGACCGTGCCGACCTCCGGTATCGTGTAGATGCCGACCGGCAGCAACGTCGCCAGGTCGCGCTTGAGGTCCGAGCCCAGAGCGCGGGTTATCGCGGCGCGGCCCTGTTCGATGCCGGTCGCGGCGAGCGCGGGCGCGCCGATCACGTCGCCGGCGGCGTAGATGTGCGGCACGGTGGTGCGGAAGTTGGCATCGACCTCGATCAATCCACGCGTGCCGGTGGCGACCCCCGCCGCGGCCAGGCCCAGGTCCCGGGTGTTGCTGCTGCGCCCGGAACAGACGAGCACGTCGTCGCAGGCCAGCAGCGCGCCCGACGTCAGCCGCAGGGTGATGTTGTCGCCATTGCCCACCCGGCACTGCGCGACGCGGTCGCCCAGGTGCAGGCATACGCCCAGTCCGGCCATCGCATCGGCCAGGGCGCGCGAGATCTCGCCATCCAGGAACGGCAGCAACGATTCCCGTCCGTCGATGAGGTGCACCTCGGTCCCGAGTGCGGCGAACGTCGATGCGTATTCGCAGCCGATCACGCCGGCTCCGACCACGGCGAGGACGCGCGGCAACGTGTCGATCTCCAGAATCTCGTTCGAGTCGTGAACGCGCGGGTGTTCGAAGGGGAATTCCGGTGGCCTGAACGGCGAGGATCCGGTGGCGATCAACAGGTGCTCGCCGTGCAGCACCATGGCGGGTCCCGCGTCGGTACCGACACGCACGTTGTGCGGATCGATGAAACTCGCGGTGCCCATGCGGCGCTCGACACCCAACAGTCGCAAGCGGGCCTCGACGCGTCGGCGCTCGCCCAGCATCACGTTGTCGCGATGGCGGGTGAAGTCCGTGATCGACGTTTCGCGGCGCAGGGACAGGTCGACGCCGTGCAGGCGGCGCGAGCGGAGTCCCGAAAGCGCCAGCGCCGTCTCGCGCAGCGTCTTGCTCGGTATGGTGCCGGTGTTGATACCGGCGCCGCCCACGTGGTTCTCGCGTTCGACCAGCACCGTGCGTGCGCCCATCATCGCGGCGGCCACGGCACCGCTGACGCCGGCAGGGCCGGCCCCGATCACGACCACGTCGAATCCTTCCGCCTTCATGCACCTGGACCCTGCTCGCCTTGAGGCGATGCCGGTTCCCCTGGCGGTCGCCGGGCGGCGTTGCGCTTGATGACGTCCATCACTGCCGCGGTCATCACCGCGGTGGACACGCCGAACATGAGGATGCCGTTGGCGGCCTCCAACGGGCCGAGCAGGCGCCAGCGTTCCGACATCACGAGATCCCCATAGCCCAAGGTGGCGAAGTTGACGCCCGAGTGGTACAGCGCGGTGGGGAAGTCGCTGAATTCGCCGAGCAGCATGAACAGACCGGCCCAGATGGCCATCTGGATGAAATTGCCGAGCAAGGTCAGCAGCATCACTGCCGACAGCACCACGATGTCCTGCAATTGCGATCCGCGGTGCTCCTTGGCATGTATGGCGCGCGCGTAGTAGCGCAGGCACTTGGCCACGAAAACGGCCTGCAACAGCAGGCAGCACACCAGCACGGGCAAACCGGTCAGCAGTAAGCGCAGCATGTGCGCCTCATTGATGGATTGCTGTCGGCAACGCGGAGCGCATCAGGCCTTCGGCTCGTCCGCGGAAACCGTCGCTGGCTGCTCATCGATCCATTGCCAGAACAGCTGGTAGCCGACCGCGAGCAATACCGGGCCGATGAAGAGACCGATGATGCCGCTGGTCACCATCCCGCCCAGCGCACCGATCAATACCACCGGCATCGGCACATCGACGCCACGTCCGAGCAACAGCGGCTTGAGTACGTTGTCGATCAGGCCGGCAACGAAAACGTAGATCGAGAAGACGATCGTCGCCGCGCTTGCACCCTGGGTGGCGAAGACGAAAACGATCACGGGGAGTGTTATCAGCGTGGCCGGCAGTTGCATGATGCCGAACAGCAGCACCACCAGGGCGAGCAGTCCGGCCCCCGGGACGTCCATGAGCACGAAGCCGACGCCGATCAACAACATCTGGATGAAGGCGATGCCGACCACCCCTTGCGCCACGGCGCGGATGGTGGCGGTGCAAAGTGCAGTGATTCGCTGTCCCTTGCCTTCGCCGAAGATGCGCGAGGCAATCCGCACCGCGCTGCGGTGGCCGCCCTGCGCGTAGGCCATGAAGATGCCCGCGATGACCAGGGCTGCCATGAACATCAGCAGGCCCATGCCGAGGCCGGCGAGCTTTCGGAGCATGGTGAGGGTGGCCGTCTTCAGCTGCGGTGCGAACTGCTGCGCCAGGCTGGTCAGATCGGTCGATGCCTGCAGCCAGGATGCGTACAGACGCTTGCCCACCAGTGGCCAACCGGCAATCGAGTCGGCCGGTGGCGGAATATGAAAGTCGCCACTCCTGGCCAGGTCCATGGCCTTCTCGGCGGAGGTGGCGATCGAGATGCCAAGGAGATAGATCGGCACCATGAGGAGGATGATGGCGAGCAGGACGATGAGCGTGGCGGTGCGGCCTTCGCCGGTTCCCAGCCTGCGTTTCAGCCAGCCTTGCAATGGATGGAGAGTGATCGCCAGGATCACCGACCAGACCATCAGGTTCAGGAACGGGTGGAAGACCCAATAGCAGGCGATCGCAAGGACCGCAATGAGACCGGCACGGATAAGAACATCGAGCAGGCTGTGGGACAGTACTTTCTCGTCAGCGGGCGTGAGCAACATGGATCGTCTCCTTGGCGGGCCGCGAAGGCATGAGATCGACAGGTAACGCGCAGCTTGGGCGCAATGTCCAAGTCCCGGAGCTCGTCTGGATTATCGCTTTTCCGTACCCGCTCCGAACCTGCCCAAAGGTGCGGGCCGCGCTTCCCCCGAAGGCGCGGGTTGCCCCTCGGGACAATTCAATCCCCATGCCAAAGATGCTGCAATCGCGCCGCGCGGCGAAACATTACGCGCGCGCCGCATTCACCAGCGAGGATCGCCATGACCATGCCAACCAAACACCGCCGGAGGGTGCGGATTTCCGCGCCGGGATTCTTGCTAGCGATGGCTTTGTCCGCGCCTGCGTGGGCGCAGGCCGCTGCGGACGTCGATGCCGACCAGGCCGTCGTGCTCGAAACGTCCCCCGCGATCACCCCGGAAGCGCAAGCCGTGCTCGATCGCATGAAGGCCACGTTCGATTCGATGCAGCACTATTCGGTTTCCGCGCGGATCACCCGGGACGAAGTGTTGCCGTTCGGTTACAAGTTGCAGAACAACGAATCGGCGCGCATGTGGGTTGAGCAGCCCAACAAGCTGCGGGTGGAAGTGGAGGGCGACATCAAGAACCGCACCTACGTCTACGATGGTTCGACGATGACCATGTTCGCGCCGGATCTCAACGTCTATTCCGTGAGCGCGGCGCCGGCCGGCCTGCGCGAGCTCATAGGCGGCCTGCTTGACGCGGGCGTCGAGATGCCCCTGATCGACATGTTGTACCAGGGCGCGATGGGCAGCCTGACCGACTATGTCCGGGTGGGGCTCATGGTGGGCGAGAGCGAGGTCGATGGCGTGCCGACCGATCATCTCGCGTTCCGCCAGGCCGACGTCGATTGGCAGCTCTGGGTGGAAAAGGGCAAGAACGCGTTGCCGCGCAAGATACTGATCACGACCCGATACGAAGTGGGGGATCCCCAGTACCAGGCGATCCTGCATTGGGAGCTGTCCCCGCGCATTGCCGAGAAGGCGTTCAAGTTCGTGCCGCCGGCCGACGCCGCCAGGATTCCTTCCCGTAATGAGCTCGCCGCTGCCGGAGGTGACAAATGAGCATGCAGCGCAAGCGCCCCGCCGGGGCCAGCACACCGCGCGTGACCGCATCCACGCTTCTGCTGACGGGGATCTGCGTTTTCGCCACGCTCTCCTTATTGATCCCCGATGACGCCTACGCGCGCGGCGGCCGGGGCGGCGGCGGTGGTGGACGTGGTGGCGGCTCGATGGCACGCAGCTCCGTGAGCAGCCCGTCGATGGGCTCGCGGGGTGGCAGGAGCGCCACGGCTGGAAGTCGGCCCAGCGGCGGAAGCAGCATGGGCGGCAGTCGGCCCAGCGGCGGCGGCAGTCGAGCCAGTGCAGGCGACCGGGGCGGCAACACGGCCAGCACCGGCGACCGTGGTGGCAACCGGGTCAATGGCGGCGATCGCGGCGGCAACCAGGTCAACACGGGCGACCGTGGCGGCAACCGGGTCAATACCGGCGATATCAACATCGATCGCGACATGAACATCGATGTCGACGGCGGCTGGGGCCGGCCAGGTTACGGTTACGGCGCGGGCTTCGTGATGGGCGCGGCCGTCATGGGGACAGCGATGGCAATCGGATCGATGTACTACAGCGTGCCGGTCGGTTGCCCGATGGTCCACACCTACGCGACGCCTTACTACCACTGCGGCGGCTACTACTACCAGCAGCAGATGAAGGGAGACGAAGTCGTCTACGTGGTCGTCGATCCATGACTGCATCCGGGCGGGCCTGCTGGCTCGCCCAGGCGCGGGCGGATGTGGCAGGGAACCCTGCGCGCCGCAGCGTCCGCCAATGATGCCGGCCTGATGGGAACCGTGGCATCGGAGTCACAGGCGCCGGCGAGGCAGGTTGCTCGTGGCGGGCAGTGATACCCCCTGTTGGCGTGGAGGCGGCTTCGCGGCCGTGCAGATTGCCTGCTGCCTCCTGCTGGCTTGCGGCACTGCACCAGCCCGGGCCGGACCGGAGGCTCCGGAGGCCGCGCAGTCCGTACAGTCCGTACAGTCCGTGAAGGGTTCCTGCGGCGTGCGCCTTCCCGGCGACACGCGGCCGCGTATCGGCCTCGCACTCGGCGGCGGTGGCGCGCGCGGAATCGCGCACATCAGCGTGTTGCGGATGATCGAAGAACTGCACATCCCGATCGACTGCGTGGCCGGCACCAGCATGGGTGCCCTGGCCGGCGGTCTGTACGCATCGGGGATGTCGGTGGATGACCTGGAAAACCTGGTCGTCTCCACAGACTGGCGACGACTGTTCGATGATTCGCTGGAGCGTCCCGAGCGCTCGTTCCGGCGCAAGCAGGACGATCGCGATGGACTCACCACGATCGGTATCGGCATCCGCGACGGTGGCGTCAAGGTGTCGCCAGGCATGCTGCAGGGCGAACGCATCCTGGCGATGTTCGAGCGCTCCACGCTCAGCGTCAGCGCGATCGACGATTTCGATCGCTTGCCGATCCCGTACCGCGCGGTGGCCACCGACCTGAACACCGGCGAGGCGGTCGTGCTCGACCACGGCAGCCTGGCGATGGCAATGCGGGCCAGCATGTCGCTACCCGGCATTTTCCAGCCGGTGGTGCTGGAAGGCCATCTTCTGCTGGATGGCGGCCTGGCCAATCAGGTTCCCGTCGACGTCGTGCGTGCGATGGGGGCCGATGTGGTGATCGCGGTCGACGTCGGCACGCCACTGAGGAAGCTAGATGACGGCGCGAGCCTCCTGGACGTCATATCGCAGATCAGCGGGATGATGACGACTGGCAATACCGGGCGGCAACTGGCCACCCTGCACCAGGACGATGTCCTGATCGTCCCGCAACTGGGCGATAGCGTCGCCACTGGCGACTTCACCAAGGCGCGTGAAGCGTTGGCAATCGGAACGCAGGCCGCCGAAGCCGCGCGCGGCAGGTTGGCGCGCTTCTCGTTGCCGGCGGATCGCTATGCCGCGTCGAGCCAGGCGCGTCCCGTCATGGCTGCGGGGCTGCCCGTGATCGAATTCGTGCGGCTTGAAAACGAAACCGCCTATGCCGACGAGATGCTGCTGGCGCAGGTACCGATCGCGATCGGCGAACCCCTGGATGCCACGGGCGTGGAGTCACGCCTGCTCAGGGCCTACGGTCTTGGGACCCTGTCCAGCATCACCTACGAAGTCGTGCGCGAAGACGACCGCACGGGTGTTTTGCTGCACGCCCGACCCAAGCCGCAGGGCCCCAACTATGTTCAGGTTGGCCTCACCCTCAATACGGATTTCGAAGGGACGTTCGAGAGCAACCTCCGGGCGGCGATGCTGCTTTCGCCGATATCGCCGTTGGGTGCGGAAGCCCGCCTGTCGGTCACGATCGGCAGCGAGCCGGCATTGAAAGGCGAGTACTACCATCCATTCGACGTCGCCAACCACAACCTGCTGTATGCGAACCTGGCCTACGAAAACCCCAACATCCACCAGTTCAATGCCGCCGGCGACAATATCGCCACGTACGACGTGCGCGAGCTCGGGTTCGAACTGCGCGCGGTACGAGAATTCGGCAACTACGGCGCGGTGGCGCTTGGCGTGGAGCGCGCGACCGGGCGCGCCACGGTCGAAACAGGCGATCCGCAGCTGGAGGACTTCGATTTCGAGCAGGGCAATCTTTTCGCCAATGTGACGATCGACCGGCTCGACAGCCTGTTCTTCCCGCGCAACGGGTACTACGCCTTGCTCGGTTACACCGTTTCGCGCGACTGGCTTGGAAGCGATACCGAATTCGACCAGGTCGACGTGGACACGATTGGCGCCAGGAGCTTCGGCAAGCATTCAGTGCAACTCGCCGCCAGCTATCACTCGACGGTATCGGGTACGTTGCCGGTGCAGAGCCGCTACCGCCTGGGCGGCCGTGCGCGACTGGCGGGCTTCCGGCTCAATGAACTTACCGGGCAGCATTACGCGCTGCTGGTGGCTGGCTACAGCTACCAGCTCACCGAGTTCTTCGGACGATCCGCGCTGGTTGGCGGCACCGTCGAATACGGCAATGCCTGGGAGCGCCGCCAGGACATGGCGTTCGACGATGGCATCCTCAACGCGAGCCTCTATGCCGGGTTCGATTCGTGGTTGGGACCGATGATGTTCGGCGTCGGCTGGCGCGAAGATGGCGATGGCGTCCTTTTCCTCGAAGTGGGTCGGCCGTTCTAGCCCGGCAAGCCGGTACGCTCCATCGGATCCAGCATCGGAACAACAGCGGCTCCGCTGGACCCCATCGGATCGCCAGGCTGCCCGCCGGGACGATCACGATTCGTTCGGAGACCACATGACCCACCATATCCTGCAGACCGAAGCCGACAACATCGTCCGCGCCAGGATCAGCGGCCTCATGACCCTGGACGATCAACGAGCCCTGGAAGCCGTTGCGAAGACCGTCATCGAAGCCGGTCACGACGTGCGCGTCGTTGTAAGCCTGGAGGCCTTCGAAGGCTGGGAGAAAAGCGAGGCGTGGGGAGACAATCTGCAGTTCCAGTTCGAGTACGGCGGCAAGCTCGCGAGGATCGCGGTCGTCGGCGACGAACGATGGAAAGAGCAGGCGTTCCTCTTTCTCGGAAAGGGCTTCCGGGACACGGAGGTCGAGTTCTTCCCCGCCGGCGCATCGCAAGCCGCCGAATCATGGCTACGGCGCTAGCGCGTCGTGCCGCCGCCGGTTGCGCAAACTGGAAAGAACATCGCCGATCCGGTGCGGTGGATTTTCATAGCGCCGGGTCGTAATAGACCATCACCCGCAGGTCGTCCAGGCTGGACTTCGCGGGGTCGTGTTGCGACACGTAGGCGTAACGCAGCCGCAAGCTCAGTCCCTTCAACGTGCCGCTGGCTGGGGTCCATTGCAGATTGACGTCGTATTCGTCCTTTGCGTACTGACCGGGATCGCGCGGGTCCGATCCATTGACCCACAAGCCATACACGCTCAGGCCCTTCGCTGACTGGAAATCGTAGGCGGCGCGGAGCATCCAGGCTTCTTCGCCGGCACGATTGAAATCCTCCATCTGCACGCCGGTGAAGCCGGGATAGCCGCCCCAGGGCGCCTGCATGGCGATGTCGCCGGCCACGCTGCTGTACGCCGCCGTGAACAGGGCGCTGCCGAGGCCGAGTTCGGCCTTGCCGCCCCACTGCCGCGAGGAAAAAGCGGTGCCGCGGAGAAGATCGTCGCCCGTGCTTCGCTGATCCGAATACTGCAACGCGAACTGCAGGCGCCGCTCGGCGCCGACCGGCACCGCGTATTTCGTCTCGGCATAGAAAATGTTGATGAGGTCGGCGCTGTAGTAGTCGATCGCGCCGATGGAGAAATCGCCGGTCTTGAAGTTGGCGCCCCCTGCGTACACACCGCGCTCGATACCGTCCGGCGCGCCGGCGGCGGACGCCATCGACACGAATCCGTCGGCATTGCGCTCCTTGATCCTGTCGAAATAGCCTCCGCCAACCCGCCACTCGGCCGACCCCTCGCCGCCGTACAGACCCTGCAGGGTGGCGGCCTGGAACGTGTTCGGCGTCATGCGACTGTCGTTGCGGTTGAGATAGGGCGTATCGAACCCGCGGCGGCCGATCGTGACCCGCGTGGCCGGATCGAGCAGGAACTGGCCGTAGAGCTCGCCGAGCACGGTGTAGCTGCGCTGCCCGGGTTTGAGCAATGCGGTGCCATCCTTGTCTTCAGGACCGTACAGTTTTTGCGAGGTATAGCCGGTCGCGCCAAAGGCAAAGCGCTCGCGGAAGTAGCCCGTCTCGAACCCGGCCGAACCGCCCACGCTCCACGCCTCGCTCTGGCTATCGTCGAACTTGTCGCGGTCGAGGTAGTAGCTGCGTAGCTGGGCGTTCCACTTGGTGTCCTGCCAGGCCTGCCGCCGCGTGTCGCGGACCCAGTCGGCATGCGTACGCGGGCCGAAACTTTCGTCGAGCGGACTGTGTCCGGTCTCGGTCGAAGATGGTTTCCCTGGTGCGGTCGTGTCCTGCATTGGCGCGGCTGCGTCGACTGGAGCGGACTGCTCCGTCGCGGCGCCCGGCGCGGTCGCGTGGGCGCCCTGTTGAGCCATGCCAGCGCCCGGCACCGGCGACCACAAGGCGGCCAATCCGCACAACACCAGGTGCGACGCGTCCCGCCGTCGTGCCGCAAGGCGTTGCCCGCTGTGGCCTCCACCCATGACGTTCCCCGACGCGATCGGCGCCTGTGAGAATAGGGTACGTCCATGCGGCATGTCGAGGCGTCGTGCGACCGGTACGGAGGCGATGGATTTGGCCCTGGACCATCCCGCTGGTCCGGCGGAATCGGGGTCGTGCCGTTTGCCACGGCCACGCACGTGGCGCATAGTCGGGTTGATAGAAAGCGTGACCGGAATGTCTGATCCGGGGGTGGGGCAGGGCCGTACTTCGCCTTGAATGGGGATGTCCATGATCGCGCTTTCCGATCTTGAAACTCTTGCCGTGGGTTTGATCGCGCTCGTGGTCGCGACGGCGATCACCCGTCGCATTCCATTGCTTGGGCGCGTCAATGTGCCGATACCTGTCATCGGCGGAGTATTGGTCGCCGTTGCTACGGCGTTGCTCTTCCGCTTCGGCGATATCTCGATCCAGTTCGCCAAGGGTCTCACGGACTTTTTCCTGCTCGTGTTCTTCACGACGATCGGACTGTCGGCCAAGTTGTCGGCGCTGAAGGCCGGTGGGCGTCCCCTAGTGCTGCTGTGCATCGCCACGGTGATCCTCCTGGTCGCCCAGAACGTCGTCGGCATCGTGATCGCGGCAGTCGCAGGCGCGCATCCGTTCTACGGCGTGTTGATCGGCAGCGTGTCGTTCGTCGGCGGTCCCGGGACCGCTGCGGCCTGGGCGCAGGAAGCGCAGGCGATGGGGCTGGAGCATGCGCCAGAGGTCGCCGTCGGCGCCGCGACGCTGGCGGTCGTGGTGGGCGCGATCGTTTCGGGACCGGTGACGGGCTGGTTGGTCAGGCGGCACAAACTGCATGGGCCGAGCGGGCCGAGCCCGGCGAGCTGGGTCGGCCCGCCAACGGCCGCGGCCGCGCCGGCGCCGCCGATCGCAACGATCATGCAGGTCCTGCTGCTCATCGTCATCGCGGTACTGGCCGGCGCCGCAGCCAACCAGTGGGCAAGGGATGCGGGCTTCGTGATGCCGGGCTTCCTGACCGCCATGCTCGCCGGCGCGGCGATCACCAATCTCGCCGACGTGACGGGAAGGAAATTCGACTTCGCACCGATCGAACGCAGCGGCGAAATCGCGTTGCAGGCGTTCCTCGTGATGTACCTCATGAGCCTGAAACTGTGGACATTGCAAGCGGCCATCGGGCCCCTGATGGCCAATGTCGTGGTCCAGGTCCTCGTGACCATCATGATTGGCGTCCTGCTGCTGTTCCGCTGGCTCGGCCGGGATTACGATGCGGCCGTCACGGTCGGCGGATTCCTTGGCTTCGGTTTGAGTTCGATGCCGGTCGCGATGGCGACGATGGATAGCGTCGCGCTTCGTTATGGACCGTCGACGAAGGCGTTCCTGCTGATCGCATTGGCCGGATCGTTCTTCGTAGACCTCGCGAATGCCTTTATCGTGAAAGCGTTCCTCGCGCTGCCCTGGTTCCATTGAGGGGACGATGCTCCGGTACTGGCGAACTATCATGGAAATGACCAGCGGCGCGCTCGCATCGACTGCCGCAGTTCCGGCGCAAACGTCGTGCGGCATGGGCCGGCTTTCCGATCTGCGGTACCGGTACGTTGAGCGATGGCGAACATCTCGCGAGTGAGCCCGGCATGACCCTCCGGCCTAGTACCTGACCCTTGTCATTCGTTCTCGCAGCTGTCTTGGCAGGCAACTGCGCCGCACCAGGTCTTCCGCACGCCGCATCTGGCCAGCTCGAGGCGACCGACGCGATCGTGACGGCGTCACCGGCATGCAGGAACACGATCGCGATGCGGTTGGGCAGGCAGAAAAACGATGCGCCCCTTCGCGCGAAGCCGGATCGCGGCATGCAACGCGCTGGTGTTCTCCTGTGCCGATCCGATGGGACCGTGCTCGAATGGAAAGATCCGCGTGCTGGCAACCGCTTGTGAGGCGGGATGCGATGCACGCGCCGCGGATCTTTTCCATTGACGGTCCATCGGCAATTCCACGCGGACGGCGGCTTGCATATGCGCAATGCTGCGCAGGGAAAAGAAAAACTGCCGGGGTTGCGATCAGTATTTTCCGTTACGCACGCAACAAAAACGCTTGGAAAACAATCCTGTATCAGTTGCAACTAATTGCATCGTCGAATCCGCCGTCATATTGCTGCACTGCACGGTGACAAACTCGGCAACGCTTGACTAGGCTGCGTCCACTGGATGTTAGCGCTACCACCCACGCTGACATCGGGCTGTGGATCACATTGTTGGGAACGGCGTCGTTGGGGGGGATTTCCGACGCCGGGGAAGGACCGGGAAATCGATATCGATGCAATGGGTGCTGCACCAGGCGCCCTGTTCGGAAAAGTAGGCTTGCGGCCTGCGGGTGCCCTGGAGAGAGGGTGATACATCCGTTAATCGAGAGAGGGGAATCCAAATGAGAGGTTGCAGGTACCGGTGCAACGCACCGAAGGCGCGCTCGGCGAAGGCCTGCGTCGCGTCGCATGCAGTGAATGATCTTGCCGTTGGCCGTCCAATCACAGTGCTGAGGAAATACTCATGAGTCACAAGTCGAAGCGATTCAAGTCGAAGGCCATGTTCACCTTCGTTGGCGGCATGCTGATCATCAATCCTGCTTTCGCGCAGGATGCCCCCGCGCAGGACGCGGCGGCGCAGGACACCACGCAGCAAACGCAGCAGCAGACCGCGAGCGACGCGACGACGCTGGATACCATCGTGGTAACCGGCATCCGCAGCAGCCTCAACCAGGCGATGGGGATCAAGCGCGACGCGGCCGGCGTGGTCGACGCGATCAGCGCCGAGGACATCGGCAAGTTCCCGGACACCAACCTGGCGGAATCGCTGCAGCGCGTTACCGGCATCTCGATCGAGCGCCGCGATGGCGAGGGCGCGCAGGTCACCGCGCGTGGCTTCGGCCCGCAATTCAACATGGTTACGCTGAACGGCCGGCAGATGCCCGGTGCGGACGCATTTGGCGCTGCTGGCCAGGTCGCTGTCGGCGGAGTGGACGGGGGTACCCGCGCGTTCAACTTCGCCCAACTTGCTGCCGAGGCGATCAACGGCATTGAGGTGTACAAGACCAGCCAGGCGCAGGTTGCGAGCGGTGGCATGGGCGCAACCATCAACATCCTCACCGACAAGCCGTTCAACCACGAGGGCATAGTCGCGAGTGCCGGCGCCAAGCTGGTCTCGGACGAGTCGCAGCCGTTCGACAGCGACCTGACGCCCGAGCTTTCGGGCATCTTCAGCTATACAAATGCCGACAAGACCTTCGGCGTGGGCCTCAGTGCCAGCTCACAGAAACGCAAAGGCGGATCGGTCCAGGCGACCGAGAACTACTGGAACGTGCAGCCATGGACCGGGACGATGCCAGGCGACCCGGATATCGTGAATGCGCCGGCAATCGGCGACCTGTATGCCCGCCCCAACGACCTGCGCTACGCATTCTCGGAATTCGAGCGCGAACGCGTAAACGCCCAGGCCGTGGTGCAGTTCGCGCCGACCGATAGCCTGACCTTTACCCTTGACTACACTTATTCGACCAACGAGATCAGGGAGGATCGTGGCGAGCAGGGCATGTGGTTGCAGAACAGCCAATACACCGACGTGGAGTTCGATACCAGCGGCGCAGTGGCGACGCCCGTGTACATTCGCGAAATCGCCGGCACCAAGGATTTCGGTCTCGAGCAGCAGCGCAACATGCAGAAGTACAAGCTCGGTTCCCTGGGTCTGAATGCGGTCTGGGACGTGAACGACGATTTCCGCCTCACCTTCGATGCCCACAATTCGAAGAACGAGAGCCGGCCGAACGATCCGCTCACTGGCGGCGGCTCCATCTTCGCGAGCGTCGCGGGCACCAACAACTGCACCACCGGCCCGCACTGCGGTGGGTCATGGGTACAGGAACTGGTATTCAACAATGGACTGCCGGTCGGCACATCGACCTGGTATCCAAGCACGGCGGACGCGTTGGCCGGAACCAACGGTGACGTCAATCCGGGCTTCGTCGAGGGTGAAATCGGCTCGCAGGTGCTGCGCGTCAACGCGCAGACCCAGGTCAGCGAAATCAAGCAGGGCCGCATCGACGGCGAATGGGCCTTCGATACTGGCCGTTTCCAGTTCGGCGTCGATAGCTCGAAGGCCTCGACCCACCGCTTGCAGGCTGCGGAGAACTATTCCGCGCTTGGCGACTGGGGCGTGGCCAACGTGGATTCCGACGTTGCCAATGGCCTGATGGATCTGCTGCAGCCTGTCGATATCACGGGCATGTTCGATGATTACAACATCGGCGACACCAACGGGGCGTGGCGGGGCGATGCGGGCGAGCTGGCCCAATGGGCCGCCGACCACTACGGCGCCGGCATCGGCGTGAGTGCGCAGAACGCCGCCGACGATCGCGTCGAAGAGAAGACCAACGCAGCCTACTTCCAGGTGCAACTGGAAGGCGAACTGGGCGGCATGCGGACCAATACCCGCATCGGCGTGCGCTACGAGAAGACCAAGGTGGTTTCGACCTCGGTGATAGCCATTCCCGAAGCCATCGAGTGGAGCGCCAACAACGATTTCCGCATTGTCCTGTCAGATGAGAAGCAGTCCTTCAGCGAAAAGTCCAGCTATAGCTACGTGTTGCCCAGCCTGGACTTCAGCATCGACTTCACCGACTCGCTGAAGGGCCGTGCGTCGTTCGGACAAAGCATCGCCCGCGCGCCGTACGGCAACCTTTACGCAGGCCCCGGTACCGCGCAACAGCCGTCCGGTTCGGTGCTGCTCGATCCGTCAGTCCGTGCCAGTGGCAATGACCAGAACCCGGCGTTGAAACCACTGGAATCGAACAACCTGGACCTGGCGCTGGAGTGGTACTTCGCCGATGCCAGCTATGTCTCGTTGACCTACTGGAACAAGTCGGTAACCAACTTCATCGGCAATGGCGTGACGCAGCAAACGCTGTACGGCCTGACCGACCCGACCAGCGGCCCGGACGCGCAGGCGGCACTGGATTTCCTGACCAGCCAGGCATGCTTCGACCAGGTCGGCGCGGCCAACGTCGCCGCCTGTTCGGCCAACGACACCTCCCTGTTCACGGCATTGGCGCTGTTGCGCAACGATCCCGCCGGGTTGGCGGCCTTCGATGGCACGGGCGCACAGCAGCTGGCGACGGAAGCCGCATACAACCTGGTGGGCGAGGCCGACGACCCGTTGTACCTGTTCAACGTCAACCGCCCGGTCAACCAGAACCAGTCCAAGCTGCACGGCTGGGAGCTGGGTGGCCAGTACTTCTTCGGCGATACCGGCTTCGGCGTCCTCGCCAACTACACCATCGTCAATGGCGACGTGGGCTATGACGATTCGGGCGATCCCAACATTGACCAGTTCTCGCTCACGGGACTGAGCGATACCGCCAACGCCATGTTCATGTTCGAGAAGTACGGCTGGTCCGTGCGCCTGGCCTACAACTGGCGCGACGAGTACCTGATCCTTGCCAACCAGGGCGGAAGCCGCAACCCGTACTACGTCGAGGCGTACGACCAATGGGATCTGAGCGTGAACTACGCGCTCAACGACCACTGGTCGTTCGGACTGGAGGCGATCAATCTGACCGGCGAGGACGTGCGCTGGCACGCCCGCACCGACAAGCAGATCGTGAAGCTGGCCGACCAGGACCCGCGTTACATGCTGGGTGTCCGCTACAAGTTCTGAGTCCTGCGATACATCCTCCCCGGATGTCGCGTGGCGGGACCGCTGTGGAAGCAGCGGTCCCTTTTGTTGAGGAGCGCATGGATGCGGGCGCGGGGTACCCGGCGCAGGCCGCTGCTTGCCGCGGAAATGTTTTTCTGCAATGGTCGCCTGGCCCAGGTCGCACCTGTTTCATTGCCGGAACCGAGATGGCCCGATACGAACTGCTCAACAATGTGACCCACAAGAACCTGCGCGTGGCTACCGGCTTTGGCCATGAATTCGGCGATGACGTCGGCATGGTGCCGGCGTTCCCCAGCGAATACGCCGAGCTGCAGCGGGAATACCCCATCTTCTTCCGCAAGGATCGGGACAGCGGCGAATGGCAATCGGTGGCACTGCTGGGTTTCGAACAGCGCGAGAATCTGTTCCTGCAGGATGGCCGCTGGAACGCAGGCTACCTGCCGGGTGCGGTCGCCAAGGGTCCGTTCCTGATCGGTTTCCAGGAGCAGCGCATCGATGGCGAACTGCGCAAGGAACCGGTCCTGCACGTCGACGTGGAACATCCGCGCGTCGGCTCCAGCGAGGGCGAGGCGGTGTTCCTGGCGCAAGGTGGGCAAAGCCCCTATCTGCAGCATATCGCTGGCGTGCTGCGCGGGATCCGCGACGGTACCGAGTTCGGCACGGCCATGTTCGCCGCATTCGATTCGCTGGGGCTGATACACCCGGTCAACCTCGACGTGCAGCTCGACGAAAAGCACCGCATCAACGTCAGTGGCCTGCATGGTATCGATCGCGAAAGGCTGGCAGCGCTCGATGCCGCATCGCTGCAACGCCTGAACCAGGCGGGCTACCTCGAAGGCGCCTATCTTGTGCTGGCATCGCTGCACAACGTGCGGCGGCTGATGGCGGAAAAGCAGCGCCGCCTGCGCGGCCAGGACGCTGCGGCGCCCGAACGCGCGGCGTGAGCGACATGGTCGAGTTGGCAGGACAAATCCGCGTGATCGAAGGCTGCCGCCCCGACACGCTGCCGCTCGACGGGTTGCTTGCAGCAGGGCGGCCCGCGGTGTTGAAGGGCATCGCGGGCGATTGGGAACTGGTGCGGGCAGGACTGGAATCCACGCAGGCAGCGATGGCTTGCCTGCGCGGCCACTACAACGGCAAGCCGGTGCAATATTCCCATGGCGGGCCGGAAGTCGCCGGCCGCCCGTTCTACAACCACGACTTCACCGACTTGAATTTTGAAGTACGGCGCGGCGGGCTGGACCAGGTGCTGGACGAAATCGCGGCGCATGCGGAAAACGCGGATCCGCCCACCTACTATATCGCTTCGTTGTTGATCGACGGCTACCTGCCGGGTTTCCGTGGCGGAAACGATCTCGGCCTCGCCGCACATGGCGTGCAGGCGCCGCCAAGCATCTGGATCGGCAACCGCGTCACCGCCTCCTGCCATTACGACGTGCCCAACAACATCGCCTGCTGCACGGTCGGGCGACGGCGTTTCACCCTGTTTCCGCCAGAGCAGATCGCCAACCTGTATCCCGGTCCGCTGGAACCGACGCCGGGCGGGCAGGCGGTGAGCGTGGTCGATTTCGCCAATCCCGACTTCGAGCGTTATCCACGTTTCCGCGAAGCGCTGGCGTCGGGGCAAAGCGTGGTGCTGGAGCCGGGAGACGCGATCTTCATCCCCAGCATGTGGTGGCACCACGTGCAGGGGCTGGACGCATTCACCGTGCTGGTCAACTACTGGTGGAGCAGCGTGCCTGCCTACCTGCCGACGCCGATGCATGCGCTGTACCACGCGCTGTGGACGATCCGCGACCGACCGGAGCGCGAGAAGCAGGCCTGGCGCGAGGTGTTCGACTATTACGTGTTCGGCCCGGGCGAGCGCGCCGGCGAGCACCTGCCGCAGGCCGCGCGCAACATGCTCGGTCCCATCGACGAAAACCTGGCACGGCAGATGCGGGCGATGCTGATCGGCCAGCTCAACCGCTGAGCCGGTGGCGCCAACAACAATTGTGGAAGCGTAGGGGAACGATTTGGACAACAGCAATCTGGACAATGACAAGTCGAACGAAGCCGGGTCGGGCAATCGCCGGATCCGCAAGGTCGTGATCGCCGGGGGCGGTACCTCGGGCTGGCTCGCCGCGGCCACCTTGGCCCACCAGTTCCGCGACCTGATCGACATCACCCTGATCGAGTCCGAACAGATCGGCACCGTCGGCGTCGGCGAATCGACGGTGCCGACGATCCGCACCTTCCATCGTTTCCTGCAGATCGACGAGCAGGAGTTCCTGCGCACGGTCGCCGGCACCTTCAAGCTTGCCATTTCCTTCGAGAACTGGCGCCGGCCGGGAGATCGGTTCATCCATCCTTTCGGCGTCACCGGGCAGAGCACCCTGGCCTGCGCCTTCCATCATTTCTGGCTGGACAGCCAACGCCGCGGCATGCAGTCGGAACTGGGCGACTTCTGCCTGGAAACCGTGGCCGCGCGAGGTGATCTGTTCGGGCAGCCGCAACAGCCCCAGGTCAACTACGCCTACCACTTCGATGCCAGCCTCTACACGGTCTTCCTGCGACGCCTGGCGGAACGCCACGGGCTCAAGCGCGTCGAAGGCAAGATCCAGGAAGTGCGCCAGCACCCACAGAGCGGTGACATCGCAGCCCTGGTGCTGGAGGACGGACAGGTCGTGGAAGGCGACCTGTTCATCGACTGCACC
>Ga0307414_10000486_pt1 | contig 20663 bp, 18 predicted proteins | sample DK1Ometagenome_FD_203804 | JGI IMG/M metagenome (GOLD analysis project Ga0307414, IMG submission 203804) | Maize rhizosphere microbial communities from greenhouse at UC Davis, California, United States - DK15-O-3 | ecosystem: Host-associated > Plants > Roots > Rhizosphere > Soil | place: USA... | reverse complement strand
TGATCACGGCGACGGGGTCCAATCCGATAAGCGCCATGTGCAGGAAGTAGCCGGCCGTTTGGCGGACGGGTTATTGGTTTTGAGTGGATATCCTCCCTATGGATGCTGAAACAAGTTCAGCATGACGGAGTTTTATGTCCGCTCCCCCCCAATTCCGAAATTCTACCGCGCGGCCCAGCCGATGGCGTTGGTCAGGATGCGGCGGTAATTGGGGTCGTCATAGGCTTCCGGCGTGTGCCCCAGCGCCGAATAGACGACGCGCCCGCCCGCACCGGGGTTGACCCAGATGACGGGATGATCCTTCCCCATCGCCAGATTTTCGCCCGGCCGGTAGCTTTCCTCGTCTATGCGCGCGAGCACCTGCATGCCCTGACCGGCGGGGCTGGTTGAAAAGCTGTACCATTCATCGCGCGGCGACCAGGGCAGGCGAACGCCAGCCATCACCGGATGGTCCGGCTGAGCGACGGTCAGGCGCGCGCTCTGGATATGATCCTCCCCGCCCGGATGACCGATGAAGCGCGTGCCGATGATCGTGTCCACATACCAGGGCGCGACATGGCTGTTGTCGCCGGACGCATGCAGCGCCACCACGCCGCCGCCCGCCGCGACGAAACGGGCGAAGGCGGCGCGCTGATCCGCCGTCAGGAAATCGCCGCTGGCGCTATTGAGGACGACAAGGGAGAAATGGCGCAGCTGCGCGTCGTTGAACACGGCCGCATTCTCCGTGACGAAGCTGTCGCGCCCCAATTTCTTCGCAATCCGCGCCAGCACGGCGTTGGAGTGCGGAATATGTTCGATATGACGCCATGCGTTGGTTTTGGAAACGATCAGCACGGCATCATTCAGCCCCGGCGGCAATTCCGGTGCGGCGCTGTCATAGGCCGGCGCGGGCCGGTGCGGATCGGCCAGGGTCGGCCCGGCGGCGAGCAGGGCGGCGAAGAGCAGGAACCTCAGCATTGGTCTTCGCCTTTCCTATATGCATGGCGGCATGGCGTCCTGGGTTTGAATGGGTGATGAATGTGGAGGCAAGTTGACACAGTTGACACTGAAGGGCGTTGAAATGAATGGCTTTTTCGGGACGAAATAGGAAATTGTTGGATGCGTCTTTCCGGGCGCTCGCCACTCCGCTCTTTGCTGGCATGTTTGAGCGCCACTTCCCAGGCAAGATCGAACGGCCGCCCCACCAGCCGCGCGCGCAAGTCATAGGCGGACTGGCGTGACATGCCCACTTGCTGCGCCGCCTGAGACACCGAAGCGGTGGCGGCCAGCGCCCGCAGGAATTCGCGCATCTTCGCGCGCGTCCATTCATGGGCGCGGCCGGTGCGCTGATAGGCGCGGCGGGCCGCCGGGGCCGGGGAGGCGTTGGCGGAGCGGGATTTAGGTTTTGGTTTGGTCATGGGCAGCAACATAACCGATATGGTTATGTGTAGGACAGGGCCGATCTTTATCGTCGTCGGGGGAGGGGCGGATTTGGGGATTGTTGCACCTGGCCCCGTAATTCGCGGCACCGTAATTCCCTGGCACCGCCCCCGATCGGCTCACCACAGAGGGACCGCCCAGATGGCACGGCTGATGAAATAGGAGGGAGTAGGATTCCCGTTCGCATCAATCGCGGCATTAAAGCGCGCTCGCTGCGAAAGGAGTCCGCAGGTGAACTTGGCGAACCCTTCGTCATGATTGATATTGGCAACTATGCAGTCGCTCACCTTGCCTTCGCTGTCGATCATCAGCCGGAACGCGACGACAGCGCTTTGTTCATTCCTCAAGGCGTCACTGGGATAATCATCCGGCACGAGCCATTTGCCGGGGTTGCCGCGCGGGGTCGGCGGACTGCGCAGACTTGCCATTACTGCTGCGTCCAATCCCCAGCCGGCAAGCAGATCATCCAGGCATTCACGCACGGCGCGCATGGGCTTTTCCATCGAGCCGAGTTCCAGCCGGTAGGCGCCATAGTTCGTGAGGGCAAAGGCCATCGCCTGAACCCGTACCCCCGTTTTCGCATTTTCCGCGTCCACCGAAGCAGGCGCCACTTCGCCCGTGGACCCATTCCCACCATCTTTCGATGCGGGACGTTTGCCGCCGGACTTGTTTTTGTCATCAGCCAACGGCGGTGATTCTCCGTTGAAATTCGCACCCCCCAGCCCGATTGTGACGGCCTGCTTGCCGTCAATCATGCCGCTTCCATAAAAGAATCTATCCGACACGATTTCCTGCCCATTGGGAAGAAACCGGTAGGTGATCTTTGCGCCCGGCTTGGGAAGCAGACGATGGCCGCCGGTTATTTGTATGTCGAAGCCATCAGTCCCTGGGTTGGTCCATTCCATCTTCATCGTCAGGGCATCATCGCCCGTTCCGAACGTACGCATCAGGTTGCAGCTTTCCTCTGAATAATCGAGGTGCCACGTCGAGGCAGCGGGCAGCGATGTGTATTGGACTTCAGCCTTCTTTTCGGCGGCCATTGCCGCCACCGGCTGCCATGAAAGCGCCGCGCCTATCGCCGCGATGGATGTGATTTTCCGCATGTCCCCCTCCTTTTGCGGTCGGCATCGCCGCCATCAGGATAGCGCTATCATAAATGGGGAATAGATGCCAGGCAAGTGACTGATAATGGGTAAGCGTCCGGCCTGCTCCGTCGAGTGCCTGTCCGACGTCAAGCGACCGGTTAACTTTAGGTACGAGGCCCCTTTCTTCGTTTGACCGTCCACACGGTCGTGACCAAGGATGCGATCACCCCCCACAGTGCCAGAACGCCAAATATTAACGCGAAGATCATCCACCCAGGAGCGGCATCGTATGAATCACATGGGGCGTCAGGATTGATTTCGCGGCAACGCGGACCGGGAAAATAAAAAGCCCAGAGCACCATTCCGATCATTGGCAATGCGGTTATCAAGTTGGTCACACCGAACGTGGCAAGTCCATTTCCTGGCTTGCAACGCTTGAGCAATACGATGGGAAGCCATATCGGCCCGACAATCGCAATGGTGACAAAAAGGAAGAACAAGGCTGCTTTCATACGGTGGCACCTAGCCTGCGGAATGGGCCCTATACGAATGCAGGAACTAACGGTTTTTTCCACCTGTTACATTATCCTTGCTTGGTCCACTTCCACGGAAGCAGTTCGTCGATCCGGTTGATGGGATGTCCTGTGCCGATCCGGTTGAGAACGTCAGCCAGCCACTCCTGCGGGTTTACAGCGTTGAGTTTGGCGGTCTCCAGCAAGGAATACATCGCGGCGGCCCGTTCGCCACCGCAGTCTGCGCCTGCAAAAAGCCAGTTCTTCCTGCCGACGGCTATGCCGCGCAATGCATTCTCAGCGAGGTTATTGTCGATCTCTAGCCGCCCATCCTCGGTATAGGTGAGCAGTTGTGGCTTGAGCTTTACACCATAGCGCAGCGCCTCGGCCAGCGGGGATCGCGCGGAGATCTTGCCCAGCACGCCATCGGCCCAGGCGAAGAAATCCAGCGCCCGTAGTTTGGATAGCTTGCGCACCTTACGGCGGTCATCGGGAGGGTCACAGGTGATGCCGCGCTCGACATCGTATAGCTCGCCGATGATCTTCAGTCCTTCCGCCGCAACGGAGTGCGGATCGGCCTTGTAGACATCATGCAGCTTGCGCCGGGCATGTGCCCAGCAGGCGACAGGCGTTATCAGCCCCGACCGACGATCGGGTACATACAGCTGTTCGAACCCGGCATAGGCATCGGCCTGCAGGAAACCCGCAAATGTCTTGAGATGCTCGCGTGGACGCTCGCCCTTGCGATCGGGGCTGTAGCGGAACAGCGCCGCCGGCCTGTCGCTCGGTCGCCATCGTCGGTTGTCGCGCAGATAGACCCATAACCGGCCCGTGGCGGTCTTGCCGGTTCCCGGCGCCAGAACGGGCACCGGGGTATCATCGGCATGGAGCTTGGGGCTTGCCATGACATGATCGGCGATGCGGTCGACCAGCGGCTGAAGGAGCCAACTGACCTGCCCCAGCCAGTCCGCCAAGGTTGAGCGACTGAGAGAGACACCATCGCGGGCATAGATGCGCGACTGTCGATAGAGAGGCAGGTGATCGGCGAACTTGGACACGACGACATGGGCCAGCAGGTTGGGACCGGCGCGACCGCGTGGAATGGGCAAGGACGGTGCTGGTGCCTGGCTGAAAGCGTCGCAGCGCCCGCAGGCCAACTTGGGTCGAACATGTCGCACGACGCGGAAACGACCCGGGACATACTCCAGTACCTCGGTTACGTCCTCGCCGAGCTTCGACATCGTGCCGCCGCAGGCTGAGCAACCATCCGCGTCGGGAGCAGCATGCACCGTCTCATCACGCGGCAGATATGCGGGTAGCGGTTCGCGCTTTGGCTTGCGCCCTGCCGGGGCGACGGCATCAGTCGGCGCTTGATCGGCCACGGCGGACAATGCATGGGCATGTTCGGCTTCGAGATCCTCCAGCGTCAGTTCCAGCTGATCGGCCAGATGGGTGATCCGTTCGGATGACTGGCCGAACTTAATGCGCTGCAAACGCGACAGCTGGACCTTGAGCTTCTCGATCTGAAGGGCGGTCAGCTTGACCGCGTTGCGGGCTGCGTCGAGTTGCTCGCGGGTCGCATCATGTGCCGCCCGCTCGGCCTCCAGCGCCTGTTCCGAGGCAGTGATGCGCGCCTGCATATCGGCGAAAAGCGCGCGCAATGCATCGGCATCGGAAGGAAGGTTTATCTCATTGGCGGACACGGCTCCTCATAGCAAAAAGGCATATTGCGACCAAGGAAAAATCCCAGTTTTACGTCACTTTGTGCCTACATCTGCTCTGGAATCCGGGGTGCTTCTGGAGCAATGGTCCGCCGCCAATCCATCGCTTCGATCAGCAGCGCGAACTGCGCCGGGGTCAGCACGACGCCGCCCTCGACCAAGGGTGGCCAGACGAACCGATGCCGCTCAAGCCGCTTGGCGAAAAGGCATATCCCCGATCCATCCCAGTGCAGAGCCTTGAGATAGGTGCCGCTCTTGCTGCGGAACAGGAAGACATGGCCACAATAGGGCTCCACCGAAAACAGCGGCCGCACCAGCGCCGCCAGACCATCGAAACCCAGGCGCATGCTGACCGGCTTGCTCGCGAGATAGACCTTCGTACCCGGCGCCAGTGAGATCATGATATATCCCGCAGGACACGCAGCACACGGGCGAGAGCCTTCTCGTTCACATAGCTGTCGATCGACAGGCGGACCCCGGTGGGCAGATCGATATCGATCCCTCCAGGCCGCGCACCGGGATGGGGACGGGTCAGCTCTTCCGCCATGGCCGGCGCTGCCGGAGCAGGCGCAGGTCGCGATGGTTGCAATGCCGGTGGGACAGTTACGAGGTCGCGCTCAGTTACCGTGCCGTAGGAAATGAAGGCCAGCGGCTCGCCGGCTATCTTCTGCGCCTGCCGCCGCGCCGAACGCCAGTTATAGATCAGGCTCTCGGCAATCTCGTGCCGCTTCGCTACCTCGCGCACCGTGACATCAGGCGCGTCTGCCTCCCGCAAAATGGCGTCCCGCTCAGCGTTAGAATATTTACGACGGCGTTCCGTGCGGGTGATGATCTCAAGCCGGCCCATCCTGATCTCCTTATGGAGTCCAGAAGGAGACTCCTATCGGCCACCTCCTCGCCAACCGGCACGCTCACCGCAACACGGCGAAGGCCGGACGCCTACGATAATGGAGAGGTTCTCGGAATATATGCCGGGGATCAGTCGTTTGGGGAAGTGTCTCGAGATGGATTAACTATTGCGTCCCCCGAATTCCGGAATTCACCGGGGCGCGGTGTCAGCATTTGCGCTCTTCCTTATATTCGCCGCTGCTGGTGCGCTCGCGCTTGATTTCGCAATTGCCTTCCTTGATTTCTTCCTTCCACGATCCGTCCGCCTTTTCCTCATATTTGGCGACGTCGTTGCCGTGCTTGATCTCTTCCTTATACTCGCCGGGTTTGCGTTCGCGCTTCACCTCGCGATAGCCGTCCTTGTACTCATGCACCCATTCGCCGTGGCCCTTGCGCTCGAACGTGTCGACCGGTTGCGCGTGGGCGGCGCTCAGGGCGGTGAGCGAGAAGGCGGCGGCGGTCAGCAATGCCGTGATTTTCATGATGCGACTCCCTTGTTGGGCAAGGGGAGGATGGCGTTACGGGTTTGAATGGGCGGTGAATGTGGCGTTCAATTTCCTCCCCGGAACGGGGAGGGGGACCGCGACGCAAAGCGGCGTGGTGGAGGGGGCTCGCCTTACGGTGGGAACCTATCGATGTTGCACCCAGAGGATGGCCCCCTCCACCACCCTGCGGGTGGTCCCCCCTCCCCGTGCCGGGGAGGAGATTTATTGCCTCTCTGCGTTCTCGGCGCCTCTGCGCGCAAAAATTGCGACGATTTCTTTTCGCACAGACGCGCAGAGGGAAGGGTGTTTTGGAAATCGGCAGAACTGCGGGTTTGGGGGTTGTTGCACCTGTCACCGTAATTCCTGTCACCGTAATTCCGCTGCTGTCACCGTAATTCCGCATCTACTCTTCGCTCCTCAAATTCCGGAAGAGGAAGGTGAAGCTGTTTGGATCGCGCAAACCGTGCCAAAAGCTTCTTAGTCATAGCGCTTCTGAACACCCGGTATGCGGCCTGTCCCTTGTTCTGCGCCATAAATTCGTCGATCTGTTGCTTCACACTTTCGTAGTGTTCGGAAACGGAACTGTAATCGTAAATATCAGTTCCTTCGGATTCAGCTTTCATGCTGAGCATGTAGAGAAGGTGAAACACCCCTTCTACTACCCAGCTTTCGTCGTAGCTCTGTCGAACCCGAGAATTCATTTCTGCAAGCGCCTTCCGCCGATCATCGTCGACCAACTTGTACAACTTCCAGATTGCAATCACGTTTTCCGCTGATAGCATTCCTTCGTCAAATACCCAATAATAGAACTCGCCGAAAATCTTATTCGATGATGTTTTTGCCCGATCAGGTTCCTTAAGAACATATGCAAGAATGACTTGCCCGAGCTTAACAGCATCTATTCTATTCTCGGCAGGTTTATCAATGTATTGATCGTTCTTGCGTTCGTAAAAATACCCGTGCCCAAAGAGAGCGTTTTCGAGCCTGACCTGAATGCTGTCATTGGATCGAATGTCGCGACTCCGAATGGGCGTCTGACTGTTTGTGGCTTCGGCCACCCGATTTGTGAAACTCGGATCAGCCGTTTCAATGATCCTGACTAGCAATCTAACATCCGCAATGCGGTCCGGATCGGACCTCGCAGCTTCAAAAAGTGCGTGGGAAGTTTGGCCACCGTTTACGATCTGTGGATTTAGCATCCTAACCTTTGGACTGGCGGCTTTAGGCTGATACTCCATTCTCTCACAGGTGATTGTAATACCGTTGTTCAGATACCAGAACTGGAGATTGTCACGGCTCAAAGCCGTGTGGAGGATCTTCCTATTGATGTCATTCTCCTCACCCAAGTAGAGCCGGATGTTATCCTCAAAAAGAGAATCGTCCACCTCCTGCGGAAAATCAGGATCTCGGATAAGGCTAACTATCTCATCACCCCGGACGTTACCTATTAAGCCCTTGGCAAAACCGTCTGTTCGTCCATAAAATTGATCTTCAACTAACGGCAATGTGAACTCTCTGTCAACAGCCGCACTCTTCGTTAAAAACCTCGAGAACCATAACAAATCGTGCTGTCGCAATGTCGCAAGTTGATATGGTCGGAGCGCAGATTCGAATCTTTCCTTATGGGAATTTGTTAAAGGGGAAGCGTTATTACACAGGTGAATCTGAATAGAATATACGGCTTCCTCAATGGCAGACCATATCGATTGCACCTTGTTCCACAAAAGTGCGTTGCAACTATTTTTAAGCGTGACGTCTTTTCGTAAGCAACAGTCTAAAAAATTCAAAACTTTATCGATCTCATTCGAAGGGAAATAGTTTCCTATCTTCTCGAAGGACGACACATGTTTGAACTGAAAAAGATGGATGACTCGTTTTTCGGGTCGGCTGTCTATGTAGACCGCATCCACGCCTCTATCGTCACCTCCATCCGTTATGGATGAATGGATTTCATCGTCATCGATTTTCAAAATTTTGGAGATGGCAAAGTAGGGAAAGGCTTTGCTCTCATCATGTAGCGAAAGAGACTCTTTAAAAGCAAGAATGCTCGTCCTAACTTGACTCCAATCAAGCAGGGTAGGCTTTGCTTCGTTTCCGTTCACCAAGAACTCCCTCATCGAACTTGTATCACTCTGCTGCAAGTTCGGGGTTCTGTCTACCGAGCATTGGCTTGAGATACGCCCCCGTGAAGCTCCTCGGATTGTCCGCGACCTTTTCCGGCGGACCTTCCGCCACGATCTCGCCGCCCTTGACGCCGCCTTCGGGGCCGAGGTCGATGATCCAGTCGGCGGTTTTGATGACGTCGAGATTATGTTCGATCACGACCACGCTGTTGCCCTGATCCACCAGCGCGTGGAGGACTTCGAGAAGTTTGCGGACATCTTCGAAATGAAGACCGGTGGTGGGCTCGTCCAGGATGTAGAGGGTGTTGCCGGTGGCGCGGCGGCTGAGTTCCTTGGCGAGTTTGACGCGCTGGGCTTCGCCGCCGGACAGGGTGGTGGCCTGCTGGCCGACCTTGACATAGCCAAGGCCCACTTCGGCCAGCATCGCCATCTTGTCGCGGATCGGCGGGACGGCCTTGAAGAATTCGACCGCGTCCTCGACCGTCATGTCGAGCACGTCGGCGATGGACTTGCCCTTGAACTTCACCTCCAGCGTTTCGCGATTGTAGCGCGCGCCGTGGCAGACGTCGCAGGTGACATAGACGTCGGGGAGGAAGTGCATCTCGATCTTGATCAGGCCGTCGCCAGTGCAGGCTTCGCAGCGGCCGCCCTTGACGTTGAAGCTGAAGCGGCCGGGCTTGTAGCCGCGCGCCTGGCTCTCCGGGAGGCCGGCGAACCAGTCGCGGATGTTGGTGAAGGCGCCCGTATAGGTCGCGGGGTTGGAGCGCGGGGTGCGGCCGATGGGGGACTGGTCGATGTCGATGACCTTGTCGCAATATTCGAGGCCCGTGACCTTGTCATGCGCGCCCGCGATGATGCGCGCGCCGTTGAGGGTGCGGGCGGAGGCGGCGTAGAGGGTATCGACCGTGAAGCTGGACTTGCCCGAGCCCGAGACGCCGGTGATGCAGGTGAAGGTGCCCAGCGGAATGGACGCGGTGACGTTCTGGAGGTTGTTGGCGCGCGCGCCGTGGACGGTGAGCTTCTTGCCACTGCCCTTGCGGCGCTTGTCGGGCAGGGGGATGGCGCGGGTGCCGTTGAGGTAATCGGCGGTGAGGCTGCCCGCGTGCGCGAGGAGGTCGTTGAGGCTGCCCTGCGCGACGATCTCCCCGCCATGCACGCCAGCGCCGGGGCCCATGTCGACGATATAGTCGGCGGTGCGGATGGCGTCCTCGTCATGCTCGACGACGATGACGGTGTTGCCGAGATCGCGCAGGCGCTTCAAGGTGATGAGCAGGCGGTCATTGTCGCGCTGGTGCAGGCCGATGCTGGGTTCGTCGAGGACATAGAGGACGCCCGAGAGGCCGCTACCGATCTGGCTGGCGAGGCGGATGCGCTGGGACTCGCCGCCCGACAGGGTGCCGCTGGTGCGGTCGAGGTTGAGGTAATCGAGGCCGACATTGTTGAGGAAACCGAGACGCTCGACGATTTCCTTGAGGATGGCCTTGGCGATCTGATTCTGCTGATCGGTAAGGTGCTGGGGGAGCTGTTCGAAGAAGGCGAGGGCGTCCACGACGCTGCGGCGGGTGGGGATGGAGATGTCCTCGCCCGCGATCTTCACCGCCAGTGCTTCGGGCTTCAGGCGCGCGCCGTTGCAGGTCTCGCAGGGCTGGGCGGTCTGATATTTGGAGAGCTCCTCGCGCATCCAGGCGCTGTCGGTCTGCAGCATGCGCCTTTGCAAGTTGCCGATGACGCCCTCGAACGGTTTTTTGACCTCATAGCTCTTGCGTCCGTCCTGAAAGCGCAGGGTGACGGGCAGGCCGCCGCTGCCGTGCAGGATGACGTCGCGGTGGGTCTCGTCCAGCTCCGCCCAGGGGGTGTCGAGGCTGAATTCGAACTGGCGGGCGAGGGAGGCGAGCACCTGCATATAATAGGGACTGGGCGGGTTGGACTTGGCCCAGGGGACGACCGCGCCCTTTTTGAGGGACAGCGCTTCATTGGGGACGACGAGCTGGAGGTCGAATTCGAGCTTTTCGCCCAGGCCGTCGCAGGCCGGGCATGCTCCCTGCGGGGCGTTGAAGGAGAAGAGGCGGGGTTCGATCTCGGCTATGGTGAAGCCGGAGACGGGGCAGGCGAATTTTTCGGAGAAGACGATGCGGTTGGCGGGGATGGCGGCGCCTTTAAGATTCCCCTCCCGCTGGCGGGAGGGGTTAGGGGAGGGCATGTCAGTGCCTTCACCCGCTACAGGCCCTCCCCCGGCCCCTCCCGCAGGCGGGAGGGGAGAATCCGCCAAATCCACATAGGCCAGCCCGTCGGCCAGCTTGAGCGCCGTTTCGAAGCTGTCGGCGAGGCGGCTTTCCATGCCCTCCTTCACGACGATACGGTCGACGACGACCTCGATGTCATGCTTGTATTTCTTGTCGAGCGCGGGGGCTTCCTCGATGGCGTGGAACTCGCCGTCGATGCGGACGCGGGTGAAGCCGGCCTTCTGCCATTCGGCCAGTTCCTTGCGATACTCCCCCTTGCGGCCGCGCACGACCGGGGCGAGGAGGTAAAGGCGGGTGCCTTCTGGAAGCTGCATCACGCGATCGACCATCTGGCTGACGGTCTGCGCGGCGATGGGAAGGCCGGTGGCGGGGCTGTAGGGCACTCCGACGCGCGCCCAGAGCAGGCGCATATAGTCGTAAATCTCGGTGACGGTGGCGACGGTGGAGCGCGGGTTGCGGCTGGTCGTCTTCTGCTCGATCGAGATGGCGGGGGAGAGGCCGTCGATATGCTCGACATCGGGCTTCTGCATCATCTCCAGAAACTGGCGGGCATAGGCCGACAGACTCTCCACATAGCGGCGCTGCCCCTCGGCATAGATGGTGTCGAAGGCCAGGCTGGACTTGCCCGAGCCGGACAGGCCCGTGATGACGATCAGCTTGTCGCGGGGCAGATCGACGTCGATGCCCTTCAGGTTGTGCTCGCGCGCGCCGCGCACGCTAATGTGAGTCAGCATCGCGTAAACGCCCGCTTCTGGAGGTGAGTCAGCATGGGAGCGTATGTTCCATATTTGTTCGCATGACGCAAGGAGGGGTTCGTACCTATCCGGGCGATCCTGGAGATGGTCGCCGGGCAGCACATAGGGTTTGCCGCCGGGCTTTCAAGAAAGCCGGCACAGGCGGTGAGGGTCCGGGTCCGGCCTTCGCCGGGACGGCGGCGCGTAAATATCATGAACTTTTTTCCATGAGTCCTTGCGGCCACACCCACGACATGTTGAGTCCGGATGCGACGAATTGACTCAACATGTCGTGGGGACTCGTTTCGTTCTCATCATGTTAACCATTTTGTGAGGCTTGAACCCTAAGCTTTTGAACTTGACGGAGGACTCTCAAAGACTCATCCCTATGGCAACAACAGGGGTCATGAAGAATATGGGTGTCATGGAACGCGTTTCGACGCGCAAGGGCAAGTCTGCGGCAAAGCCGCCAGTGGCGATCGAGGCCGACCGGCTGATCCGGGGCGATTGCATCAGCGCCATGGCCGCGCTGCCCGATGCCTGCGTCGATATGATCTTCGCCGATCCGCCCTATAATCTGCAGCTTGGCGGCGACCTGTTCCGGCCCGAAGGAGGGCGCGTGGACGCGGTCGATAATGACTGGGACAAGTTCGACACGCTTGCGGCTTATGACGCCTTCACCCATGCCTGGCTGGAACAGGCGCGGCGCATTCTGAAGCCCAACGGCACCATCTGGGTGATCGGCAGCTATCACAATATCTTCCGCGTCGGCACGGTGTTGCAGGACCGGGGTTTCTGGATCCTCAACGACATCATCTGGCGGAAGGCCAACCCGATGCCCAATTTCAAGGGCACGCGCTTCACCAACGCGCATGAGACGCTGATCTGGGCGTCGCAGGGCGAGGATGCGCGCTACACCTTCAACTATCGTTCGATGAAGACGCTGAACGATGAGCTGCAGATGCGATCCGACTGGGTCTTGCCGATCTGCGGCGGGCAGGAGCGGCTGAAGCGCAACGGGACGAAGGCGCACCCGACGCAAAAGCCCGAGGCGCTGCTCTATCGCATATTGCTGGCCTGCACGAAGCCCGGCGACATCGTGCTCGATCCCTTTTTCGGCACCGGTACCACTGGCGCGGTGGCGCGCCGCCTTGGCCGCAAGTGGATCGGGATCGAGAAGGAAGCGGATTATTGCGAAGTCGCGCTGGAGCGGATCGCCGCCGCCCTGCCGCTTGATGAATCCGCGCTCACCATCATGCAATCGCCCAAGGCCCAGCCGAAGGTGGCGTTCGGCACGCTGGTCGAGAACGGCTATATGAGGCCCGGCACGCAGTTGTTCGACGTCAAGCGGCGGTGGAAGGCCATTGTCCGCGTGGACGGATCATTGCAGGCCGAGGGCGAGTCCGGATCGATCCACAAGCTGGGCGCGACGCTGCAGAACGCGCCATCGTGCAACGGCTGGACCTTCTGGCATTATGAGGATGGGGACAGGCTGAAACCCATCGACGCCGTGCGGCAGACGTACATATTGGCGACGGAGCCTTGATCGGGGGCGTTTGATACCGTCTCACCCGTCTGCGTTACATATGACTCATTCCGGGTTTGAGCCGCCGCACTCCCCTCCCGCTTGCGGGAGGGGCCGGGGGTGGGCCTGTAAGGATAGCGTGGTGGTATGCCCACCCCTAACCCCTCCCGCAAGCGGGAGGGGAATGGCGACATCCCAGCCATACAGGTCATGCTCAATGTAGCCCGGCACTATTCCGCCGGCCCCGGCAGCACTTCGACTTGCGGCTCCTTGGCCAGAGCGTCGATAGTTTCGATTCCCTCGATCTCTTTCGATCCCGTTTCGATGTTCATGTCCCGGAACTTGCGGCCAGTGACCAGCACCCGGCTTTCGAAACTGTTGGCAAAGCTGTTGAACTGTCCGACGGCGCTGTTCAGGCTGCGGCCGACTTTGCCCAAATGCCCCGCCGCGACGGAAAGCCGCTCGTACAATTCCTTACCCAACGCGCCGATCGCCTGCGCTTCCTCGGCCAGCTTCTCCTGCCGCCATACGCTGGCGACGGTGCGGCAGATGGCAACCAGGTTGGTTGGCGTCGCCAGCAGTACCCGCCGCTCGAACGCCCATTCCCACAGCCCCTCATCCTGTTCCAGCGCGGCGGAGAGGAAATGTTCGCCGGGAATATACATGACGACATAGTCCGCCGCCTTGCCGAAGCGCGCCCAATAATCCTTTGCGCCCAATTGCTGCGCATGGTTGCGGATCGATGTGGCATGCGCCTTCAGATGCGCGGTGCGCAGCAGGTCGTCCACTTCTTCCGAGGCGTCCAGATAGGCGTTCAAAGAGCATTTGGCGTCGATCACCAGTTCCCGCCCGCCGGGCAGGCTGACGATCACATCGGGCCGCAGCCGTCCGTCGTCGGTATCGACAGACACTTCCGAACGATAATCGGCATGCGGGCTTAATCCCGCCTGTTCCAGCACGTTGCGCAGCGATTGCTCGCCCCAGCGCCCGCGCGCCTTCGGGCTGGAGCGCAGGGCATTGACCAGCCGCGCCGCCTCATCCTTCACCTGGGTCTGCCCGATGCGCACCTGATCCACCGCCTCGCGCAGCCCGGCATAGCTTTCGGTCCGCTCCTTCTCGACCCGCTGCAGGCCCTCCTGATATTGTTTCAGCGTCGACTCCACCGGCTGCAGCAGCGCCTTCAACTGCGCCTCGCTCTTTTCGCCCGCCTGATGAAAGCGTTCGTCGGCGCGTTTGAGGAACTGGCCCTGCGCCTCATGCAAGATTTTCTGCGCCAGTTCGCTGAACTGCGCGGACAGCTGCTCTTTTGCCGCCTGCAGATTGGCAAGCTGCTCGCCGAAGGAGCGCTCCCGCTCGTCGCTTTGCGACTGGAGGCTTGCCAGTTCCCGCCGCGCTGTTTCCCGCTCCGTTGCGGCAATGTCGAGCCGCGCCTGTAGTTCCCCCGCCTGTCTTGCCCGTTCCTCCGCGCCCGCCAGATCGCGGATCGCGGCATTGAACCGCTCGCCCAGCGCATCGCGCTCCTGCCGCGCCTGCGCGACGCCGCGCCCGCCCAGCATCCAGCCGAGCGCCAGTCCGGCAAAAGCCGCCACCACAGCGAATATCAGGGGAAAAATCTCTGCCATAAGTGCCTTTTCGGATGGGAACGAAAAGGGAACCTAGCGGCTTATGGCCGAGCGCTCAAGTCGCAGCATGCTTGTATTTTTGCGAAAGCGGGATTGTTGGGTAACCTCGCTCGCTCTCATTCTCGTCATCCCCGCGAAAGCGGGGACCCATCTCGCCCCAATTTCCGGCGTTGAACCAAGCGTGGAAATGGGTTCCCGCTTTCGCGGGAATGACGAACTTTGAATTACGCCGAACTTGCCCTCACGCCGCCTGCGCGTTGTCCTTGCGGGCCTTGGCGAGCTTCTTGAGCAGCATGTCGCGCTTCAGGCGCGAGAGATGGTCGATGAAGAGGATACCCTCCAGATGGTCCATCTCATGCTGCAGGCAGGTGGCGAGCAGGCCTTCAAGCTGTTCCTCATGGATCACGCCCTTGCGGTCCATCCAGCTGGCGCGGACCGAAGCCGGCCGCTCCACCTCGGCATATTGATCGGGGACCGAGAGGCAGCCTTCCTGATAGACCGAATGTTCCTCCGACCCTTCCAGGATCTGCGGATTGATGAAGACCAGGGGCTTGCGGACAGGCTCACCGCCCTCTTCCGCCGGTTCCTGCAGGTCCATGACCAGCAGCCTTTTGGGCACGCCCACCTGAATGGCGGCAAGGCCGATGCCGGGCGCGTCGTACATGGTTTCAAACATGTCGTCGATCAGCCGCTGCAACTCATCGTCGATGGCCTCCACCGGCGTCGAAATGGTGCGCAGCCGTGGGTCCGGCGTCTCAAGGATGGGTAGAATGGCCATATCGGGAAAATATGAGATCGAGGCGGGAATATCAAGATAGCTCGCACTCCTGCGAATGCGGGGTCAATACCTACCCTTTGCCTCTCCTTGCCGTCATCCCTGCCTTCGCAGGGACGACGGAACAGATGAAAGACGACCAGTGCGCCAAAGTTAACCCACCGGCCGTCGCGCCCGGAGCGCCTGCGCCAATGTGCCCTCGTCCAGATAGTCCAGTTCCCCGCCCACCGGCAGGCCATGGGCAAGCTGCGTCAGGCGGACGGGATATTGCTCGATCCGCTCGGCGATATAATGGGCGGTGGTCTGCCCTTCGAGCGTCGCGTTCATGGCGAGCACCACCTCGTCAATGCCGCCCGCCGCAATCCGGTTGATGAGCGCGTCGATGGACAGATCCTCCGGCCGCACCCCTTCCAGCGCGGACAGGCGACCGCCCAGCACATGGAATCGCCCCGGAAACAGGCGGGATCGGTCCAGCGCCCAGAGGTCCGCCACATCCTCCACCACGCATAGCGCCCGGTCATCCCGGCGCGGGTCGGAACAGATGGAACAGGGGTTGACGGTATCGACATTGCCGCAGGTCGAGCAGGTTTCCAGCGCCTCGTTCACCGCCTCCAGCGCGCGCAGCAGCGGCCCCATCGCCGCCTCCCGCTTCTTGAGCAGATACAGCACCGCCCGCCGCGCCGAACGGGGGCCAAGGCCGGGCAGCTTCGACAATGCTTGCGTCAGGGACTCAATCTCTGGTGATGCCATGGCAAAGCAGATAAGGGGTTGCGCTCATCCCTGCCAAGCGTTTCAGAGGGAATATGCGCATTATCTACATGGGAACGCCGGATTTCGCGGTGCCGACGCTGGAAAGGCTGGCTCAAGCGGGGCACAGCATCGTTGCGGTGTACAGCCAGCCGCCCCGCCCGGCGGGCCGTGGCAAGGCGCTGCGCCCCACGCCCGTCCATGCGCGGGCAGAGGCGATGGGGCTGGAGGTGCGCACGCCCGTGTCGCTGAAAGACGCCGAGGTGCAGGCGGCGTTTGCGGCGCTGGAGGCCGATGTCGCCGTGGTCGCGGCCTATGGCCTGATCCTGCCGCCGGCGATATTGGCCGCGCCGCGCCTTGGCTGCATGAATGTCCACGCCTCCCTGCTGCCGCGCTGGCGGGGTGCAGCGCCGATCCAGCGCGCGATCTGGGCGGGCGACAATGTCACCGGCGTCACGATCATGGACATGGAGGCGGGGCTCGATACCGGGCCGATGCGCGCCAAGCATGTGACCCCGATCGAGGACAAGACGGCGGGCGAACTGACCGCCGAACTGGCCGTTGCGGGCGCGGAACTGATGGTGGAGGTGCTCGACGATCTCGACGGCCAGCCGCCTGTGCCGCAGCCGGAGGACGGCGTCACCTATGCGGCCAAGATCGACAAGGCCGAAGCGCGGATCGACTTTTCCCGCGACGCGCATTTCATCGAGCGGCAGATCCGGGCGTTCAATCCCGCGCCGGGCGCCTTTTTCGCATATCGCGGCGAGCGTTTCCGCGTGCATGCCGCCCATATCGAACATGCCAGCGGCACACCGGGCGAATTGCTGGACGACAGCCTGCTCATCGCCTGCGGCAGGGACGCGATCCGCCCCGCCCTGATCCAGCGCGCGGGCAAGGCGGCGATGAGTGCCGGGGAATTGCTGCGGGGGTTTGAGATGGCGGAGGGGACGCGGGTTGATGGGTAAGTTCCTGATCCCCGTTCGTGTCGAGCGAAGTCGAGACACGTTGCGCTTTGCCAGCGTCCCTCGACTTCGCTCGGGACGAACGGTGTTCGAAGCATGACCCGCTTCGCCCTCACCGTCGAATTTGACGGCCGCCCCTATATGGGCTGGCAAAGGCAGGCGCACGGGCCGAGCGTGCAGCAGGCGATCGAGGACGCGGCCTTTGCCGTCACCGGCGAGCGCGTCGTGCTGCATGCCGCGGGCCGCACCGACGCGGGCGTCCACGGCATCGCCATGCGCGCGCATCTGGACATTGCCAAGCCGCTGACGCCCTACCGCCTGATGGAGGCGCTCAACGCGAAGCTGCGGCCGCAGCCGGTCGCGATCATCGGCTGCGATGTGGTGCCCGATGACTGGCACGCCCGCTTTTCCTGCATCGGCCGGGCCTATGTCTATCGCATCGTCAACCGCCGCGCGCCGCTGGCGCTGGAGGCCGGGCGGGCGTGGCGCGTGGGGCAACGGCTGGACGCAGGCTTGATGCATCAGGCGGCGCAGCAGCTGACCGGCCTGCACGATTTCACCACCTTCCGTTCGGCCCATTGCCAGTCGGAAAGCCCGGTGAAGACCCTCGACCGCCTCGATGTCGAGCGGGATGGCGAGCATATCCTGATCCACGCCGCCGCCCGGTCCTTCCTGCACCATCAGGTGCGGTCGATGGTCGGATGCCTGGCGCTGGTCGGCATGGGCAAATGGAGCGGGGACGATTTGCGCACGGCGCTGGAGGCGAAGGACCGGCAGGCGCTGGGGCTCAATGCGCCGCCGGATGGGTTGTATTTCGTGCGGGCGAATTATCTGGGAGGGTAACAAAAATCCTCCCCGGTACGGGGAGGGGGACCATGTGCAGAATGGTGGAGGGGGTTATCCTCTTGGCGCAGCATCGTGGGGCAACCCCCCTCCACCACGCCGCTTCGCGTCGCGGTCCCCCTCCCCGTGCCGGGGAGGATTTGCATGTGCACTCACCCCGCCATGATCGCCGTATCCCGCAGTCCCCGCCACACATGAACCGCCTGCCGCGTCTCCTGCACATCGTGGACGCGCACCATCTGCGCGCCTTGCTGGACGGCGTGCAGCGCAAGGGCGACCGATCCGCCTAGCCGCTCGCCGGCGGGTGCCTCGTTCGAAAGCGCCCCGATGATGCGCTTGCGGCTGGCGGCGAAGAGGACGGGAAGCCCCAGGCCCTGGAACATGGCAAGCGCGTTGCAGATGGCGAGGCTGTGCTGCAGCGTCTTGCCGAAGCCGATGCCGGGATCGACGATGATATTGTCGCGGCTGATCCCTGCCGCGACCGCTTCGTTCACGCGGGCAGCGAGCCAGTCATAGACGTCGAGCGCCGCATCGCTGTAGCTGGCCCCGGCGTGGGGATCATCGCCGCTCGAGGGGGCGTGCATCAGGATGACGGGGCAGCCAGCCTTCGCCACCACCCCGGCGCTGCGCGGATCGTGGAGCAGGCCGCTGACGTCGTTGACGATATGCGCGCCCGCCGCCAGCGCGGCCTCCATGACCGACGCCTTGCGCGTGTCGATGGAGACCGGCACGCCGGCCCTTGCCAGCCGTTCGATGACGGGGACGACGCGCTTGATCTCATCGCCTTCCCAGACCGGTTCCGCGCCGGGCCGGGTGGATTCGCCGCCCACATCGATGATGGCCGCGCCTGCCTCATGCATGGCAAAGCCCGCGTCGGCGGCGGCTGACGGGTCGCCCAGATGCTTGCCGCCGTCGGAAAAACTGTCGGGCGTCATGTTCAATATGCCCATGACGTGCGGCACGTCGAAACGGATCACCCGCTCGCCCAGGGTGAGCGGCGGGCGGTTGCGGGAAAAGCCCTCCAGCATGGCACGGGCGTGGGTCGCATCGGGCAGGGCGGCGAGGGCCACTTCCAGATGTTCGATGGGGATCATGGCGCGGTGCAGCCGCTCGCCACCCCGCATGGCGGTCAGTTCCACGGCGCTGAACCAGAGGAGCCCTTGGCCGAGGCGCGCGGCGCGGCCGTCGAGACCGATGGGAGAATCCACGAAGGCGCAGGGACGCAGGTAGATGCGGGCGTCGGCGGGGAGGGCGGGGAGCGGGGCGTAGGTCATGGTGCGGGTCTAGAGCGTGTCGCCTGTGTCTTCAATCGTCCCATGATCGCCGTGCTGGAGGGAGGGGCGAACCATGTTGCCGTCCGTGTGACTTATGTTGCGTCGAAGCGGACGTTTACTCCCCTCCCGCTTGCGGGAGGGGCTGGGGGAGGGCCTGTTAGGATAGCGCGGTGACATGCCCACCCCTAACCCCTCCCGCTTGCGGGAGGGGAATGACTGCATTCCACCCCTCTAAGGGTCACCCACAAACCCTGACACTACCGCTCCACACCCTTCACCTTGCCCCAGGTGCGCGCCGCTGTGTAGCCCAGATAGCCGGTGCCAAAGAGCGCATAGAGCGGCTCTGGAATGCCGGCCAGATAAGCGTTCATGCCGCGCGCGATCGCCTCGGCCATTTCGGGGCGGGACGCGGCGATCAGGCCCATGGGGATGGACCAGAGCAGCAGCGCATATATGACATAGAGGAAACTCGGCCGGGCGCGGCTGGTCCAGGGGTCGGCGGATTGCGCTTCGGCGAGGATGGCGGAAAGCTGTGTACGCATCGCTTCCATATCCTGACTGCCCTCCAGTTTGAGTAGTTCGAGCTTCGCCCTGTCGCGGGCCTCGGGGTCGGGAATGATCTTGTCGATGATTTTCGCGATCGGGCCGATCAGGCCTTCGATAAGGGACATGGGGTTCTCCGTTCTACAAAAGTTGTGCCAATGAGAATTTATCCGATACGGTTCGCCAGCCAGCCATAAAGGAAGGCTTCGTTTGCGGGCCGCTGTTCGGCGAGCAGGAGGTAGCGTTCGCCCTGCAGCGCCTCCATCGCCTTTAGGAGAACGGTTTCCCCCTTGCGGCCCCGAAGCGCCAGGAAGCGCGTCAGTGCGTGAAGCGTGGTGGGGCCAATGGCGCGATCGACGACGATGTCGGGATAGTCGCGCTGCTGCCGGTTCAGCGCATTGAGCGCGCGTTGCAGAAATCCCGTGGCGACGGGCGGCCCCATATTGACGCTGGTGTCGAAGAGTTCCGCGGCGATTTTCGGGGCAAGGGCAGTCACCTCGGCAAAGCGCGGGCCGTCCCAGTAGATCAGCTGGTAAATGCGTTTTGCCTCCTGAAGAGGAAATTGTCGCATGTCGCCGCCATAGCCATGGGTGCGGGCGACCGCCTGCGTGATGCCCCAGCGGGTGGGGCCGCCCTTGTCGGCGGGATGATGGCAATAGCCGCCCTCTCGGGCGATCAGCTCGTCGATGAGTATGTCGATGTTCATGGTTCAGCCTCCGTTCGTTTGGGGCTGATTGATTATCCTATATGGTTAGATGTAGGACAGAGGATTTTTATATCGGGTCGGAGGGGGAAAGGGCACGTTCATCCGCGTCCTAACACGGAACCCCATCAATCAGACATCTCGCCTCTTGGGAATCCTGTTACGCGCAGGTCGCCCAACAGGTCGCTGCGGTCTCCGACCAGCGCAATGGCCTCATCCCTGTCCTGAGCAATGCGCTCACACCGTTCCAGGAAAATTCGCCCGGTGTCGGTCAACTTGACGATGCGGGTGGTCCGGTGAAAAAGCTGCGCCTGGAGGCGCTGTTCCAGGGCCATGATCGATCGACTGACGTGCGTTGTCGACATTCCCAAGCTTCTTGCCCCGCGCGTGAAGGATACCGCCGTAGCGACGCTGATGAACTCGTCGACACCGTCCCAAGCGGACATTTCATTATCCCTT
>Ga0307414_10000485_pt1 | contig 20672 bp, 18 predicted proteins | sample DK1Ometagenome_FD_203804 | JGI IMG/M metagenome (GOLD analysis project Ga0307414, IMG submission 203804) | Maize rhizosphere microbial communities from greenhouse at UC Davis, California, United States - DK15-O-3 | ecosystem: Host-associated > Plants > Roots > Rhizosphere > Soil | place: USA... | reverse complement strand
CCAGGTCGAACTCGGATGCTAGTTCCGCCGCACCTGCTTCACTAGCTCATCCATGATTTGATCTGCAGAGACGTTCTCGGCTTCGGCTTGGAAATTTAAAATCATACGGTGACGTAGCGCCGGGTAGAGAACGTTCTCAACGTCGTCGTAGCTAACGTGAACTCGACCATCGGCCAGAGCGTGGCCTTTTGCTCCCAAAATAACCGATTGCGCGCCGCGCGGGCTCGATCCAAAGCGCAAGTATTGTCTGACCGGTGAGTTTGCGGCATTTTGCGGCTGCGGCTGAGTCGCGTGCACCAGCCGCACGACATAATCTTCGATAGGCGGCGCGACCAAGACTTGCCGCAGTAGCTGCTTCATCTCATTAATCAGCTGGCCCCCGTCTTCGGGCAAGACCTCTTGCATATCCGCGGTTTCGGTCCCGGTAGTTCGCTTCAGTATTTCTCTGAGTTCGACTGGAGTCGGTGGGATCACCAGAAGTTTAAAAAAAAATCGGTCAAGCTGAGCCTCGGGTAGCGGATAGGTACCCTCCAATTCGATCGGATTTTGCGTCGCCAGCACCATAAACGGCGATTCTAAAGTGTGGGATTCGCCGAAGACGGTCACTTGCTTTTCTTCCATCGCTTCCAAAACCGCCGATTGCGTTTTGGGCGTGGCGCGGTTGATCTCGTCGGCGAGCACCACATGAGCGAAGATCGGTCCTTGTTTAAACTGGAACTCCCTGCGGCCATTCATTTCCTCCAACACCTGTGTCCCGACGATATCAGACGGCATCAGATCCGGCGTGAATTGAATGCGCTTAAATGAAACTCCCAGGGCATGGCTCAGGGTTTTGACAAGTAATGTCTTCCCCAAACCGGGCACCCCTTCCAATAAAACGTGCCCGCCGGCAAAAAATGCGATTAACACTTTGCGAATAGTATCGTTATGACCGACGATGACCTTTCGCACCTCGGCTTCCAAACCCTTGAACGACTCCTGAAACTTTTCTGGGTCCATCGTGCTACCTTTCTGATCTAGCGGATAACATCGCGGTACTCGAGCGGCATTCGCTGCTTCTCCGCCGGAGCCTCAGGAAGGTGAGCGGGTAGTGGAACGTTGCTTATCGGTACTTTTGGTCGATTTTTGCTTTCTTTGCCGTCCTTGCTCGCGGCCGTCACTCCGCTACTATCTGCAGCGATTTCTTCCGGTAGTTGCACCGTCACGTATTTGGCCCCTTTGATGCTATCCGGACCTTGCTCGCCCGGTTTACGGTAACGCTCGGCCGGCGGTCCGTCCTTAGGCATCTCATCAGAACGATTCTTCCCTGACCTGCCTTCCGCATTCTCCTTCATTTTACCTGCGGACTCATCGGTCGTCTTCTCCGTATTGCTGGGGTCCGGTTGATTCGCCTTCTGCTCTTTTTGATGGCCGGAATCTTTCTCTTGTCCCTTGCCTTGCGAATTTCCCTGCGCCGATTTTCCGTCTTTCATATCCGGATTTAACTGGGCCGACGCTTCGCCCTTAGACTCGTCGCCGCCGCCTTCACTATCTTTTCCCTCCCCATGACCCTCTTGTGAAGCATTGCTCTGCACGCCGCCACCCGCATTTTGCTGTTCCGCTTGGCCCTGGCCGCCTGATTCTTGTTCAAGACTCTTCAATGTACTGCTGGCGTCACTTAGGAGATCTTGATTGTTCTGCTCCTGTTCCCTCTCTTGCTCTTGTGCGATTCGCTTCTGGATTTCCTCAATGAGCGAGTGCTTTTCCTCGGATGCAACTTTCAAGTCATCCAGCTTATCGGCTAGCGACTGCAGGCTACGGCCGATTTCAGCCAATGGCACACGGTGACTCATTTGTTCTGCTAACTCGCGAATTCGCTGCTGCGGCGAAACGCCAGATTTCGTCAGGGTGCCATTCAAAAGCAAATGACACAGGATGATTAGTGCAAGCGAACTGATTGCCGACCAATAGAAAGGCTGCTTAAGCCGATAAGGGAAATCGCGTCTTAACTCGACTCGGCTCAGTGTTCCCATGGCTTCACGCCGCAGGCGGGCCAGCATAGGATCGGACGAGGGCGATGACTGTACCGTGGTCAAGGTTATAAAACGATCTTGCGCCTCTGCCTTCGCATCCATCAGGTGCGCTGCCGCCGGGATTGAAGGCACTCGCGGTCGATATCGAAAAACAACCGCGAGCGCGCCGATGACGATAATCGCGGGCACTAGCATGACGAGCGGAAGAGCCGGCATCCATGATTCCGTATAGAGAACGGCGGCTAAATAGATGATGGCCAAAATGGGCGGAGAAAAGGTAACCAGGAAATCCCAAAGGACCTGATTACGCAAGTGTCTAACTAGACGATGAACAAAATCCTCAGGCGATCCGTGATCCTGCTTACCAAGATACCCTTGCATAACTATCAACTATAACACTTCGGCCGGATCGCATAAACGCGCGCCTAATGCAGGCCAGACGTTTTGCGCTGGAAAGGTGGAACCTCTCGAACCGGTTGATGGGTCCGCACCGCCTGGTTATGCGACTCCAAATCCTGGGAGAATACATGGGTGCCGTCGTTCCTCGAAACAAAGAACAGGTAGGGTACGTCAGCCGGTTGTAGAGCGGCTTTGATGGAGGCAAGGCTCGGGTTGCAAATCGGTCCCGGTGGCAATGCCGAAATCCGGTAGGTGTTGTAAGGATTTTGATCTTTAAGGTCTTTGCGGGTTAAATTGCCATCAAAATCTTTCAAGCCATAAATCACTGTTGGATCGCTTTGCAACGGCATATTCCGTTTGAGCCGATTGTGAAAAACCGCCGAAACCAACGGCCGCTCAGCTTCAATGCCGGTTTCTTTCTCGATGATCGAAGCTAAAGTGATGATCTCGTGGCGGCTCAATTTGTGATCGCTACCGAGTTGGGCCCAAATGGGTTCAGACGCTTTGCGGAACTGCTCCGCCATGGTCAGGATAATTTCCTTTTCAGAAGTCATCGGCGTGAACTGATATGTGTTCGGAAATAAATAGCCCTCCAGCCCCTTGTCAGCTAATCCAAAGGTTGCCAGTAATTCGGGGTCCGCAGCGGCCGCAAGAAACTTATCACGATCAGCGATCTGCATTTTTGCGAGCAGCTCGGCGATTTCTCTGATCGTCAACCCTTCTGGAATCGTCACCATCAGAAAGACACGCTTGCCGATAACCAAGCGATGTAGAACCTCCTGCGGCGCCAAGGCAGGATCGAAACGATAAAGACCCCATTGGATCTTCTTATCCGAACCGGTTAACCGCGCCCATAATGAGAATAGCTTATCGTTTGGAATCACTCGCTGAGCCCGCAGTTTGCGGACCACGGCCGAAAACGGCTCCCCTTGCTCAACTCGCAATTCGACTGGCTTAGAGTTGCCCGACCTGGCGGTAAAAATATGCGCTACCAGGAAACCGCCGAACAGCAATCCAGTAACGATCAGAGCAAGTACCGTTAAAAGAAACCACTTCACGATTCGTTAATTTAAGATGAAGAGACAGGCTTAGACGGCGGGCGTTGCAACTAATTTTCGGTGAGGTTGACCTTCATCCAACCGTCCACTTGACGCAGAAAACCAGCGAAGGGATCCTCTCCGGGTTGCGCGGCAAAATAGGCCTTCCGCGTGTAATCCAGCGCGCCGGAGTAATATTCAAATTTGTTTGAAAGTTCTTGGAACAGAATGAAACCGGTGCGGTAGAGCGATACGTCTAACTCCGAAACAGTCCAGTAGGAGCGACTACCTTCTTTGATGTAATAATCGAGGAAACCACGGCCTTCCACATAAGTTCGAAAAATGCCGCTCATGAAGAGCGCATAATCACCGACGTATTTCCGGGTTTCTCGCTCACGAAGAAGTTGGTTTTCATTGGCCGGTACTTCGGATTCGCGCCCCAGCATCTCGACAACACTTTCAATCTTCCGGCCTGCTCGAGAATGGAGCCGGTAGAGACTATCCGTGCGAGCAAAATCCGTCAACACGTCAGCGACGTAGCCCGCGACGGTTGCGTCATAGATGCCCAGTTGCCAGAAACTCTGGCGCACCGCATTCATGAAGAACTCCCGGAGCTTGTTGTCCAAGCTTTGCTTTTCCATCCCAGTGACTGATGATAGCAAACTTACCCGGACTTGGAAAGAATATCATAGCGGCCATTAGCGTCCTTGTTAGGGTACGGACCGCGCACGCTGATAATGGTTAGCGATCAATCGCAGCTGATCAGCGGGATGAGCGGAAATTGACCCATGGTAAATTTTAGGGTTTGTGTTTAACTAGACGGCACAGTCGCGCATTTTAAGCCGTTTCGAAGGAGGTATTAGCGATGGCGCGGGATTTAAAAGAAGCTTTTTTTCGTCTGGACGGCGCTTGGGCTTCCTTTGAGCTCGGATCGATTCGCCGGCGTGATGATTATCTCAAACCTTTTCGAGTGCTCCGCTGTAAAATAGACGATCAGGTCGACTTCCAAACCCCGGAAGCAGCGCGGAGTTCAACGGAGGCCTCCGTTTTGATCGAAATTTTCGGTGAACAGGAGCTTGTCGCCGCAAGCGGGCGCGGCCCGGTTCACGCAATCGATAACGCGATGCGCAAAATCCTTGAGAAACATTTCCCGCAACTCGCCGAAGTCAAGCTGGAGGAATTCGACGTTCGGCTGCTGCCATACGAGCCGTCGCAAGAAGACGATCAAAATGGCGCCGGCGCGCTGGTTCGTGTTCTGGGCATATTTTCCGATGGAGAAGATCGTTGGGGAACTGTCGGCGTCGCGGTCGATATCCTCCAGGCCAGCGTTGAATGCATCATCGACGGACTGGAATGGAAACTCAGAGGCGAACAGAAACATTGAAGCTGCGCTAGTGTCGGCGACGTCCATGTCTTCGTTGCGACTGAACCTTGTGTTTGTCACAGTGTTAGTGACAACAGTGTTCGGCGGTTGCAGGATCGAGGACAAATTCATTTTCCACCCTGACCCTGTTAGTGCTCGCGATCCGAGTCATGTCGGACTGTCATTTGAAAACATCCTTTTTAACACGCAAGACGACATCCGCTTACATGGATGGTTCATCCCGCATCAAGAGGCCCGTGCCACTCTTGTCTGGTTTCACGGCAACGCCGGCAACATCAGTGATCGCCTGCTGAATATCAAGCTGCTCCACGATCGGATCAAAATTAATATCTTCATTTTTGATTATCGCGGTTATGGCCAGAGCGAAGGGACCGCTTCTGAGAAAGGCACGTATCTCGACGGGGCGGCGGCAATTAAATATCTGCTGGGGCGAGATGATGCCGCCGCGCGCCAGCTGATCCTGTTCGGTCGATCGCTTGGCGCGGCGGTCGCCGCCGAGATGGCCATCCGATTCACTAGCCTGGGACTTATTCTGGAAAGCCCGTTCGTCTCAATCCGGGAAATGGCGCAGGCGCTTTTCCCTTCGTTGCCGATTGCTTGGCTGCTCCGAACCCGCTACGACACGCTCGAAAAAGTTCGTAGGGTTAAAGCCCCGATAATGGTTTTGCACGGCGACCATGATGCAACCGTTCCGTTCGCGCAAGGAAAAAGAGTTTTCGAGGTCGCGCCGCAACCTAAGAGGTTTTACCGGATCGTCGGCGCCTCGCACAATGACACTTTCGTCGTCGGGGGTGAAGAGTACTACGGAGCCCTGCGGGAGTTCATCGAAAGCGCACTGCCAGCGCATCGGGATACCGACCGACCATCTTAGCGCCGCCTGGAATCTACAACTCGTAAACTAGCGAAATGATCGAATCGAGCATCGTTCGGATTATCAAACGCCGCGGGACAAATAACTAGAGTAAAGATGCCTGGGCCTTAGTCCAAGCCGGCAGGTAAGCATTTCTGAGATACTGAAACATCATCCGTTGCGTATTGAAAAAGGATCCATTAAAGGCAATCGCCGAACACATGACATGGGCGAATTTATCAGGCGCGTTATAGTAAAGCGGGAGAATCACTTCTGCCAATTTCCGATAGAGAGAATTGACCTCGGCATTCGTGTCGTTATCGCCGCTGCCCAATTCGCCGATAGACCAGCCGGTCACTCCCTCAATGTGACCCTCGATCCACCAACCGTCTAGAACACTTAAGCTAGGCACCCCGTTAAGCGCAGCTTTCATGCCGCTGGTGCCGGAGGCTTCCTGTGGTCGCAGCGGCGTATTGAGCCATACGTCAACACCACCGCAAAGCATTTTCCCGAGCGCCATGTCGTAGTTTTCCAAATAAACGACACGGACATCATTGGCCAGAGCTGCCGCTGCTTCAAAAATCCGGCGAATAATCGCTTTTCCACCCTCGTCGCGCGGATGGGCTTTGCCGGCATAAATGAGCTGTAGGGGTCCCACCTGTCGCGCGATATTTTTCAGGCGCTCCAGATCAGTGAAGAGCAGATCGCCGCGTTTGTAGGCGGTCGCACGTCGGGCGAAACCAAGAGTAAAAACGGCATCGTCGAGTTGACTGCCAGTCAGCCAGCGTACTTGCTGCAATAGTTCCCTTTTGGTCTCGGCGTGCGCCTCACGAACCTGCTGCAGTGGGAAGCCGATCGCATGACGAAGATAACAGTTGTCGCGCCGCCAATCGGGTATGTGCCGGTCAAAAAGCGTAGCTATGGGTTTCGTTATCCACGCTTCCGCATGAACGCCATTGGTAATCGCTTCGACACGGTGGCCGGGAAACATCTGGCGCGAGACCTCGCCATGGCGCATTGAGACTGCATTGGCATAACCGGATAATCGCAGCGCCAGCTCGGTCATATTGAGCGAACCGTCCATGACTCCCAGTTGCCGTAGCAGCGCGTCACGATTCTCGCCCAATACCTGGTGCACGAGCTCTGCAGAAAAGCGATCATGACCCGCCGGAACCGGCGTGTGTGTTGTGAAAACGCATTGGCGCCGTACCGTCTCGATTTCTGTCTCAGAGAAACGACCATCAGCGGATAGCTGTTCCAGCAAGGCAATCGTCGCCAGCGCGGAATGTCCTTCATTCATGTGGTAGATCTTAAAACCCGGGTAGTTTAGGGCACGCAACATCTGCACGCCGCCTAATCCTAACACTGCCTCCTGGCACAGGCGGTAACGGTCATCTCCGCCATAGAGATGATCGGTCAGTACTCGATCCCGTGAATCGTTCTCTTCTAGATCCGTATCGAGCAACAATAAAGGAACGGTGTGACCCATGACACCATTAAAGCGGTGCTGCCATGCGCGTATTTTTACCTCTCGACCTTCGATCATAACCGAGACGCGCGGCGGCAGTGGCTGGAGAAATTTTTCTGGAGACCAATGCGACGGACTCTCTAATTGATTACCGGCGGCATCAAGCCGCTGATCAAAATAACCTTTTCGGTGCAGGAGTGTAAAAGCGACTATCGGAACGCCCAAATCAGCTGCCGAGCGTAAGGTGTCGCCGGACAAGATACCAAGACCGCCGCTGTAGGTTGGAATGTCGGAATCGATCGCCACATCCATCGAAAAATACGCGATTGTCGCCGGAACAGAAAAGGCAGTTGGTTCAGTCATCATCCGTACTTTGCGTCTACCGCGTTAATCGGGGTTCGAAGGGTTGGAAGGCCTGTCAATTTGTCTTTACACGACAATGATATCACGAGCGGCAAAACACGGCAATTCTTGCGGCTAAGTTACCGGTAAGACTTATGCATTGAGTCGATAAGCAGATATAAAATTTTTCCAGGATCCGAGTTCCGCAACGGCTCGGAGCGCGATCACCGTCGGCGGCATCATTGGCAAAACTCCCGACTCGGATAATTTTAGAGCTTCTTGCGGCGTGAGCCAAACGCTCTCGGCCACTTCCTCGGAAGAATCCAGAGGTGTTTGTCCGTGCGGCAGGGAACCCACGTAAAACCGGGTGTCGAAGCGCACGGAGTGGTGATTCGGAGTAATCCGATGGAACAAGTAGGTCAGCCGGCCAACGTCGCAGATGAGTTGCTCCGATTCCAACAAATCCGCCAACACCAATCTTCTCTGCCACAATGCTTCACGACTTTGTGCCAGACGCTGCCGAAGGTTATCCGAGATTGGATCAAGCGATTTTCCTTGCTTGGCGAAAAAGTGAATTCCGGTTTCTTCAAACAGCTCCCGTATCGCTGCCACCCATTGACCCATCGCTTGCTCCGGAGCCATTGTTGCGTCTAAGATCCGCTGAGCCTCGCTCGGGGACAAACCTCGGCAGCGCGCCAACATTTTCTCCGACCAGTCATCTTCTTCCACCGCGCCCCCGGGAAAGACCAAAAATCCGGCTAAAACCTTCAGATGCGAGGAGCGACGGGTCATGAGAACTTCAAAACCGCCGCCGGCTGCTGGTCTTGCCAGTATCACTGTCGAAGCTTTTCCGGGAACCACAAGTTCGGTCATGAAACTCCTGACTCTCCGAGACGATCCTTTAACTCGGCATCTTATGCCGAGACGGCAAGAACTTTCACCGCGCCATAGCAGCTCGAAGTGATGGCGATGGTCTGCCGATATGAATGTGCGCGCCGGTCGATGAGCCGGAAAGAGCATTTCTAAACGCGATAAATGGAATCCGGCTTTGACGTAGATGGAAGATTAGGGACCGGCCTTCTTGGCTGTCGGGGTGAAGCGCGACATCCACAGCATTTCTATGATCGAACTGGAGTCGATCATGGATGACGGTTTGACCATAGGCACTGATCGGCAAGGCCCGGCCGAAGGTCTGAAAGAAGAAATTCTGAATTTTCGGCGCATCGGCAATAGTCCAGCCTCGGTTACCGTTAAAGCGAATTAGAGAACCGTTCTCATTGTAGTCGTCGAGCGTTAAGCTAGGCGAATCCAATAGCCCACTTGCCACCGATGCTTCTGTAATGGCGATATCTTGCTCGCCAAGCCAACGTTTATCAGCTTCCAAACGAGCCATCGCATCCGCTAAAGGGATCTCGATTTGATTTAGTTCGGCTCTTGAAATTAAGCCTTCATGATAGAATTGCCGCCGTTTTCTATACTCGTCGGTGAGTTTATGAACTTCCTCCTCACGCAAGGCAATTAGCTTTTCGGCTCCGCCGCGTGAGTCTCTCATCTTTTGTATGTTGTCGGCGCGCACTCGCGCCAATTCGGCATTGGCCGCGGCCCTTCGGGAATGACCCGAAGTTTGTCTGGTATTACTAGTTTGCGCGAGGGCACTGCCGACCCAGGCTGGCAATAATACTAGAAGAGTAACGAGGATCAGCGGCGGTGTGCGTTGCGAGAAAGCCATGAGTACTCAGATCCACGCCATAGTTCAGCGTTTTTCGCCGAGCGGACTTTTAATTTCCCGACGATTATTTTTAGCCTCAAGCATGAGCTTCAGCCCAATTGGCGCCCACATGGATATCGACGACAAGCCCGCAGCGAAGATCCGCAGCTTGCGTCATCGCTTGCTCGATCAAAGCCCGAGCCTGCTCAAGCTGCTCGGCCGGAATCTCAAAGACGAGTTCGTCGTGCACCGTCAACAGCATCTTCGCAACAGGTTTTTTGCGCAGAGCTTCATCCACACTGATCATTGCCTTCTTTATAATGTCTGCGGCGCTCCCCTGAATCGGAGTATTAAGCGCCATACGCTCTCCCAGCGCCTTTAGCCGGAAGTTTGATGAGCCTAATTCCGGCAAATAGCGACGACGGCCAAACATGGTCGTCGTAAACCCGTCGATCTTGGCCTGATTCACTTGTGCCGTTAGAAATTTCTTCACCTTGGGAAATTGCGCATAGTAGGCTTCTACAAAAGTCGCGGCCACATCCATCTCGACGCCCAGTCTTTGCGATACTCCGAAAGTGGACATGCCATAGGCGATACCATAAGAGAACTGCTTTACCTGGTTGCGCATCTGCGAGGTGACATCAGCTAAAGCAACGCCATAGACTTTCGCAGCGATGGTAGCGTGAAAATCATGCCCCTGCGCAAACGCTTGCAGAAAAGTTTCATCCTGTGACAGATGCGCGAGCACACGCAGCTCGATCTGAGAGTAATCCGCTGATAACAGCACATGCCCCGGCGGCGCAACAAAGGCGCGGCGGATTTGCCGTCCGAGCTCACCACGTATCGGAATATTTTGCAGGTTGGGGGCGGTTGACGACAAACGGCCAGTGGCAGCCGTTGTCTGCTCGTAAGTAGTATGGATTCGATTAGTTTTGGGATCAATCAACTCCAGCAGCATCTCCGTAAAGCCGTTCTTTAGTTTCGATACTTCCCGATATTCGAGCAACAGCGGAATAATCGAATGGACATCGGCCAGCTTCTCCAATTCGGCAGCGTCCGTGGAATAGCCTGTCTTGATTTTTCTGGTCTTGGGTAGAGCGAGCTTTTCGAAGAGAATCCGCTGGAGTTGTGGTTGCGAGTTGACCTTAAAATCTTCACCGGCGATATCCTTGATTGCCCGTTCAAGCGCGACTACTTTGTTTCCCAGCTCGGCATCGAACTTTTCAAGATAATCGCGATCGATGAGAATTCCGTTATGCTCCATTCTGGCCAGTACGGCGACTAGCGGGAATTCCAGGGTGCTGGCAAGCTTCCAGATCCCTTGGTCCTGAAGCTGTTGTTCGAGTACAGGAACCATGCCGCGGATGGCCATTGCTTCACGAGCAATCCGCTCTTTGGCATCGGTGTCAAAGGCAAGAGCGCTTTGCTCGCCGATCTCTGGTTCGGCTGTGTTTCCGTTTAGCGAGACACCGAGGTAACGTTTCACCGCGTCAGCCAGCGTGTATCCGGACGCAGAACCTGGTTCTAGTAAATAGGCAGCAATCTTGGTGTCACAGTACAACGAGTGAATATCGATCCCAGCACCCAAGGCTAACCGGTAGATGGACTTGGCGTCGTGAGCCACTTTCAACCGTGCAGGATCTTGAAAAAAATCCGCCAGTCGGTCCATTGCTGCGCTTATCCCAAGCGTGTGTGTCTCGCCAGGCCCGTCACAAACAGCGAGCCAGTTCTCATTCCAAGCCAAGGCGGCGGCGCCCTCTCGTTTAATTTCGTCCGCCGACCTCAAGTCCGACATTGATTTTAGTTCCAGCGCCGCGCCCATAGGCGCCGAAATATGCATGTTCAGCGCTCTCAAACGTTCGTGCAAGCTGCGGAATTCGAGTGAGGTAAAGAGCTTTCGGACTTCTTCGTCATCCCAGCGTTCGAGGCACAGTTTGGCCGAATCCAATTCGAGCGCGACATCATTCAGTAGCCGTCCGAGCTCTTTATTGATCCGCACTTGCTCGGCGTGCGCCTTAAGCGAATCGCGAAGTTTGGGCGTAAGCTCATCCGCATGCGCGATGATGCCTTCAATATCGCCATATTTTCTGACGAGCTGAGCGGCAGTCTTATCGCCCACGCCGGGGATACCGGGAAGATTGTCGGAGGGTTCGCCCTTGAGCGCCACGAAGTCGAGCCATTGATCCGGACCGACGCCGTAACGTTCCGTGACAGTCGGTGCGTCATAACGGATGACATCAGAAATCCCGCGGCGAGTCATGATCACCGAAACGCCATCGCCTACAAGCTGGAGAATGTCCCGGTCACCGGTGACCACGATCACTTCGCAGCCTTCACCGCGGCAGTTTTTTGTAAGCGTCGCCAACAGGTCATCGGCTTCATAGCCTTCGAGCTCGACAATCGGAATTCGCAACGCTTGAAGCACCTCGCGAATCAACGGCAGCTGCTGCCGGAAAAGGTCCGGAGTCTCCGCCCGACCCGCTTTATAGGCGGCGTAACGATCGAGGCGGAACTGCGGCGCACCTTTATCAAAACAGACAATCACAGCTTGCGGCCGTTCGTCGGCCAATAGCTTTATCAGCATCGAGGTGAACCCATAGACGGCATTGGTCACCTGTCCGGAAGATGTGATCAGCGTGTCAGGTAGTGCAAAAAAGGCGCGAAACGCGAGCGAATGACCGTCAATTAGAATAATCTTGCGCAGGCTATTTCTTGACCGCGCGTCTTTGCTGGATAGAGGCGCTTTTCGACTGGTCTGGTTTTTGATTTTAGCGTTCACGGTAGCAGTCTACCCGTTGAATTTACCTGGAGCAAACATTGCGAGGGCGAGCCGTGGACCATCAGAAATGAGCCGATATTGGCAGAATTCCTATAACAACGGCAGAAGGCGATTCCACTATCTTTCAGATACTGTCGCCATAATCAGTTCGACAGCAATGTGTCCGGGTTACGAATGACCTTCCCCGAAGTGGTGCGCGGTAGCGACTCACGAATCGCGATCTTTTGCGGCACTTTGAAATTTGCCAGATTGCCGCGCAGGAAAATGAGCAACTCTTTTGTAACAATTGTTTTGCCTGGCCGAGGTACGACAGCAGCGCCAATTACCTGGCCCCGCTTCGAATCAGGGATCGCGAAGACGATGGTCTCTTGCACGTTCGGAAAGTTGTAGATCAGGTTCTCGACTTCCGCTGGATACACGTTAAGGCCGCTGGTGATTATCATATCGTCAACTCGGCCGAGATGGGTCAGGTAACCGTCCGAATCGCGTTTGCCGACGTCACCGGTGTAAAGCCAGCCGTCACGAATGCGCGCCGCCGTCGCCTGTGGCTTGCGAAAATACCCTTTCATCACATGAGGACCGCTAGTAATGATTTCTCCCGGTTCGTCGAGCGGCACTTCCCTGCCAGAGCTATCGACGATTTTAACTTCGACTCCCGGTACTGCACGGCCGATAGTTCCCATCTTGGCTTCGGCTTTATCCGGTTCAACGAGGGTGATCATCGGCGAGGTCTCGGTCAAACCGTAACCCTGGATAACTGCAATGTGCGGCTGAGCTGAATGAAAGGCGCGCAGGAGCGGCAACGGAACCGTAGTTCCCATCATAGCGGCGATCTTCACGCTACTCGTGTCATAGCTTGATAGGTTGCGCGCCCCCAATAAGAGCTGAAAGACAATCGGCACGCCTTCGAAAACACTGATGCGGTACTTCTGAATACCGTCCAATAAGGTGACCGGATTGATTTGATCGAAGATGACCAGTGTGAAACCTTTGTCGGCTACTTCGTTGCACACCAATGGGCCTACGATGTGCGACATCGGCAGGATGCAGCCTCGAATCGTGCTGGAATCGGTGATGCGCATCTCGGTCATGACACGCGGATACTGCGCCAGGTTGCGGTAGCTAAGAACGACGCCTTTTGGTTCGCCCGTAGTTCCTGAAGTATAAAGGATAAGCGCATCATCGTCAGGATTTGGTTGCGGCGACAGCGCTGATCGAGGCGGTTCGACATAACGATTTTCAAATGCCTCTTCCCCGACGCCTTGGATAATCCATACCTGTACCCGGGTGAGCTCTTCGAGGACAGTGACCATTTCGGAGATCAGCTGTTGATGGATAACCAGCAGCTTAAGATCCGCATCGCGCAACACCTCCTGTAACTCCTTGCCTCTTAACCGGGCATCAAGGAGCACGTTAACCGCGCCGATTTTCTGACTGGCAAAATAAATCAGTGGGATGGCGGCACAGTTAGGTGACAGCACACCTACTCGATCCCTCTGTCCTATACCTTCGCTCTGCAAGTGACCGGCTAGGGCATGCACCCGTCGGTTAAGAACCGAAAAGGTCAGGGCTTCTTCCTTGTCAATGACGGCAATCTTATTCGGATGCTGTCGTACCGCTTGATCGAGCAGCTCCGCGGCGAAAAATCCTACTGAATCAATATAGTTTGCCACAGCGAAAACGCCCTCTGAAAAGGTTTGTACCAGCGCGCGAGCTGCGCCAGATCACCGCGCTTGAGTTTCAATTTGCCGTGCTGAGTCGCCAGAAAAGGATCGATGCGGGCGCCAAACACCGCGTTCCACCATTCTTCCGTACCGCTGATCAGAAACTCACCATGATCACCTGAATCAACCTGTGTGATCTCGCCACGATCAAAACAGACGGTCCAGGCCGCGTCTCTGTCTTCAAGAAAAAGCGTCAGGGATGTAGAGAGGCCGGTCTCTTTCCCTTGAGAGCGGAATTGAGAATCATGGTTGACGCGGCGCACCATCGCCGACATGTGCTCTTCCGAGAACAGCACATAAGATTTACCCGCTGGTACTTCGGCGAGACCTTCTTGTCGTTTCTTTTGATCGGCAATTAACACGTCCGACTCACCTCGAATGTTCGTGAAGAACCGGCAACGCACAGCTTCTTCCAGTAAATCGGTAAACAAGAATGCTTCTTGGAAATTCTTACCGATAGCAATGGTGCCATGACCCTTGATGATGCCGACCGGGCGGTATTTTAATTCTTCCGCCAACCTCTCGGGCTTTGTTACCGTCGGTGTATCCTGGGCGATGATAGGAACTTCGCCGATGGTATATTTCTCCTCGAAACTCACAGGAACAAAATGATCGTGGGTTAATGAAAATGCCAGGATCATCGGCGGATGAACATGAACGATGACGTTCGTGCCTGTGGCTGCATACACAGCCAAATGCAAAGGCGTTTCGCTCGATGCGAGATGCTCTCCGTTAAGCGACCTGCCGGAGCCATCAATCCGCACCAAATCCTCCGTCGTCAAAAAGCCGAGAGGCGCATGCCGCCCGGTGATCAGAAACTCGTTCTCTCCTATCCGACAACTAAGATTTCCTCCCCAGCCGCTGATTAGATGACGGTCAAACAGCAGCTTGCCCCATTTGATCATCTCTCCTGCGAGCTTTTTCATCGTTCCTAGTCTCAAGACTCCTTAAACAACTCCCTGGGCAAGACTTCTCTATCGAGGGGAAATACCGAGGCTCCGGCGGGACAAATGTTTTTACCCATGAACGTCGAAACGTCGGCATCTACAGTCGATCGCTTAGCTGAATCTGCGGCCAGCAGTTCAACGGGTACGGCATGGGCGCGCGCTAATCCAAGCGCCAACAGCGAGCCACAGATGCCAATGGCGCCCTGTCGATCGTGCGGGCTATGATAGAGGTAGAGCTTACGCACTTCACCCCGGGCGAAGAAAATTCCCATCATGTTGTCCGAGATCAGAGTAGTGGGCGCGTCGTGCTCTAACAGAGCCGGCGCGACAAAATGAACACCCCACATTTGCGGCCGCATCTCGGGAATCAAGAAACGATTGGCTTGCTCTAGTTTGAGCTCGCCGATCAAGTAATCCCACTCATTTAACGGTGGTATTCCATAGACTAACAGGTACTTACTTTCACTCGCTGTTGACCTTGTTACCGCGGCTCTCCGCTGGTACTTCCGGCGAAAACTCTCCGGTGTGTAGACATCATCAAACCCAATGAAATTGGTAATCAGCGCTGCCGGCGTGACATCGAAGGCAGGATAACGCACGGCGATGCTGTTGTTCGCTATCACCTGCTGCCCTTGAAAGGTTAGCAGTTCTGCGCCGGGCCTTTCTTCAATCGCCACATCGCTCCCTTGAGCCAAGGAATGGGGATCTTGAATCAGAACGTGGAATGGAACTCCGTATTGCTTGGCCATGACGGCGAGGGAATAGGTTCCAACTTTATTGATGATGTCACCGTTCTGTGCCGCACGATCCGAACCGACGACGATCGCATTGACTTCGCCTTTAGCCATCACCTGGGCAATCGCGCAATCGGGAATCAGTGACACGCGAACGCCTGCTCGTGCAAGCTCCCACGCGGTCAGTCTGGCGCCCTGCAGATACGGCCGAGTTTCAGTGGCGATAACCGCGAATTCTTTGCCCATGACCGCGCAATGCTGCGCTGTTGCCACCAGTTCTCCGCTCATATTGCAGTGGGTCAGAACTCGCGCCTTATCCGGCAGAAGCTCCGCCATTCGCTTGGCTCTTGCGCCACGCGCAAGGACGATTCGCGCGGCGAAATCACACGCCTGCTCTCTGATCCACTCACCAGCACTGACGTCTCGCGGCAGCTTGTCAAACCATTCACCGAAATATTGACCCAGGCCGTGGAAATCGAACGTCGGTCGTGCCCGGCAGAAAGCCACGGTCATTTGATCGATTGACTCGCGTAGCGGCAAGATTTCCTGTCGATGGTAGTTTTGTGCCAGGAGCGCACCGCTATAAAGGAACGTAAGGACTTGGCCGAACGCGCGCGTTTTCATCTCACGCACCGCATTGATTGCCTGGGGAACGTCTGTGATCGTGATATATCGGATCTGCTGAGGAAGGCAGACCTCGTCGAGAATTCGGAACTCGCCCCTTTCCCATAGAACCGGCTCAAAAAGCGGACTTTGTACCGACGTCATAGCAGATCTGCACTTGTAATAGCGCTAAAGATATCTGAGAGCTTCGCGGGCAACCGCGATGATTTTCTCTTCGGCTTTGAGAAACAAAGGGTCACGAAATCCGAACTTGCCGAATAAACATTCATCCGACACGGCAAGAATGGCAGCCGCCTTTTTCTTGCGAATTTGTGCGATTGTTAAAAAGGCCGAGGTCACCATATCGATGCCCGAAATATTTTGCTGTGTGAGTTGCGCGATCAATTCCGGCGTTTCCTGGAATAACGCGTCGGTGGTAAAGATCCAGCCTACATGGAAGCGCACCCGAAGGCTTTCCGCGGCTCGTTTCAATGCCTCGACGATCTCGGGGTGAGCCACAGTGGAAAAATTCTGTGCCACGTAATAGCGCGATGTGCCTTCACCGCGGAGAGCTCCGGTCACGATGATCAGATCGCCAATCTTCACGTGCTCCTGCAACGATCCGCAACTTCCGACTCGGATCAGTGCTTGGGCACCGCCGCCGCAAAGAATTTCCGTGGTAATCGCCGTGTCAGGAGCATAGCGTCCGCCATTGCCGACGGTTACTCTCTTTCCGTCCAGAGTTCCCGTATGCATCTCGTAATCTAAGAAAGTAAAGTTCTTTTGCGGTTGATCCAACATTGCCAGCAGCAATTGGCTTCGATCCTTGGGACCAGGAACCAGGGCATAAGGACCAAGAGAATCGGCTTTCAACCCGAGCATCGAAAGCATTCTCTGTGGTGTAAAGTGAGCTTCTTTGAGCATCGTCAAACAGCCTGGCCGACAAACTCGATAAGATCTTGGGTCGGCAGAGCAGGCTGTTCGAGCGCCTGAAATGAGCGCTGGCACAGAGCGCTGGAAGTTAAAACTAATTCGGCGCCGGTCTCCTTCGCCTCACGCAAACGATCGGTTGCGCTCCATCGAGCGAGGTCCGGATCGGCTTCAGGAACGCCGCCACCGCCGCCGCAACACCATGCCCAACGTTGATTCCGTTTCATTTCGACGAGCTCAAGTCCGGGGATGGCTCGCAAAACGGCTCGCGGCGCTTCGTAGGTCCCGCAACCTCGCCCTAAATGGCACGAGTCGTGGTAGGTGACCTTTTTTCGGATCGGTGTGGTGATCTTTAATTGACCCGCGTGTAACGCGGCTTGCAGGTATTCCAGGCCATGCAAAACTTTGAACTGCGTGCCATTAACTTTGGCATGTTCGCGCCAAATGCGCTGGCAGCTGCCGCAAGTAATCACCAGGGTACGCACTCCGGCTTTTGCGATTATCGCCAGGTTTTCTTGCTGCAGACGCTCGTACTCGCGCCGAAATCCAAGATCATAGGCGTGCAGTCCGCAGCATTTTTCCTGATCACCAAGAATAGCAAACTCCTCGCCCGCCTTTTGCATCAGCTTGGCCAAAGCGACAACGCCGTTGCGCCCGCTTGCTTGATCGGCCGAGCAGCCGGCGAACAACAGCGTCGAGGCGCCTCCCTGAGCAATTTTTTCAAGTCCTAGTCCGTCCGCCCAAGAACCGCGTTCGGCCCTCGATTGTGACCAGGGATTATCGTGTTGCCGTAAATTTTCGTACAGCCGGCGGTGAGCATCAATCGGGCCCTCTTCCTCAGTGATCTGTTCGCGCATAGCAACCGTAATATCCCATGGGCCGTAACCATTATCGCGCACGCCGCAAAGCTCTTGGCACATCAGGCAGGTTGTACAACTGTAGATAATTTCTTTAAGTTCCGGCGTAATCGGATCGAGCCCATGAAACACACGCTGCGCCATCAGCCAACGCGACTTCGGGGTGTGGCGTTGAAAGCGATAAAACTCGTAAGGAGGACATTTCTCTTTAGGGCCGGGAATGTCTTCCATCGGATTGGCCGGACCGTGTCCATAACAGGACCCGCACAAAACACAGCCGCTGCTGCGCTCGTCTAAACCTTTGGCATAAAGCCATTGCTTGACCCGCTGGAGGCCGAGTTTCTTGTTTGACTCGTCTTGCACAGTATGACGGTTATGAGACTGCAGAGCTTGGAACTAAATCTTTAAAGCATTAACTGTATAGCTCCGAACAAACTGGTGTGTCAACAAACTAAGGTAAAGCGGCATAGTCGGCGTGATTCAGAGTTCGAAGCAAGGCCGAGAGCTCTTTTTGACGCGGCAGATCGAGCGAGGAAAATATTTCGGAGATACTTCTCTCGAACAGAGGAATTACGGTCTTGTATAAGGATGCCCCTTTCTCTGTCAGTGTCACGTGAACAACACGGCGGTCGGTGCCATCGCGCTTTCGTAAGACGAGTTTCTTTTGCTCCAGGCGGTCAACGATACCGGTTAGATTACTGACTGTGACCAGCATCTTAGCGCCAATCTCGCCAAATGGGAGGCTCCCGGCATAACCTATGGTTGCGAGGACGTAGAATTGTGGCGCTGTTAAACCGACTTTCCCCAGATCGGCTTCCAGCTTTTTATGCGACGAGAGATTAAACCTTAGAAACCGCACCCAAAGACTCGTGCTGTAGGAGGCAAAAAAGGGGCGCTTGTGGACTGGCACGTGGTCAATTTAGTCGCGGGGAAATCAAAAAGCAATAAAATAGCTCGTGGTTTGCCTATGAAGCGTTGATACCGGGTAAGCGGTCCCGCGGCTTGACTCGTAAACACCAGCGGTTTAACTGGAGGATAGGTTTGGGGTAAGCAATGAAGCTTCACATATTGGGCTGCGGCGATGCATTCGGCAGCGGCGGCCGTAATCAAAGTGCATACTTAATCGATGACCCGGACCGCCTTTTCTTGCTCGATTGCGGCGCCACTTCCCTGCTCGCAATGAAAAAGCTTGGATTTGATTCCGGCCGACTCGATGTCATCTTGCTGAGCCACTTGCATGGCGATCACTTTGGCGGCCTGCCTTTTTTCTTCATCGAGTATTTGTATGAAAAAAGCCGCGAAAAGCCGCTGCATGTGGCTGGGCCTGTGGGAACAGAAGAAAAGGCTCATAATCTGTTTGACCTTATGTACGGCAAGGCTAGTAAGTCCGAAGCTCTTGCAACTACCTGCTTCCACGTTTTAGAGCCCGGCAGGACGTCAACGATTGAGGGAATTCAGGTATTCCCATTCCGCGTGCCGCATCAGGTAAACGAAGTATCGCTTGCGCTGAAGGTTAGTTATAAGGGCAAGCACATTTTGTTTTCGGGAGACTCGGCCTGGACAGATGCCTTTATCGACTACGCCCGCGCGGTCGACGTTTTTATCTGTGAGTGTACCTATTACGACCGGGAGACCTCGAACCACATTAGCTACCTGCAGTTGCGAGAACAACTGCCAAGATTAAGCTGCCCTCGGATAATACTGACTCACATGGGCCGCGACATGCTTGCTCGACGATCTGAAATCTCCTGCGCGATGGCAGAAGATGGAATGGTTGTGGAGGTATAAACTACAGTGGCGGCTCTATCTGGCTGCCGATGGCCTCATCTTCCGAGATGATCGAGTAGGGCAGGATGATAGCCCGATGGCCGCCTTCTTTTAACAGTTCTTGACGGATCTGCTCCGCTTCCGACAGCTCGGCATAAGGACCCAATCGGACACGATAAGAGGTCTCACCTCTGTCGCTTACAGCTGTTTTTTCGACAAAAGCTTCGAAACCTTTTGCCGCGAACGCCGTCAGCAGACCTTCTGCTCTGCGTTGCTCGCGAAATGAGCCGACTTGCACGACGTAGCCCTCGGTAGACAATCTGGGTGCTGTCTCCTCCGGCGGCATTACGACCAGTGCCGATAACTTCGCCGTGTCCGGAGTGGCTCGCTCGGCAGTCATAGATCGCGCAACTGCGGGGCCCAGAGTATTGAGCGCCTGGTAATTATCAAAGCCGTATTCGAGAAGTCGTTTAGTATCACCCCAAAGGTCGCGAGAGCCAAGTAATGAGACGATCAGGGTTACACCATTTCGCTCAACCGCGCCGACATAGCATTTTTGAGCGGCAAACGTATACCCTGTTTTGCCGCCAAGAGCGCCATCGTAGTTCCACAGAAGACGGTTGTGATTGCGTACTGAGATAAGCCGCGTCCGGGCGCTCTTCTTTCCGGGTGACAACGATCTCACAGAACTCATCTTCGTATGGACAATTTGGCGAAAGGTCGGATTTTTCATCGCATATCTGAAAATCAACGCCAGATCATGGGCCGTGGAGTAATGATCGGCCGCGGTCAGTCCATGCGGGTTACTAAAGTGCGTATTGATTGCACCAACGTCGTGTGCCTTTTTCGTCATGATTTCGGCGAATCTTTCAACCGATCCTCCGATTCCCTCGGCCAACACGACACTCGCGTCATTCGCCGATGCCAACAGCACGCCATAAAGCAGGTCTTCGATACTGACCGTTTGTCCCGGCTTCAGGTAAAGCTTGGAGGCAGGCACTCGGGTGGCAGCTTTGGAAACGATTAGGCGATCGGTGGATCGTTTCTGACTCTCAAGGGTCAGAACTGCAGTAAGTATCTTGGTCGTGCTGGCCGGTGGCAGCGGGACGTGAGCATTTTTCTGGTAGAGGA
>Ga0307414_10000484_pt1 | contig 20707 bp, 19 predicted proteins | sample DK1Ometagenome_FD_203804 | JGI IMG/M metagenome (GOLD analysis project Ga0307414, IMG submission 203804) | Maize rhizosphere microbial communities from greenhouse at UC Davis, California, United States - DK15-O-3 | ecosystem: Host-associated > Plants > Roots > Rhizosphere > Soil | place: USA... | reverse complement strand
CTTTTTTAAACTGATACTCTTTCCCTGCATACGTATAAGTATAGGTTGCGGTATAATTTGTATTTGCATAACCATGCAATTCTATACTTGGTTTTTTTTCAGGAGGCTCAGCGTAACCATCATGATACCTTGAATTCAGATAGCCATAGGGGCTATCAAAACTCCAAGTACCCCTGTATTTTGGATTCACCACTAAAGTCTTTATTGTTTCAAAGCCAACCCCTGTTTGATCTGTAATTTCAATTACCAGCTCCGGTATTTTCACTTTAGTTTGCACGGTACTTGTTTTTCCATCTGGTGTCTGGCGCTTCCATTCCAGAGTATATTCCTCGCCGGGTATTCCTTTAAACCTGGTAAAAGGATTAGACTTATCTTCAAGATAAACATAATCCTCTACTATGGGGCCACTTAAAATTTTCCATTGTCCGCTCTCTCCAACTTGTAAGGCGCTTGCATTTAAATTAACAATAAAATCTTCACCAGTAAATTCGGCTTCCTTAGCAACAGGTTCGTACTCATCTTTTAATACTTTTACAAATTCCTCTTTAGAACAGGAGTTTAAACCAAATAGGATAATTACAAGAAACAAGAAACTGTAGTTCTTAGGCATTGTTTAATCAGTTAAGGGTTTGTAGTAAATGAGAACAGATCAGAAGAGATTTCTTTGCCAGATGTATTTTTAACATAGATCTGGTAGTAATAGGTTGTATTTGCCTTTAAAGAATTAAAAAAAACGCCATACCTGTTTGAACTGACCTGATTCGCAATGAGCAAGGTAAATCCGTCTTTTTGATACCATTTGCTTTTATTGGTACCCAATTTCACTCCAACTTCTTTATAAGGAAATTCCTGAAGCGTAAATTGCAAACTGCTAACGCCCTGAGCGTACTTAATTTCTGTATTGATATCGGAAAATGCATCAACCGATACTTCAACAACATCCTTTTTGCATCCCATTAAAACCAGGAAAAAGATGGCAAATAGTGGCATTTTTAACGACTTAACGTCCTTTAACAATCGAGAGCTCATAAGCATGTCCATCAGCTGTGAAGTGTAATTTATTGTTATAATTAAAAAAGGAACCGAGATACACGCGGTCAATTTCATTTTTCAAACTCACCTGATAAAGTTCCATCTCTGCAGGATCAAATAATTTAAAATCATGTACTGCTACAGAAATCAGTATTTTTTGATCGTACTGTACAACATTTTTTGGGAAAAAGGTTAAAGGATTCTTTACCGTACCTCCTCTGTAAACCTCATTAGCTTTAAAATTATCATCAACCTTAAACACAGCAAATGTTGCACTAACCTTAAAACCCTGATCAAAAACCGGAACTAAGCCCAGGAGATACAATTGATTGTTCACAGAAATAAAGCGATAATTAATAATTTCAGTATCCAATTTAGCTTTTTCTTCAAACTGTTTCGTAAGCTTATTGTAATGATAAATAAAATGATCTGCTCTTTTAGGCACAGCAGGGTACCCACCTGCATCATCGGCTAAACTGTAAACCAGGTATAACTCATTTTTATGAATAAAATAATTACTGTTTAAAATGTAACGATTCTTCACACTAGTATGTGCTTTGAATGAATAGGCTGTCCATTTATCAGTAGCAGGAACATAAGAATAGCCCTCAGGATAATTATAATAAACAGAAGGATCATCATCTGATATGTGCGTTTTCACGGCCGCCGGAAAAAATAACTGCCCGTTAAACTGAATACCAGACCCCTCCAAATAGACCATCCCATTCTCAAAACCACCAACAGTTAATAAACGCTGATCAGCATCATTCCATTTAAAAACGCGGTTATCTGAAAAAGAATAAATTTCATTATTCAACACAGAAGGATAATTAATACCCGGTAAACTTGTTGGCTGATAAGTAAGCCAATAACTCTCTCCACCAAATACAAAATAAGCTGTTTGAAAAAATATCTCCCTTCCCTGATAAAGGCCCTGGATGGCATATTTTTGGTTAACAGTATTTACCTTGCCTTTAATGTTAATTTTATACCTGTTATCATTTAGGTTAACGGGGTTGCCAACTGCTACCCGATTGAGGTCAACCCATATATCCAATTCTGATAAATTTAGGTTAGCCAGGTTTTCACCCTCAATATCAACGCTAAAATATCCATTCTCATCACAATAAATGATTGCTTCTCTAATTATGAGATTATATTTAGCCAATTCCGTAGATAAGGTCTTTACAGCATATTCTTTTCCATCTATTTTCTGTTCATTATTCTGCTTATAAAACACCTTAAATAAATATTCTGTATTGGGTTCCAAACTCTGTAAAGATAATTTTAGTTTGTCATCCTCTCTAATTGCATTTACCACCTTAACTTCTGCAGGGTTACTTTTTTTGTAGTACGATACGCCGGTTTCCTGATAGCCCAGACGTGAAAGTTTATAGTTGATATTTACCAGATTTGAATCTATAAATTCCACATACACGTTTTCAACAATAATTTCAGAATCTATTGGCTCAGTTTTTTTGCAGGACCAAAAGGCACAAATTATTATACCTAACACCAGCCACTTACAATTTTCCATTGGTGTCGGTTTTAATGAAAATAAAATTTGAATTATCATAAGTATAGGTCTGCATATAATCTAAAAAGATATTATAGGAGCCATCTAAATTGCTGGTTACACCCCTTGCAATGTGTGCAGGAATATCAGTGTATACATTTTTCGACTTTATGTTCATATCTTTATCAAAAACATAAAGTCCCAGAAAGGTATTTAGCCCCCCTCTATCTACTTGTCCGGTAACCACAATTTCACCTTTTTCATTAAAAAACGCGCCTCGCGTCCATAAATATTCTGTGCCATCATCCTTCTTAAGCACCTTACCATCTGCACTGAATTTAAGGTAGTTCAAACGATAAAAAGATGAATTACCTCCAAACAGATAAAAATTATCTTGTTCATCAATAAGCAGTCTTGTCATATCGCCACCCAAATTGCCCCCATCAGGCAAGGCGCCATCAAATGAGAATTCTTTCAGAAATTCACCTTTTGCATCACATTTATGAACCCTGATCTTGGCATAATCATCATTCAGTTCTCTAAGAATGTAACAGATATTCTTTTTAGAATCCAGATTAATTGCCATAATTAATCCCGATTTGCTTTCTTTAGTGTGAAGCCAGTTCAAGCTCAAGTCTACAGGGTTCACAGATAATAAACTTCCCTGTTCGCCGCCAATAATGAGCTCGTTTGGCGTAGCATAAACAGCTCTGAAAATCTCCCCATTTAAATTATCCGTATATCGCTTTTTTAACAGAATATCGCCATTGCTTGTCGTAAATTTAATAACATAATCCTGCAAAACTATCAAGCTTTCCTTTTCCTGATTATGAGTGGCTAAAAGAATTTCACTGCTCTGTAAGTCCTCGTAACCCATAGACGACAATAATCTATACCACAGCATATGGCCAGATTTATCAGTTCTAAACACGATAATTTTAAAGGTCCCTTCAGCAAAATAATCCGGATGCTGCAAAAAACGAACAACCAGGTGCCCTTCATCCGACAGCTTTTGTAAACCTACATTACCACTCATCCACGAATAGCTGTGTATACTATACTCCTGATAAATATGTCCGTCGGAGGATGGCGATAGAGTTGTGCCACTTATTGTTTGCTCAATCTCTTTTCCGTCTTTTGTCGAAGCCTTGATTTTAACCGCATACGATTGTCCGGAGTTTAGATTAATGAACCTGTATTTGGTTACAGCAAGGCCATCAATGATTTTTTGGCCATCTAAATAAATACTATAAGTAACTGCTTTGAAATGAGTGTTATTAACCTGCTTCCACTGAACCTCTAAAAACTGATTTCCTGCTGCCGATATTTCTGCCTTTAATTCTGATAACTGTTCAGGCTGCTCAACAAAATTATCCTCATTTTTAATTGCGCTGTCTTTCTTGCAGGCAAAAAGGAAAAAAAAGGTAAACCAAAAAAAAGCTACTCGGGTATTATTGAACATATTTGAGCGTTAATAAATAATTAAGATAAACAATTATCGTTAACAAAAATAGATAAATAATTGTAACTTTTATCCTCAGGGTAAATGGGTATGTAATAATACATCATTCATACCTCTTCCTTTCTCGTTGATTATCCTGCAATAGTTTGATTTGCGCTCTTTTAGTCGATTTTGACATCAGTTCCAGCGGAGCAAGAGGAGGGATTCGAACCTATTCTATAATACCCTGTTAATCAACAAAATGAAACAAAATAATTCGAGACTCACCAGCAACTCGCCAGCCTTAATATTTTCTAGCCCCGCAAAGCTACCTACCAAGGTAAAAAAAATACAAAACAAAACAGTTGATCTGGCATACTAAATTTTGACCATTACCGCTTTGCTACGCCCTTGAAATCAGAATAGGAACAAGAGATCCTACTTTAAAGAAAACCTCTATATTACGCCTAAATCAATCAAGTGGATAGTTTGCTATGAATCACTGAACATTTTGAAGTGAAATAAATGGACAGCTGGTTTCGAGATTACCTGACTACTATTGCCGAAACCTACACCTAGGCCGCTGGCAACTGCGCACCGACTTGACTATAGGTTGCAGGATACAGTATTCTGAAGAGGGCATAGGTGATGCTCACCATGACAAATGCCACTGCTGCATCGGCTGCTGCTGCCACGCCGATAACCGCGACTTTTGAGCCAAAGGCGAAAATGATGTCAAAGAAGATTCCAGCAAATACCCATTCTTTCAGTCGGAGGAGTTTATTTGGTGTAAGCAAAACGATCACGCCAGCTACTTTGGCTGCGCCCAATAAATAGATGAAATGTGACGGGTACCCCAGCTGCTGGGTGATTTCCCAGACCAGGGCGTTTTTGGTAAGTTCGAAAAAGCCGCTGGCGCCAAACCAAAGAGAAGTTAATGCGATGCCGGTCCAATAGATGATTTTTGTTGTTTTGGTATTCATGATTTCTGGTTTTTATGTGGTTAATGATTGTTTTATTTGTGTCGTGCTTGCTGCGCAGCCTCAATGATCACCTTGGCTACAGCCTCTGGCTGGGAGATGAAGACGATATGGCTGGCTTTGATTTCAGTGCTGGATCCTGCCCTTTGATACATTTTTCTTTCTGTATCCGGGCTAAGCGCCTTGTCCTGGATAGCAACAATGCCGTAGCTGGATTTGGTTTTCCAGGCAGCCTGGGTAATGGGTTCTTGTTGAAAGGGCTTTCATGATTTTGATTTTTAGAATTTAAGATTTATTGATTACCTGATGACAGCGTGTTGTTTTTAGCAGCCGTAAGGTTCGCAAGGCTAACGGCCTGAATGGTCATGGATTTGCGGTTTTGGACCAGTCCGACTACTTCCCAGCCTGAGGTGTTGTATTCTTTAGGCAGGTTGACGCTAATTTTACCAGTAGTGGATTGCTGCAGCGGGAAGATCTGTAAACTTCTGACGATCTGGGCATGGGTTAGGGTGCGGCCTTCATTCTCGCCGCGCTTAATTTGGTGTACCGCACTTTTTTGTACGATCGCAATTTGCAGCTCGTCTTCTTCAGCTTTTCCAGTGATCTGGTAGTTCAGCTCAAGTTTACCGTTTTGCAGGATGCCGGAAAGCTGAAGGCTGCTTGCCGGGCTTCCGCTAAGCCCGCTGGCAAGCGCATAATTCAGGGCCTGACGGTTGGATCCGACAAATTCTGTTTTACCATTAACCACTACCTGAGGGGTATAGACTTGCGCGCGGAGTTTGCCGGCATACTGGTACTGGCGTTTGCTGTAGTCTGGACTGCTGAATACATCTTTCCAGCCAAGGCGGTCCCAGTAATCAACATGATAAACCAGTACATAAACAGGTTTGTCGCCGGCCTGCCTCTGCACCTGAGCCAGCAGCTCGTCCGCTGCCGGGCAGCTTGAGCAGCCCTCGGAGGTAAAAAGTTCCAGGACAACAAAACCGTCGCCTTTTATGGCTTTCGAAATAGATGATTTGGAGGCCATTGACCGGTTTGCCAGAGCGGCGGTCAGCACAAGCACAATTGCCAGTAAACTGAGGATGCTTAAGTGTATCGTTTTCATAATTTGAATCTTTAATTTGATTCAAACTTAGAAACTGATCAGTCTCAAAAACAGCAGATTCACGCCGAAACGGACGATTGGGCCCGCCATTTAGACAAGGCCGGCCCCAAACCAGTTCCGGTTAGCGGTTCTCCATCCAGGACAGGAAAGCTGTGGATTTTTCTTTATTGATGAGCAGTTTTTCCGGGGTTTCAATGACCAGCTTCACGTAAAGCTTGCGCAGGAAATAATGCTCAATCTCCTTGATCGCATTAAAATTCACCAGGAACTGGCGGTTGACCCTAAAAAACTGTTTCGGCGAAACTGAACTGGTGACATGGTCGAGGGACTGGTTCAGTGTGAATTCCTGACCGTCAAAGCACATGATCGTGGTTGACTCATTATGGATATAAAAATAGGCGATCTGGCTGGTTTGTACCGTGGTGTATTTTTGATGTTTGAAGACCAGGAAACTGGTTTTCTCTGAGGGCCGCACCATCTGGATCAAAAGGTCGCTGATATCCGTGCTGGCTTTGTGCTGGAAGAAATTTTTCAGGTCATCCACTTTTCTCATCGCTGTGGCAATGTCTTCTTTAGAGAAAGGCTTGAGTACGTAATCTACTCCGTTGCGCTTGAAAGCCTCCAGGGAATATTCATCGAAAGCTGTGCAAAACACTACCGGGCAACTGATCTCCATTGATTTGAAGATCTCAAAACTAAGGCCGTCGGCAAGCTGAATGTCCATGAACAACAGGTCGGGCTTGGGTCCTTGTGAAAGTGCGGTAACCGACTCCTCAATACTCTGATATGGTCCCCTGATCTTAGCAAAGGGACGGAGTTCTTTTAGTATGTTTTCAAGGGATTTAGCGGTGCGAAGCTCGTCTTCAATGATGGTGATGTTCATAAATTAGGGGTAGTTTGATTTGGAATGATTGCTGGTCGTTGTGTATTTCTACTTGTTTGTCCAGCAAATGACTGTATTTGAGTTCAATATTTTTAAGGCCAACGCCCAGGGAATTCTCTTCGCTGTTTTTCAGCTGTATCCAATTTTCCACAACGATCTTCTCATCCTGAAGATAAATGCTGATGTGCAGGGGTCTTTTGAGCGATACCACATTGTGTTTTAAACAGTTTTCTACCAGCAGCTGCAAGGTAAACGGCGGAATGAGCGTTTTCATAACCTCTTCATCCAGTGTGCTGCTGAAAATAAACCCGTCGTCAAATCTGGCCTTCTGCAGGAAAAGGTAGGCGTTTAATATCTCCATCTCTTCGCGTACGTGGATCAGGTCCAGCTTACGGCTCTCCAGCGTGTACCGATAGAAATTGGAGAGCTTAAGGATAAAGTCAACCGACTGCTTGTCGCCACTCTCTACCATGGCTTTCAGGGTATTTAGACTATTGAACAGAAAATGCGGGTTGACCTGCTGCTTGAGCAGGTCGTACTGCGCGCTGAGGTTGTCGTTTCTGAACCGCTCCAGTTCCATACTGACATGCTGATTTTCATAATTCTGCTGCAGCAGGTTCAAAAACATATAAAAAACCAAGTTGATCAGTATCCCCCGGACCTCAACCATCAGCATGGTCGGCCCAAAATCAATGTGCGAGAGGATGAGCTGCTGGACATACGCCAGCCCAAGCATCAGGGCAAGACCGAAAACCAGGGAACTGAGCAGTTTCTGATAAGAGATGTGCTGACCGGGCTTTTTTTTGCTTTTCCTGGACAGCATGTAAATATTAAAATACCACATGCATATGGCAAAGGCAGCGGTAATACCGGCATTCACTGCAGCTTCCAGAAGGTTGAATTGGTTAGAGGCGAGCTGGGGCACCGAGGACAGCAGACCAAGGACAATGGAGCTGGTCCAGATGATGGTATTGGAGATGCTAAAAGTTGATTTATCCATGATAGTGGTATTCCCGGGTTCAAATGTATTGATATATTGGCAAGCTGCAGGAATCCGGGACAATCCGGAAGAATACCTGCTAGGCTTGTTTGATCCGTTTGCGATGCTGTTTACCCCAACTGATCATTTCCAGGATGATCCCACCAAAAGACATGCAGTAATCGGTTTCGGTGTATTCTACCAGAACCGGTATGTCTGGGGTCACCGTCCTTTTGATCAGCTGGCTGGCTTCCATATCCTTGAGCTCGCGCGACAACATCCTTGTGGTAATTCCGGGAATGCTTCTTTGAATGTCCCTGAATCGCCGGTTACCGTTGCAGATCGAGTTGATGATCAGTAACCGCCATTTACCGCCAATTACATACATGGTGTCCTGCAGGGCTTGCACTTCTTCCTTTTGGTTCCTGGGATCAGAGAGGATTTCACCGGACTTTCGGATTTGTTCTTCGTTTGTCATAGGTGCTAATTTACAGCATCGCTGCCATTATTTATATACTCATGGGATCATGACGGATATGACGCGCCATCAGCTTCATAATTTCATCTTTTATAATTAATGTGTTCATGTGCCTGACTGATTAAAAGCTTTATTATAAGCTCATTCCTCCATCCATAATGATTTCTGATCCAGTGATGAAACCAGAAGCGTCCGAGCAGAGGAAATCCACCATCTTGGCTACATCATCGGCACTGCCGATTTTGCGAAGGGGAATGCGCCCGATCATCCAGTCATCCAAACCCTTGCGGCCGGCCTCATCCAAACCCAGTTTGTTCAGGATCTCAGTCTGTATGGGCCCGGGACTGATCGCATTGACGCGGATACCACGTGGGGCAAGTTCTACGGCTGCAATTTTCATGACTGAGTTTAACGCAGCTTTGCTGGAACTGTATATCGAGGAATTGGCTCCGCTCATGCTGGCTGTGTTGGAGGAGAGAAATATTACCGAAGCACCGACACTGAGCAGTGGGATAAATCGGCTCAGGGTGAAATAAGCACCTTTGAAGTTGACATCCATGACGTAATCGAAATCACTTTCTGCGGCTCCTTCAATCGATGATCCCCCCAGAACTCCTGCATTGATGAACAGGATGTCGATGCGCCCGTACTGCTGGCTAATTTTCCATGCTAGTTCTTCAATGGCAGCGACCCGTCCCTGGTCGCTTACCAGCCCGATTACACCCAGATCTGCTGCTGCCTGCTCCAACGGTTCCGCCCTTCGGCCGGTAATGATGACCTGTGCGCCCTGTGCTTTAAGCTGCTTTGCAGCGGCATACCCTATCCCTCTGTTTCCCCCGGTGACCAGGGCTATTTTTCCATTTAAATTTTCCATTTGTTTTAAAATTAACTTAGGCAAAGGTAAACTGCTATTGGTATAATTTTGTTACCAGTATAACCGATGATACCAGGTAGGCTGGCCCCGGTATGGTTAAATCAGGTTTTTATCTCAGGAATGTTAATTTTTCCCTGGGAAGGGCACTATGGTGATAAGAAAGCCTTCAGTTTCCCTGGTGGAGGGACAACCAAAGGCTTTATCATTCATTCGGGCAAAAGGGCGGTTGCAGGAGCCACTGTTACCAACCCGGCTTATACGGTGACTGAAATTTCTACGTTGATGTTGTTCTTGCTGGCTTTCGAATATGGGCAGGTCTGGTGAGCCGCCTCTACAATTGCTGCCGCTTCTCCAGGGGATAGTCCTGGCAAGTTAACCTGTAGTCTGGCTTGTAAGGCATAGCCGTCCTCCCCTGTTCCCAGATCAACTTCAGTATCTACCGAGGTGCCTTCGGGGAGTTTGATTTTAGAAACTGCCGCATTGTGCTGCATGGCGCCGATGAAGCAGGCAGACCAGCCGGCAGCGAAAAGCTGCTCGGGATTGGTTCCTTTACCGCTACTTCCGGGGCTTGACAGGCTGATGTCAAGGCGGCCATCTGTGCTTTTAGCTGAGCCGTCTCGGCCTCCGGTGATATGAACTTTTCCGGTATAGAGTACTTTGCTGATTGCTGATCCGCCTGTGGCGGTCAAAATGATGTTATTTTCCATGATTTTGTGAATTATATGATTACTGTGTTTAATGCGTATTATTTTATACCTGTCTTATCTTGTCCATTGTGCTACTTCGAGTATGGCATCTGCAAATGCTTGCGGCGCTTCCTGAGGCAGATTGTGGCCCACTCCACCGGTTATGGTATGGTGCACATACTTTCCTTTAAAGCGGATGGCATAAGCTGCCGGATCCGGGTGCGGGGCGCCATTGGTATCTCCTTCCAGGGTTATTGAGGGAACGATAATGGCCGGAGCCGCAGCAAGTTTAGTTTCCAGAGCATCGTATTTGGCTTCCCCCCTGGTGATGCCCAATCTCCAGCGGTAGTTGTCAATCACAATCTGCACATGATCCGGATTGTTAAACGATGCCGCAGACTGGCTGTAGGTTTCTTCGCTGAAATTCCACGTTGGTGAGGCCGTTTTCCAGATAAATTTATTGAATTCAGCAGTATTAGCCTTATAACCTGCCTGCCCGCGATCTGTGGCGAAGTAGTACTGGTACCACCAGGCAAGTTCGGCCTGAGGCTTGAGCGGTGCTTTGTTACCCGCCTGGCTGCCGATCAGATAACCGCTCACCGATACCAGTCCCTTAACTCTTCCGGGCCAAAGCACCGCCATAATATCTGCGGTACGCGCTCCCCAGTCAAATCCGCCTACGATGGCATTTTTAATATGAAGTGCGTCCAAAAAGGAGATCATATCCACTGCCAGGGCAGATTGCTGACCATTGCGGGCCGTCTTGGCGGAAAGGAACCTGGTAGTGCCGTACCCCCTGAGGTAAGGAATCAAAACTCTGTAGCCTTTGGCTGCTAGAATCTCTGAAACTTCTTTGTAGCTGTAAATATCATAAGGCCAGCCGTGAATCAGAAGCACCGGCGCGCCGTTTGCCGGGCCGGCTTCCACATAGCCGACATCCAGCAGGCCGGCTTTCACCTGTTTGACATGGTCAAAAGGATTTACCGACTGCGCATTTGCTTTTACCGGCGAAATGATGGCCAGCTGTAAAGCGGCAAATATAAAGGCAATACCGGCCATTAAACGGTTGTGAGTTATAGGTTGATTTTTCATATTATTTGTTTTTGTTGATTTGATAGGATAAATTTAGGTCGCCGGGTGCTGCCTTGAAATCAGAACCGGGCTGAAGCAGGCAAACACGGGGGCCAGGCGGACTATTGAAGGGCCGGGCCGGCGGGCTGATGAGCAGGTTGCCTATTTTTCTTTTTGACCGGGACAGTGATCATCCCGCAGCTTTGGGGATCCTGTTCAAACCTGGCGGCTGAAATAGTCATTACCGAGGCTGCAGCGATCAAACCTGCAGCGATACGTTTTCTGAATTCTGTTATTAGATTTTTCATAGTCTTGTCCTGTTGTTTGATGATCAAAACTATTAGCACTGGTGCCGGTGCGCCAGCCCAAAGACCTTCACTCAGGCAACTATAGGCATAGACGAGACATTCAGGAGGTCGAATTAAAATCTATCCTTGCACTTTATGGTGTTTTTTATTATTTCTAATGCTGCCCCCTGCTTGGGGCGTATCCGAATTCTTTTTTGTAAGCAAAGGAGAAATGCGAAAGGTTCTCAAATCCCAGGTCCAGGTAGACTTCCACGGATTTCCGTCCTTGAACTTCGATCAGAAAATGTGCCTCCTGCAGCCTTCTTTGTACCAGCCACCTGCCAGGGCTTATCTTGTAGAGGTTTTCAAAATCTCGTTTGAAACCGGAAAGGCTGCGCCCCGTAAGAAAGGCAAACCTTTCTACCTCCACATTATAGCGATAGTGGGAATTCATAAAGGCTTCCAGATCAATTTTTCCGGGTTCGCTGAAGTCAAACAGGATATTGACAAGAGCTGGATTGTTTTCTATCATTAGCAGCACCACTTCCCTGGCTTTCAGCCCGACAATACGAGAGTCGGGCTGCGTTTGCTGCAGGTATGGTTTCACTGATTCGATATATGCATTCAGCAAATGATCCGGGCGCAACAGGATGGGTCCGCTTTCTACAGGGTGCTGGCTGGCTTGAAGCGAATATTCGCTGGCCATCTGTTTTAGGGTTGACTGATCAATGTGAACAGCAATTGACTTAAAGCCATCACTGCCCGGAGTCTTGACATATTTTGACAATTGATTTCGCCGGAAGAACCTGAAGTCGCCCTCTTTGAACGTGTACAGTTGATCGGACAGCCAAATGTCCTGCCTGCCTGAGATGATGTAGCTGAAAATATGGTCTTCTACAAAGGCCTCACCTGAAATGTTTGCGCCTGTATAGGTATTCAGTACCAGCCTAGGTGATGAAAGGGCCCAGGCAGCTGAAGACGCTGTTTGATTTGATTCGCACTCCATAATCTAAATTAACCAATAATTACTTTGGTTTCTAACTGTTCCTGTAAACCGTAAATGCCGCCTTCCCTGCCGATGCCAGATTGTTTGAACCCGCCAAAGGGTGCCAGGGCATCATGGTAAAGGGTGTTGATGGCTACCCTTCCCGCATTAATTTGAGCTGCGACCTTACTGGCGCGGTCCATATCAGAGGAGCTTACATAAGCATGCAGGCCATAAATGGTATCATTTGCAATCGCAATTGCCTCCTGTTCGGATTCATAAGTCAAAATGCAAAGGACCGGTCCAAAGATTTCTTCCCTGGCGATGGTCATCTCGTTAGTTACTCCGCAGAAGACAGTCGGCTTGACATAAAAGCCCTGATCAAGACCCTCTGGATGGCCTGGTCCGCCACAAAGCAGCTGGGCACCTTCCTTTAAGCCTAAACCAATGTAATACTGTATCCGCTCGTATTGTTTGTTGCTGGCCAGCGGGCCGATATCTGTGCTTTCTGAGCGCGGGTCTCCTACTTTTAATTTGGCTACGGTTTCGAGCACTATTTTTTTGACCCGGGGTAATAAGCCTTTAGGAACCAGCAGGCGCGTTCCGGCAATACAAGCCTGGCCGTTGTTCATAAAACTGGCGTTGACTGCCATGGGGATTGCAGTATCCAGGTCCGCATCATCGAGAATGATGTTCGGTGATTTTCCGCTGAGTTCCAGGGTAACCCGTTTCATCGTGTCGACTGCATTTTTTGCGATGATCTTTCCAACCATGGTAGAACCGGTAAACAAAATTTTGCAGATTGCAGGGTGGGTTGAAAGCATGGTACCCAGCACATCTCCACTGCCATGGACCATGTTGATCACTCCTGCCGGAAGGGCTGCTTTTTGAAAGCATTCGGCCAGAACCTGGGATTGCAGGGCGCTCAACTCACTTGGTTTGATGACCACCGTACAGCCCGCAGCGATGGTCGCAGCAAGCTTGACACAGATCGATCCGGAATTGGCATTCCAGGCTGTCATGATCGCAGTTACCCCTACCGGCACCTTGAAAATTCTGCTTTTACCAATGTTGGACTCAAACTCAAAATCCTTTAAAATTTCCTTGAAGTACAAAAAGGTCTCTGCGGCGTAGCGGTTGGACCAGAGTGAGCGCTGCCAGGTCGCACCGTACTCCTGGACAGTAACTTCCTGCAGGTCATCTATTCTTTGAATGACCGCGTCATGCAGTCGCTGGAGGTATTCCATGCGCTGAGCTTTGGTGCTGAGTGAGAATCCCGTCTGGGCCTGGGAGGCACTTTCAATTGCTGCCAGCAGATCTTTTTCTTCACCCAGCAGCACTTCTCCGATCTGCAGGCCATTGGCCGGGTTATAAATACCTAAAACCTCTTTTCCTGAAGAGGGGATGAACCGACCGTTTATAAAATTGCTATTTACTTTTTTCATTGTCTTCTGATTTTAAGCTTCTACCCGAAGCTTTGTACAACACAAAATTCAATAAAAAAGATGCCTGCTGGTTTTGTTGAAAAGTTCAAATTTGTTTGTTGAAAAGTTCAGATAAATCACCTGCAATCTGTGATTGGGAGTCTAAAGCGCATATCTCAGGGAAGCATATCTCAGGGAAAGTATCCAATGATTCCGCATTCAAACTCATACGCGGCAATAATCCATGGTTTACCTTCTGGACGACGATGTCTTCCAGCCTATATTTGCATAGTAAAAATTCCCTGGTGTGTTTCAGGGATGTTTCATAACGCTGAATTGTGCCAGGTGCAAAATCTCTCCCGACCAAAGCTTTTGCTCTCCTATTGTGGTTTCCAAATATTTCAAGTAGCATCCGATCCACTGTGGATTTGCCAAGATAGATACATTTCGGCATTCCATTTTTCAGGTTCACATTTCAACCCAGTGGTCATTTCAGACCGCTTACTATCGACGGTAATTCTGAGGTAATTAAACCCTCTTTTTCGTTCCTTAGCTTTTTTAGATAAAAAAGCAAACTCAAATTCGCTCTCATAAATTTAGATTAGATGTTCATCAGTCAAGCATTCACAGGACTAAAACAAAAAAACAATCTCCACAAAACACTGAACTACAACTATTTGCAACGATTCCGGCGAGTCAATTAGGTTTTAGAGATTGACTCTCAATTTACTCACCAACATTATGCGAAAAGTTGAATATTTTGCCCCCCATCCGGAAAACAAAAAAAAAGCCTGCAATCGTTTGACTTGCAGGCTTTTACGTGTTTTTAATATTGCTATCAGCGGAGGAAGAGGGATTCGAACCCTCGGTACCGTTGCCAGTACGACAGTTTAGCAAACTGTTCCTTTCGGCCACTCAGGCATCCCTCCGAATACTCAAAAATATTCTTTTGAGGTTGCAAATATAGCAATTCATTGATATTTGCAAAAGAAAATTACAGTGTTTGCTGATAATCTATTCTCACATGATAAATACTCATGAGCATTGTCTTGAAAATCAGCTTTATAGTTTCAAGGTCTTTTAATGTAATGTCACAATTGTCCAGCTGATTTTGTTCCAGCTTATAATCAATGATGCGTTCAACCAGGTCGTTTATATTCTGGGCATCCGGATTTTTCAAACTTCTTGAGGCAGCTTCCACTGAGTCTGCGAGCATCAGCACACCAGTTTCCTTTGAAAAAGGAATCGGTCCCGGATACCGGAAAATATTCTCGTCAACAAATTTTTCAGGACTGTTCTTTAAAAACGACTGGTAAAAATAATCAACCCTGGTATTCCCGTGGTGTGTCCTGATGAAATCAATCACACTTTCCGGCAGCTGATGCTTACGGGTGATCTCTATGCCCTTGTGGACATGCTTGATGATGATCTGGGCGCTTTGCTCATAGGGCAGCTTATCGTGCGGGCTTATCCCTGTATTCTGGTTCTCAATAAAATACTGAGGATTTTCGATCTTACCGATGTCATGGTACAAAGCCCCTGCCCTGACCAGCAGCGAATTCCCGCCTATTTTAAATATCGCAGCTTCCGCCAGATTCGCGACCTGCAAAGAATGCTGAAAAGTGCCCGGCGCTTTAAAGGCCAGTTCCCTTAGCAATTTATTGTTGGTATTGGTCAGTTCGATCAGCGCCACATCTGACGTAATTCCAAACAACCTCTCAAAACCGTAAATGAGCGGATAAGCCAGCAAAGAAAGCAGCACACTCACTATAAAAGGCACAAAATTGATCCATTCTATCTCGCTCAGCGAACCTTCCCTGAGCAAAGCAATACCAATGAAGGAAATCAGATAGGCTGACAGAATATACATGGCAGACAATAGCAGCTGCTCACGCTTGATCAGGTTCCTGATGCTGTAAATGGCTACCATACCCGCAGTGGTCTGATAGAAAACGAACTCAAAACTATTGGGCACAAAGAACCCCGCGATCAGGATCACCAGCAAATGCAGATATAACGCAAGCCGGGTGTCAAACAGGATCCTGATGATGATCGGTACAATGCAAAAAGGAATGTAGTAAAGACTTGGCAGATTCAGCTTTATAGCCCAGGTAAGAGACAGCAGCATGGTTGTAGTGACCAGCAAAAGCAGGGAAAGCTGCCTGTTGTCCGCGAAAATATCTTTTCTGAACAATTTTAAAAATACCATCAGTAAACTCACAATAAAGCCAACCAGTAAAACCTGACCACAATACACAAGCGTACTGTTTCCTATGGTTTTGGTCTGCGCCTCATAAGTCTCCTTAAATGACTGCAGCTTTTGAAAGGCCTCGTCATCAATTACATTGTTTTTGGCAATAATGAGTTCTCCTTTCTGCACCATTCCCCTGGTAGTAGACAGGCTGTTGATGGTCGTTTCCTGTACAATGGATGTCAGCTTTTCATTAAAAATAATATTCGGTCTCAGGTGATCTTCCACCAGGTTGACAACAACATCCTTAACCCTAAGATCTACGGAAGAAAAGTTATCTTTAAAATATTCAAGGGCGGTCTGTACTGTAAAAACGTCCTGGGAACTGTAAGTTTTGCTGACGTTGTCGTCCAGCAATGAAAAATCATAATAGCGGTTTCCTTTTTGGTGCTTGTTATTTATGGCTATAATACCCTTTGTATAAATCGATTTTAACAATTTAAGAGATGCCTGCTTATTGACTGGTTTATCGGCCTCAGGCAAAGCACTGCTCCGCCATTTGACATCAAATTCATTTAAATAAGCTTCTTCAATCTCATTGAAGAGGTATTCATTGAAGGAATAGATCGGCAATATATTTTCCAGGGCATCTTTTTTGTCAGTATTGACCTGGGGATTTGTCTTGAGAATTGCGAAGCTGAAAGGTGAAATGAGGTCTTTGTTCTTCCAGATGCCCCCCTTCTCAAATTCATACCTGAACCTGGGTTGTTTGGGAAGAAAGATAGTAATGATCAACACAGAAAGCACCATCATGATATATTTTATATTTGATGAGTACTTGCGGTACAGAACCTTATGAGAATTTTTCTTGATCTTTGCCAACGTTAGCGCCTCCTGATTTTATTCAAACTTAGATAAAATTTTAGTTTTATCGGCTTCCCCCTTTCCCTAAAAACAAAATAACTTAGTCGCAGGCAGTTAACAGGGTTTATTTTCGTTCATATTTAGTTTTGCTTTTTATATGCTTTAACATTGCTATTCTTTTACTTTTTTATTGCTTAAGCAAAACAATAGCAAAAGAATAGCAAAACAATAGCAAAAGGAAAGCAAAAGAAAATTTAAGCAAAACAGCTACTCAACAACCGTGATCATTGAAAGAAAACATCCGGATTGTGATTTTTGATTTGGCTGTTGCAGGCTGGGCAAAAGCTCGCTGAAGGAACAAAAATAATACAAATTAAATTGTGTTAAATGCTTTTCCAGTTTAACGTCAGTAATTCTAAATTACATAACTTTGCATTCAACTAACTTAAAGTATACATGAAAGAAGTAGTAATTGTTTCTGCGGTAAGAACTCCTATCGGCAGCTTTGGCGGTTCATTGTCTGGCTTTTCTGCAACGCAGCTGGGCGCCTTGGCCATAAAGGCAGCCGTTGCCAGGGCAGGCATCAAAACTGATGATGTCCAGGAAGTCTATATGGGCAACGTGCTCTCGGCCGGTTTGGGCCAGGCCCCTGCTACACAGGCCGCAAAATTCGCAGGACTGCCAGATGTCCCATCTACCACAATTAATAAGGTATGCGCATCAGGAACTAAAGCAATTATGCTTGCAGCACAAAGTATTGCCCTGGGCCAAAATGACGTCATTGTAGCTGGCGGTATGGAAAGCATGAGTAATGTACCCTATTATCTGGATAAAGCACGTACGGGCTATCGTCTGGGTCATGGGCAACTGACAGATGGACTATTGAAAGATGGATTATGGGATGTTTACAATGACTATCATATGGGTTCAGCCGCTGAACTGTGTGCATCAGAATGCAGCATCAGCCGTGAGGACCAGGATGCTTTTGCCATCAGTTCTTATAAAAGGGCCCAGACAGCACAGTCCGGCGGTAAATTTACCACAGAGATCGTTGCAGTCGAAGTAACGGACCGCAAAGGCGAAATCACACTGATCGATAAAGACGAAGAACCTTTTGCCGTAAAGTTTGATAAGATTCCCGGGCTAAAGCCCGTTTTTAAGAAAGATGGCACTGTAACCGCAGCCAACGCATCTACATTAAATGATGGCGCAGCGGCGCTGGTCCTGATGAGTGCAGACAAGGCCAAAGAACTTGGATTGAAACCTCTGGCGAAGATTTTGGCATATGCCGACGCACAGCAGGCACCCGAATGGTTTACCACTGCTCCGTCCAAAGCCATCCCGCTTGCATTACAAAGGGCAGGCAAAAGCATTTCAGATGTAGATTTTTTTGAAATTAATGAAGCTTTTTCTGTAGTTTCACTTGCAAATAATAAGGAACTGGGATTGACAGAAGATAAAGTAAATGTAAATGGCGGTGCTGTAGCATTGGGTCACCCGCTGGGTGCATCAGGTGCCAGAATCGTAGTGACCTTACTTTCTGTGCTCACTCAAAATCATGGAAAAATAGGTGTTGCGGGAATATGTAATGGCGGCGGCGGTGCCAGCGCCATTGTAATAGAAAACTTAAGATAAATGCATAAGGGCCTACAAGCTTTACTGATCTTCTTTTTGCTATGCTGCGCCTCAAAAAATATGCAGGCACAGCATAGTTTCACGTTCAACAACGGGCCTGTGATGTTTAAATACCAGGATTCACTCAAGACCATCAGCGCAAAGACCTTTGATGCGGAAAGCAATGCCAGACGGTTTGCGCTCAATGCCACTTTCATCAAGACCCTGGTCAACGCCCTGAAAACACCACACTCCTTTCATTTTAACTTCGACTCCCTACAAAAAGTCTCTATATTAAAAGCACCGGATAATTCTTTCCGGATCTTTACCTGGTATGTCCCTGTGGATGACGGCTCTTATCGTTATTTCGGTACTATTCAAATGGCCACAGCCGATGGTAAGTTAAAACTGTACCCGCTGATTGACAACACAGAGCAGATCAAAGATCCAAATGCCGTAACCGACAGCAAGAACTGGTATGGTGCCCGTTATTATGAAATTGTGCCGGTTATCGTGAGCGGCAGACAGCCATTTTACACGCTGATCGGCTGGAAAGGTAACAATGCTAAGACTTCTAAAAAAGTGATCGATGTACTTTCTTTCGAAAAGGGTGAACCGGTATTCGGTAAACCGGTATTTGAAGGTTTAAAGGGCACCGGCATAAAAAACAGGATAATTTTTGAATACAACAAGATGAATTCTATGACCCTTACTATGGATAAGTCGGTGAATATGATCGTCTTTGACCACCTTGCCCCGTTTACAGCGGAAATGGAAGGAAATTTTGAATATTACGCATCCGATTTGAGTTTTGATGCGTATAAGATATTAAATGGAAAACTAAAACTGGTGGAAAATGTAGAGCTTAAGAATGAGCCTAACGTAATGGATGAGTTTTATACAGACCCCACAGACAAAAATACCAAGCCTATTAAGAAGTTATAGAGGCATTTGGGACTTTGCCTCCATGTACCTATATTGCGCAACAAACTAACTAAACAAGCTAAATATTATACACTAAAAGACTAAAATGAACACAAAAACTTTGGATACCCCAAATAATTTTTTTGAGAGTAAAGTATTGGGACATCCGGCAGGATTGTTCGTGCTTTTCTTTACTGAAATGTGGGAGCGCTTCTCTTATTATGGGATGCGGGCCTTGCTGGTACTTTTTCTGACATCCAGTATTGCTACCGGCGGCTGGGAATGGTCAAAAGCCGAAGCGATTTCATTGTATGGCACCTATACAATGGGTGTCTACCTGACTCCTGTACTGGGAGGACTGATCGCAGACAGGTTGCTCGGGTATCGCTGGGCAGTAATTCTTGGTGCTTTGATCATGACAATAGGGCATGCGAGTATGGCGCTGGAGACGCCGGTATTTCTCTATGTCGGACTTGGCTGTCTGATGGCCGGAAATGGATTGTTTAAACCTAACATGACATCGATCGTTTCTAAAATGTACAAAGATTTCCCGGAGAAAAAGGACGGTGCTTATTCGATCTTTTATATGGGAGTAAATGCGGGTGCATTTTTGGGGATCATGATCTGCGGCTATATCGGGGAAAAGATTTCATGGAGCTGGGGTTTTGGCCTCGCCGGTATTTTTATGTTCCTGGGCATGATGCAATTTTACTTCACTAAGGGCATATTTGGCAATATCGGTCTGCTTCCCGGCGAAGAGAAAAAGCTGAAGGCCGCTGAAGAGCTGGCCAATCCAAACCCAACTGTCATTGAAGAAAAGGTACCGGGGCATGTCGTCAGGGACCGGCTGATCGTCGTTCTGATCTTTTCGATCTTCACTATTTTCTTTTGGGCCGCCTTTGAGCAGGCCGGCGGAAGTATGACCATTTTTGCCAAAGAGAATACCACCCGGATACTTACCGGCAATGCAGGTCTTACCTTTAAGATCGTAGATGCCTTGCTGACCATTGTACCCCTGGGCATTATCACGTATGTGCTCTCCAGGTTATTTGCGCAAACTTTCTCCAGATACAAGGTTGGAAATACCATTCTTTCCTGTAGTTTTCTGATCATCTGGGCCATTGTACTCTGGAAAGTGAACCGTGAGTTTGTGGCTGAAACAACAGAAATTGCCGCATCCTGGTTTAACATTCTCAACTCCCTCTTTATCATTTGTTTTGCCCCGGTATTCTCAAAATGGTGGGAAAGTAAGTTCAATTTACCAGCTTCGATGAAGTTCGGCCTTGGACTGGTCCTGCTCGGTATCGGTTTCGGTTTTCTGGCCTATGCGGCAACGTCGATTACTTCTCCGGATATAAAGGTAAGTATGGTGT
>Ga0307414_10000483_pt1 | contig 20734 bp, 17 predicted proteins | sample DK1Ometagenome_FD_203804 | JGI IMG/M metagenome (GOLD analysis project Ga0307414, IMG submission 203804) | Maize rhizosphere microbial communities from greenhouse at UC Davis, California, United States - DK15-O-3 | ecosystem: Host-associated > Plants > Roots > Rhizosphere > Soil | place: USA... | reverse complement strand
CGATCACCTCTCCCATCATCTCCGTCCGCGGACTGGTCAACAGGTTCGGCGAGCAGACCGTGCACGACGGCCTGGACCTGGACGTGGCGCCGGGGGAGATCCTCGGCGTGGTCGGCGGTTCGGGTACGGGCAAGTCGGTGCTGATGCGTTCGATCCTGGGGCTGCGAATTCCCGATGCGGGCGAGATCGAGGTACTGGGTACCGATGCGCGTTCGACCCGCGCGCAGGATCGCCAGCACATCGAGCGCAACACCGGCGTCCTGTTCCAGGACGGCGCGCTGTTCTCGTCGCTGACCGTGGGCGAGAACGTGCAGGTGCCGCTGAAGGAACACCATTCCGAACTGCCCGAAAGCTGGCGCTACGAACTGGCGCTGCTGAAAGTGAAACTGGCCGGCCTGCCCGCCGACGCCCTGAACAAACTGCCCTCGCAACTTTCGGGCGGCATGCGCAAACGCGCCGGGCTGGCCCGCGCATTGGCCCTGGACCCGCCGCTGCTGTTCCTGGACGAGCCCACCGCCGGACTGGATCCGATCGGCGCGGCCGCCTTCGACAGGCTGATCCGGACCCTGCAGCAGGCGCTGGGCCTGACCGTGTTCCTCATCACCCACGACCTGGACACCCTGTACGCTATCTGCGACCGGGTTGCGGTGCTGGCCGATCGCAAGGTGGTGATCACTGCACCGATCGCCGAGGTCGAGAAGCTTGACCACCCATGGGTGCAGGAATATTTCCACGGACCGCGCGCGCGCGCAGCGCGCGATGGCCGCGACGCCTACCAGGAAAGAACCATGCAAGAACGAACCAAGCAAGAGGCGTCCTGAGCCATGGAAACCAAAGCCAATTACGTCCTCATCGGCGCCTTTACCCTGATCATCGCCGCGGCGCTGCTGTTGTTCGGCTTGTGGGCGGCGAAGTATTCGTCCGAACGCAGCTGGCAGGATTATCAAGTCGTGTTCCGCGAGGCCGTGACCGGCCTGTCGGTGGGCAGCCCGGTGCAATACAACGGGATCGCGGTCGGTTCGATCACCAAGCTGTCGCTGGCGCCCAACGATCCGCGCCAGGTGATCGCGCGGATCCGCCTGGAAGCCGATACGCCGGTCAAGACCGATACCCGCGCCAAACTGGCCATCACCAGCCTGACCGGTCCCTCCATCATCCAGCTCAGCGGCGGCACGCCGCAGGCGCCGGCGTTGACGTCGGTCGACACCCGCGACGCGCCGTTGATCCAGACCACGCCCTCGGCATTGCAGAACATCGCCGATACCGCCAATCGCATCGTCGAGCGCCTGGACCAGGTGCTCAGCGACAAGAACGTGGCCAGCATCGCGGCCACGCTGCAGAACCTGGAAACCATCAGCGATTCGATGGCCGACCGCGACCAGGGCCTGGAGGCGTTGCTGGTCAGCGCGCGCGATGCGGCCCGGAACCTTGATCGGACCCTGGACACCACCAACGGCACCATGCAGCGGCTGGACGAGAACCTGGTGAAACAGTTGCCCCCGCTGCTGGACAAGCTCGACAGCACCCTGGCGCGACTGGATTCGGCGGCGGGTAACGCCGATGCGATCCTTGGCGAAAACCGCGCCGCCATCAACAACTTCGCCAACGAAGGGCTGGGCCAGCTGGGTCCCACCCTGTCCGAGTTGCGCCGGCTGATCCGCGACCTGCGCCAGGTCAGCGACCGGCTGGAGGGCAATCCCGCGCGCTACCTGCTGGGCCGCGACGCACCCAAGGAGTTCGAACCGAAATGAAAGCCCCGCGCATTCCATTGCTGGTTGTCCTGTCGGCCGCGGCGTTGCTGACGAGCTGTTCCATACTGGGCGGCAAGCAACGCGATCCGGTCACGATCTATGCGCCGCTGGTCCAGGTCGCACCGGATCCGGCCTGGCCCGCAGTGGCTTGGCAGCTGGAGTTGGCCAAACCCACCGCCGCACGCGTGGTCGACAGCCCCCGCATCGCGGTACGCCCGGCACCGGGCGAATTGCAGGTCTACAAGGGCGCGACGTGGTCGCAGCCCTCCACCGACCTGATCGAAAGCACGGTGCTGCGCGCATTGGAGGATTCCGGCAGGATCCCGTCCGTGGCCCGCGCCGGCAGCGGCATCCGCGCCGACTACAAACTGGTCATGGACCTGCGCCGCTTCGAATCCGACTATGCCGGCGCCACGATTCCTTCAGCCACTATCGAACTCAACGTCAAGCTGATGCATGCCAGCGACCAGCGCATCGTCGCCTCGCGCACTTTCCTGCAGGTGCAACCTTCCAGCGGAACCGACGTGGCCCAGGTGACCAGCGCCTTCGACCAGGCGCTGGGGAAGCTCACGGGCGATATCGTCGGTTGGGTGCTTGTCGCCGGCGAAGCGGACGCGAAACGCGATCGTTGACCCACGGACCAACCTGCGCGATCAGGCCAGGATCCTGCGAAACGTGAGGTTGATGCGTTCCCCCACCGGCCTGCTCGTGCGCGGCAAGGCGTGCCTGTAGTTCGCCTGCGTGTCGCCGCCCATCACCAGCAGACTGCCGTGCGGCAGCTCAAGCTGCAGTTTCACCGACGGTTCCTGCCGGTGCTTCAGCACGAAGCGCCGGGTCGCGCCCAGGCTCAACGAGGCGATCAGCGGATACGACCCCAATGCGGTCTCGTTGTCGCTGTGCCAACCCATGCTGTCGCGCCCATCTCGGTAGCGATTGGCGAGGACGCTGTTGAAGTCGCCATCCAGTTCGCTTGCCAGCCGCCGGCGGAGGCCGAGCAATGCCGCAGGCCAGGGGTGCGGCTGGAAGCGCGCGCCGGAATAGGTATAGGCCGTGCCCTCGTCGCCGATCCAGCAACTGAGCCGCGGCGAATCCACTTCGCGCCCGAACAGGCGGATGCGGTGGGTTTCCCAGTGGATTTCCCCGCGCAGCGAAGCGAGCAACGCGTCCGCTTCCTCCGCCGCCAGCCAGTCCGGCGCGAACCTGAGTTCCGCGCCCGGTAATCCGCCATCGCTACCATTCGCGGCAAGAGGGCACAGTACGGTCATGCCACCATGCTCGCGGATTTGCCCCTCGCTGCGCAAACACTGAAAATGACCGCAGCCATGAGCCAGCCACGGAGTCACCGATGACCGATGCCGAACAAGCCCACGCGGAGCCCGAAGCGATGGAACGCGACGTGATGGAATACGACGTCGTCACCGTCGGCGCGGGTCCGGCTGGCCTCTCGTTCGCCATCCGCCTGAAGCAGCTCAATCCAGAACTCACTGTCTGCGTGATCGAGAAGTCCAGCACCATCGGCGCGCACATCCTGTCCGGCGCGGTTATCGAGCCCGGCCCGCTGGATGCCTTGCTGCCTGGCTGGCGCGAGGCGCCCCCGCCGATCTGCGTGGCGGCGAAGGAAGACGAGTTCTGGCATTTCAGCAAGACCGGCGGACGCAAGTTCCCGCTGGTGCCGCCAGGGATGCACAACAAGGGCAACTTCATCGTCAGCCTGGGCGCGATGTGCGCCTGGCTGGCGCCGCAGGCCGAAGCGCTGGGCGTGGAGATCTATCCCGGCTTCGCCGCTGCCGAGACCTTGCACGATACCGATGGAAAAGTCATCGGCGTGCGCATCGGCGACATGGGCGTTGCCCGGGACGGCTCGCACAAGCCCGGTTACACCGCCGGCATCGACATCCATGCCAAGGTCACCGTCTTGGCCGAGGGCGCGCGCGGTCACCTGACCAAGCGCCTGGTCAAGCGTTTCGCGCTGGACAAGGACAGCGACCCGCAGGCGTATTCGATCGGGATCAAGGAGCTGTGGCAGGTCCCGGAAGGCCGCGTGTCGCCGGGCAAGATCGTACACACCCTGGGCTGGCCGGCCGACAACCGGATCTACGGCGGCAGTTTCCTGTACCACCTGGACAACCACCAGATCGCACTGGGTTATGTCAGCGGACTGGATTACCAGGATCCGGATTACAAGCCTTGGGAAGCCTTCCAGCAGTGGAAGAACCACCCGCTGATCGCGCCGCTGCTCGAAGGCGGCACCATCCTTTCGGCCGGTGCTCGCGCCATCGTCACCGGTGGCTGGCAGTCGCTGCCGAAGGTGGAAATGCCGGGCGCGCTGCTGATCGGCGATACCGCCGGTTTGCTCAACGTGCCCAAGATAAAAGGCACCCACCAGGCGATCCGCAGCGGCATGCTGGCCGCCGAACACCTGGTGCAGTCGCTGCAACAGGGCGCGATCGGCCCGGCCGGTTTCGACGCCAGGCTGCGCGCTTCCGACGCGATGAAGGAACTGCGCCAGGTCCGCAACATCAAGCCCGGTTTCAAGAAGGGCCTGTGGTTCGGCATGCTCAATGCGGCCTGGGAAACCGTCACCGGCGGCCTGTCACCATGGACGCTGAAGGTGAAGCCCGACTGGTCATCATTGGACAAGGTCGGTGCACACGAAGCGCCGAAACGCGACTACGTGCAACGTACCCTGCCCCCGCGCGACCGCCTGCAGGGCGTGTACTACGCCGCCACCGAACACGACGAGGACCAGCCAGTGCACCTGAAGGTCGCCGACACCTCGATCTGCGTGACCAGGTGCGCCGAGGAATACGACAATCCCTGCACCCGTTTCTGCCCCGCCAACGTCTACGAGATCGTCAGCGACGCCATGCCCGACGGAAGCAGCAGCAAACGCCTGCAGATCAACGCCGCCAACTGCGTCCACTGCAAGACCTGCGACATCAAGGATCCCTACGAGATCATCACCTGGGTAACGCCGGAGGGTGGGGCGGGGCCGAATTACCAGAATCTGTGAAACACCTTGCAACGAAAGGCCACGCGTCGTCGACATGATTCTCGTTATCGGAAAACCAGAATGAGCCTGCGCTTCCTCCTCAAGAACTACAGACACTGGATCAGACGGCTGGTGTACCGAACCGGCGGCGGTATCCAGATCGGAAAGTACACCTATGGCGTCCCGGTGGTGCGCTGGTGGGGCGAGCCTGCGAACTTGTCGATCGGCAAGTACTGCTCGATAGCTGATGACGTGGAGATCTTCCTCGGTGGAAACCATAGGACCGACTGGGTTTCCACTTACCCGTTTCCCGTTTTCCACGAATGGCCGGAAGCCAGGGCGATCAAGGGGCATCCGGGCACGAAAGGCGATGTCACGATCGGTCACGACGTGTGGCTGGGAGCAGGCGCGGTGATCCTGTCCGGCGTGACCATAGGCAATGGTGCGGTGGTCGGCTGCCGATCCGTGGTCACCAGGGATGTACCCGACTACGCCATCGTTGCCGGAAATCCCGCCGTGACAATACGTATGAGGTTCGATCCTGACAACATCAATCGCCTGGTAGAGAGCGCCTGGTGGGATTGGGAACCTTCGAAGGTCCGCAGGAATCTGGGACTGCTGCTTTCAACCGATGTAGAAGCATTCTTGCGCGGCGCGGCTTGAAGTAAAAAATGGCCCGGTCCCGCAGGTATGCGCGACCGGGCCATGGATGCACTTCAGGTCACGGTACGATTTGCCATGACAAATCGGTGACTGCCGTTATCGCACGCACGGTGGTCGAGAGGCCCGACAGCCAGATCGACGACGCGCCGGTACTGGCATTGCGCCACAGGATGTCGGATTTTCCATCGCCATTGTAATCACCAGTGCCCGATACCTTCCACGCTTGGACCGTGAGGGTACTCACCGCCTGCACGGTTGCAGAGTTGCCGGATTTCCAAATCGTATTGGCGCCGCTGCTGGAGTTGCGCCATAGGATGTCCGACTTGCCGTCGAAGTCGAAATCACCTACGCCCACCACATGCCAAGCTTGGCTCGGGATGCTGGTGACTGTTTGACCCGTAGTGGCATTACCGGACTTCCAGATCGCATTGGCGCCAGTGCTGGTATTCCGCCACAGGATGTCAGATTTCCCGTCTCCATCGAAATCACCCGAACCCGCCACCGCCCACTGGGCTGGCACGCTGGTCACGGCTTGTACCGTGGCAGAATTGCCCGAAAGCCAGATCGTATTTGCACCCGTATTTGCATTGCGCCACAGGATGTCGGCCTTTCCATCGCCGTTGTAATCCGCCGTACCAACCACCTTGAATGCCAAGTTGGCCACGCGGGTTACGGCCTGTGCCGTAGCGGAATTTCCCGACATCCAAATGGAGTTGACGCCCGTGCTGGCATTGCGCCAAAGGACATCGGCGCTTCCATCCCCATTGAAGTCACCTGTACCCACTACCTTGAAAGCAGGATTGACCGTGATGACGGTTTGCCTGGATGCGGAGTTCGCGGATCTCCAGATGGTGTTTGTACCGGATGAATTGCGCCAGAAAACGTCCGAAAAACCATCGCCATTGAAATCGTTCGCCGCCATGCGGATTGGCACAACGGTGGCACGGAATGTAGCCACGACGGCAACGGTCTGCGCCAAACTGCGCGCGTTATCCGCTGAGTTGGCAACACCGCAAGCACGTCCTCCGCACGTAGTGATATTCGGATTCGAGAACACGCGATACAGCGTCTGGTTGTCTTCGCCGTAGGCCATCACGGTGAAGAAGTTACCTGCCGCTGCCGTGGTCTTGTAGCCGTAGGAATACGGGAACCGGCCTGGCGTTCCACCAGCGTTCGCGACGTCGTGCGCGGACCCCATGTTGTGGGCGAGCTCGTGGATGAGGGTTATGTCTTCGCAAAAATAGGTGTCGCCATTGAGGTCGTAGTCGCCATCGCTCACTATCGAATAACCGAACGGCGAGTCGGACGCGGGAACGATATTCTGGCCATTGGCGCCCAGTAGCCAAGCAATGCCGCAGCCATTGTTGGTCTGCTGGAAATCCCGTACCAGGGTAACCAGATCCGCACCGGTCGTGTCGCGCGCGGTACGCAGCGGCGCCAGGGCGGCCGGTACCGTGACTGCATTCTGGCCATCGTTGCCGGTCAACTGGTCAAGCGCAATGCCATTGTCGGTGTTGTCCGCATAATTGACCTTGACCACCCCAACCAGACGGATGCGCGCGTTGACCTTGCTATTGAGCAGAGCCTGGTTGGCCACGACGACCAACTGGTTGAGTCGTGTCACGGCTGCCCCATCGCTTCCCAACCTTGCGGCCAGTCCGTTGGAATAGCCGGCGACGAGATCGACCGTGTTTGCAGACGTGAATGCCTTGGTCGAGACATCCGCGCTGGCAGTTGCACGAACCTTGGCCGTGGCCATCTCCACGAACGCGTCGCTGGTGGAGTCGCCGCCCTCCTGGCTGGGTCTGTAGGCTGCCACTTTGACATCATTCCCGGCCCGTTGGCCGCGAAACAACCTGCTTGCATCCGCCTGCATGAGGTATGCGATGCCACGCTGGGTGGTGAGCTTCAACGAAGGCCCATTCGCCTGCGGAATCGAGCCGAACACCGCGTCCTGGCCGAAAGTGAAAATGGCTTCCTGCGCCTGGTCGCCACCAACAACACGTCCGATCCACGACCAGTTGCCATCAGGGTGCTCCTCATGGCGTTCATAGGCGATCTTGATGTCCTTTCCATCGGGGCCCGGAATGGCCATTACGCCGGTCACTGCTGCGCGGATGGCATGCTCTTCGCTCAGCGCGACGGGACGAAGGGTATATGCCCCCTCATGCAGGACCGCAGCGCCCTTCTGATAGGTGAACAATTCGCCGCGGTCAGGAGCGCCGCCCAAAGTGCGCTTGCTGTCGTATGAATACCCCGCAATGGCCGGGCCAACTCCAGAGCTGCTGGCCGAAGCCTGATTTCCTTTCTGCGAATCGCCTGTCTTCGTCTGGTCCTGGCTGGAACAAGCGGCCAGCACGGCCATGAGGGCGAGTGCGCCAAATCGGATTTTCATACGGGATTACCTGGGCGGGATCTACGGGGGTCAGCTACTTTAACGCAGCTTTGGCAGGCAAAGACCAGAGCGGTCTCATCCTTTTGCAGGTCCCCGGAGCCATATCCGGCTGTGTTTTCCAAGCATTCAGCCAGGAATGCCGAAACCGACCCCGGTTTTCCTCTCCAGTTCCTGCCGGTCCACCCCATCGGCCATTTCGACCAGTAACAAGCCCTGCCCGGTCACGTCGAACACCGCCAGGTCGGTAATGATCCGGTTGACTACCCCTACCCCGGTCAAAGGCAGGTCGCATTGCGGCAGGATCTTGTGGCTTCCGTCCTTGGCTACGTGTTCCATCAACACCACGATGCGCTTGACCCCGGCAACCAGGTCCATCGCCCCGCCCATGCCCTTGACCATCTTGCCGGGGACCATCCAGTTGGCCAGGTCACCCTTGTCCGTGACCTGCATGGCGCCCAGCACCGCCAGGTCGATATGCCCGCCACGGATCATGGCGAAGGAATCGTGGCTGCCGAAGTAGCTGGCGCCCTTGCGCGCGGTCACGGTCTGCTTGCCGGCGTTGATCAGGTCGGCGTCGAGCTCTTCCTCGGTCGGAAAGGGGCCGATGCCCAGCAAGCCGTTCTCGGACTGCAGCCACACATCCATACCTTCAGGTATGTAATTGGCGACCAAGGTCGGCAAGCCGATGCCCAGGTTCACGTAGGCGCCATCGGTCAGTTCGCGGGCGGCGCGTTGGGCCATCTCGTCACGGGTCCAGGCCATCAGCGTGCTCCTCCATTGGTTGCGACCGCGCTTACGGTGCGATTCTCGATGCGCTTCTCGGGATGCGGGTTGTGGACCAGCCGGTCCACGTAGATACCGGGGGTGTGGATCTGGTCGGGATCGAGTTCGCCGACCTCGACGATGATCTCGGCCTCGGCGATGCAGACCTTGCCGGCGGTAGCCACGGCCGGATTGAAGTTGCGCGCGGTCTTGCGGTAGATCAGGTTGCCTGCGGTATCCGCCTTCCATGCCTTGACCAGGGAGATGTCGGCTTTCAGCGCGGTTTCCATGACGTAGTAGTGGCCATCGAATTCGCGTGTCTCCTTGCCCTCGGCGACGATGGTGCCGTAACCGGTACGGGTGAAGAACGCAGGGATGCCCGCGCCGCCGGCACGCAGGCGCTCGGCCAAGGTGCCTTGCGGGTTGAATTCGAGCTCCAGTTCGCCGGATAGGTATTGGCGCTCGAATTCCTTGTTTTCGCCCACGTAGGACGAAATCATCTTGCGGATCTGGCGGGTGGCCAGCAACTGGCCCAGGCCGAAGCCGTCCACGCCGGCGTTGTTGGAAATGGCGGTCAAGCCGGTGACCCCGCTGTCGCGCAGGGCCGCGATCAGAGCTTCGGGGATGCCGCACAGGCCGAAACCGCCGACAGCGAGTATCTGCCCATCGGCAACCACGCCTTGCAAGGCGGCATCCGCGCTTGGAAACAGCTTTTTCCGGGCAGTAGATGGCGATGCAGGCGTGGCGTTGGCGGTCATGGCGGTTCCGGAGTGCGGTCGATACGCCATTCTACTGGCCCGGTCCGCCGCCGAGTACGTACCTTCGGGCAGGGTGCAGAGTCATGCCGATTACCCACTAGACTGGTTGCATGCCCACCCTAGCCCTCGTCACCGCCGTTGCCGCCACAGGGCTGGATGACGACCTCGCCCCTCTTTCCGACGCATGCCGGCGCGCCGGCTTCGACACCCGCTGCCTGGCCTGGGACGACGCCACGGTCAGCTGGGGTCGCTTCGATATGGTGCTGTTGCGTTCGCCCTGGGACTACACCGAGCGCTACGCCGAATTCCTCGCGTGGTGCCAACGCATCGACCAGGTCAGCGCATTGCTCAACCCCCTGGCGGTGATCCGCTGGAATACCGACAAGCACTATCTGGCCGAACTGGCCGCGGCCGGCGTGGCGGTAGTCGCCAGCACTTTCGTCGAGCCCGATTCAGAACCCCTGCCCGCTTTGCAAGCCTTCCTGGCGCGACATGATGCCGCCGATTTCGTGGTCAAGCCCGCCATCAGCGCCGGCTCGCGCGATACCCAACGCTATGTGCGTTCGCAGGAGTTCGCCGCCAGCAACCACATCGCACGCCTGCTGGAGGAAGGCCGCAGCGTGATGCTGCAGCCATACCTGGCCTCGGTGGACAGCGAAGGCGAAACCGCGTTGATCTACTTCGACGGGCAATTCAGCCATGCCATCCGCAAGGGCCCCTTGCTGCGCCCCGAGCAAGGCGCCACCGAGGCGTTGTTCGCCGCCGAGGCGATCAGTCCGCGCGACCCGGCCGAGGACGAACGGGCTCTGGCCGACCGGGTATTGCGCATCGCCGCGGCAAGCCTGCGGCTCAATGGGCCCTTGTCCTATGCCCGTGTCGACCTGATCCGCGACGCCGACAATCAACCGCACCTGCTGGAACTCGAGCTCACCGAGCCTTCGCTGTTCTTCGCCCACGCGGCCGGCAGCGCGGAGGATTTCGCCACCCGCCTGGCGTTTCGCTTTGCGGAACTGTCCGCAACGCTCGCACGCCCAGCCCCTGACCGGTAAAATCCCGGCATTCCCTCGGCCGGCGCTTGTGGCCGGACCTTTTTCGTCGAATTGAAGGAATCCCCCGCTCATGAAAATCCTCGTCGCCTACAAGCGCGTGGTGGACTACAACGTCCGTGTCCAGGTCAAGCCGGATGGCTCCGGCGTGGTCACCGAGGGCGTCAAGCTTTCGGCCAACCCCTTCGACGAAATTGCCCTGGAAGAAGCCCTGCGCCTGCGCGACAAGGGCATCGCCACTGAAGTAATCGTCGCCACCATCGCCCCGGCCGATGCCCAGGCGCATCTGCGCAACGGCCTGGCCATGGGCGCCAATCGCGCCATCCATGTGGTCAGCGAGGGGCCGATCCAGCCGCTCACTGCCGCCCGCACCCTGCTGAAGCTGGTGGAAAAGGAACAGCCCGACCTGGTGATCCTGGGCAAGCAGGCGATCGACGACGATTCCAGCCAGACGGGGCAGATGCTGGCCACGCTGTGGGGCCGCCCGCAGGCGACCTTCGCTTCCAAACTCGAAATTGCCGACGGCAAGGCCACGGTGACCCGTGAGGTCGACGCCGGCCTGGAAACGCTGGAAGTCGACCTGCCGGCCGTGGTCACCACGGACCTGCGCCTCAACGAGCCGCGCTTCATCAAGCTGCCGGACATCATGAAGGCCAAGAGCAAGCCGCTGGAAAGCATCGCCTTCGCCGACCTGGGCGTGGACAGCGGCGACACGTTGAAGACCACCCATTACGCGGCCCCCGCCAAGCGCGGCAAGGGCGTGATGGTCAAGGACGCGGCCGAACTGGTCGCCGCACTCAAGCAGAAGGGGTTGCTGTAATGAGCAAGGTACTGGTCATCGCCGAACATGCCGACGGCAAGCTCAACGCCGCCACCGCCAAGACCGTCAGCGCCGCACTGGCGCTGAAGCCCGATTCCATCGACATCGCCGTGCTCGCCGCCGATCCCGCTGCGGTCGCCGCCGAAGCCGCGCAGATCGCCGGCGTCGCCAGGGTGTTGACCGTGGCCAATGCCGCCAACGCGCATGCACTGGCCCAGGTGCTGGCACCGCAGATCGCCAAGCTGGCCGATGGCTACACGCATGTATTCGGCCCGTCGACCACCTTCGGCAAGGACCTGATGCCCTGCGTGGCTGCGCTGCTCGGCACCGCCCAGGTCTCGGACGTGATGGCGATCGAAGGCAGCCACACCTTCAAGCGCCCGATCTACGCCGGCAACGCCATCATCACCGTCGAAGCCCCCGCCGAACATGCCGTGGTCGCCACCGTGCGCACCGCGTCCTGGCCGGAGGCGGCCAAGGGCGGCAATGCGATGGTCGAGACCGCTTCGGTGGAGGCCACGTTGCCCAGTCATACCCGTTTCGTCGACTTGGCTGCCGGCAAATCCGATCGCCCCGACCTGCAGAGTGCCAGGCGCGTGGTCTCCGGCGGCCGTGGCGTGGGTTCCGAAGAGAACTTCAAGATCATCTACGCCTTCGCCGACAAGCTGGGCGCTGCCGTCGGCGCCTCGCGCGCGGCGGTCGATGCGGGCTACTGCCCGAACGAAATGCAGGTCGGCCAGACCGGCAAGATCATCGCCCCCGAGCTGTACGTGGCCATCGGCATCAGCGGCGCCATCCAGCACCTGACCGGGATCAAGGATGCCGGTACCATCGTCGCGATCAACAAGGACGCAGAGGCGCCGATCTTCGAGATCGCGGATATCGGGCTGGTGGGCGATCTGTTCAAGCTGTTACCAGAGCTTGAAGCCGGGCTTTGAGGCCCCTCTCGCTCGCAACGTGGTTGCGAACGGGAGCAACCGAATGAACGCCGCTCCGAGCCACTGCTTTGCCGTTCCCGCCTACGGTGAGTCTCCCCATTTGCAATCGTGTCTGCGTTCGCTGACGGCGCAATCGGCACGGGGCCGGGTGATTGTCTGTACGTCCACACCCAATACCCATATCACCCAGGTTGCAAGACAGTACGGCATACCGGTTTTCGAGAACCCCGTTCGCGGCGGAATAGGTTCCGACTGGAACTTCGCGCTCGAATCGGCGCCGGCACGCTGGGTCACTCTGGCGCACCAGGACGACATTTATCTGCCACGCTTCGCGGAATGCACACTGGCGGCACTGGCGTGCCATCCTGGCGCATCATTGGCGTTTACTGGCTATCGTGAGATAGAAGGCGAACAGCAAAGGACATACTCGTCAATGCTGCGGATCAAACGCCTGCTGCTGGAGCTCGCGTTCCTGGGTTCCGACCACGCCTCTTCCCGCTTCTTCAAGACCAATGCATTGCGCTTCGGCTGCGCGGTTCCTTGCCCCTCGGCGACGATCGACCGTGATAGTGGCTTGCGGTTCGATACCGGACTGAAGGTCGACTTGGACTGGGACGCGTGGCTCAGGCTGGCAAGACTACCCGGGTCCTTCGTCTACCTGCGCGAACCGCTCATGCAGCACCGCGTGCATCCCGACAGCGAGACCACTTCCGCTATTGAGGACGGCCACAGGCAACGCGAAGATGCGATGATGTTCAGACAAATCTGGCCAGGTCCTCTGGCGGATATGTTCGCATCCGCTTATCGCGCCTCCTATCGCAGCAACCGCACCTCACCTTCCTGAACATTGCACTATGACCACGTATCTGCTGATCCTTGTCACCGTGCTATGCACCATTGGCGGCCAGCTTATCCTGAAGCGTGCCGTCGACGCGCTCAAGCCGCTGCTGGCCACCGGTCCGATCGATTTCCTTGTCGGCGCGGCCGTGTCGCCGTTGGTAATCGCGGCTCTTTGTCTGCAGGTGCTGGGTTACGTGTCCTGGCTCTTCGTGCTGTCGCGGGAAAAGCTCTCCATCGCCTTCGCATTGTCTGGATCGACTCTTTATATACTTATGGCGCTGGCCAGTTGGCTCTTCTACAACGAGCGACTCTCGATCTGGCAATGGCTTGGATTTCTCCTGATCTCGGTGGGGGTCGCCTTGGTGACCTCACCGTCCAGCCACTGAAGTCGGTACGGGCATGAGCGAGTACGGCGAAGACTACGCGCGCTACCAGCTGGATAGAAGCTGGCTGCGCAAGTTCGTGCGAAGGATCTACCTGCAATCGGCCACGGCGCAACTGGCCGGCCCCACAGTGGATCTCGGGTGCGGCGTTGGCGAACTGCTTTCGCGCTTGCCCGAAGGCTCCATCGGACTGGACATCAACCCCATCTCCGTGGAGCACTGTCATCGCCGGGGGCTCGATGCGCAGGTCTACGACGGAGAGGCGGACGACTGGTCGCTGCGTATTCTCGAAGGCCGCCGCGACCTGCGGTCGCTCGTCGTCAGTCACGTGCTGGAACACCTGGACGCGCCCATGGGCAAGCTTTCACGTCTGTTGGCCGCATGCGCCGGCCTAGGAATATCGCGCGTGCTCGTAATCGTGCCGAGCTACCGCGGCTTCGCTTCCGATGATACCCATCGTACGTTCATCGATGCAGCGATGCTGTCCGATCCCTCGGTGACGCGCGGGACCGGATTCACCTTGTGTAGAGCCCGCCACTTCCCGATCGACGCTGCAACAGCCGGCAAGTTCTTTACCCATCTCGAACTGCAGGCTGTTTTCCAGTACCAACCAGGACGCGAACCACGATGAACCGACCGTCGCGCATTGCCATCGTCGTCCCCTGCTATCGCGTCAAGGCGCAGGTGCTGTCTGTGATCGCAGCGATGCCGTCCCAAGTGACCTCGATCCACGTGGTCGACGATGCATGTCCCGAGCATACAGGCCGGTTCGTGCAGCAGTCGTGCAACGACCCCCGGGTGCGCGTGCATTTCAATGTGGAAAACCTGGGGGTCGGGGGTGCGGTGATGCGCGGTTACCGGGAAGCACTGTCCGACGGCTCGGACATCATCGTCAAGATCGACGGCGACGGACAGATGGATCCTTCGCTTTTGCCTGCGTTCGTGGAACCGATCCTGTCCGGCCAGGCCGACTACACCAAGGGCAACCGCTTTTTCGACCTGCAGAACATTGGCAGGATGCCAGTCGTCCGCATCGTCGGAAATGCGGCGTTGTCGTTTCTGTCCAAGCTTTCCACCGGGTACTGGGACATTTTCGACCCGACCAATGGCTACACGGCCATCCACGCTGATGTCGCACGCAGGCTTCCGCTCGAGCGGATAAGCCAGCGGTACTTCTTCGAATCCGACATGCTGTTCCGGCTCAACACGCTGCGTGCCGTCGTACTGGACGTCCCAATGGACGCGCGTTACGAAGACGAAGTCAGCAACCTCAGCGTGAGCCGCGTGCTTTTCGATTTCGCCGCGAAGCATCCCCGCAACTTCCTCAAGCGCATCTTCTATAACTTCTTCCTGCGTGACATGTCTTTGGCTTCGCTGGAATTGGTAGCGGGCGGCGTATTGATGGCCTCGGGTCTGGTCTACGGCTTGGCGAACTGGATCCAGTCCGCGCGTACCGGCGACCCCACCACCGCCGGCACGGTGATGCTGGCCGCATTACCGATGCTGATGGGGTTGCAATTCATCCTGGCTTTTCTGAGCTACGACATCGCATCCGTTCCCCGGCGCCCCATCCATCGACGGTACATGCTTGACAAGACCTGTTGATGGCGCTGCTGCCAAAAAACATGGGGACCGCAATGCTTGACGCTACCGTCATGCCGGGGCGTCGGAAGTCCCACCGGTTCGCATTGCACATACACAAGCGCCATGAAGCCATTTATGAAAGTGCCATGGCGAGCCTGCGACGGGGATCGGCGCCTTCCGCTTGCGCCGAGGAATTCGAAGGAAGGGTGCTTCGATGAGTCCGAACGAATCAAGGGCCAGTCAGTCACCCAGCCGATGGACATGGTTCCGACGCGGGCTATTGCATATGGGGCTCATCGCCCTCGTCGTTTTTTGTGGAATGTCCATCTACGGCCTGCCGCGTACGCCCGTCGTCGTGCAGCTGGAGATGAGCGCCAACGGCGGCGAGAAGGGCGAAATTTTCTACCGCGGCCAGGACGCGGGCTTTACCCAGCGCAACAGCGTCACCTTCGTTGTCTCGGATGATGGTCAACCACACGAATACGTGGTCGAGTTACCCGTCGACGGAAGAGTCGATCGTATCCGCCTTGATCCAGCCACCAGCCAAGGCAAGGTAATCATATATTCGCTGGAGATCCACGATTCCGCTGGGATCCAGAAGTTCGACGGTCGCGAACTGTACGATGCGCGTGGCCGCGTCAATCAGGCTCGCATGGAGGTCGGCGCCGAGCGGGAACTGCACCTCCTGTCGGTCGGAAAAGACCCTTACTTCGAGTTTTCCCTGGTCAGGCCGGCAAGCGGGCCAAGTCCGACAAGGACTACCTTGCTGCGATTGATCCTGGCATTGGCCGTATCTCTTGCGACCATGGGAATCATCGCCGGCATCTCACGTGCGAGAACCATCAGGCCAAACATGGGTTGGTCCTGGATCAGCGGCCACCGCCAGCCGAACGACGACCTACTGGAATGGACACCTGCAATATGCACGGTATTCGCACTCATCGTTGCATCGGCTGTGCTTTTCGTAGGCCTGAAGCTGAACCAGTCGTCGGTCGAAATCTGGGAAAACGTCTATCCACAGGCACCGGTCGAACAGGCCATCGATCTCGGATCGCCACGCCAGATCAGGTCGGATGAATGGAAGGTACATACACCCTGGATACTCAATCAGGTGCTCGCGGGAAGTCCCAGCGTTAACCACAACCTGGGAGGAGCGACCGCTCCGTTGATCGCGTCGGTTCCCGTCGCCGATCCAGTCGGCTGGCCAAATCTCAAGTACGCCGGCTTCCGGATCCTGGACGTCGAGCACGGCTATTCCTGGTTCTGGGCCTACAAGAGCTTTGCCCTGGCATTCTCGTTCCTGTGGCTCTTGCTGATCCTGACCCGTGGCGATCTTGCGGCATCGCTGGTCGGCATGATCTGGGTGTACTTTTCGTCTTACACGCAATGGTGGTTCTCCAGCGCCTTGCCTGAAATCATGACGGCGTTTGCGTTGGGAACGACAGGCGCACTGTATGTCCTGTATTCCTCCAAACGCTCGATGACGTGCGTTGGAGCGGTATTGATTACCTATGCGGCCACAAGCCTGGCCCTGAACCTGTATCCGCCCTTCGTAATCAGCCTTGGATATCTGGCGGCTTTCGTCGTGGTGGGATACGGCCTCGAAGCCGGCAGCCTCAAGCGACTCGGACATGACAAGGGCTTCCGGACGGTGGCCCTCGTCGCGGCATTCGTCTTGGTGGCGGCTTATGGGTTCTGGTTCCTCCGGGCAGGGTCGAGCGCGATTGATGCGATGCTGGACACCGTCTACCCGGGGCGCCGTGTTTCCTCGAGCGGTGGCGTGCCGCTTTCCAAGCTCATGGACGGCTTCTTCGAAGCGTTCCGCCTCGGCGAGAGCCGCTTTCCACGACTCCCGCTAAGCTACAACGCCAGCGAAGCCAGCGGACACCTGCTCCTGTTCCCGCTCATTTTTCTTCTTGTCGCTCCCCGTAGCTGGCTCCAGCGCGGGAATGCGGTGCCGACACTGATCGCCGGTTTCTGCGTGCTCGCTTTCGCCTGGATTGCCGTGGAGTTGCCCGGACCGATCAACCGGGCAATGCAGCTGGCCGGCTGGTCCGCGGTTACGCCGAAGCGCGCGATCATGGCACTGGGCGTCGGGTGCATCCTGCTATGTACGGTGCTTCTCGCGCGGATGCGCGCCAAGCCACCTGTCCATGGCTCCGGCCGCATCAGCTACATCACCGTTCCGTTGGTTGGCTTGGCGGTGGCATATCTCGGTTGGCGCCTGCGCCAGGCAGATGCGTCGTTCTTCAGCTGGCAGGTAATTGCGCTGGGCACGCTGGTTTCCATGCTGATGGCCATCGGAATTGCGCGCGGAAGGAATGCATTCGCTGCCGCCGGCGTGGCAATACTCGCGCTGCCGACAATCGGCGTGAACCCCCTGACGAGTGGCCTGTCCTCAATCATGGCGAAGCCGGTACTCCAGGCTGCGAAGCGACAGGGAGGAGAGCCAGGCGATCGCTGGATCGCCATTGGCGACAATTTCTTTGCGCAGGGCCTGAAGGCAGTCGGCTTGGACGTAGTCGGAGGCACCCAATACATTCCAGATCGATCGATGCTGGACGTGCTTGACCCCCAGCATCGCTATGCCCAGGTGTGGAACCGGTACTCGACGATCAGCATCGCATCAGAGCCCCGAGTGCAGGCTGCACGATTCGAGCTCATCTATCCTGATCAATATCGCATCGCCATCGATGTCTGTGGCCAGGCCGTAAGGAAACTGGGAATAACGCACGTCGCCTATACAGTTGCAGCCCCTGCCGCGGACCTTGGGTGCCTGGAACCACTCGATGCACCCGCGGACAGCGGCGTTCGGCTGTTCCGGCTGAAGGCGACTAATACATCCCGTTGAATGCAGCCGTCCACACACATCAACCGGTGCGAGTTTGCGTGGAAGCAAACTGCACGGGCAATGCTGCGGGGGTGATGCGTACGTCCTGCCTGCTTCGCAGGGTCAGTAGAAGTTCCACATGACGTGAATCGTCCCCACCGCACCTGGAGTCTTGAGCGCCGGCCCTCGCTCGGGCGTTTGCGCCATGAAGACGAGAGTCGGAAATCCTTGCTTGGTGAAGACAACGTCGCGTCGACCGTTGCTTTCCGTTTCCCTGGATTTCCCGTAACCCGCGCTGGCAAGCGTGGCGCTCGCGCTCGTCATGGCTGTATCGATGTCCCCTTCAAGCACTTCGAGCAAAACGCGGTGGCGATTAACGCCAGCGTCGTTCTTGTCGTTGATGTCGTAAACAACCGTATAGGCAAACTCCGGCTTGAACCCGAGGCTGGTCAGAACATCGACGCCTTTCTCTTTGCTGGCAAGCGCCGGCTTGATGGCCGCTGCCTTGGATTGGTCAGGCCCGATGGCTGTTTCGCCGGCTTCATCCTGGCTCGAATTGCACGCAGCGACGACGGTCATCATGGCCATCAAAAGAACAAACTTCTTCATGGAGTCAACTCCGGTCATGTCTGGGAAAGCCACGGCATAGCGGGCACATGGCGGACTTTGCAACGATTTGCCGGGCATAGCCTTCCGTGGCACGATCGGCATGCGATGGACTTGCCACTGCTCACACCACTGGCCCCGCTTCCGTCATGGCCTTATACGGGGCGGCGCCGCCAGTTCGCTGTGCAGGCTCTCCAACGACAGGTTTGGATTATAGGCCGGATCGTTCTTGAGCCTGGAACCCCATCGCTGGATCATCCGATCCACTTCGCCCGCGAACCTCTGCCGTTTTTCCTCGGTGTCCTCGCTCCCGCGCGAGGCCGACTCGTGATGGTAGAGCTCGGCGAACGGCGTCCAGATGTTCCGGTATCCGGCCTCCTCAAGCCGCAGGCAGAAGTCGATGTCATTGAACGCGACCTGCAGGGCTTCGTCGAGCTTGCCTACTCTTTCGTAGGCCTCGCGCGTCACCACCAGACAGGCGCCGGTGACCGCGGAAAGCTGTTGGGCGACCCGCGCCCGGCCGCCATGTCCCGGATAGCCCCTTGGCATCCCGACATACCTGTGCGCTGCAACGCCATGGACGCCCAGGACCACGCCTGCATGCTGGATGGTCTCGTTTGGGTAGTAAAGCATGGCTCCGACCGCACCAATCCCCGGACGCATGGCTTGTGACGCCATTTCGGCGAGCCATTCCGGTGAGATCACCTCGATATCGTTGTTCAACAACCCGATAACCGCGCCATCACATTGGCCGATCGCCCAGTTGTTGATCGCGGAGTAGTTGAACGGAGCGTCGTAACGAAGTACGCGCACCCGGGGGTCGAGATCGATTCGCGCCAGGTACTCGAGCGCGGCTGGATCCGAGGACTGATTGTCGACGACCACCACTTCGTAGGCCGGATAGCGGGTTCTCGCGAGAATACTGTCCACGCAGGTCCGTAGCAGGTCGACCTTGTCGCGGCTGGGAATGACCAGGCTGACCTTGGGCGGTGGCTCGGGTAACGGCCAGTGCACGCGGTAATGCCCATGCGAAAGCACCTCGACGCGCGCCCCCGGATGCCGCCGATCCAGGTGGCTCGCCACGGCCCGCGCGCCCGCATCGGCGGCATAGTCCTTCGCATCCCTCGCCAACGCGGTCGACCCTTCGATCGCGCGCCAGTGGTACAGCACCCGTTGCACGTGATGGATCCGAGATGCGGGCAGCTTCTCGGTGCAACGCAGGAACAGGTCGTGATCCTGGCTACCTTCGAAACCTCTGCGGAAGCCACCTGCCTCCCGCACCACGTCCACGCTGATCACGGTGAAGTGGCAGACATAGTTCTGCGACAGCAGCAGGTCCGGGTTCCAGTCCGGTTTGAAGTACGGACTGAAGCGACATCCTTCGGCGTCGATCTTGTCTTCATCCGAATAGAGCAAGCCGAGACTTTCCCTGCTGGAAATCGCCTCGGCCATCTCCAGCAAGGCATGCTGCCGCAATTCGTCGTCGTGATCCAGCAAGCCGATGAACTCGCCAGTCGCCAGCGCCAGCGCGGTGTTCGAGGCTTCGGCGATATGACCATTGACTGGACGAAATTCCAGCTTGATGCGCGCATCACGACTGGCATATTCCTCCAGCACCTCGCGGACCCGCGGATCCGGCGAGGCATCATCGGCGATGCACAGCTCCCAATTCCCGTAGACCTGCCGCAATACGCTGTCCAGGCAGCGCCGCAGCCATTCTTCGGGGGTCTGATAGACCGGCAGCAACAGCGAGATCAATGGACCGTCGTCAAGCGCACGGGCGCGCTGGGCCAGCGCGGCGAGATCCAGCTTGCCGATTGTGTCGTACCTGCGTACCCAGTCCGAGTAGCTGCCGCCTTGCATCTGCAACTGGTAAGGCTGCCGTGCGAACAGGTCGGCAGCGGCCGTGGACATGCCATGCGTGGCTGCAGTCCTGACGAAGGCGACCGCCGCCAGCGCCATCTCGCGCCAGTCGACGCCGCCAACGCCAACGCCAACGCCAACGCCGAGGAGCATGCGCGCCAGCGCCGAAGTCCGGCCGAGCCGCGTCAGTTCAAATCGCCGCACCATGAAGCGCGCACGCCTGATGGTCGGGTCGAACCTCAGGTTAAGGGCATCGTGTTTCAACAGGATCAGCACATCGATTTCGCCATCCGGTCCCGGGTCCGGTAGCCGGATCATTTCTTCATGTGCATACCCGTGCCCATAATCCGGATACAGGGCCGGGGCGACGAGACCGCCGCTGTCGGTGACCATGCGGACGCGCAGACGGTACCAGCCCGCCTTCAGCGACACGGCTACGGCGTGGTCGGCGAGTTTGAATCTCGGGTCTTCGCCGGTTGCTTCCCAGGAATCCGCTTCATTCC
>Ga0307414_10000482_pt1 | contig 20761 bp, 17 predicted proteins | sample DK1Ometagenome_FD_203804 | JGI IMG/M metagenome (GOLD analysis project Ga0307414, IMG submission 203804) | Maize rhizosphere microbial communities from greenhouse at UC Davis, California, United States - DK15-O-3 | ecosystem: Host-associated > Plants > Roots > Rhizosphere > Soil | place: USA... | reverse complement strand
TTTTTATAAAGGCCAATAAGAACGCAAACAAAATTTTAGTGCTGCCTGCTGCGAACCTGAATGGTGGTTTTGGGGAAGACATTATGATCACCAGTTTCATGAACAATTTTGCAAATGGTACGCCGGTCTGCATCTTAAACGGATACAAGATTATTCGTGAAGATTATAAGATAATCAATAAGAATATAGAATTTATCGATGGCTTTGATGACCGTGTTAATTTTCTAAAACTCCTGTTCCTGATTAAAAACTGTTCCCTGGTCTATGTGATAGGAGCAGACATTATGGATGGTACTTACCGTGTTCATAACTCGATCAACAGGTTAAGGGTCATTGAACTGGCAAACCGCATCGGGGTAAAGGCACAGATTTCCGGATTCAGTGTGAGTAAAAATATCCTTCCGGTGGTTAAAGCTAAATTCATTAAGGTAGCGAAAGACGTGAGGTTAAAAATCAGAGATGTAGAATCCTATGTCAGAATGAAGGATTTTATTCCCGCAGAACAGTTGATCTTAACCAACGACATCGCTTTTATTTGTCCTGATGTTCCGGCAAGTTATCAAAGTAAAACCTATGAAGATTACAAAACATGGGTTGCTGCGGCCAAAGCAAAAGGGAAATCAATTATCGGTGTTTGTCCAAATGCCATCCAGGCGAAAAAAATTGGATTTGAGAATTATCTGTCGGGCTTTAAGCAATTACTGGAAGGCTTTTTAGAAGTTGGAGATTATGCTTTTGTCTTTCTTTACCACGACATCAGACCGATTTGTGATGAGGCGAGCGACAGCACCTTCAGCCGTATTCTGAATGAATATTTTGGGGCTAAATCTGTTGATTGCTTTTATACGGACCAAATCCGGAATGGGGTAGAGTTGAAGGGATATGTTTCCCTGGTTGATTTTACCATCACCGGCAGAATGCATTTAGGCATCTCCGGGCTGACTTTCTCTAAGCCGATGTTTGGCGTTTCCTATGCGAATAAATTCGAGGGAATGGTGAAGTTGTTCGATGTAGATCCAAATAGCTGCCTGATTGATTATGATAAGCTGAGCGAATCAAAAGAGAAAATCAGACTCTTCACCAAAAACTTTACAGCGATAGAAAACAGTGTTAAAAAGAACATACAGAAGGTTAAACTAGAAACAAGTAATAATTATACCCATGGGTAAAGGGATTCTATTATTTATTATAATCTCCATTTATCTTTTTAGAACGGTTATCCTTAAGACTAAAAAAAAGGATACTAAATTTTTATGGGTCAGCTTTTTTATATTCTGCATCCCCTTTGAATTTGGAAAAGCCCTAAATACGCCAAAACTGAATGATATTGCAGGTACAGTACAGCCGATCTATATCATTTCCTTGTGTATTGGGTTGATTGTTGCCGTGCTGCCCTATGCGAAACGGAGGTTTATAAATTATTCCTTTAAACTCAATCATTGGGTCAATGGCTTCTGTGTGCTGTTGATCATCTCTTTTCTTAATCCTTACAATTCCTTTTATACGGGAACCTGGGTGTTGACCATCTTTTTCTTATCAAACATTCTCTTATTCAAATTGCTGAGTAGTTTTCTGGATAAGTCTGATGTGGTTAACGGCCTTTTTGATGGATTAAAATGGCTGGCTTATACCCAGTTTTTCCTGGCCATTTGTTTTCCTGTGCTTGGGATCTCGGCAGTGACAAAACTATTTCATGAGTCTGCAGAGATCTGGGCCACCCGACTGGATACCAGGAGCGGAGCGGTCGGTTTCTTTAACCACCCTGGAAGGCTGGCCTTATTTATGGTGGTCGCTTCTTCCTTTTTTCTGGCTACCTATTTGTATAATTTCAAAAGAAAAGCAAGTGCCATCTGTTTAGGGATTTGTATCCTGACACTGTTCCTGACTTATTCCAGGACCTCTTATCTCGCTTTAATTATTACGCTGTTCTCTTGCTATTACATCGATAAGAATGCCCATAAAAATATCTTCTCCATTGGTAATATTTTGAAATTTGTGGTGCCAACTGTGTTGGCGCTGGTTTACCTGATTGCCTACTCTCCTTTGAGTGAACTGTTCCTTCAAAGCGACTCTTCGGATCAGTATGACAACAGGATGGTACACTGGTTAATGGCATTCCATATTTTCGAAACTTCTCCAATTATTGGTGTCGGGCTGAATGCCCACCTTTCTTACATCTCACAACATCTGGGGATTGTAAGTCAGGTCACCATGGACGACTTCTTTTCGGTCAATCCCATACATAATATTCATTTGATCATCTTGAGTGAAGTTGGAATTGTTGGCATCCTTTTATGGGTCTATTTTTTATTTGGTAACATCATTAAAGCAAAAAAAGAAATTAAAGAAGGGCATAATGAGGTGCTGTCTCTCACTTTAGTCGGCCTCTTTGTCGCTTACATTATCTACGGTCTAACAGGTTGGGCTCCCTTTTCAACAGCCATTTTGCCAATATTTCTTTTTATCACTTTTTTTTCAATTAAATACAGAGACCAATGAGGAATATACTGATTGTTACCCCCTATATGCCATTCCCTCTAAATTCTGGTGGAAGAATAGCTCAATTTGAATTCAATAATGAATTGCGTCATCGATTTAAGGTGACCATTGCTTTTACAATGAGGCCCGAGGATCAAAAGGATCTTGAGGAGCTGAAAAAATTATGGAAAAATGTAAATTTTAAACCTTACCTGATCACGAAGAAAACTTTTCCCGATAAACTGGGTTCCGTCTTATTTCGTTTTTCTGAGTTTTTTAACCGTTTAATTGGTAAAGGCGTTTTTTTCTTTGGTTGTAAAACCAATCTGGACAAACTGCTGCAGCAAAATACCACCCTCTTCAGGTCGAAAAGCTTCGGATTTCCAAGGGGATTTATTGACCATTTCAGAGATGTCTTACTGGAAGATAGTTTTGAATATGTTCAGGTAGAATTTCACCAACTGATTTCCTTTGCCAAATATATTCCCCGGAGCTCTTACCGGATCTTTGTACATCATGAACTCCGGTTTGTGAGAGAAAAAAGAGAGCTGGAACTCTTTAGTTTCAAATCCGGATTTTTAAACTGGGTGTATCGGAGGAATAAGAAGTTTGAATTGTCTGCACTGGAGAAGTTTGATATGGTATGTACGCTTTCCGATGTGGATAAGCTGATCCTGGAAAAAGATATCAAAAAACCACTTTTAGTCTCTTCTCCTGTTCCGATTAGGGCCGGTAAATCAGCTAATGATTTTTCTTTTGCAAATAAGCTGGTGTTCTTAGGTGGAGAAGATCATTTTCCCAATAAGGAAGGGGTAGATTGGTTTTTAATGAATTGCTGGATGCCTTTAAAGTCGAAATATCCGGACTTAAAGTTGTCGGTGATCGGTAAATGGCATCAATCTACGGTTGGCAGCTATGCGGGGTTGTTGGATGCGGTAAGCTTCCCGGGATTTGTAGAGCACCTGCATGAAGAATTAACGGACAGCATATTTATAGTTCCTATCCGGATTGGCAGCGGCATCAGAATGAAAATTATTGAGGCTGTAAATGCGGGTATTCCATTCGTGTCTACAGAAGTTGGTGTGGAAGGACTATGTTTTAAAAACGGACATGATTGTCTGATTGGAAATACCCCTCAGGAATTCTGTTCTTCTATTGCGAAAATTTTAGAGAGTAAAGATTTAGGACATCGGTTGATGACCAATGCCCGAAACACGTTGAGCGTAGAGAATTCTTATGAGAAACTGATTGACCGAAGACTGGCGATTTACAATTAAGTGGAAAATAGATGAAAGCTATAATGAACAAAGAGGGATCCCTCAAACCGAAATTAATTGTTTTGGTGGTGCTTTATAAGAAGACCATTTCAGCATCTCCAACAATTAGTCATTTGTTATTGCAAAATAAAACGCTTTTTGATCTGGAACTGGTGGTTTGGGACAATAGTCCTGAGCCTTGTCCGGAGCAGGAGGTGGCGGAACTATCGGCGGCCTTTGATCAGTTTCAATACATCTCGACTCCCGAAAATGTATGGTTGTCGAAATTATACAACCAGGTGCTGCGTTCCAATACTTACGATTATGCCTTATTGCTGGATCAGGATTCTGAATTTCCTGAGTACTATTTTGATAAATTAAATGATGCGGTCCTGGGCTTTCCGGACATTTCTCTTTTTCTTCCCATTGTGATGAACAATAGAAAAGTGGTGAGCCCGGGTTCCTTTGTTTATTTCAAAGGTAAACACTGGAAAAAGATCCAGACGGGGCCAATCCCTTCGAAAAATGTCCTGGCCATCACGAGTGGTATGGTCATTTCTGTTAAAGTATTTCTTGCACATCAGATGAAATTTGATGAACGGTTGAACTTGTATGGAATTGATACGAGTTTCATGTTGAGGTTTTCAAAGTTTGAAAAACAATTGTACGTTCTGCGGATAAAGTTTGATCACGATACCGTGTTGTGGTCTAACCCTTCAGCGGATGTCATGTTAAGCCGTTTTAGGAATTTAAAAGGAACCTGGCCCAAAATTTTGTCGGACAGGCCTCTGGCCCTTGTTCTCGCTTATTTTTATAGTAAGGCAGTTTCCTTAAAACTGGCGTTAAAATATCAGGACATGAGGTTTTTAAAGTAAAACCGCTTCATAGCCATTAAATAAAAATATATACTGATGAAGATAATTTGTGTACACCAAAGTGCGGATATGTATGGTTCTGACCGGAGCTTTTTGCAGGTCATAAAATACCTGAGTCAGTCTGGCGATTATGAAAAAATAACCGTTGTCCTTCCGCGTACCGGACCATTGGTTGCTGAACTGGAAAAATTAAATGTTGACATCAAATACCTGACACTTTCTTTGTTGAGCAAAACTTATCTGATGAAACTGCAATGGGGAAAAATCATTTTTCCTTTATTCCAGTTTAAGGCTAAAAAGAAACTGTTCAATGAATATGATGTGGTGTATGCCAACACTTCAGTGATTCTGGATTTTTACCTTCTTGCGCCTTTTCTTCATCAAATGAAGATCATCCATATCAGGGAAATCCCCGGTAAGCTATTGAGTAAGATGCTGTCTTTGTTTCTTAAACAGGCCAAATCAAAAATTATTTTCAACTCTCATTCGACCTTGAAAAGTTTTGAGAAGCTGGATAATAGTGTGGTGATTCACAATGCATTTGAGGGATTTGAGCGGGAAATGGTAGCAGAGATGGGCAGCACGCAAGATAAACCGCTCCGCATTTTGCTGATCGGCAGGATCAATGGCTGGAAAGGACAGGATTTTGCAATAGAATCATTGGTAAAAATGAAATCATCTCCGGTCTTGCTGAGAATTGTAGGCAGTACTTCTGCGGGAAATGAAGATTTGGTTCTGCAACTCAAGAGAAAAGTAGAGAATTTAGGTTTAAGCGCTCAGGTTGAGTTTTTAGACTTTGTTTCAGATACCGCCGAAATCTATGCCTGGTCTGATGTCGTGATCGTTCCAAGTACTAAGCCGGAACCTTTTGGGAGAATTGCAATAGAAGCAATGAGTTTATATAAACCTGTGATCGCTGCAAATCACGGCGGATTGCCTGAAATTATTGAAGATTCGGTAAATGGGTATTTATTTGAACCCAATAACACCACCTCATTTGTTAATGCATTAGCTAAATATGCGGATGATAGGGGACTATTGGAGCGTCATGGAAAGAATGCCAAAAGATCATTTGATGAGAAGTTTTCCTTAAATGGTTTTTACAAAAAGCTGGATTCCGTCTTTAAAAATGATGCAGTAGGATAAGATCGTTTAACAAATAAACCCGGAAACAATGAACAGTAAACCAGGTATCGGATTTTTACTTTTAGCAGGCCTATTGGGAATGTTTAGTCCTCAGGCTAATGCTCAGGATCAATCTTCCAAAGAACTGCTGATCGGCGCTTATTACTTTGATGGCTGGACAGGAAAAACCAACCACATCACCAGGTCATTGACGGAGGATTTTAAAGGAAGGCAGCCAATATGGGGCTGGGTGACCAGCAAGCCGGAGATCATCCAAAAGCAGGTGGATGCGGCGGCAGAAGCAAACATAGACTTTTTTAGTTTTTGCTGGTATGATTCTGCTTTGTCTAAAAAGAATATGGAAGATCCCCGGAACAATGCCCTTAACTTATTTATCAATACGAAGGATAGAAAGGGAATGAAGTTTAACCTGCTCGTGGCAAATCACTTTGGTTATTTGATCGGCCCTGAGGATTGGGGACGGGTTTCAAAAATATGGATTACCTTATTTAAAAATGAGGATTACCTGAAATTTAACCAGAAGCCCCTGATCACTTTTCTGAGCTTAAAGATGCTAATTAGTAAATTTGGTTCTGCAGCAAAGATTAAAATTGCGTTGGATAAACTCAGAGCAGATGCAAAGGCTGAAGGTTTGGAGGGCGTCAGTATTGCCGTATGTATTGGCCCGAAACAAGCGGATGCTGACCTCGCAAAAGCTGCTGGTTTTGACCTGTTAACGGGATATAATTACCATGATCAGACTTTGATTGCCGGGCAATCCGTGAGTCCGATCACTGCTTTGAGCCCAAGGGAACAATCAGTTTGGACCAGCTTCCTGAAACTGGGGATGCCTTATATGCCCGTGAGTACACTCAATTGGGATCCACGGCCCTGGGACGATACGAATAAAGTAAAAAAAGCTTCTCCTCATTTTGACGGCTATTCGCCGGCTTCGGTCTATCAATCTATAAAAGGTTTGAAAAAATGGACACTGGAAAACGATCCTTCGGGTTCAGCAGATCATATCGCAATGATCTATGCCTGGAACGAATATGGGGAAGGGGCCTGGCTCACTCCCTCTGTGCAATACCAAAATAAATTTTTACGTGCAGTTAAAGAGGCACTGAAATAAAATACATTCCAATGAAAATACTATTGCAAACGATTATTAAAAAGAGAAATCCTTCCTTTCAATTTGATGAAAACCTGAGCAACCGGACCCTGTTTAATCTGATGCTGAATAAAAGTTTTGATCTTTTGAGAGGTGTTGTTTTTCTCTTGTTTCATTTGAAAAAGCCCGGACTTATCTTTGTGGGAAGGGCGGTGAGGTGTTTCAACAGTCAAAACATTAGCCTTGGGAAATGGGTGAAGATTGATTATGGCGTATACCTGAGTGGCCTAGGTAAAGGGAAGCTGATCATCGGCGATTCATCCGGGATAGGTGCTTATTCACAAGTAATCATATCGACTTCTTTTAACAATCTGGGAGAGTATATTCACATCGGACACCATGTGGGAATTGGTCAGTTTGCCAGTATCGGAGGCTCCGGTGGTGTTTCGATTGGAAACAATACGATAATCGGGCAATATTTCAGTTGTCATCCTGAAAACCATAACTACAGTGATCCGAGCAAACTGATCAAAAATCAAGGTACTACGCGTTCCAAAATCAGCATTGGCGACAACTGCTGGATCGGTGCTAAAGTGACCATCCTTGCAGGGGTTTCTATTGGTGATAATTCCATCATAGCCGCAGGGGCAGTGGTGAATAAAAGTATGCCGTCAAATTCAATCATTGCGGGTGTTCCTGCCCGTGTTATTAAAGGGATATATGATTAGAAAGACCTTTTTTACCGTTTTAAGTGGTCTGATGTTGTGGGCTAGCTTACCCGGCTATGGCAGTCAGCGGGTAGATTCTGTCCCATCAAGGGTCTTGATTTTGGGAAATAGCATCACCTGGCATGGTGCCAAAGCATCGGTTGGCTGGACAGGGAATTGGGGGATGGCGGCAAGCAGTGCCGAAAAAGATTATGTGCATCTTCTGGAGTCAAGGGTAAAACGCGACCATCCCAATACCAGTTTTAAGACTGGTAATATTGCCGGCACTTTCGAAAGACAATTCTGGAAATACAATGTTAGTGATTTTAAGGATTTCAGCGGATTTAACGCGGATCTGATCATCCTTGTAATTGGCGAAAATATCAGCGATGAACTGGCGGTTGAAAATGGCCTGGGCCATCACCTGGAGCAGTTGGTGCGGGAGCTTTCTTCAGAGAGAAAACCAAAGGTCTGTTTGGTAGGGAGCTTTTGGCCAAATCAGCACATCGACCAGGTCATGAGAACTACAGCGGACCGGAACAACTGGATGTACGTAGATCTTCAGGGACTTTATCAGGACCGGAATAAGAATACAGCCATTCAGCAGTATGCAGATAAAGGCGTAGGAATGCATCCCTCTGATCTTGGAATGGAAGGCATCGCAGAAAGGATCTGGAATGGCATCCAGGACTTCTTTAAAAACAATACATACTGACGAAGCCATCATGGTCTTACAGATCACATGACAAATAAACATCGTTTCATAACCTTGAAAAATAATATACACTGATGAAAATAGCAATTATTGGAACCCGGGGCATTCCAAACCATTATGGGGGATTTGAGCAATGTGCAGAATATTTGGCACTGGGTCTGGTAAAAAGAGGACATGAGGTACTGGTGTACAATTCCCACAACCATCCTTATCAGAAAGATCAATGGAATGGGGTGGATTTACGCCATTGTTATGATCCGGAATATAAACTGGGGACAGCCGGACAATTCATTTACGATTTAAACTGCATCCTTGATGTCAGGAAGCGCAAATGCGATGTAATCCTTCAACTGGGGTATACGAGTGGTTCCGTTTGGGGCTGGTTGCTGCCAAAGAAGGTGGTGGTGACTACCAATATGGATGGATTGGAGTGGAAGCGAACTAAATATTCCAATAAAGTAAGAAAGTTCCTCCAATGGGCAGAAAGCCTGGGTGTAAAGTATAGCGATCACCTCATTTCGGATTCTATAGGGATCCAGGATTACCTGAAGGAAAAGTACCATGCGGATTCTACTTTTATCGCCTATGGGGCAACGTTGTTTAAGCAGCCTGTACTGCAGGCTCTTGAGAATTATGAGCTATCTGCCTATCAGTACGACATGCTTATTGCCAGGCTGGAACCGGAAAACAGCATTGAGATCATCCTGGATGGTGTCGTAAAAGCAGCGGTCGACCGCCCCTTTTTGGTGATTGGTAAGCATGAAACGGAGTATGGCAATTATTTAAAAGAAAAGTATTCCGGCTATAGTCAAATCCGCTTTATAGGAGGAATCTATGACATCGCTATTCTGAATAGCTTACGCTATTATTCTAACCTCTATTTTCATGGGCATACGGTAGGTGGTACAAATCCATCACTATTAGAAGCAATGGCCTCAAACAGCTTAATTTGTGCCAATGACAATCCTTTTAACAGGTATATCCTGGGTGGGGATGCGCTTTATTTTAAAGACGACAAGGGTGTTGCTGATCAGCTGAATCAGGTGAAGTATGAGGAGGATAAATACCAATCCATGCTGCAGGCAAATAGCGATAAAATCACGAATATTTACGACTGGGAGTTGATCGTAGACCAATACGAAAAACACCTTTCAGAAGTGAAAGGTGTTTTAAACAGGTAATATTTGGTTAGTTTTTATTGGAATTCCTTTTTCAGTTTAAGGATTAATCCTAAGGAATTATTTAAGAGTTTTCCCTGATCAAGAGCGGTTGCAAATCCTGCGCTGTAGCCGTTCTTCAGTTTCTTCGTACTTTCTAAGTAGAAGGAGAATTGTTCAACAGGTTTGAAGATATTACTCGTTTGAGGATTTCTGATATGGCCTGTTGAACTTCCGTAAATGCTGGTTCCGAAGGTTCCATAATTCCAGGAATAACTGAGCTTGGTCATGAAGTCCCAGCTATACAGCCTTCCACTCAATCCGGTGTGTAGGGCAACTACCCTGTTGTTAATAAAGTAATCTGAATTTTTTATGGCTTGTCCACTTCTGGCGTCATGTCTGGGGGTAATTAGTGGATTTCCTAAACCCAGGCCATTGTAGGACCATCCCTTCACGTAATAGAAGTTATTGTAATAATCTTCATCTCCGGACTTTGTGAACGTAGACCAGGGGTACCCGGCCTGATCTTTAGAATAAAAGAGTTCAAATAAAGCCTTCTTCCAGACAAAGGCACTGGTATTATCCTCGTATTTCTTGTTTTGAAAACTAATGCCGTTCAGGCCGTCACTGATATTTCCAAGCTTGGATAAAGCACCTACATCGTAAAAACTCTGGCGATAGATCATGACCTTAACTGCATTGAAATTATAGGCCAGCCCAAGGTCGATAGAGCCTAACTGGTTCCCGATCTTTGAAGTAGGAACACCTTTGGTGCCATACCCTTTGCCGGTAACCACATAGAAAAAGGTTTCTGCGGGCGAAAGCTTGAAATTAGAGCCATAAGCAGCCTGCTCATTTCCCCAGTATACCTGATGGTTGAAGCCTCCATAAAGTTCCAGTTTCCAGTCTGCTTTTCCTAACCTGATGTAAAGTGATTTCTGATGGAAATAGCTTTTAGGGTTTCGGTCGTTAATGTAATAGGTGATTTTGGACGTAGGAGAGATGCTGTCCAGAATTTGCGTTCTGCCCAGCCATCCATGCACAAAGTTCCCCTTAACAGAGAACAAGCCGCCGAAAACAGGAATCCTGTAATACTCAGGAATGGAGAGTTCCAGCTTTGGAATGCCGGTGGCATTGCCGGAAAGTGCAAAATTACCAGAACTTAGTACCGTATCTCCATTGAGTCCCATCACATCTTTTGTGCGGCCTGCTTTGAACTGAAACACGCCAAACTTTACTTTTGCATAGGCATCAATGAGCTGAAGGTTGGAACCTTTGCCTGCATTAGCTCTTCCCTCGAGGCCAAAACCCCAGTCTATCAGCTTAGATTTTTCATACGCTTTATAAGCTCTTCCAATGAAAGCTGCCGATGCGCCGGACAAGGGGATGGAGCCAAACTGGTTTGACCGCATCCAGAAGGGAACAACATTTTTTGTGGTTCCAATGGCCTGGCCTTCTATTTCATATTTAATCTGAGGTGTTTGCGCATCAACCTGACTGGAGAACGTCAAAAGAAAAACAAGAGCGGAGAGCGCGTGTTTTACTGGTTGTATACGGTTGTTACCCATAGTTGCTGTTTTTGATGTGTATTTAAATAAAACTATCTCCGAATGCTACCGTCATTTGCCTGACCACCTCTTTAATCTCTTGCTCCTGGTCTTTAGGGTAGATGAGTAATGCATTGCCATCATCGACCACAATAAAGTTGTCGAGGCCCCGGATGACGGCCAGTTTGTTTTCATTGATATGAATGATGCTGTTCTGGGTGTCTCTCAGGTCTACCTGCTTCGCGGCAATGACATTGTTTTCCGCATCTTTCTCTGCCGCTTCATGTAGGGAGGCCCATGTTCCAAGGTCAGACCAACCAAAGTTTGCCGGAATGGTGTAAATGTTGTCTGCCTGCTCCATAATGGCATAGTCAATGGAAATGTTCGGAGATTTCGCGTAATTTTCATCAATGAAGGCGCGCTCATCCGGCGTGTTGTAATGGGCTTTTCCGCTTTCAAATAAATCATGAATGACCGGCGTATATTTTTTTAAAGCATTGATGATGGCACTGGCTTTCCAGATAAATATTCCTGCATTCCAGAGGTAATTTCCGTCCTTCAGATATTCCTGAGCCTTTTGAAGCGTTGGTTTTTCTTTAAATTGCAGGACCTTATAAATGCCATTTTCAGCTTCTTCTCCATATTGAATATATCCATATCCGGTATCCGGCCTGATCGGGCTGATACCGAGTGTTACCAAAGCTTCATGTTTTTGGGTATAAGCTAAAGCAAAACGAAGCCGTTCTACAAAAATATCTTCAAATAAAATGAAATGATCGGATGGAGCGACAATCAGATTGGCATCAGGATTCAGGGAAGCTAGTTTGAAAGAGGCGTAGGCAATACAGGGTGCAGTATTATTTCTGCTCGGTTCACAAATCAGCTGATCAGCAGAAATCCCTTCCAGCTGATCCAGGATAATGTCCTGATACTGGCTGTTGGTGACAATGAAAATATGCTCAGCGGGGCATATTTTTAGAAAACGGGAATAGGTAATTTGCAGGAGTGATTGACCTGTTCCTAGAATGTCCAGAAATTGTTTCGGAAAATGGTCACGGCTCTTGGGCCAGAAGCGGCTGCCAATGCCGCCAGCCATAATTAATACATAATTGTTTCGATCCATGAATCTATTGGTTATCAATAAGCACTTCGTTTTCAATCAATGTTCTGCCGATGCTGTTGTAATAATAGCCGAGCTCGGTCATTTTCTGAAGATCATATAGATTCCGGCCATCAAAAATCACTTTGTTGATGAGGCTTTCTTCCATGAGGTCAAAATCAGGGTTTCTGAATAAAGACCATTCTGTGGCGATGAGCAAAGCATCTGCCGCCCTCAGTGCATGGTATTGGTTTGCGGCATAAGTAATCTTGTCGCCGAGCAGGGTCTTTACATTTTCCATTCCTTCAGGATCAAATGCAGTAACTGTAGCTCCGTTTTTGAGGAGTAGATCTATGATATACAAGGCTGGCGCTTCGCGGATATCGTCAGTCTCGGGTTTAAAGGAAAGGCCCCAGAGTGCAAAGTGTTTTCCTTTGATGTCGTAGTTGTAATATTTTAGTATTTTATCGACAAGTAGGGTTTTCTGTTTTTCATTTACGGCCATCACAGCTTTCAGAATCTGAAAATCATAGGCGTTTTCTTCTGCAGACTTCGAAAGGGCTTGCACATCTTTAGGAAAACAGCTGCCTCCATAACCCAAACCCGGAAAAAGAAAGCGCTTCCCAATCCGTTCATCGGAACCGATACCACGGCGCACGGCATCTACATCTGAACCAACAAGTTCGCAGAGATTGGCGATCTCATTCATAAACGTGATCTTTGTGGCGAGGAAAGAATTTGCGGCATATTTAGTGAGCTCTGAAGACCTTTCGTCCATAAATAAGATCGGGTTTCCCTGTCTTACATACGGTCCGTAAAGCTCGGTCATGAGTTTAATAGCGCGTTCGCTTTTTGTTCCAATCACTACCCGGTCTGGTTTCATAAAGTCGTCTACCGCAACACCTTCGCGTAAAAACTCAGGGTTCGAAACGACATCAACCTCTATGTTGGTATTCGCTGCAAAAACAGCTTGCACTTTATCTGCTGTGCCAACCGGAACAGTTGATTTATTGACAATTACTTTGTACTCGGTAACGAGTTTCGAAATGTCTGTTGCGGCACCTAGGATGTAGGAAAGGTCTGCGTTGCCATCTCCACCGGGAGGGGTGGGCAAAGCCATAAAGATGATTTGAGCTTCTGCAACAGCGAGGGCAAGATCAGTTGTAAAGGTTAATCTCTTTTGTGAGATGTTTCTTAGAAATAAAGTATCAAGCCCGGGCTCATAAATGGGAATGATCCCATTTTGCATTTTTTCCACCTTTGCTTTGTCAATGTCTACACAGATTACATTGTTTCCTGTCTCTGCCAGACATGTACCGGTTACTAAACCTACATATCCTGTTCCTATTACCGCGATTTTCATAAGTAGTTTCTTTTTTTTTATTGTAAAACTAGCTATCGTGAGCTGAAAAAGTTGCTGTTTTTCTTAAAATACCTATTTGTGGGGACATTTTGAATCTGTAATCAAGCTAATTTTGGTAAATGTTAAGTGGTTCGTTATGATGACCTGAATATTTTAGGTTGTTTTTTGTAAATGAAGGCTTTTTGCTTACAATTTATTAACGACATCTTAACAACTCAACCCTATTTATCCAATTTCAGATGCAAACACGTTATTTGTACTTGCTCAAATACATCTTGCCCATTACGGATATCGTAATGCTCAATTTGGTCTATGTTTTAGCTTATTATCTTACCGAATATCTGGGTAAGACCGTCTCTTATGAGCTTTGGCAGCATTATATGGTGGTCTGTAACCTGATGTGGATGTTCAATTCTGTGATTTTCGGCTTGTATACCGACTACGGTTCCAGACGACTGGAGCGGATTTACAGGGGGACCTGGCGTAGTATTGCGCTTCATGGAATCGGATTCGCATTATACTTGCTTTTCTCCAGGGATGTGGAATTTTCCAGAACCTTCCTGGTGGTGTTCTATGCTTTGCTGCTTGGCGCATTTATATTGAACCGTTTTTTAGGGACCGCATTCCAGTTCCTTTTGGTTCAGCGCTTTAATGTAAATAAAAAGGTAGCACTGATTGGTGTCAATCCTACCGGACGCCGGCTGGCTCATTATCTGGACAATCAGTACAATATTGATTTTTACGGTTATCTGGATGATGGTAGCAGGATCTACGCAGATGAAAATGGAAACCTGCAAACCAGGTTTATCTCCAAAATGGTAGCCGCCGCATTAAGTGGGGTTAAAGATATTTATGTTTCCCTGGAGCCTCACCGGATGTCGGAAGTTAAAACGTTTCTGGAAGTGGCAGATAAACATTGTCTGAGGGTGAAATTTATTCCGGATATGGCCAGCACCTTGGCTGCACCTTATACGATCAGTTATGTGGGAGACGAATTTCCAGTGATCTCACTGAGAACAGAACCCCTGGAAAGTGTAAGTAACCGCTTTAAAAAACGTGCTTTTGACATCATCTTTAGCCTTGGCGTCATTATTTTTCTGATGAGTTGGTTATATCCCCTGATCGCGATCCTCATTAAACTGCAAAGTAAAGGACCTGTTTTATTTAAACAGCAACGAAGTGGAAGAAATGATGAACCTTTCTGGTGTTATAAATTCAGAAGCATGAAGGTGAACAATGACAGCGATAAGAAACAAGCCACTAAAGACGATGACCGGATCACACCGATTGGGAAGTTTCTCCGGAAATCCAGTCTTGATGAATTGCCTCAGTTCTTTAATGTGCTGCTGGGAAATATGAGTGTAGTGGGGCCAAGGCCACACATGTTGAAACATACGGAAGAATATAGGGCCATCATCAATCAGTTTATGGTGCGACACTTCTTAAAACCCGGAATCACTGGCTGGGCGCAGGTAAACGGCTTTAGAGGAGAAACAAAGGAAGATGGCGCAATGCAGAAAAGAGTACAGTACGATATTTGGTACCTCGAAAACTGGACGGCAATGCTGGAAGTGAAAATTGTCTTCATGACGGTCATTAATATGATCAAAGGAGAAGATAACGCCTATTAAAAGCTTAAAAACATTTTAAATATGAAGAAGATATTAATTACCGGTGGGGCTGGTTTCATTGGCTCTCATGTAGTGAGATTGTTTGTTAAAAAATACCCTGACTATGAAATTATCAACCTTGATAAATTAACTTATGCCGGTAACTTGTTGAACCTTACTGATATTGAGCAGTCTGCAAATTACAGGTTTATCAAAGGAGACATTACAGATACTGGCTTTATTAATGAGCTTTTTCAGGTGGAAAATCCTGATGCAGTGATTCATTTGGCTGCGGAGTCTCATGTAGACCGCTCCATCAGCAATCCCATGGAATTTGTACTGACCAATGTGATCGGGACGGTGAGCTTACTGAATGCGGCTAAAGAATGCTGGAAAGGAAATTATGAGCGCCATCGTTTTTATCATGTCAGCACAGATGAGGTTTACGGTGCATTGGGAGAAACAGGTATGTTTACTGAAAATACCGCTTATGATCCCCATAGCCCTTATTCTGCCTCAAAAGCGAGTTCAGATCATTTTGTTCGTGCCTACCATGATACTTACGGTTTGGATGTAGTCATTTCGAACTGTTCTAACAATTACGGATCTCATCATTTTCCTGAAAAACTAATCCCGCTGGCGATTAATAACCTAAAAAATAATAAACCAGTACCGGTATACGGTAAAGGAGAGAATGTTCGCGACTGGCTTTGGGTAGAAGATCATGCACGTGCGATTGATACCATCTTTCATCAGGCCAAGGCTGGAGATACTTATAATATTGGTGGACATAATGAATGGAAAAATATTGATCTGATTCATTTGTTGTGCCAGATTATGGACAAGAAACTGGGAAGAACAGCAGGGGAATCTGCGGCGCTAATCACTTATGTGACAGATAGGGCAGGACATGACCTTCGCTATGCAATCGACTCTTCTAAACTGCAAAATGAACTGGATTGGGTTCCTTCTTTACAATTCGAAGAAGGTCTGGAAAAAACAGTAAATTGGTATCTTGAAAATCAGGAATGGCTGGAAAATGTGACTTCCGGTCATTATCAGGATTATTATAAGCAGCAATATGAATATAATGAGCAGTAGCAAGATACTTGTTTTCGGAGGCCTTGGTCAGTTGGGGCAGTGCATCGCTGAAGTCTGTCGGGAAAGAGGGATATCCTCAGTTATTTTTCTGGATGAGTTTGAAGGAAATATATTGAACCCGGTCATTTTAGAGAAATTGTTTCAGGAGCAATCGCCCGACTTCGTGATCAATTGTGCAGCTTACACAGCTGTTGATAAAGCGGAAGACGAACCCGGACTGAGCGAAAAGATCAATAAAGACGGAGCTGCAAACCTGGCCCGATGCTGTGATCAATTTAAGGCAACCCTCATTCATATTTCTACGGATTTTGTTTTTGAAGGAAACATTCCAAAGCTGTTAAAAGAAGAAGACCCGGCCGAACCGATCAATGTGTACGGTAAAACCAAGTTAGCCGGAGAGCTGGAGATTATGAGCCTGTTAAAGGAGCATTACATCCTGCGGACAAGTTGGCTGTACTCGGAGTTTGCTGCCAACTTTGTGAAAACAATGTTGAAACTAGGCTCGGAAAGAGAAGAATTGAGCGTGATTGCCGATCAGGTTGGAACACCAACCTACGGAATAGATCTGGCTTCAGTGATCTTGGATATCATTGCGTCGGGCAATGAAACGTATGGAACCTATCATTACAGCAATGAAGGGGTTACTTCCTGGTACGATTTCGCAAAAGCGATTTTTGACCTCAGTGAGACCTCGGTGAAACTTTATCCGATTCCAGGATCTGCCTATCCAACCAAAGCAATCCGTCCCGCCTTTTCGGTAATGGATAAAACAAAAATTAAACAAACATTTGGCATCGCAATCCCCTACTGGAGAGACAGTCTGATCAGGTGTATTCACGCTATAAAAAAGAAACAATAAATGAAAGGAATTATACTTGCTGGAGGTAGCGGAACCCGTTTACATCCTTTGACCCTGGTAATGAGCAAACAAATGATGCCGGTCTATGATAAACCAATGATCTATTATCCATTGTCCACGCTGATGCTTGCAGGGATCAATGAGATCTTGATCATCTCTACGCCTCATGACCTGCCGAATTTTGAAAAGTTACTTGGAGATGGAAGCCGACTTGGCTGTAAATTCTCTTACGCTGTGCAGGCAGAGCCCAACGGTCTTGCTCAGGCATTTGTGATCGGTGCGGATTTTATCGGAACCGATAAAGTGGCATTGGTCCTCGGCGATAATATTTTTTATGGGGATGGAATGGCTAGACTCCTTCAGGGAAGTTCAGACCCTGAGGGAGGTGTGGTCTTTGCCTATCCCGTATCTGATCCGGAACGTTATGGCGTTGTTGAATTTGATGAAAATAAAAAGGCCATTTCTATCGAAGAAAAACCTGTTTTTCCAAAGTCAGACTATGCGGTACCAGGTTTGTATTTTTATGACAACAGTGTCGTGGAAATTGCAAGGAATATTCAGCCTTCCCCAAGAGGCGAATACGAAATTACAGATGTCAATAAAGTATACCTGGAACAAGGGAAACTTAAAGTCGGCGTATTGAGCAGGGGGACAGCCTGGCTGGATACCGGAACTTTTGCTTCATTGATGCAGGCTGGTCAGTTTGTACAGGTAATCGAAGAACGCCAGGGACTAAAGATAGGCTGTATTGAAGAAGTTGCCTACCGGATGAACTTTATAAATGATGAACAGCTTACAGCAATCGCTGCGCCTTTAGTAAAAAGCGGTTATGGAGCTTATCTTTTGAAAATGATCAAACAAACAGAACCTGTGACGCAGAGTTAATTCAGATGCGCTTTTGTTTTCTTTATTATTTAAAACATTGCAGCTAAAAATCGGGTATAAATTTTTTATATTTTGCTTTCTTCTGATTTTTTGGACAAAAATGAGGAATAGTACCCGATTTTGTAGCTAAAAACAACAGTCTTACTGAAATAAAGTTTCTTTCAATGTGTTTGATTTATCTTTCCTTCCCTATTCTCTCCTGAATTTGTTTGATTGAATAAGTGAAATACCTTCTTAATTGCTAAAAATCGATTTACCAATAGATTTTTTAATAAAATCCCCACTTATAGGGATGCCTTATTCCTTTAATTGGATTAGTTTTTGTTGTTAATTGATCTTGATAAGTTGAATCTAAAACTTCATTTTTTTTGAAAATGATTGATTTTTAGCTTCTTTTACTTAAAGGTTAATTTTTACTCCTAATTTGTTTAAATCCCGATGCTGAACTATTATTTATATATAATACAATTCATTTTACTCTTTTCAGGAGTGATGATGTTCAATTTAATTTCTTTTTTTTCTTATCGTTTTATTAATCTTTTAGAAGAAAATATTACTGTGGGTCCCTTTAGACTATAGGACAGTACTTTGTCGTTTGAGTTGTGAACGATCAGATCGGAAATGTTACCAGTGTGCACTAAATATGAATCTAATCAATTTATAATTTTTTTAATCTAACCCCTATTTCATCATGTCAAAATCATTTCTTATCCCTGTTATCCCGCGAGTCACCGGCTTAACACACCATTACGATGGTCAGCAGCTCTTTAATGCCAATTTGTTAATGAATAATTGTATCTGGTAAGTCGCTGAGGTAGAACACATCTTCTAATCCTCCGAAGCTTGCTTTATATTTTTTTAGAAAAGATGAAGAAAAACTAAAAACGTTCTCAAAACTCGTCATGAATATTCTGATGAACCGTTTTTTATTTTTTAATCTGTTTAATTAACCTTATGGAATTTATGGAATTTAATAATAACGTCATGAATGCTCCCTGGGACAGGTGCAGCGACTTCTATACACGTTCAAATATGGCTTTACCTAAAGTAATTTTAGACCAGTTTCTGCCCTCATTTCTTAGTCCGGGACAGTTTTACTACTACTTAGTTGATTTCTACGGCCAGCAGCTCAGGTATATAGATCCAAGTATCGCAGATATTTTAGGCCTCGATCCTGAATCGGCAACTGTAGACAGCATCCTAAGCTGTATCCATCCTGAAGACATCAATTATGTAACCCAGACAGAATCCGCGAGTCTTAGATTTATGTTAAACCAGGTTGGGAAAGATAGTCTCAAAAGCTATTACAAAACCACCTATTGTTTTAGATTTAAAGTTGTTGGCGGTAATTATGAATTATTCCATAACGAGTCTGTTTTCCTTTCTGATGAGGAAACCGGGCGGATCTCACAGGTGCTTCACATTCATACGAATATCAATCACCTTACTGCATCTAATGATTATACCCCCTCGTTGATGGGCTTGAAGGACAGTGTATGGCCGCAGGTGAACATCAATAAAGAACCGGAAAGTAACGCGCTGAATTTGCATTTCAGCAAGCGGGAAATGGAAATCATCAATTTGATCGCCCTCGGGTATAAAAGTGAAGAAATTGCAGAATCACTATTTATTTCCCTGCATACTGTACAATCACATCGTAAAAATATCATTCGGAAGTCTGGCGTTAAAACCAGCTCAGAACTGATCAGTTTATGTGTGAAAGAAGGACTGATATAGTCCGTTTTTTGCAACTCCGTTAAAAAAGAAAGGCGAATCATTGATTCGCCTTTCTTTTTTAACGGAAAGTTTTAGCTGTGAAGGAAAATGGCCCTTGTTTCCTTTTTTAATAAAAATCAGGTAAAGGGCATAAGCTGGTATTCTGACGCTGATGCCAGTAAGGATAAATCGTTGGAACATCGCTGACGGTATCCAGTTTCTTGATTTGTGCTTTTGTCAAATGCCAACCATCTACGGCACCCAGGTTTTCTTTCAGCTGTTCCTCATTTCTGGCACCTATGATAATGCTCGAAACAGTAGGACGCTGCAATAACCAGTTTAAAGAAACCTGTGCTACTGTTTTTCCCGTTTCTTCGGCAACTTCATCAAGCACGTCCATAATGTTGTAAAAAATTTCTTCATTAAAAACAGCTTCCGGAACAGGACTGCCTCCCTGGGCAATACGGGTATCGGCAGGAATGGGTTTGTTGCGCCCGTATTTGCCTCCTAAACGGCCGGCGGCAAGCGGACTCCAGATCATACTGCCTACCCCCTGATCCAGGCCTAATGACATCAATTCCCATTCGTATTCCCTATTGATCAAAGAATAATATACCTGATGAGCGATGTATTTGTTCCAGCCGTATTTCTCTGAAATGCCTAAAGATTTCATCAGATGCCAGCCGGAAAAATTAGAGCAGGCAATATACCGCACTTTTCCACTTTGAATCATGTCATCCAGGGTTCTTAAAGTTTCTTCAACCGGAGTGTTTCCGTCAAAGCCATGCATGTGATAGATGTCGATATAATCGGTGTTCAATCGCTTAAGGCTGCTCTCTAATTGCTTTAAAAGGTGGAAACGGGAGGAACCCTGATTGTTGGGGCCATGCCCGAAAGTGAAGGTTGCCTTTGTAGAGATCAACGCTTTATCTCTGATTCCTTTAAGTGCTTTTCCAAGGATCTCTTCTGATAAACCATCGGAGTAAACATCTGCGGTATCAAAAAGATTGACCCCGGCATCCATGCACAGGTTAACCATGCGTGTAGCCTCATCAACCTGTGTGCTTCCCCAGGCTTTGAAAAAGTTGCCCTCACCACCAAAAGTGGCCGTTCCAAAGGTGAGTACCGGAACAAAGAGTCCGGACGCTCCTAATTGT
>Ga0307414_10000480_pt1 | contig 20917 bp, 18 predicted proteins | sample DK1Ometagenome_FD_203804 | JGI IMG/M metagenome (GOLD analysis project Ga0307414, IMG submission 203804) | Maize rhizosphere microbial communities from greenhouse at UC Davis, California, United States - DK15-O-3 | ecosystem: Host-associated > Plants > Roots > Rhizosphere > Soil | place: USA... | reverse complement strand
TTCCGCTTATTTGGGGGGACGCCGAAATGGCTTCGATCTCGGGCGCGTGCGGCCTTGCGGGTAGCGATGCTACCCGCTGCAACCGCCCGAACCCGATATCTTCGCCATTTCGACGCCTCGAACGCGGAATTACGGGGTTCTGACCCTACACGGAGAAGAGCCATGGCCGAATTCACCGACGCGCTGACCGAAAAGCATATCGCCTTCATCGCGAAACAGCCGGTGTTTTTCACCGCGACCGCCGCCGCCGATGGGCGCATCAACCTGTCGCCCAAGGGCTATGCCGACAGCTTTCGCGTCCTTTCGGAAAGCCAGGTCGCCTATCTCGACCTCGGCGGATCGGGGAACGAGACGCACGCGCACCTCGCCGCGGACAGGCGGATCACGATCATGTTCTGCGCCTTCGACCGCAGCGCGCTGATCCTGCGCATCTATGGCCGCGGGCGGCCGGTGCTCCCTCAGGACACCGAATGGGATGCGCTCGCCGCCCATTTCACACTGCTTCCAGGGACGCGCCAGATTTTCGTGATCGACGTCGAAAGCGTGCAGACGAGCTGCGGCTGGGGCGTGCCGATGATGGAATTGCAACATGAGCGCGACACGCTGCAGAAATATCACCGCCAGGCCGACCGCGCGCTGTGGGTCGAGAAGTTCAAGGAGCGCACGAAAAGCATCGACGGCTTGCCGACGCGCCCCACCGACCGTTTCATTACGGGCGAATCCGCCTGATGCCGCTCGTCGAACTCGTCAGATTGCCGAACGGCGCCGAGGCCGAGTTGCTGCGCGGCCGCCTCGAAAGCGCGGGCGTCCACGCGGTCTGCTTCGACGCGGGCATGAACATCGCCGAAAGCGTCGGGCTGATGATCCCGGTGCGCATCATGGTGCTCGATGAGGATCTGGATGAGGCGCGGGCGTTAATGACCGAATTCGGGACTAATTAGGCGCAACCCTATCCCTCTTCCGTTCGTCCTGAGCTTGTCGAAGGACCGTTTTTCCTTTTGAAGGGTGAGAAGGACGGTGCTTCGACAAGCTCAGCACGAATGGATTAGAGGTCGATTCCAAATTCTCCCATGATCAAGGTCGCCAGTTACAATATGCGCAAGGGCATCGGGCTCGACCGCCGCCGCGACCCCGGCCGCGTGTTGTCGGTGCTCCGCGAACTCGACGCCGATATCGTCGCGTTGCAAGAGGCCGACCGCCGTTTCGGCACCCGCGCGAGCGCGATCCCGCCGCATATGTTCGACGAGCATAGCGATTATGTCCCCGTCGATCTGCTCAGCGGACGCCCCTATGCGATCGGCTGGCACGGCAATGCGCTGCTCGTGCGCAAGGGGGCGGAAGTCGAGGAAAGCCATGCGCTTCACCTGCCGACGCTGGAACCGCGCGGCGCGGTCGCGGCGACGGTGCGCATCGGCGATACGCGGCTCCGCGTCGTCGGCATGCACCTCGACATTTCGGGGCTCCGCCGCCGCCAGCAGGCGCGCGCAATCCTGAACCATGTCGCCGAAGGCGAGCCGCTGCCGACGATCCTGATGGGCGACTGCAACGAATGGCGCGCGAGCGGCGGCTGCCTCGCCGATTTTGGCGCGCACCACCGCGTTGTCGATACGGGCCACAGCTTCCACAGCCGCCGCCCCGTCGCCCGGCTCGACCGCATCTTCGCCACCCCTGACCTCGAAGCGATCGAAGCGGGGGTGCACCAGAGCGCGCTCGCGGCGCGCGCGTCGGATCATTTGCCGATCTGGGCGCGGTTCAAGGCGGCTGATTAAACCCCTCCTCTTCAGAGGAGGGGCAGCGAGACTTGCGAGCTTTGCTCGTTAGTCGCAGCGGGGTGGTGGCTGAGATACGCCCAGCCCGCAGCACCACCCAAACCCCTCCTCTGAAGAGGAGGGGTTTGGGTGGCTGCCTAAAATTTAGGCAAGCTGCTGCCTCCCTTGCCCACCGCGCGCACGATCCGATGCCCCGGCTGTCCTGAAACCCTCACAAAATATCAACTTCTGCCGACACCGCGCAATCTGGCACGCCCGTTGCAAAGCAACATCGTGCCATTAGCAAAAGGGGGCGTCATGAAGCTGATCCTGGCCATCATCAAACCATTCAAGCTCGACGAGGTGCGCGAGGCGCTCACCGGTCTCGGCATCGCCGGCATGACCGTGACCGAGGTCAAGGGCTTCGGCCGGCAAAAGGGACAGACCGAAATCTACCGCGGCGCCGAATATGCCACCAACATGGTGCCCAAGGTGAAGATCGAACTCGTCTGCGACGATGCGCTCGCCGCAAGGGTCGTCGAAACGCTTCAGCAAAGCGCCGGCACCGGCTCGATCGGCGACGGCAAGATTTTCGTCCTCGACGTGGGTCAGGCGGTGCGCATCCGCACCGGCGAGACCGGCGAGGCGGCTCTGTAATGACGAAGGGGGAAATTATGACGTTCGCAAACAAGATTGCGGCGGGCGCCGGGGCCGCGGGCCTGTCGCTGTTCGCCGCGCTGCCCGCCTGGGCCCAGGAAGCCGTCGCCGAAGCGGCGCCCGCCGCGGCCGCCGCCATTCCGACGCCCGACAAGGGCGATACCGCGTGGATGATGATCTCGACGGTGCTTGTCATGGCGATGATCGTTCCGGGCCTTGCGCTGTTTTACGGCGGCCTCGTCCGCACCAAGAACATGGCATCGGTGCTGACCCAGATCCTCGCCGTCGCCGCACTCGCGATGATCATGTGGGTGATGTTCGGTTATGGTCTCGCTTTTGGCGGCGACGCCAACCAGATCATCTCGTCGGGCAAATATTTCCTCGCCGGCGTCGCCGCCGATTCGACCGTCGCGACCTTCACCGACGGCGTCGTGATCCCCGAATTCGTGTTCATCGCCTTCCAGATGACCTTTTCGGCGATCACCGTCGCGCTGGTGCTCGGCGGGCTCGTCGAGCGCATGAAATTCTCGGCGGTCATGGTCTTCGCGATCGTCTGGCTGACGATCGTCTATTACCCGATCGCGCATATGGTCTGGTATCTGGGCGGCGACGAAGCTGCGACCGGGCTGATTTTCGGCTGGGGCGCGCTCGACTTCGCGGGCGGCACCGTCGTCCACATCAACGCGGGCGTCGCGGCGCTCGTCGGCGGCTTCATCATCGGAAAGCGTCGCGGCTATCAAAAGGACATCATGGCGCCGCACTCGCTGACCATGACGCTGATCGGCACCGGCCTCCTGTGGGTGGGCTGGTTCGGCTTCAACGCCGGATCGGCGCTCGAAGCCAATGGTTCGGCCGGCCTCGCGCTGATCAACACCTTCACCGCCACCGCCGCCGGCGTCCTCTTCTGGATGCTCACCGAGCGCGCGCTCGGCCACAAGGGATCGCTGCTCGGCGCCTGTTCGGGTGCGATCGCCGGCCTCGTCGCGGTCACCCCCGCCGCGGGCAATTCGGGTCCGTTCGGCGCCATCCTCCTGGGCGCGATCGCCGGCATCGGCTGCTGCTGGTTCGTGATGAAGATCAAGCCGAGGCTCGGCTTCGACGATTCGCTCGACGTGTTCGGCATCCACGGCATCGGCGGCCTGATCGGCTCGGTGCTGACCGCGGTCACCATGCTGCCGGCGCTCGGCGGCCCGGCGGGTGACGATTATGTTCTCGGCAGCCAGCTCTGGATCCAGATCAAGTCGGTCGGCGTCGCCGTCCTCTGGTCGGCGGCCGGTTCGGCCATCGCCTTCACTGTGGCCAAGGCGGTCACCGGCGGGCGCGTTTCGGAAGAAGTCGAACGCGAAGGGCTCGACCTCGGCGAACATGGCGAGCGCGCCTATAATTATTGACGAGACAGGAGTCCCCGTCGCCGTTCGCCTCTCTCCTTTCAAACGGCGGCGGCGGGGTCCTACCCGGGTTCCTCCTGCGAACCACTGGCCGGGGCTCGACCCCGGCCTTTTTTCGTCCGCTTTCGACTGTGGCCGCGATGCAACAGCTCGAGGCCATTCGTGCGTCGCGTGGGACGCCGTGCAACCTTTTGGCCCGCGGGCGCACTCCTCTGCCAGGCCGGTCGGAGAACCGGCTTACAGGAGGAGAAAAAAGGATGTCTGTACCTTCCCACATGCTGGGCGGCTTGTCGCTGCTCGCGCTCGCCGCCGCCGCGCCCGCACAGGCGCAGGACGCGCCATCGGGCAGTTATGACGGCAATGAGATCATCGTCACCGCGACCAAACGCGACGCAAGCCTTCAGGACGTTCCCTTTTCGATCAACGCGCAGACCGAGCAGGCGATCGAGCGCGCCAATGCGAGCACGATCGAGGATCTGTCGCGCAACGTCGCGGGGCTGACCGTCCAGAATCTCGGGCCCGGCCAGAGCCAGGTGTCGATCCGCGGCGTTTCGGCGGGCCAGATCGCGCGCGACCAGCCGGGGGTCAAGGAACAGGTCGGCGTCTATCTCGACGAATCGGTCGTCTCGCTGTCGCTGTTCACCCCCGACCTCGACCTTTTCGACCTCAATCGCGTCGAGACGCTGCGCGGACCGCAGGGCACGCTGTTCGGCTCGGGATCGGTCGGCGGCACGCTGCGCTACATCACCAACCAGCCGACCACCGACGGCGTCGAGGGCAAGGTCGAGGGCAATGTGAATCTCGTCGACGGCGACGATTTCGGCGGCCATCTGAAAGGTGCGATCAACCTGCCGCTCAGCCAGAATCTGGCGATGCGCGCGGTCGGCTATTACACGCGCTACGCCGGCTTCATCAACGCGCTGCGCGAAGGCGGCGGGACAAGCGAGGACGTCAACAGCGGCGAACGCTATGGCGGCCGCGTGTCGCTGCGCTGGGAACCCGCCGAGGGACTCTCGATCACCCCGCGCGTCCTCTACCAGAAAGTCACCACCGACGGCTTCAACCGGCAGGAGGTTTATAATCTCTACGCCAACCAGTTCACGACCACCCGCCCGCAGGTGACCTTCGAGGAACGCCAGCAATATCTGCTGCTCGACGAGGCGTTCGAGGACGAGGTCAAGCTTTTCGACCTCACGATGAACTATACCGGCGACATCATCGGCGTGACCTCGGTCACGACCTATATCGACCGCGACATCCTGGTCAGCCGCGACGCGAGCGCGCTCACTGGCAGCGTGTCGGCCGACCTCGGTTTTCCCGACGCGGGCATCTTGCTGCCGTCGAACCTCGTCGACACCACCGGGGTCAAGCAATTCACGCAGGAAATACGCTTGAACTCGGCGGGCACCGGCCCGTTCCAATGGCTCGTCGGCGGCTATTATGCGAACGTCAAACGCGACTATACCCAGCGCCTTCCGACGCCGGGCTATGATGCTTTTACCGATGCGACGCTCGGCGCAGGTACATCGGCGGCGGTCGCCAACGGCTTTGGACCCGATTCGCCCTATAACGCCGACATTCCTTACGACCTGTCGCAAATCGCGATCTTCGGCGAGGTCAGCTACGACTTCACCGACCGCCTCACCGCGACGGTCGGTGGGCGCTATTATGCCTTCGATGAAAGCCGGCGCTTCGTGTCGGGCGGCCTGTTCCCCAACGGCGACAACGCCCGCGACAAGACCTCGTCGACCGGTTTCTCGCCGCGCCTGCTGCTCAGCTACGATGTCGCCGACGGCATCACCCTCAATGCCCAGGCGTCGAAGGGCTTCCGCCTCGGCGGCGTCAACGATCCGCTCAACCTGCCGCTCTGCGACGGCGGCGTACCGAACGGACCCGACGCGGAGACCTTCAGCGGCCGCCCGCGCTACGACGACGAAACTTTGTGGAACTATGAAGGCGGGGTGAAGGCGCAGTTCGGCGGAATCACCTTCAACGCGGCGGGCTTCTATACCAAGATCAACAATCTGCAGGTTACCGCCGATGCGGGCAGCTGCTCGTCGCGTATCGTCTTCAACGCCGATGCGCACACGATGGGGCTGGAGTTCGAACTGTCGGCGAGCCCCTTCACCGGCCTCGATCTCGGCCTGTCGGGCAGCTATGTCGAGGCCGAGTTCGACTCGACGCTGACCCGCCCCGACGGCACGGTGATCGAGGGGATTCGCGACGGCAACCGCCTGCCCTCGGTGCCCAAGTTCCAGATGGCGGCGAACGCGACCTACAGCTTCCCGATCGACCCGTCGTCGGACACCGAAGCCTTCGTTACCGCCTCCTTCCAGCATGTCGGCAGCCGCTACACCCAGCCCGGCGACCAGGAAAACAATCCGCGGACCTTCGTCCACGGCTTCACCTTCGGCGGCGCGCCGATCGGCTCGGCGACGACGCTCGACCTCAAGCTGCCCGATTATCAGCTGGTCAACCTCGGCGCGGGGATCGAGTTTCCCGACGAGCTCGAAATCTCGGTCTATGTGAACAATCTGCTCGACGAAAATGCGCGGCTCGCTTTCGACCGCGAGCGCGGCGGACGGGCGCGGCTCGGCTTTGCGACCAACCAGCCGCGGACCTTCGGCGTCACGGTGCGAAAGGGCTTTTGACGGGCGGAAAAAGGGGGCGGGCGCTGCCGCGTCCCGGCCTCTTTCCGCCCTGAAATGCTGCACGAATTATATGCAGCATGGCCGCAACTTTTGCCTTTTCAACATGACATTAATATGGCATTCATTGGGTCAACAGTTTCAGGAGGGGAGAGCCTGAAAGGCTGGGCCGGGACGCAAGTCCCGGCCCTCTTTTTTTGTGCGCGATGGGAATGCTGCGCGGAAACCCTGGTTTTCAGCGGTTGTTGCGCGCGCGGCGCAGCATGAAAAGAGCGCGCCGGCCGCCTTCCGTAAAACCGAATCGCGATCGGCGCGCCTTCCTCTCTTCGATTGATCTCGCAGCGATCTCGCGGCACAACCGCTTCAACGCGCTCGCGCGCTTGCTCGCCTCGGCGAGCCCGCGCACGCCCGTCGCGCGGGCGGGCGGCGCTTTGCCCTCTCCCCTTCAGGGGCGGGCGAGTTACAGCAGCGCCGCCTTCACGAAATCGGCCGCGCGCTCGCCGATCATAATGCTCGGCGCATTGGTGTTGCCGCTGACCAGCCGCGGCATGATACTCGCATCGGCGACCCACAGCCCGTCGATGCCATTCAGCTTCAACGCCGGATCGACCACCGCATCGGCATCATTCCCCATCCGGCACGTCCCGACCGGGTGATAGACCGTGTCGGCGCGGTTGCGGATCAGCGCATCGAGCGCCGCGTCGTCCTCCAGATCGACCGGGTGGCGATCGACTCCCGCATAATCCGACAGCGGCGGCGCAGCGGCGATCCGGTGCATCATCCGCACCCCGGCACGCAAGGTCGCCATATCGCGCGCGTCGGTCAGAAAGCCCGGATCGATCGCCGGCGCCGCGGCGGCATCGCGCGACGCCAGCGTCACCGACCCGCGGCTCTCGGGTCTGAGCACGCAGGCGTGGCACGAAAAGCCATGCCCTTTCACCTTGGTGCGGCCATGATCCTCGAGCATCGCGGGGACGAAATGATATTGGATGTCGGGCGCGGGCAGGTCGGGGCGCGACTTCCAGAAGCCGCCCGCCTCGGCGAAACAGGTCGTCATAATCCCGCTGCGCCGGGTGCGATGTTCGAAGATCGCCTTCACCATCCGCCAGGTGCCGCCCGCGCTGTCGCCGAACGGATCAGCCGAACGCGTTTCCCAGCTCGACACATAATCGATATGGTCCTGCAGGTTGGCGCCGACGCCCTCGCGGTCGAGCACGACCTCCAGCCCCATGTCGTTCAGATGCGCGCCCGGGCCGATCCCCGACAGCATCAGTATCTGCGGACTGCCGAACGCCCCGGCCGACAGCACCACCCCGCCCCGCGCGCGCAGCGTCTCGCGGTTCTTGCCGCGGCGGATCACCACGCCCGTCGCGCGTCCCTCCTCGATCAATATCTTCTCGACCAGCGCGCCGGTCCGCACCGCGAAATTGCCATGTTCGCGCAGCGGCTCGACATAGGCGCGCGCCGCCGACCAGCGTTCGCCGCCCTTCTGCGTCACCTGATAAAGGCCGAAGCCTTCATTGTCGGGGCGGTTGAAATCGGCGGTGCGCGGCAGTTGCAGCGACGCCGCGCTCTCGACGAAGCGCCGGCTCGTCACATTGGGCCAGCGCTGGTCCATCACATTGAGCGGGCCGCCCGCGCCGTGAAATTCGTCGGCGCCGCGCTCATTGCCTTCGCTGCGCTTGAAGAAGGGCAGCACGTCAGCATAGCTCCACCCCGTCGCACCGAGCGCCGCCCACTGGTCATAATCGAAGGCGTGGCCGCGAATATAGACCATCGCGTTGATCGCGCTCGACCCGCCCAGCCCGCGCCCGCGCGGCTGGTAGCCGATCCGGCCGTTCAGCCCCGGCTGCGGCACCGTCTCATAGCGATAGTTCGACGATTTCGGGATGAAGGGCATGAAGCCCGGCGTTTTGACCCGTACCGTGTCGTTGCGCCCGCCTGCCTCGACCAGGCACACCGTCCGCTTGCCATCCTCGGCGAGCCGCCCCGCCGCCGCGCTCCCCGCGCTGCCGCCGCCGATGACGATGATGTCGAACTGATCCATGATGCCGCTCCCCTCGCCACCGGTTCGGTGGTCCATTGCGACTTACATGAATGTCATCAGGCGGAGAGGCAAGGGGCATTCCCGTCGCCCGCGCGAAGGCGGGGACCGCTGGAGATGTAGCGTAAGGCCGATAGCGGCGCCCGCTTTCGCGGGGGCGACGCTTGTCACTCCGCCGCTTCCTCGGCCGTCCGCCCCGCCGCCCAGCGTTCCTTGATCGTCGCGCTCGTCGCACGGCTGCCGTCGTGGCTCCAGCCGGGCTCGCGCCACATATAGCTGAGCTTGTGCTTCCACGGCGCCGCCCACACATCCTTCGCGATCCCGACCCATTCATGCACCGCGGCCCACAATATATTGAAGCTGCCCAGTTGCTTGACGATGCCATAGCGCACCGGCTCGTCGTCGCGTTCGGCGACGAAGCTTCCGAACATCTTGTCCCAGATGATGAAGACGCCCGCATAATTGGCGTCGAGATAACGCGGGTTGACGCCATGGTGGACGCGGTGGTGCGACGGCGTGTTCATCACCGCCTCGAACCATTTCGGCAGCCGCTTGATCGCCTCGGTATGGATCCAGAATTGATAGATCAGGTTCAACCCCGCGCAGAAGAAGACCATCGCCGGCGGAAAGCCGATCAGGAACAAAGGCAGGCGGAACAGGAAGGTCAGGCTGAAAAAGCCCGTCCACGTCTGCCGGAGCGCGGTCGACAGATTATAATGCTGGCTCGAATGATGGATGACATGGCTCGCCCAGAACCAGCGCACGCGGTGGGCGCTGCGGTGAAAGGCATAATAAGCGAGATCGTCGAGGAAGAAGCAGAGGATCCACGCCCACCACCAGCTTTTGAATTCGATCCCGATGTCGAACAGGCGATATTGATACACCCACACCGACATGCCGATCACCGCCGCGCCGACGAAGGCGCCCGCGACCTGGCTGCCGGTGCCGAGCATCAGCGACGTCATAGTATCGCGCGCGCTGTAGCGACTCTTGTCGGCGCGCAGCGACACGATCATCTCGACGATCAGCAGCAGGACGAACGCCGGGACGGCGTAGGTCACCGGGTCGGGCAGGTCATCCACGACGAAATTCCCGCATTCGCGATGCCCACATCCCCGCATCCCTCCCCAGTTGCAGCGTCACCGCGCCGAATGTTCGCTCCGGCGTCGTCAAGGTCAGGAAATCCTTGTCGAGCTTCCCGATGACGCTTGCATCGACCGGCCGCGCCGCGAAATGATTGCCGTGCGCACGCACCAGCATCATCCGCCCCTCGGCATTTTGCACGATCGCCGCGAAACCCGCGCGGTCGCGCGCGGCCTCGACCCCGTGAAACCCCGCTTCGGCCTCTTCGGCGAGCCGGATCGCGTGGGCTTCGTCCGCAATCCGCGGATCGGCGCCGAGCCCCATCTTGCCGACCAGCCAGGCAACGAACAGGACGATGACGAGCGATGCGCCCGCCTGGACGAACACCGCCGTCATTTTTCCCCCGAAAGCGCGTCCAGCATCGGCCGCAGGCCGCTGAGGTCATAGCCCGCCTTCGCCGCCGCCTCGACGATGCCGCCGACATCGTCGCCCGCGCGCGCGCGCGTCAGCGCCCACAGATGCGCCGAGCGCGTCCCCGACCGGCAATAGGCGAGGATCGGCCCGGTCGCGCTCGTCAGCAATTTGTCGAGCGCGTCGATCTGTGCATGGCTGAACCCCGCATGGCCGATCGGGATCGCGGCATAGGCGAGCCCCTCGGCGGCACAAGCGGTCCCGATCTGCTCGCCCTGCGGCGCCGCGGGCTCCTCGCCGTCGGGCCGATTATTGACGACCATGGCAAAGCCTTGCGCTTTGGCCTCGGCGACATCCTCGATGCCGATCTGCGGCGCGACGCTGAACTGGGCGGACAGGGGACGAAAATCGCTCATGCCGTTGATCTACTCCCGCGGCGCACTTGCTGACAAGCGTGAAGGTGCGATCAATATTGCCGGATCACGTTCAGAAACGCATCGCCCCACGCCTCGAGCTTCTTGCCGCCGACGCCCGGGATGTCCGCGAGCGCGCTACGCGTCGCCGGCCGCTCGGTCGCCATCGCGCGCAGCACCGCGTCGTGAAAGATGACATAGGGCGGCACCCCCGCCTCCGCCGCAAGCTCGCGCCGCGTCGCGCGCAGCGCGTCGAACAAGGGATCGCCGACGGGATTCGCCGCCGCGCGATCCGCCCGCGACGCGCGCTGAGTGCGCTTGATGGGCGGCTCGGCGATCAGCACCGGCGTTTCGCCCTTCATCATCGCGCGTCCCGCGGGGCCGAGCATCAGTCCGCCATGCTCGGTCGTCTCGAGCGCCTCGCGCGCGACGAGCGTGCGGACGAGCGGCTTGATCAGCCGCGCCTCCTCGCCCGCGACGATGCCGAAGACCGAGAGCTTGTCGTGCCCGCGGCCGACAATGCGCTCATCGCTCCGCCCCGTCAGTACCGCCTCGACATGTCCGGCGCCAAAGCTCTGCCCGGTGCGATAGACCGCGCTGAGCAGCTTCTGCGCGAGCACGGTCGCATCGACCTGCGCCGTGGGCTCGAGGCAATTGTCGCAATTGCCGCAGCGTTCGAGCGGATTCTCGCCAAAGTGCCGCAGCAGCAGCGCGCGGCGACACTCGACCGTTTCGACCAGCGCCCCCAGCGCGTTCAATCGCGCCCGTTCGCCCGCGATGCGCGCCTCGGGCAATTCGCCCAGCCGCATCCGCGCGCGCGCGAAATCGTCGGCGCCCCATAGCATCATCGCTTCGGCGGGATCGCCATCGCGCCCCGCACGCCCCGTTTCCTGATAATAGCTCTCGATCGATTTCGGCAGGCCCGCGTGCGCGACGAAACGCACGTCGGGCTTGTCGATCCCCATGCCGAAAGCGACCGTCGCGGTGACGATCCCGTCCTCAGAAGCGACGAAATCATGCTGCACCCGTGCCCGCACCTCGGCATCGAGCCCGGCGTGATAAGCGGCGACCGTCCGCCCCGTCGCTTTCGCCAATTGCTCGGCCAGCCGTTCGGTGCCGCTGCGCGTCGGGCAATAGACGATCCCCGGCCCCGGATTGGCGGCGATGAAATCGGTGAGCTGTTTTGCCGGGCTCACCCGCGGCGTCACCCGGTAACGGATATTCGGCCGGTCGAACCCCGCGAGCACCAGCCCTTCGGCCGGAATGCCGAGCTGGAGCAGAATATCCTCGCGCGTGTGCTTGTCGGCGGTTGCCGTCAGCGCGAGCCGCGGCACCGACGGAAAAGCGTCGAGCAACGGCCGGAGCAGGCGGTAGTCGGGGCGAAAATCATGCCCCCATTCGGACACGCAATGCGCTTCGTCGATCGCGAACAGCGCGGGCGTCCGCGCCGCCATCAGCGACCGGAAGCCTTCGCCGGTGGCCCGCTCGGGCGCGATGTAGAGAAGGTCGAGCTCACCGTCGCGATATGCCTGCCGCGTCTCGGCGAAATCGGCATCGACGCTCGTCAGCGACGCGGCGCGAATCCCCGCCGCGCGCGCGCCGCGCAACTGGTCGTGCATCAGCGCGATCAACGGCGACACCACGACGACGCAGCCGGTGAGTGCCACCGCCGGCAGCTGATAGGTCAGCGACTTGCCCGCCCCCGTCGGCATCACCGCGAGCGTGCGTTCGCCCGCCATCACGCGATCGACGACGTCGGCCTGGCGGCCCCGAAAATGGTCGAAGCCGAAAGTCGATTTCAGGAGAGGAAGGAGCGCGTCGGCGGACATTGGAGAGGGCGATAGGGCGGAAGCGGGATAAAACTCAACCCCTCCCCTGAGGAGAGGGGCTTAAGATGCTCGTGTCAGCATCGCCCGCTCGGCCATCCGCGACGCGGTCTCACGCTCGGCCATCACGACATGATCGGCGCCGCGCCGCACCAGGTCCGCCACTTCCTCGTCCGAATGCGCGCGCGCGACGATGACGAGCCGGGGGTTGATCGCGCGCGCGCGCCGCACGATCGCGCCCGCCTCGACCCCTTCGGGAATCGCGATCAGCAGCGTCGACGCCGCGTCGAGCCCCGCCTGCCGCAAGATGCTCTCCTTCGTCGCGTCGCCGACGATCACCGTCGCCCCCGCGGCCTCGGCGGCGGCGGCCATGTCCTTTTGATCCTCGATCACCGTCAGCCCTTCGCCGCGCCCGCAGATCATGCCGCCGATATGGCTGCCGACGCGGCCGTAACCGATCAGCACGACCCCGGCATTGCATAGCGCGGCCGCCGCCCCGGCCGGATCGTCCCTTGTCTCCCCGGGCTCGTCGGCGCGGATGCGCCTGACCGCCAGCGTGAAGAGGATCGGATTGAGCAGGATCGACAGCATCGCCCCCGCGAGGATCAGGTCGCGCCCGGTTTCGGGCAGCACGCCCAGCCCCACACCCAATCCGGCGAGGATGAACGAAAATTCGCCAATCTGCGCGAGGCTGACCGAAATCGTCAGCGCGGTCTGCGACTTGTGGCCGAAAGCGCGGACGAGCGCATAGGCGGCGAGCGACTTGCCGATAACGATGATCGCGACCGTCGCGATCACCGGTCCCGGCTGCTCGGTCAACACCTCGGGATTGAAGAGCATCCCCACCGATACGAAAAACAGCACCGCAAAGGCATCGCGCAGCGGCAGCGTCTCCTCGGCGGCGCGCCGGGACAGCTGCGTCTCGCCGAGAATCATGCCGGCGAAGAAGGCGCCCAATGCGAAGCTCACGTCGAAAATCACCGCCGCGCCGAACGCGACCCCGAGCGCGATCGCGAGAACCGCGAGCCGGAACAGCTCGCGCGACCCCGAATGCGCGACCCAGTGGAGCACCGCGGGCAGCACGCGCCGCGCGATCAGGAACATGAAGGCGCCGAAACCGACGATCTTGATCAGCACGAGCGCCGCCGACTGGAGCAAGCCCGCGCCCCCGCCAAAGCCGCCTTCGTCGCCGCTGTCGCCGAACATCGCGGGCAACAGCACGAGCGCGAGCACCATGACCAGGTCCTCGACGATCAACCAGCCGACCGCGATCCGGCCCTTTTCGGTTTCGACCATGTCGCGCGCCTGCAGCGCGCGCAGCAGCACGACGGTCGAGGCGACCGACAGCGCCAGCCCGAACACCGCGCTCCCCTCGACGGGCCAGCCGAGCCACAGGCCGAGCATCATGCCGAGCGCGGTCGCGACCGCGATCTGCAAAATCGCCCCCGGCACCGCGATCTTGCGGACCGAAAGCAGGTCTTTCAGCGAGAAATGGAGGCCGACGCCGAACATCAGCAGAATGACGCCGATCTCCGCGAGTTGCATCGCCAGCCCCGTGTCGGCGACGAACCCCGGCGTGAAGGGACCGACGAGGATGCCCGCAAGCAAATAACCCGCGATCGGCGAGATTTTGAGCCGGTGCGCGAGCGCCCCCATCAGGAACGCCACGCCCAGCCCGGCAACGATGGTTCCGATCAGGCTGGTGTCATGCGGCATGGCCCTTGCGTAAAGGGCGCGGGCGCGAGGGGTCAACCCAACCCAACCATTTTTGTTGCGAATGCGGGCGACCTGCCGCGTGTAACCGGAACGCCGCGCCGCGCGAACTGCGTTCGACAAAGTCCATTCCTTCGAACAAGCCATCGAGGACGACCGCCATGACCATCGCCCGCCCGCCCCTCGCCACCATCGCCGCGATCGCCGCGGCGCCGATCCTGCTGCTGTCCGGTCTCGCCTGGGCCGGGGGCTGGATCGGCCCGCCCCGTATCGGCGGCGGAACGATCGCCGACGCCCTCGAATCGAATGCGGGCAAGCATGAAGGCTATCGCCGCGCCCATGCGAAGGGGGTTTGCTTCACCGGATATTTCGACGCGAGCGGCGGCGCGGGCACCCTGTCGCGGACGCCGCTGCTGCGTTCGGGCCGCCATGCGGTAATCGGCCGCTTCTCGACCGGCGGCGGCCGTCCCTTCGCGACCGACGGGCGCAACGTCTTTCGCGCCATGGCGCTGCAACTGACCGGACCCGATGGCGAGATATGGCGCTTGGCGATGGACCATACCCCGATCTTCCCCGTCGCGACCCCCGAGGCTTTCGTTGCGCTCCAGCGCGCGGCGCGCCCCGACCCCGCGACCGGCAAGCCCGATCCCGCCGCGATGAAGGCCTATCTCGCGCATCATCCCGAAACCCGCGCCTATCAGAATCATATCGCCGCCGCGCCGCTCCCCGACAGTTTCGCCAACAGCACCTATTACAGCATCAACGCCTTTCGCTTCATCGACGGCGCGGGCTCGGCGCACGCGGTCCGCTGGGCCTTCGAGCCCGAGGCCGCGTTCGGCGCGCTCGACAAGGCGGCGCTCGCCAGCCTGCCCACCGATCATCTGTTCACCGATCTCGGCGCCCGCCTCGCCGGGGGACCGCTGCGCTGGCGCATGACCATCACCGTCGCCGCGCCCGGCGACATCACGAACAACGCGACCGTCGCCTGGCCAGCGGATCGGCAAAGTATCGAAGCCGGTACATTGACCATCACCGCCGCTCAGCCCGAGGAAAGGGGCGCCTGCCGCGACATCACCTTCGACCCGACGATATTGCCCGACGGAATCGCGCTATCCGACGACCCGCTGCTCGCCGCGCGGTCGGCCGCCTACGCCTCCTCCTTCGGACGGCGCGCGGTCGAGGCGCCCGGACCCAGTGCGGTCGGCAAGACACTGTTGCAGAAAGGACGCTGATCATGCCGCATCGCTTCCCGCTCGCGATCCGCCTGCTCCACTGGACGATGGCGCTGCTGATCATTGCCATGCTGTTCATCGGCGCGGGCATGGTCTCGACTGCGGACCCCGCCTATGCGTCGCTGATCGCGCTGCACCGTCCGCTCGGGATCGCGATCCTGCTGCTCGCCGCGCTCCGCCTCGTCCTCCGCGTCGCCACCGGCGCGCCGCCGCTCCCCGCCGATCTACCGCGCGTCCAGCAGCGCGCGGCGCGCGCCTCGCATATCCTCCTCTATCTCGCGATGATCGGACTGCCGCTGATCGGCTGGGCGATGCTGTCGGCGGGCGGCTATCCGGTCCGACTGACGGCCGGCTTCGCGCTGCCGCCGATCGTGCCGCAGGACGCGCTCGCCTATGGCCTGCTGCGGCAGGCGCACGGCCTGATCGCCTTCGCCTTCTTCGCGCTGATCCTCGGCCATCTCACCATCGCGCTGATCCACGGCTTCGTCCGCCGCGACGGAGTGCTCGAAACGATGGGCTTTGCGCGCCCGACCGCCCCGGCCCCCGATCCCGATCCCGACGCCCCGGAGCTGCAAAAATCTGACGAACCCGGTCGGGAACCGGCCGAAACGCCGGTGCCCTAAACCGTCCCCTCTTCCTTCTCCGCTTGCTGCCGCGCCCACATGTCGGCGTAGAGCCCGCGCATCGCGAGCAGTTGGTCGTGCGTCCCCGTCTCGGCCACCCGCCCCTTGTCGAGCACGATGATGCGGTCGGCGTTCGTCACCGTCGACAGCCGGTGCGCAATCACCAGCGTCGTGCGGCGCGCCGCGATCCGCTCGAGCGTGTCCTGGATCGCCGCTTCGGTGCGGCTGTCGAGCGCGCTCGTCGCTTCGTCGAGGATCAGCAGCGGCGGATTTTTGAGCAGCGTGCGCGCGATCGCGACGCGCTGTTTCTCTCCGCCCGACAGCTTCAGCCCGCGCTCGCCGACCTCGGTGTCATAGCCTTGCGGCAACAGCGCGATAAAGCCGTCGATCGCCGCGCCTTCGGCCGCCGCCGCGATCTCCTCCGCGCTCGCGCCCTCGCGGCCATAGGCGATATTGTAACCGATCGAATCGTTGAACAGCACCGTGTCCTGCGGGACTATCCCGATCTCGGCGCGCAGGCTTTTCTGCGTGACCTTGGCGATATCCTGATCGTCGATCATGATCCGCCCGCCCTGCGGATCATAGAAGCGGAACAGCAGCCGCGCGATCGTCGACTTGCCTGCGCCCGACGGCCCGACGATCGCCAGCGTCTCGCCCGCCCCGACGGCAAAGCTCACGCCGTTGAGGATCGTGCGGTCGGGCTCGTAACCGAACACGACATTCTCGAACGCCACCGCGCCGCCATTGACGACGAGCGGCCAGGCGCCCTCCGCATCGGCGATCTCGGACGGCGTATCGATCAGGCGGAACATCGCCTCCATGTCGATCAGCCCCTGGCGGATGACGCGATAGACCATGCCGAGCATGTCGAGCGGGCGGAAGAGCTGCGCGAGCAACGTGTTCACCAGCACGACGTCGCCGACCTTATATTCGCCGGTCGACCAGCCCCACACCGTATACGCCATCGCCCCCGCGAGCGCGGCGTTGGTGATCAGGCTCTGCCCCATGTTCAGCCACGCGAGGCTGTTCTCGCTCTTCACCGCGGCGCGCGCATATTGGTCGGCAACGTCGCGGTAGCGCGCTTCCTCGCGCTCCTCGGCGCCGAAATATTTGACCGTTTCGTAATTCAAGAGACTGTCGACGCTGCGCCCGATCGTCAGCGTGTCGAGGTCGTTCATCCGCGTGCGCAGCGCGTTGCGCCAGTCGGTCACCCGCCGCGTGAAGATGATATAGACGACGACCATCAGCGCGGTCGCGCTCGCGAGGCCGAAGCTGAATTTGGTCCAGAAGATGATCAGAACCGCGGCGAGCTCGACGATCGTCGGTGCGATGTTGAAGAGTAGGAAATAGAGCATCGTGTCGATGCTCTTGGTCCCGCGCTCGATCACCTTGGTGACCTCGCCCGTCCGCCGCGCGAGGTGGAAGCGCAGGCTCAGCGCATGAAGATGGCTGAAGGTCGTGATCGCCAGCTCGCGCGTCGCATCCTGCCCGACGCGCTCGAACACGACGTTGCGCAGATTGTCGAACAGCACCCCGGCAAAGCGCGCGCCGGCATAGGCGAGCACCAGCCCGATCGCGAGCGCGACACCCTCCTCCATCCCCGGCGCCATGCGGTCGATCGCGGCGCCGTAGAGGAAGCCCATCGACAGCTGCACGCCTTTCGACGCGAGCACGATGAGCCCGGCGACGACGATGCGGACCTTCGCTTCGGTCTGCCCGGCGGGCCAAAGATAGGGCAGAAAGCGCCGCAGCGTCGCAAGGACGGGTGGTTCGCGGCTGGCGTCGGCGGAGGTTGCGGTATCGGGGGGCATGGCCGCCCCATGTAGGGGTGCCAGTGCGGAACGCCAAGCTCCGCCTCCGGCTCCGCGCCATGGGATCAGGATTTTCTCACATTAAGACACGAAGGCCTCCCAACCCCCGTTTGTCCTGAGCTTGTCGAAGCCTGTCCTGAGCGCCTGCAAGGCAGTCGAAGGGGGCCGTTCTTCCTTTGCGACGCCGAAAAGAAGGACTGTGCTTCGACAAGCTCAGCACAAACGGAACTGAGGAAAGCTTTGTGCCTTCGCGCCTTTGTGTGAAGCGCTCTTCTTTCAGCGCGGCTCGCGCGGTCCCGCATGGCGGATGATCCGATCGATCAGCCGCCGCTCTTCGGACGTCGGTGCCGGCACGATCGCGGCGGGGGGTGACTGGCGGCGGCCGAATAGCGGACGCCGGGGCGGGACGAGGGAGGAAAAGCGCATGGGGGCTGCTTTCACGCTGCGCGGCCGCCCCCCGGCTCCGCTATGATCTGGTCCCGCAGCCATGGTGAAGCCGCGTGGTTGCAGCCCGGTGAACCGGCGTGGTTACTGCTTTCTTTCCGGTACGGTGAAGGTGCCGGTGACGCGCCCCTCGGTGCCGCCCTGCACCGGATTGCCGTCGGGCCCGCGCGCCGCGCCGCGCCCGTCGACGGTGGCGCGTCCGCTGTTGAGGTCGATCACCAGCCGCCCCCCACGCAGATTGTTGCCGCGCTGGCGCAGTTCGACATTGCCGACCATGGTGATCAGTCGCCGATCGAGGTCGTAAATGGCGACATTGCCCTTCGCCATTTCGTCGCCCTTGGTCACCACCACCCCGCCCGTCGCGTCGATCCGGTTGATGTCGGTGCCGCCGCTGCGCGTATAGGCAATGGTCATCCGCGGCGCGGTAAGCGTCATCCCCGCCTGCGTGACGCGGACGTTGCCCGTCACGATGACACGGTCGGCGCGGTCCTGCACCTCGATGGCGTTCGCGGCCATATCGACCGGGGCATTGCCATTATGATTAGCGAGCGCCTGCGCATGCGCGCTATCGCCGCCGCCGGCCGACAGGAAGGCAAGGCTGGTCAGCGCGAATCCCGCGCCCGCCAGCACTACGCTTTTCAGGGTCCAAAGCCGGTTCATTCGAGCACTCCCTGATTGATCCTGAGCCGCGCATTGCCCTCGAGGCGCACGATCCGCTTGTCGAGGTCGGCCGTCAGCCGATTGGCCGAAAACCGGCCGATGTTCAATGTGCCCTCGACGCCGCCTTCGCCCGAGAGGCTGCGCGCGTTGAGGTCGACCGCGACATTGCTCGCGTCGATGCTATAGCCGTTCGCGCTCTCGACCTGAACCGTTCCCGGCACCACGACCGTTTCGGTCTCCATATTATAGGCGCCCGTCTTCGCGACGATCGTCGCGGGGCCGTCGGCGAGCTTGATCGCGCCCGACAGATCGGTCATCCGCACGATCGGCTCGGCCGAGCTTTTCTGCACCGCGCTGCCCGCGAGCAGCGCAAAGGGCTGCCCCTTCGCATCCTGCCCGCGATATTCGGCGCGCGTCACCTTCATCCGCTCGCTCGCCATGTCGACCTTGTCCTTGGCGAGCAGGAAGCTGATCTCGGCGCGCTGGGTGAAGGGCGAAAAGACGAGCACCGCCGCGACGACGCCGATGACGAGCGGCAGGCCGAAGCGCAGGATGCGCACCACCCGGTCGTGGCTCGACCCGCTCGCCGCCCACATGCGGCGCATCGTGCGGTCAAGGTCGGCGCGTTCGGACACAGCTTCTCCGATTCGCTCAAGTATGCGCGAAAATATCGACCTCGGGCCAGCCCGCGAGGTCGAGCGCCGCGCGCGTCGGCAGGAAATCGAAGCAGGACTGCGCGAGGCCGGTGCGCCCTTCGCGCGCCAGCCGCACGTCGAGGATCTCTTTCATCGCGTGCAGAAAGCGCACGTCGCTCGCGGCATAGTCGCGCTGCGCGTCGGACAGTTCGGCGGCGCCCCAGTCGCTCGACTGCTGCTGCTTCGACACTTCCTGACCCAGCAATTCGCGCACCAACTCCTTCAGCCCATGGCGGTCGGTATAGGTGCGGATCAGCTTCGAGGCGATCTTGGTGCAATAGACGGGCGCGGTCACGACGCCGAGCGCCTGCTGCAGCGCCGCGATGTCGAAACGCGCGAAATGGAACAGCTTCAGCCGCGCGGGATCGGTCAGAATCGCTTTCAATACCGGCGCGTCATAGGCGCTGCCGGGCTTGAAGCGGACGAGATGCTCGTCGCCCGACCCGTCGCTGATCTGGACGAGGCAGAGCCGGTCGCGCAGCGGGTTCAGCCCCATGGTTTCGGTATCGATCGCGACCGGACCCGGGCGCAGCACGCCCTCGGGCAGATCTTCTTCGTGGAAATAGACAGTCATAGGGCCGCCTTAGGCCAAGCGGCCCTGCCGCTCAATGGCTGGTTTGCGGGCCGGCCCCCGGGTCCGCGAAGCCCGCGGCAAAGCGTGCAATATTCGGCACCATCTTTCTGCAATTTTCTGTTCGCAGCCTGTGGATAATTAGGCTATATCTTGCGTCCTTGTGGCATAGGGCGAGTCTGTGCCCGTGGTGAACTGCGTCCCCGTCCGGCGCAAGGATCCGGTTGAATGGGGTGTGGACGACCGAAAGCGACTACTAAGCAATGAGTTTCAACAAGGATCGCCGTGGCCATCGGGGACGCGGCAAGCGCGATGATTTCGGCAATTTCGACAGCTTCGAACCGGCTCCCTACGGCGGCGACCGCGGCGGCTTTGGTGATCGTGATCGCGGCGGCTTCGGCGGCGGCGGCGGCGACCGTGGCGGTGGTTTCGGCGGCGGTGATCGCGGCGGCTTCGGCGGTGGGGACCGCGGTGGCGGCGGCGGTTTCGGCGGCGGACGCGGCGGCGGGATGCCGGCGCAGGTCGTCGGCGAAGGCCAGGGCACGGTCAAATTCTTCAACGCGGCAAAGGGCTTCGGCTTCGTCGCCCGCGACGATGGCGGCGAAGACGTGTTCGTGCACATCAGCGCGGTCGAACAGGCGGGCCTCCAGGGCCTCGCTTCGGGCCAGCCGATGGGCTTCACGCTCGTCGAACGCAACGGCAAGGTTTCGGCTATCGATCTCAAGATCGAGGGCGAGCCGATGCCGGTCGAAGAATTCGCCCCGCGCCGCGACGACCGCGGCGCCCCCGGCGGTGATCGCCCGGGCGGCGCCCGCGGCCGGCGCCAACTGACCGGTGAACGCACCTCGGGCACCGTCAAATTCTTCAACACGACGAAGGGCTTCGGCTTCATCGCGCGCGACGACGGACAGGCCGACGCCTTCGTCCACATCAGCGCGGTGCAGCGCGCC
>Ga0307414_10000478_pt1 | contig 20948 bp, 15 predicted proteins | sample DK1Ometagenome_FD_203804 | JGI IMG/M metagenome (GOLD analysis project Ga0307414, IMG submission 203804) | Maize rhizosphere microbial communities from greenhouse at UC Davis, California, United States - DK15-O-3 | ecosystem: Host-associated > Plants > Roots > Rhizosphere > Soil | place: USA... | reverse complement strand
ACGGTACGCTGTCGATCGCGGTGACCGCCAGCGACGGCACGCTGAGCGTCACGGACGGTTTCGAACTCGAGATCGTGTCGGTCAATGATGCCCCGACGGTCGCATCCGCACTGGCTGACGTCGAGTGGACGAGTGCGGGCGCGCTCAATCTTGCCCTGCCGGTGGGCGCGTTCGCCGATGTCGACGGCGACACGCTCACCATCACTGCGCGTCTGGCGAACGGCAATGCTCTCCCGGGATGGCTGAGCTTCGACGGCGAACGCTTCACGGGCACTCCGCCTGCCGGGTTCACCGGGCCGATCGCGATCGAGGTCTTCGCGAACGACGGGCTACTCGCGGTGTCGGATATCTTCAGCCTGACCGTCTCGGTCGGCACAGGAGGCAATGATGCACCGGTGGTTCTCAATCCGATCGCGGATGCCGCAGCGATCCGCGGAGATACCATCGATATCGCGATCCCGGCGAATGCGTTCGGCGATCCGGACGGGGATGCGCTGACCTATAGCGCGGCGATGGCCGACGGCTCGGCGCTCCCGGCCTGGCTGTCCTTCTCGGGCGGACATCTCACCGGAACGATCCCGGGCGGCGCGCTTGGCGATCATAATATCCGGATCACGGCGAGCGATGGCAGCCTCACCGCGAGCGATGTCTTCACGCTCAAGGTCGGCATGCTGGCGACGGGTCCCGAGCTGACGCCTGCGCAATGGGCGCTCTTCGGCGAGGGCAATGACCGCGTCGTTGGACGCGGGGCCGGCAACAGCTTCATCGCCCCGCTCGGGGGCGACGATTATATCACCGTCGATGGGTGGAGCATTGCGGTATCGGCAGGCGACGGCAACGATATCATCGAGTTCATGGGCGAGAGCGGCTCCGCTGCCGGTGGTGCCGGGGCGGATACATTCATTTTCGATGGCTTCTCGCTGCTCGCCGGGAATTCAACGACGCACTGGGCAACGATTATCGACTTCGAAAATGGTATCGACTGGATCGGTATCGTCAATGGAACGGCGGGAGTGAGCGGCTTTGCTGACCTTGCACCCTATATGATCCAGAATGGCGCCCACGTCGATATCGCGCTCAAGGGACTGCCGGTTATCACAGTCGAGAATATCCTTCTCGCCGACCTTGATGCGTCGGACTTCATGTTCGGCAGCTGGCTTACCGATGGCGGTTTCGGACCTGCGCCCGCCGGGGGCTCGGTTCCCTATCCGGCAACGACGGTGGTCAAGACCTTCGCGCAGCGCGACCAACTCGGCAGCGCAAGCGAGCGCGTCGTTGCCTATGGCACGAGCAGTGTGACCGTCGATACCGGGGATGGTAACGACCATATCACGTCGGATGGCTGGAACGCTGTCCTCTATGGCGGTCGCGGAAACGACGTTTTCGAGCTGTTCGGTACCAGGCAGTTTGCGATGGGCGGGGCCGGTTACGACTATTTCGTCTTCGACTCTTTCATGCTGGATTTCGATCCCTGGGAGGAGCTGTGGGCTTCGATCACCGACTATCATGACGGGGCCGACAAGATCGTCTTCCTGAACGGTATGAGCGGTTTGACGGGTTTTGCCGACCTCGTGCCGATCATGTCGCAGGACGGCGACGATGTCCGCATCGCAATCGGCGACCGACCCGATATCATCATCGAGGATATCGCGCTCGCGAGCCTCGATGCCAGCGACTTCCTGTTCGTCAATCAGCCTGCTGTGGTGAAATCGCTGCGGGCAAACGGTGCGATCCGCATGGGCAGTACCGTGGGCGTTTCGCAGGTCACCGCCAACGGTTTTTCAGGCGTGACAATTTCGGGAACCGCCAATGGGGATATCCTGAATTTCAGCGCGGTCGATCTGGTCAATATCGTCCGCATCCAGGGTGCCGATGGCAACGATGTGATAACCGGAAACGGCGCCGCCAACACCATCTGGGGCGGTAATGGCGATGATATTCTCAGCGGTGGCGGCGGTAATGACAGCCTCGTGGGTGACGCCGGCAATGACGTGCTGAGTGGCGGCGCGGGCAATGACACGATCAACGGCGGTGCTGACAATGACACGGTCGACTATGGTTACGCCACAGCCAATCTGACGGTGAGCCTCGCGATCACCGCGGCGCAGACCGTGGCTACGGGCGACGTCGATACGATCACCAACATCGAGAATCTCACCGGCGGTTCGGGCAATGATACGCTGACCGGTACGACCACGGCGAACATCATCCGCGGCGGGGACGGCGATGACACCATCAACGCCGGGCGCGGGAATGACGTCATCGATGGCGGCGCGGGCTTCGACAAGGCTGTCTTCGCGGGCGTGAGCACCACTTATTCGCTCACGACGTCGGGCGGTATCGTGTCGATCGTCGACAACGCCACCAGCGCTGACGGTAATGACGGCACCGACCAGTTGGTCGGGATCGAGCAGCTCGTCTTCAAGAACAATGTGACGGTGAACATCTCCTCGCCGATCATCCTCGATCTTGACGGCAATGGGGTCAGGACCCTGTCGGCGGCCGAGAGCAGCGCCCGCTATGACATGGACGGCGACGGCCTTGCCGACGACACCAGCTGGATGGGCACCGGCGAGGGACTTCTCTTCCTCGACCGTAACGGCGACGGCAAGCTCACCAATGCGGGCGAGTTCAGCTTCGTGAATGATGTGCCCGGCGCGACGTCGGATCTCGTGGGCCTACGCGCCTTCGACAGCAACAAGGACGGTATCCTGTCGTCGGCCGACGCGAAGTTCGCCGACTTCCGGATCTGGCGCGACCGGGATGGTGATGGTGTCGCCGAGGATGGCGAGATTTTCACCTTGGCGGGTTCCAGCGTTCGCTCGCTCAATCTGACGGGAACGGCGGTCAGCGGAACATCGGAGCTCGGCGATGTCGTCGTTATCAACAAGGGAAGTTACACTCGCACCGATGGCGTGGTGAGGGACTATATCGACGCGGCGCTGACCTATTTCTCTTCCGCCACGAGCCTGCCCGACATTGCGGCGCGCACGCAGGACTTCGAGCGCAAGGCCAAGAAATATCGCATCAGCTTTGCCGGCGGTGCGATGGCGATCAGGCCCAGGAAGGGTAATATCGACCCCCGCGCGGGCGCGCTTGGTGTCTCCAATCTCATGTCGTTCAAGGGCAGCCAATATGGGCTGCTGTCGCCGATCATTCTCGATCTCGATGGCGACGGCATCGAGATGAAGTCGATCAAGAAGTCGAAGGCCCGCTTTGACATGAACGGGGATGGCGGCAGCGATGATACCGGCTGGATCGGCAAGGGCGACGGCTTCCTCGTCATCGACCGAAACAAGGATGGCCTGATCAACGATCTGTCCGAGCTGAGCTTTGGCGCCGAGAAGCCCAATGCGACTAGCGATCTCGATGCGCTCGCCGCGCTCGACAACAATGGCGACAGGGTTATCGACGCCAGGGACGCCCGCTTCAGCGAGCTCAAGATCTGGGTCGACGCTGATCTCGACGGCATCACCGATGCCGGCGAACTCAAGACGCTCGCCGAGCTCGGGATCAAGTCGATCGGGCTCGTAGCCCAGCACCGCGAGGGCAGAGCGAAAGTCGGCGAGAATATCCTCCTTTCGACCGCTGTCTTTACCCGCGAAAATGGCTCGACCGGAACGCTCGGCAATGCGGCCCTGGCCTATAAGCCAGGTTCGGCGCCTGTTGCGACCGAAGCAAACCAGAGCCTGCTGAATGCGCTCCGCGCTCGCAGCATGAACTTGCCGATCGGAGACTGGCGCTTCGATGGTGGCGGATATGACGAGCGGAGCCTGACAGGTGGGCGTTATCCGCTGATGCCGGCCTCCGTCGCATTCCCAGTGGTTTACGGCGGCGATCCGTTCGCTGCTGCGTCACAAACGGAGAATTGGGTTCCCGCGCCGGGCGATGTGACGCAGTCGCCGACGGAGGCTGCGCCTCCTCTCCACGCGTCGCCGACGGAATCGATCGAGGAGCTTGTCGCGGCGCTTCAGCAAGCCGCCCCCGGAGCGCTGCCCGATCATGCGGCGCTTGCCGAATGGCGCCGCCTCAATCTTCAGCGGGTGCTCGAATCGCCGCCCGCGATTGCCGTCATTCGGCCCGACGGGGAGGCGACGGAAATTGCGCCTGCCGATGAGCCGGTCGCGAGCACGCAGGATTTGCCCGTTACCCGGAAAATGGACCAGATCCTTGCTTCGATGATCCAGGGCATGGCCGGATTTGGCCCGGATAGCGGTTTCGACTCTGGAGCGACCTGGCAGCGTGACGAGGGACGCCCGACCGACTTCTTCGCGTAAGCCGGTTGGCAGGATATGGGGTGCGGCCTCAAATGAGCGCACACTGGCAGCGGAAGGCGCCGCCAGAGGTCGCGCGTTTGCACGGTTGGCCGCGCAGCGCTCTTGGCTCGCTGATCTTGGCGGGGCGGCGGCTAAGCACATCTGCGCACGCATGCCGCCCCGCCCGCGGCTTCGCCAAGGGCGCGGTTATTCTCCGATGTTGACGCCGCGCTGACCGCACGGCGGCGTTGTCATGTGGCCGGCCACGGACAGCGTGGCAGTCGGCGCACGGCTATGGGACCGCTCGGCCGGTGCGCAAGCCGCCGCTGCGCGTTGGCTCCTGCACTTCGTTGCGGCCCTTTGGGTGCGCGCCGCCCTTCGGCGCGGTCCCGTCGCCTTTTCTCGCCGCCCGCCCCGCCGTCCGGGACCGGGTGTGGTTGAAGAGAAGGAAGAGAGTCATGAAGCTGGATTTCATCGATCTGGGCAACCTGTCCATCGCCGCCGCCAACATGCGCAGGAAGGGGAAAGACCCCGACGTCGCAGACCTTATGCCGAGCATCCGTGCACGCGGGGTGCTGGTTCCGCTGCTTGTCCGTCCCAATTGTGCAGATGGCCATTATGAGATTGTCGCGGGGCGTCGGCGCTTCACCGCCGTGGGCGCCGTCGCGCGCGAGGGCGGGGCAGTTCGGCCTATCCCGTGCGCCATTCTCGACGAAGGCGACGATGCCGATGCGCTTGAAGCCTCGATGCTCGAAAATCTCGCGCGGGTGCAGCCCGACGAAGTGAGCCAGTGGGAGGCGTTCGTCGCGCTGGTCAAGGCGGGGCGGTCGGTCGAGGAGGTCGCGGACAGCTTCGGCTTCGAGCCGAGTGCGGTGAAGCGTATCCTCGCGCTCGGCAATCTCCTGCCGCGCATCCGCACCCTCTATCGCGGCGGCGAGATCGATGCGGGCACGGTGCGCCACCTGACCCTCGCATCGAAGTCGCAGCAGAAGGCATGGCTGGCGCTGTTCGACGATGAGAGCGCTTATTGTCCGACCGGCCATCAACTCAAGGCATGGCTGTTTGGCGGCACCGCTATCGCAGTGAAGCATGCACTGTTCGATGTCGCGGAAGCGAAGGCGACGGTCGTGTCCGACCTGTTCGGCGAGGATAGCTTCTTTGCCGATGCCGACGTCTTTTGGTCGGCGCAGATGGCAGCCATCGACGCGCGCAGGGCTGACTATCTAGAAGCGGGGTGGTCCGATGTGGTCGTCATGCCGCGCGGCGACTGGTTCCGCTCGTGGGATCACGCCCACGCCGGAAAGCGCAAAGGTGGCCGCATCTATGTCGAGGTCCGCGAGAGCGGCGAGGTCAGCTTCCACGAGGGCTTCGTTACATCGAAGGAAGCGAAGCGGCTTTCGGGCGGTGGCGGGGATGGCGAGGGCGATGCGGTGCTCGCGAAGCCGCAGCGCCCCGAGGTGTCGGGTCCGCTCAATGCCTATATCGACCTCCATCGCCATGCGGCGGTGCGCGCCGATCTGGCGGGGCATGGCGGGGTCGCGCTTCGCACGATGCTCGCGCATGTCATCGCGGGCGCCGACCTCTGGCGCGTCGATATCGAGGGCCAGCGCGCGCCGAAGGAAGATATTGCCGAGAGCGTCGAGGGCTGTCCGGCGGAAGCGGTGTTTGATCTCAAGCGCCGTGCGGTGCTTGAAGTGCTCGGGTTCGATCCTGAGGCTCCCACCGTCACGGGAAGGCCGCTCCATTGTCCCCCTTTTGCGCCGCTGCTCGCGCGGTTGCTCGAACTTCCCGATCCGGTGGTGATGGAGATCGTGTCGATCGTCATGGGCGAGACGTTGCAGGCGGGAAGCGAGGCCGTGGAGATGATCGGCCTCCATCTCGGCACCGACATGCGACAGCACTGGGCGGCAGACGCGGCCTTCTTCGACCAGCTTCGCGACCGCGAGGTGCTGCTCGCCATCACCGGCGAGGTCGCGGGGCCGGAGATCGCGGCAGCGAACGCCGGTGAGAAGGGCAAGGCCCTCAAGACAATCATCGCCGATTGCCTTGCGGGCACGAATGGTCGGGCTAGGGCGGAGCCGTGGGTGCCGCGGTGGATGGCGTTCCCGCCGTTCGCCTACACGGATCGCGGCGGGGTCGGCAGCGTCAAATCGGCGCGGCGGGTGGCGCATGAGCTTGCGGTCCCCGCAGCGCCCGAACTCGAGGGCGAGGACGAACAGCCCTTGGCAGCATGATTATTGGCGGGCGGCTTCGGTCGCCCGCCCCATTTTTTGTGGTCACAAAATGACGCGCCGGCCTTGGGGGCCGGCGCGGCGTTCATGATTTTGCGCGCGCCGCCGCCGCCGCAAGCGGCGACTGCGCGCGGTTCGGCCAAAGAAAGAGGCGGCGCAAAGTCGCCTTCGCGCCGCCCATACGAGGATGCTGCATCCTTCGCCCCGCCGCCCCTGACTTGCCGGGGTCGCTAATCGCCAAGCCCGGACGGAAGTTGCCGAGCCCGATAGTATCGCTTCTGACCCTCGGATTGTACGAAAACGCCAAATCGTATGTCGCAAAAATGATATTCTTGCCGCGAGACCGATGTGGCACGGACAGTCTATTCGTGGTCGGCCGTCCTCATAGCAACGACAGAGCGCTAGAAGATCGCTTTTCTCACTCAAGTTTCGCCGTTTGATCGCCAAGGCCGATAGCGCGGGCTCGCTCCACCTTTTCACAGGACCATCCCGGCGACGGGCGATTGGACCTGAACCGGCGCGGCGCCCCGCGAAAGTGCGGCCGCGCGATTATTTCCCCGCGTGCTGCGCACGCTCCTCGCGGCCGCTGCGCTTCAAATAATCGCGCCGCCGCACTCCTCCGCTGCGCTGCGGCCCTTGCGGGTTCGCGGGGCGCTTCGTGCACCGGTCCCTGGTCCGCCCATGCCGCAGGGATGGCCCCGCGGTACATTGAAGGAGACGACCAATGGCAGCTATCGGCTTTGTGAACGGCACCATCGAAACGGGTTTCGTGGGCCAGCTCAAAACCCTCTCGATCCGCGCCGCAATCGAGATCCGGGCCAACCGCTCGAAGAGCGGCGACGTGCAGCCTGATTACAGGGTCTATTCCGAAGGCGTCGAAATCGGTGCCGGCTGGATCCGCGTCGGCCAGGTTTCGGGCGAACCCTATGTGTCGCTGAGCCTCGCCGCTCCCGAGTTCGGTCCACGCCGCCTCTATGCGAACCTCGGCCGCGCCGCAGGGCAAGACGGCGAGGATGGCTACGCGCTCATCTGGAACCCCGCCGACTGAGGCGGGCTTCCACCCCGCGCTGCTCTCGCGGCGCGGGGCTTTGGCGTGCCTGGATTTCAGGCGAGGTCGCTCGGGATATCGGCGACGGTAAAGCTCATCGGGTTGCGGAGCCAGATATCGACCGCGCCCGCGCGCCAGCCGCAGGCGCGGCTGCCGGTGTTGCGCTGCGGCGGGAATGTGCCGGCGGCGATCTTGCGGTAGATAGTGGCGCGGCTGAGGCCGGTCAGGTCGAGGACCTCGGGCAGGCGCATCAGGCGCAAGGGGGACTGCGATACCATGATTTGCTTCTCCTATTCTTGAGGGTCTTTGCGTCTACGCTAGACAGAAAAGGGGATGCCGAGGGCTGGCGTCAACCCCTTGGAAATCCGCGATTCGTCCGGGATGCACTCCCCTGCACTCGGGTGCACTCCAGCGGACTCCAGAGACCTCACAAGGTACCCGAAATATTGGTCTCACATCGTCTCGCCGTGGGGGCTGATTAGGAAATGGGACCGCCGGGAGCGGTCGCGATCGCGAACGACGCGCCGCGAGGCGGCGCGAGCGTGGGGTGATTCGCATGGACGGGGCGCGGCTGGCGCGCATGCGGTCGCCGCTCCACGGCGGCGTTGTCTGTCCCGGCACGGCGGGGACGGAGGTGGGCGTCACTCGCCTCTAGCCCCGCCCGGCCGGGCCGCAACCCTGCGGGTCCTCCTCTTGCGTTCCGGTCCTTCGGATGCAGCCCGCCCGATGATGCGGGTCTGCCGGCTCCTTCCTGCCGCCCACCTCCGCCCCCTTCCGGGCCGGGGTGCGGTTGGCGGGAAGGAGAAGAGACATGCGCAAGGAAAGGATCGAGAGGGCGAGCCTCTATTCCGAGGTCACGAACAAGATCATCGCGGAACTGGAGGAAGGGCGGCTGCCATGGGTGCAGCCTTGGGATAGCGCGGCGTGCGGATGCACGATGCCGCAGAACGCAGGGACCGCGCGCAAATACAGCGGGATCAATGTGCTGATCCTGTGGGCCGAGGTTGTCGCCAAAGGCTATGCGTCGCAGCGCTGGCTGACCTACCGGCAGACCGAGGCGGCGGGCGGCAATGTCCGGCGCGGCGAGAAGGGCACGGTCATCTGCTATGCCGACCGCTTCACGCCAAAGGCCGAAGCCGAGGCCGCGCGGGGCGAGGACCGCGAGGCGCGGCAGGTGGCGTTCCTCAAACGCTTTGTCGTGTTCAACATCGACCAGTGCGAGGGACTGCCCGAGGCTTACACCGCGCCGCTGGTAGGACCCGATCCGGTGCTCGCCATTGCCGAGGCAGACGCATTGATCGCCGTGACCGGTGCGACATTCAATATCGGTGGCGGCGAAGCCTTTTACAGCCCGAGCCATGATTTCGTTCAGGTGCCGCCGCAGGCGGCCTTTCCCGAGCCGATCAACTGGTATCGGACCGCGCTGCATGAACTTGGTCATTGGACCGGACATGGCAGCAGGCTCGACCGCGACCAGAAAGGCGGGTTCGGATCGGAGAGCTATGCGAAGGAGGAACTTGTCGCCGAAATGGCATCGGCGTTTACCTGCGCTTCGCTTGGTATCACGCCGACGGTTCGGCATGCCGACTACATCGCGTCATGGCTGTTGGTGCTGCGAGGCGACGAGAAGGCGATCTTCCGCGCCGCCAGTCAGGCGAGCAGGGCGGCGGACTTCCTTCTGGCCGTTGCAGGCACGGAGCAATGAGCGCGCCCATGAGCCGCGAGGACCGGCTGCGCCTTTGGCGCGCCGAGCGCGCTGTCGACCGGATGGAGGAAATGGACCGCAAGGTTTTCCTCGCCATCCGTGTTGAGGAGCTGAGCTATTCCGAAATCGCCGCGCGTTTCTGCATCACCGTAGCCGACGTCGAATGGCATTTCGCCGGAAGCCTTCGCGTCCTCATGGTCGCAATGGACGAAAAGGATCCATGGTGGTGGCGTTTCCGGCGGTGAGGATGGCGCGAAGGCGGATGGCGCTTGCCATCCGGCCTTCGCAATTACAGGGTGATAACAATGCGAACCGATCTCGATCATCTGCCCGCGAACAAGCAGCGCGAACTCGAGCGCGTGAAGCAGATCATCTTCGAGGAATTTGCTGACAGTATCGCGCTCGCGACGATGAGCTGGAAGAAGAAAGGCCGGATCGACAAGATCATCCTTTACGGCAGCTATGCGCGCGGCGGCTGGGTCGACGAGCCGCACACCGCCAAGGGCTATCGTTCGGACTTCGATCTGCTGATCATCGTCAGCGACAAGCGCCTCACCGACAAGGTCGAGTTCTGGCCGAAGATCGAGGATCGGCTCGACCGCGAGCTGGCGATCGACAAGACGCTGCACACCCCCGTGAACCTCATTATCCACACCATGCAGGAGGTGAACGACGGGCTCGCGCACGGGCGCTATTTCTTCATGGACATCGCGAAGGACGGCATCGCGCTCTACGAGTTCGATGACAAGGAACTGCACAAACCCCAACCGAAGACGCCCGATGAGGCGCTCGACATGGCGCAGGAGTATTTTGACGAGTGGTTTCCGAGTGCGATGAAGCGCTTCGAGATTTCAAAATTTGATCTTGAGAAAGGCTATTTGAAGGACGCTGCCTTCGATACGCATCAGGCGGCTGAGCGCCTTTACCATTGCGTACTGTTGGTCTGTACGTTCTACACCCCGCACGTTCACAATCTCGGCTTTCTCCGCACGCAGGCTGAGCGGCTCGACATGCGTCTCGTTGATGTCTGGCCGCGTGAACTGAAATCGGATCGCAGGTATTTCGAGAAGCTCAAGGAAGCCTATGTGAAGGCGCGCTACTCGAAACATTACCGCATCACCGAGGAGGAATTGCGGTGGCTTGGCGCGCGCGTCGAAGAACTCGGGGGCGCCGTGCACGCGATTTGTTCGGAGCGCCTCGACGCGCTTCGCCGCACGGCTGGACGCCTGCCGCCTGAATAGCGCGGTGCTGATGGCTCTGCTGGCGAATATTACGGTATTTGTTCGGAACCAAATGTGGCGCTAGAGGATAGCCGACGTAGTTAGGCCTCGAAGGAAAACGCGAATGGAAGATTCCGAAACGCTGGTCACGCTGACCGCCGATATTGTCGCCGCCCATGTCAGCAACAACAGCGTCGCGATTTCGGATATCCCGCTCGTCATCCGGTCGGTTCATGAAGCGCTAATCGGTGTGTCTTCCAAGGCCGAGCCCGAACCCGAACCGCAGCAGCCTGCCGTGTCGGTCCGCGCATCGATCAAGCCCGACTATATTGTCTGTCTTGAAGACGGTAAAAAGCTGAAGATGATGCGCCGCCATTTGATGACCGCTTACGGCATGACGCCCGATGATTATCGCGCCAAGTGGAACCTGCCAAAGGATTATCCGATGGTCGCGCCCAACTATGCCGAAACGCGCCGTGCGCTGGCCAAGCAGATCGGTCTCGGCGCCAAGGGGCGCGGCGGCGGCCGTAAGCCCGCTCCTCGCGGCCGCGCCAAAGCAAAATAGCGCTCGCTCGATAGCATTCTACTGCCCGCGGTAGGGCTCACACGCGATCCCGTCATTGTCGGCATCAAGGCTATCGCGATAGCCCGGCTCGCCCCGGTAAATCGGGGCCGAGCCTGCTGCACGCGCGTGGTCGCAGCGTCGCCAATAATCGCCATCTTCGGGCGTTCGCGCGCGGGCCATGCCGGTCGCGACTGCGACGTCGCTCGCCGCCGAAATCAGCTGCGTGCGTCCTTCGGGCGTGGTCGCGGCGGAGCCCATGCCAACGACCGCGCCGATCAAGCCCGCGCCGACGAGAAAATTGACGGCCGAATTCTTCGGCCGGCGCCCGCGTCGATGATGTTTCAACTGACGTGCCATGCGCCGAGTATGGCAGACGAAGGTAAATGTCCGGTGATAGCCCCTTATGCCGACGCGGACGTCGCATCGAACGCGCGCTGTCCCCGGCGGCGCCAGAGCAGCAACTGCTGCTCTCGCCCCTCGCTGCGGAGCGTCGCGGCAGCCTCGACGAGTATGCCGAGGATCACGGCGCGATCGTCGCCGGTCAGCTCGATCAGACGAGCCTTGGCGATGAGCCCGCCGAGTTCGATCAGCTGACGCGTGCGCTCGCGGCGTTTCACCTGCCACGCCCGCGTATCATGTCGCGCCCACTTGGCCTGCAGGCGATTGCGCGCTTGAATCGTCCGACGATGCGCCGCCCGCATTCCCGCGAGCGCCTTTGCGAGCGCGGGCGCCGCCGCCTCGAAAGAAGGCGGCGCCGTTCTTGCGCCACGCCTCCTTTCGCGCGGCATCGGCGCCAACCGCGTCGATCATCGCACCGGCGAGCTGCTCGATCGATAGGATGTCCGCGCCTATCGCAATCACCAGCTCGCCGAGCTGGCCTTGTTTCTTCGTCTTTAGCGCCTTCGCCTTGTCTGTCAGCGCTTGAAGTTCGGCGTCGAAATCGCGGGGCTTGCGCATCGTCTGTCCTTCCATTTGTGAGGGTCGGACGAACCAGCTATGACGTGTCATTCTGGCATTCAAGTAGCTGAAATCTTGTGAGAAGCCGTGATCCCGAGCGCGATGAAATCGTGTGAGGGCGCGCTTATACGTCGTGCCGACGTGCTCGTTTTGCCGTAAATCGCAGGGCGCTATGGCGCTGTATCATTTCTCGGCAAAAGTCATTTCCCGCGCCGTCGGCAGCAGCGCGGTCGCCGCTGCGGCCTATCGATCAGCGGATCGCCTCCACGACGAGCGCCTTGGCCGCAGCCATGACTTCTCCAACAAGGCCGGTGTCGTGCACAGCGAGGTCATGCTGCCGGACGGTGCCGCCGACGAGTGGCGCGACCGCGAACGGCTGTGGAACGATGTCGAGGCGGCCGAGCTTCGCAAGGATGCACAGCTCGCGCGCGAAATCGAGTTCGCAATCCCGCGCGAGATGACCGAAGGGCAGGGGATCGAACTTGCCCGCGGCTTCGTCCAACGCGAGTTCGTCGATCGCGGGATGATCGCCGATCTTAATGTGCATTGGGATATCGGATCGGATGGGCTGGCACGACCGCACGCCCACGTCATGCTGACAATGCGCGAGATCCGGATCGGCGAAGACGGAAGCGCCGAGTTCGGCGCAAAGGTTCGCGAATGGAATCGCACCGAGCTTTTGAGCCGCTGGCGCGAGGCTTGGGCCGATCATGTCAACGAACGGCTGGCATCGCTGGACATCGACGCGCGCGTCGATCATCGCACGTTGGAAGTTCAGGGTATCGACCTCGAGCCGCAGCACAAGATCGGTCCTGCAGCTTCGCGCATGGCGGCCGAGGGGCTTGAGCCCGATAGGCTTGCCCAGCACATCGAAATCGCCCGGTCGAACGGCGACAGGATCATCGCCGATCCGGCCATCGCGCTCGACGCGATCACCCACCGGCAGGCGACCTTCACCAACCGCGACCTCGCGATGTTCGTGCATCGATACAGCGACGGCAAGGATCAGTTCGACGCGGTGTTGACGGCGGTGAAGGCCTCGCCCGAACTTTTCGCGCTCGGGCAGGATGGCCACGGGGAAGACCGGTTCACATCGCGGGCGATGATCGAAACCGAACAGCGGCTCGAGCGCGCGACCGCGACGCTCGACGCGCGGCGCAATCATGGCGTCGCCGAACGGCACCGCGAGCTTGCCTTGAGCCGTGCATTAGAACGCGGCCTCGACCTCTCTCCTGAGCAGCGTGGCGCTCTCGAGCTTGTCACCAGTTCTCGCGGGATCAGCAATGTCATTGGCTACGCCGGGGCGGGGAAGAGCGCGATGCTTGGCGTCGCGCGCGAAGCCTGGGAGGCGGCGGGCTATCAGGTCCAGGGTGCGGCGCTGTCGGGGATCGCCGCCGAAGGGCTCGAAATCGGTTCGGGGATCGGTTCGCGGACGCTGGCAAGCCTCGAGCATCAGTGGGGACAAGATCGCGACCGGCTGACCAGCAAGCATATCCTTGTCATCGACGAGGCCGGGATGGTCGGCACGCGGCAGCTCGAGCGCGTTGTCACCGAGGCAGAACGGCAAGGCGCCAAGGTCGTGCTGGTCGGTGACCCCGAACAGCTGCAGGCGATCGAAGCGGGCGCCGCGTTCCGTGCGGCGGCAGAGCGCCATGGCGCCGTCGAAATCATGGACATCCGCCGTCAGCAGGAGGGCTGGCAGCGCGATGCGACGCGCGAGCTTGCCACCGGGCGGACCGGCGAGGCAATCGCTCGCTATGCCGACGCGGGCTTCGTCCATGAGGCGGAGACGCGCGAAGCTGCGCGTGGGGAGCTTGTCGAGGCGTGGGACCGCGACCGCGAAGCGCATCCGGACGCGAGCCGGATCATTCTCACCCACACCAATGACGAAGTACGGGAGCTGAACGAAGCGGTCCGCGAGCGGCTGAAGGCGGGCGGCGCGCTTGGCACCGAGATCGCGCTAACCGTCGAGCGCGGCGAGCGTGCCTTTTCCCGCGGTGACCGCATCATGTTCCTGAAGAACGAGCGCAACCTTGGGGTGAAAAATGGCTCGCTCGGAACGATCCAAAGCGCGAGCCCGATGCGCATCGCGGTGATGCTCGACGATGGTCGCAGCGTCGCCTTCGATCTCAAGGACTATGCCCATGTCGATCACGGCTATGCCGCGACGATCCACAAGGCGCAGGGTATGACCGTCGACCGCGTGCAGGTGCTCGCGACGCCGGGGGTGGACAGGCATTCGACTTACGTCGCCCTGTCCAGGCATCGCGAGCAGGTCGACCTATATTATGGCCGCGACGATTTTGCGAACCGGAACAAGCTTGTCCGTGCCGCGTCGCGCGAGCGCTGCAAGGATATGGCGAGTGATTACCGAGTGCAGGAACCGGCGAAGGCGGCCGATCCGAAACGCGGCATGTTCGATGGCCTGAAACTCAGTGTATCGCGCGAGGCGCTGGCGGAACCGGCGCCGAGGATCAAACGAGCGGTCAGCCTGGCGGAGGTGCGCCTAAGCGCGCGCGCCCTCGATGCGGCGCCTGCGCCAGCCGAGCTCGACAAGGCGGTCGAGCGCTTCGCGCGGGCGACGAAGGAGATCGTCGATATCCGGCGCGCCGGCGGGAAAGAACTGCCGCACGAGCTTGACAGCTATCGCAAGGCGTTTCGCGAGCTCGATGCCGTCCGCGCCGGCGGCGCGAACGATTTGCGCGATGCCTTCGGCAAAAGCTACCGTCTTGCGAGCGAGGCGGCCGAAGGCCGCACCGCGGGTGCGATTGGGGAGATGGATCGACGGGATGCTGCACGGGCGGCCGAACGCGTTGCCGCCGAGCGTGCGTCGCGCGAGCGCGTCCGGCTCGCGTCCAATGCCGAAAAGCGCGCCGAGCTGTTCGTCGCCACATGGGAAAAGGAGAATGTGCGGGCGCGCGAAGCGACGACCTATGCTGCGCGCGACGCGGCGCGCGCCAATCTGACCGACATGGCGAAGAGCCTGCATCGCGATCCGCAGCTCGAGTCGCTGCTCCAGAATCGGCGCGCGCAGCTTGGCCTGGACGCTGTGAGAGGAAAAACGCTGTCTCAGGATTTACAGCAATATCTCGGCCGTGGACGCGGCATGGGTATCTCGATGTAAGCTGCTCCCATGACCCAGAAACCTGCCCCCACACCGCCGCCCGCCGATGCCGCTGAAGCCTTTGAGGGACTCCGCGAGGAAATATCCTTGCAGCGCACTGCAATCCAAGGACTGACAGCTGCCAAGGACAATATTCCCGACTACTCACTCACTCTGCGCGACATCGCGTCGCGTCTCGGCCGGATGGAAAAGCAACTCGAGAGCATCGGCGAGAAGCCGGCAATGCGGCTCACGCCGCTCACGATCGCTGCCGAGATAAACGAAGGTCTGATCAACTACCGGGCTGAAGACCGCAAGGCTATCGGGGACGCTCGCGACACGCTGGCGCGGTCGCTTGGTCGCGTGGAGGGCATGATCAAGCAGCGCCGATCGACCCACGAACAGGATTGGTGGGTCACCTGGGGCACTACGGGCGGTGTCCTGTGTGGGATGTTGCTTGCTCTCGTCGGCGTAGTCATCGCCGCGTAGGGTTAGCGTCAAGCGCTGACAGAGGAGCGGCGGCTTCGCGCCTCGATGGACTAACCCGCTTCGCGGGATGGGTGCATGGACTGAGGCGGCGGGTTACGCAGAGACGTTGAGCAAGGCGGACAGTAAGCAGATCATGGAGCTCCTTCAACGAAGAGGAGCATGCCATGACTATTGTTACGACCGACACCCCCGTCACCTCGCTTCGCCAGCGCATGCAGCATGATATGCTGATGCGCGGCCTGGGACGGCACACCCAGCAAGACTATATTCGCCACGTCCGGCGCTTCGCCGCATTCCTTGAACGCCCTCCCGATACGGCGACGGCGGAGGATATTCGGCGCTTCCAGCTATCTCAGCACGAGAAGGGCGCCAGCGCATCGACCATCAACGGCGCCGTCTCGGCGTTGCGCTTCCTGTTCACCGCGACGCTGAGGCGGCGGGACCTGGCGCGTTCGCTTATCATTACCCGTAATCCGCGCAAGCTGCCCGAGGTGCTCAGCGTCGAGGAAGCGGCGCGGCTTCTCGAGGCAGCGCCGGGGATCAAGTATAAGGCGGCGCTCGGCGTCGCCTATGGCGCGGGACTGCGCGTGTCGGAGGTCGCTCACCTCAAGGTCGATGATATCGACAGCACCCGCATGCTGATCCGCGTCGAACAGGGTAAGGGACGCAAGGACCGCAATGCCATGCTCTCGCCGCAACTGCTGGAGCTGCTCCGGATGTGGTGGCGCGAGGGCAAGCGGCGCAACGTCATGCTGCCCCATGGCTGGCTGTTCCCGGGGCGCAGCTACACCGATCCGATCTCGGCGCGGCAGCTGCACCGCGCGGTTCAGGAAGCCGCCGAGGTTGCCGGCATCCGCAAGCGCGTCAGCCCGCACACCTTGCGCCACAGCTTTGCGACGCATCTGCTCGAGCAGGACGTCGATATCCGCGTGATCCAGGTCCTGCTCGGCCACAGCAAGCTGGAGACGACCGCGCTCTATACCAAGGTATCGACGCGAACGATCCATGCCGTCGCCGGTCCGCTAGACCGGCTGATGGCCCTGATGGCGGACGAAGCGCCGCCCGGCTGAGCCGGTGCAGACCTCGCTCGAGGTCGCCGATATCTTCCGCAGCGCGGGTCCTGCCTATCGAACCGCCCATGCCGGACACCTGAGCCTTCAGCAGCTCAAGGTCATGTCGGCGATCGAGCAATGCCGGACCGCGGCACTAGGCGGTCATGTTGAGGCTTGCGAGGACTGCGGCCATTGGCGCATCGCCTATAACAGCTGCCGCAACCGTCACTGCCCCAAGTGCCAGGGTGCTGCCGCGCGCACATGGCTCGAGGCGCGCGAGGCCGACCTTCTCCCGGTCGGCTACTTCCATGTCGTGTTCACGCTGCCCGCCGAGGTCGCCGACATCGCGTTCCACAACAAGGCGGCCGTTTATGATCTCCTGTTCCGGGCGGCTTCGGCGACGATGCTGACCATCGCTGCTGACCCCAGGCATCTGGGCGCCCGGATCGGCATCACGGCCGTGCTGCACACATGGGGATCTGCGATGACGCATCATCCGCATGTGCATATGATCGTGCCCGGCGGCGGCATAGCGAACGATGGCAGTCGCTGGATATCGTCGCGGCCCGCGTTCCTGCTACCGGTGCGCGTGCTCGGACGGCTGTTTCGGCGCCTGTTCCTGACCCAGCTGCTGGCGCTGCACGATGCCCGGCGGCTCAGCTTCTTCGGTGCAATGGCGCCGCTTGCCGAACGCCGCGCCTTCCTCCGCTACCTTTCCCCGGTCAGGAAGAAGCGCTGGGTCGTCTACGCCAAGCCCCCGTTCGCCGGACCCGAGGCCGTGCTCGCCTACCTGTCGCGCTACACCCACCGGGTCGCCATATCGAACCGGCGCCTCCTTGCATTCGACAACACCGGCGTGACCATGCGCCACAAGGATTACCGCCGTGACGGCGCCGATCGGCAACGCGTCATGACACTCAGCGCCGATGAGTTCATCCGCCGCTTCCTGCTCCACGTCCTGCCGCGCGGTTTTCACCGTATCCGACACTATGGCCTGCTCGCCGGTTCCGCCCGGAGGGCCAGCCTCGCACTCGCCCGCGAGCTGCTCGATGTCATGCCGGATGCCGAGGAGACGCCGCTCGACGAGCCGGCCGATCCGACACCGCCATGCCCGTGCTGCGGCGGCAAGATGATCGTGATCGAGGTGTTCATCCGTTGGCGCCAGCCCCGTGCCCCGCCGAGTGCCGCCGTTCCGGTCCGGGAGATCGCGTCATGACCCGGCATGGCTCATCCGCAAGAATGACCGCGCGACGTCGGCGCTGGCCAACGGGCTGTCCTGCGTCGATCGCCTCAGCGGCTTGCGACACGCCCGCCAGACGGCAACGGATCGACACTCCCGACCTCGATCACAACGGTCAGAGCCTCGCCTCGCGCTATTGTCGCGGCCGTCCTGCCACCGCGCACAGGCGTCCCCCGATCACACCAAAGCACAAATCCCCATAGCTCGCTCCCAGAGCCCACGCGGGTTCCTCCATCAGAGGCTTTCGTACGCTGAAGCGCCCGAAACCCTTCACGATCTCGGTCGTTTCGGCACCTCCTGATTAGCCCCCGAAAGCGGACCTTCGCGGTGGCGTCTGCTGTGCGCCACAGCGAAGTCGTAATCCGCTACGAGGGGCATGCCCCAAAACTTGCCGTTTGTGCATGCAGGAATGGGATTTCAGCAGTTCGCCTGAAATTGCGCGCAACGGGCCATTTGGGCTTATCTGTCGATTTTATCAGCGCCGAGGCTATCGCGCTCCGCAATCACAAATCCCGAATGGTGCCACTCTCGTAAAGGCGCTTGATAGCCTCGTAAAAGCACCTTGCACTCGTTTGTGCTGCATAGCGCTGATAATCATCGTCTTTATCTTCGTCCGCAAAGTCGCAAACTGATTTCATCACTAGCGGTATCGGGCGCGGCTTCGCGCAACCGTTGGCGGCAACGAAAATACCGTATGCTTCCATTTCAAGGCCAGTAATATCTCGATTACCATCGAGAAGCTCTTCAAACAACTTGGCGTTAGCGACTACGGAAGCACCCGAGGCCATCGGGGCGACCCGTACCTTGAGGTCTCCGCGATTAGGCGCGGCATTGCATTTGCTACGTATGGTCGCAAGCAAGCCGACGTCGTCAAATAGGTTTTTCAGGAAGGCCGCCAGATCGACATTTAAGTCAAGTTGATGCGGCGATGGGCGAAAGCGAGGCTCACCCGCGTGTGAATCTATTTTGCCGCTGCCCCAGTCAAAGGCTGGCTCTGCAATGACGACGTCGCCAAGTCCAGTCTTGGACGCTCTGCCCGCGCAAATTCCGGTCATCCCAAGAATCTTGGGTCGAAAAGTCGAAACCATCTTCGATGCCAAGACAGCACTAGCGGGCATGCCCATGCGCGGCGCCGCCGCAGCTACAATCGAAATGGAGACGCCCTTGGCCTCAATCGTCCCCGTCAAATAATGGGTTTGATCATGAGGAAGCCGAAGGGGCTGCCACTCGCACGGCAATTCTTTGACCGCCGAAAGTTCTACATCAGGCAGGGCGCAAATCAGCGCGACATCAATGCCATACGTCCGGCCGTCTGAAAAATTATCTGACTCCCGCAAAGCGCGTATATAATCAATTTTTGCATTGACTTGCGACTGCCAGCGATCTGAATTTTCGCTGTAATGAATCAAACTCCATAGCTGATCCGCAAAGTCCTCACCAAACTCCTCGACAACATCGTCGTAAGCCGTCACTCCAACGACGTAGCGAGGCTTGTGAACATCTGGATCTCGGCTAACCCGCCGAAGAAGTTCGAGCCCCTCACCACGAACTGCTGGCTCATCGAAACGACGAGGAATGTTTACGTCGAGCAATACCAGATCGAAGCGCATCTCAAGAAGCCTTTCCATGGCCTCGACTGAATTGAATGCATGTCGAACCTGTCGTTCCTCTATTCCGCAATTTAGAACGGCCTGTTTAAGCCGCCCAAGCTTCTCTAAGCTATCTTCGACTATGAGGATGTTAATCATTTCGAGCCGCCTTAGTAAATTTTGCGAGTTCCAGAAGTTGTTGAAGTTCACCGCGCCAAGTATCAACGTTTGCTCGATAATGCACTGTACCAACATAGTTGCCGAAGCGGTCCGCCAGCTCTGCTTTCAAATCACCCAACGTTCGAAAATCATCTTCGTCACCAAACCGGTCAAACTGGGTGACAACTATGACTGGCGTTTTGGCGCGCTCTCGCCGCATTAGCCGTAAGATTTCGCGACCTGCGAAAGCGTGCGGTCGCCCCCCCTCCTCAGACGGTGAGCGCTCGAAGTTGCGCATTGTCATGTCGAGCAAAATTACGTCAATATCACCAGCGAGCGCCGATTCTTTTCCAGTGTGAAGCGATTTAGCAGTCACAATTTCTCCGAAAGTATGAAGGTCCTCAAGAAACTCAACGATATCTCGTAGTTTTTCATCATCATCTTCGATGAGCAAGATTTTCATCGAATGATCCCATCCTTGTTCATCATGATATCAACTTTATATCCGGCGGCGGTAACACTGACTTCGATTACATGTTCACGCCGGAGATCGTGACGCAGGATTTTCCAAAGCTTAGGATAGCCCGAACCTTGCTCTGTCTGAACAAAGTCCTCAGCCGCTTTGCTCCCGAAATCGGCATTTAGGCGTGTAGCAACTTCTATCAAGTCAGCGCGATCAACCAATTCTCCAAGTTGATTTGTTATTGAAAGCTCTAAGAGGCCCTCTTTAATTCTGGCCTTACTCCGAATTGAAAGATCGCCATCTGCAATGCCGGCGTGAATCCCCGCATTCTCAATAAGCAACATGAACAATCTGGGAACCCAAGGCAGGGTCCAACCTGCCATAACGATGTCATCGGCTCCCTCAATTTCGGTTTTAAAATTGACCTCGGAAAAATATGATCCGACTGTGGCGACACCGACGTCAAAGGCGATACGAAGCGGGTAGTCTTGATATTCTCTTGACGTAGATAAGGTGAACCAATTGGCAACGCGCTCGATAGAGGCCGCAATTTCAGGTCGGGCTAGACTAATTGCGTGCTTAATCGCCGACGCGCTCTCGCTTGACAGGAAATTGTCCGCTTGGTCCTCAAGCTCACTTAAGGCGTTGTTAAAATTTAAGAGGCTTTCCTGCCGGAGGCAAGTTTGCACTCTCCCAAGACCGTTCTGAGTATGCGCCCATAAAAGTTCGAAAGCGATGCGGAGAAAATCCTCATAGCTCTCAACGTCATCAAGACGTGACTGAAACACTTGGAACGTGATTGCGTTGATCGTGAAATCAAAAAGGCCATCCGGATTGGCGTCTCCATAGATTTTGATCTTCTTGCGTGTCA
>Ga0307414_10000476_pt1 | contig 20995 bp, 15 predicted proteins | sample DK1Ometagenome_FD_203804 | JGI IMG/M metagenome (GOLD analysis project Ga0307414, IMG submission 203804) | Maize rhizosphere microbial communities from greenhouse at UC Davis, California, United States - DK15-O-3 | ecosystem: Host-associated > Plants > Roots > Rhizosphere > Soil | place: USA... | reverse complement strand
TGCATGTGGAACTACAGCGCTTTGGCATTCAGCATAGCTGGCAAGTTTATGATGGCGATCATGGCAACCGCATCACCGAACGCTTCCGTACCAAACTGCTTCCCTTTTTCGCAGAGCAGCTCTGGGCAAAATAAGTCGGACCTAGAATTTCGTTCATCCGAGCCAATCTAGCGTGGCAGTCGCGGTTCAGTGCGAGTCGTTTCAATCTTACCTACCGCCCTTTTGCGCTTTCAGTAGTCGAACCTTGACTTGAGCTTGCAGCGGGCTCGACCCTCTTTATTCGCGCCAAGTAAGCGTTCTTTTGGGTTCAGCCAATGTTGAAAGAGAAATATTATTTAATATCAATATCATACACTGATGGACCATCTCTGGGCCAGATTTTATGGGTGCCGGGGCAATAGGAGAAAGAGGCGTGGTTAAAGATGAATTTCCAATCGCAAGCTTAACACGCCGGAGCTTTTCCGTGAGTGTTGGCGCGGGCCTGGCTGCTTTGATTGCCCGCCCTGCCTTCGCCTCCCCGCCGGTGGTAAAGACGAGCGCTGGACTGCTTCGCGGCAGGTGCGAACAGGGGGTGCATATATTTGGCGGCATCTCGTATGGCGCATCGACAGCTGGCAAGAACAGGTTTGCGGCGCCTCAACCTCCAACGCCATGGCGCGGCGTTCGGGATGCTTTGGGCTTTGGCCTCCGGTCCCCGCAATTGCCCGATGGTGGGGGTGGCCCTGATTACTCCTCATGGCGCGAACCGATGGCGTCAGGCGAGGATTGCTTGTCCCTCAATGTCTGGACAACTGGATTGGATAGCTCTGCCAAGCGGCCTGTCATGGTGTGGCTCCACGGCGGCGGTCTCTCTGTAGGTTCCGGCGCAACGCCGACGACGGACGGACGTAACCTCGCGCGCCGACAGGATGTTGTCGTCGTGTCGGTCAATCACCGCCTCAACCTGTTCGGCTACCTCTATTTCGGCGATCTTGTCCGCGACGAATCGGTCGTTGCAAATCCTGGACAGCTTGATCTGGTTGCGGCTCTGCAATGGGTGCGCGACAATATTGCGGAGTTCGGCGGGAATCCCGATAACGTCACCATCTTCGGCCATTCGGGTGGTGGTCTCAAGGTTGCGGGGCTGATGGCGATGCCAGCCGCCAAGGGCTTGTTCCACCGCGCCATTCTTCAAAGCGGCTTCGGCACCGTTACCGTTGCACCGCAAGACGGCAAGCGGATCGCGGCGGGACTGTGCAAGGCCCTCCAAATCAATCCAACGGACATTTCGGCGCTGCGTGCGGTGCCAGTCGATCGGCTGCTTGCCGCCCTCCAAACCGCAACGGGTGGGCACCCCATGCTCGGACCCGGCCTGGTTCCGGACGGCACAATCATTGCGCAAGCGCCCTTTGGCAGCGGTCTGCCAACAATCTCTCCGGATATCCCCGTGATGGTAGGGCACACCAGCGCCGAAACCACTGTGCTCTTTCCACCGCCCGGCGCGTTCGATCTTCAGTGGGACAGTCTGCCTGCGGCACTGGAAGGACGCGTCCGCGCTTCGGCGCCGCTGATCGACGGCTTCCGCAAGCTGCGACCGAACGCCACGCCAAGCGATCTCTTCTTTGCCATCACAACCGAGGCGAGCATGGGCCGCAATGCCCGCACGGTTGCTGAAGCGCGGGCGACAGGCGCGCGCAAGCCGGTCTTTGCTTATCTCGTGAATTGGAATTCGCCAGCGCAGGGCGGCCGGCTGCGCAGTCCACATGGTGTCGAGGTGCCGATGGTGTTCGATACCGTTACCGAGGCCTATGCAACGGTTGGCGAGCGTATGGCCAACGCGCAGCAGCTTGCAGACAATATGAGCAGCTACTGGGCTAATTTTGCGCGGAGCGGCAACCCCAATAGCGATTGTCTGGGACCTTGGCCCGCTTATGACCAGCAGCGTCGCGCTACGATGGTCTTTGATACACAATCAGCCCTGCAGGATGATCCGCTCGGCGCGGAACAGGCGTTGATCGCGCAACATGCTTGATCGCGCGGCGAGCCCGCCTCTGTGTCGCTCGGTTCAGCACCGAGCTGCCCACATATTGATTGCGTTTGCCGCGCTGCTGATGGCGGCACTGCCCGGCATGGCAGCCGCTGCAACGCCCGACCCGGACGCCATTCTCGTCACACTTCCCGAGCGGCCGGTTGTCGCCCCGCGCATGGACTGCAAGGCCCTTGTCCTCCCGGTTGCCCAGCAGGTCGACGATATTGTTTACCGGCTTCTCTCGGCAGTGGTTAAGCCCGCAGACGAGGGCCAGCCTGCCGTCTGCCTTGTCAAAGGCTATACCGCGCCGCAGACCGAATTCGAGTTGCGTCTGCCACTATCAGGATATGCTGGCCGTTACCTGCAGGGTGGCTGCGGGGGCATGTGCGGTGTTATCGGACAAGACATCACCCCCCGGTGCAGCAACGCGCATCTCCAGGCAGGCAGCTTTGCGGTCGCATTCAATAATGGCGGCCACCATAGTGCAGGTATTGGCGATGGCGCATGGGCAGTCGGCGCCCCGGAACTGCGTGAACAATTCGCACACAAGGCAACCCATGCGACCGCTCTTGCTTCAAAGGCAATCATCGCTCGCTTCTATGGGGAACCGCCTGCGCGGAGCTATTTCGTCGGATGCTCCGGCGGTGGCCGAGAGGCACTGATGGAGGTGCAGCGCTACCCCGATGATTTTGATGGGGTGGTCGCAGGTTCATCGGTGGCGATGCCTGCCGCAATGCAGCTTTTCCTTTGGGAGGCCCAGCACGGGCTTTACCCCGACGGGCGCGAAATTTTCACGCCGCAAGCCGTGTACCTGCTCCACAAGCAAGTTTTGAAAGCCTGTGATGAGCTGGACGGCATTCCTGATGAGCAGATCGACGATCCACGCCGTTGCCGGTTTGATCCGGCGATTCTGGCCTGCAAGCCTGGCCGTGGCAACAAAGCACATTGCCTGAACGCCGATCAGGTGACTGCGGCTCGCGCTTATTATCGGGGGCCGAGCGATCAGCAGGGCAATGCCCTCTTTCCCGGTGGTGCGCCCTATGGGGGAGAGTTGGGCTGGATCGGGCGCGGCAGCCCTACACAGACAGGCAAGTTTGCCGCACAGGCATTCCTCCAATATCTATTGCTCCAAGGCGAACTGCCCGCAAACTTTTCATGGCGCGACTGGACATTTTCACGTGAAAGTCTGGGTCGTTTAATGAAGGGCGGCGAACCCTATGATGCGAGCAATCCCGACCTCTCCGCCTTTCGCGCAGCCGGTGGCAAGCTGCTGATGTGGCAGGGCGTAGCTGATAATGCCGCCGGAGCATATGGGATGCTGGATTATTATCAGGCCGTGCGCGACCGGATGGGCGGAATGGCAGCCACGCGTGAGTTCGCGCGCATGTTTCTCGTACCGGGTGGCTATCATTGTTCGGGTGGGTATGTGCCCTATGAGCAGGATTTTCTCGGCGCACTCGTGATATGGGTGGAAGAAAGTCGCGCACCTGACGAGGTAGTCGCACGCGCTCAGCTCAATCCCGGGCTGCTGCGTCAGCGTCCTCTCTATGCTTACCCTACCGCAACCCGCTACTTGGGCGGAAATGTCAACCTCCCACACTCGTTCGAGCCCAACGCCCCGACCAGCGAACCACGAGACGGTTTCGACTGGCCCGGATCTCGAGCCAGAAAGATATCGTTGCACGCCCCCCTTCAACAGTTGGATGTTGGTCGTTAGGCCGGATCGCTTGTCAACAGACGCAGTGTTTAAGGCCGAAGGTCTCATTGATCCTGACATGGATGACGCGCAGCACTGAATCCGCGCTCATTCTGGGCATCCAGCCTGCCGGTCCTGTAATACGAAAGCGGCCAATCTTTTATCCAGCTCGCAACCGCGAGACCTAGAACAAAATGGTCATCGGGGCAGAGTACGCAGTGCGACCGCTTCCGCCAGAAAAGGTCATTCGTCCAATCACCTCGTCGTACGCTTGGGCCATGGACGAGTTGCGTTCGAAAGCCAGTAATCTATTCGCGATGCTTGCGTTCGCGGAGGGTGCATCCGCTAGCGAAATTCATAACGGAATTAACGACAAGAGCCTCAGCATTTTCACGCTGAGGCTTTTAATCGTAGACCGTTGGTTTCGGGAGCGGAGGCCCATCGATGTAGTACACGCTTCAGATTGAATGATCATATGCGAGTAAAATGACGACTGGCTAGTTCGCCAAGCTGAAGAAACGCAAAATGCCTCGGCGGGCTTCACGCTAATCACGATATAAGTTGTTGGAGCGCGCGCAGCAGACTGATGACGCCAGATGAACCTCGCTGCGATCGAGCGATCAGCATCACCCGGGCTTTCGCTAAACCACTGCAGACCTGCCGAGATTGAGCCCCTCCGTTTCCTCCGGAACCGGCGTCTGGACATGAGCCTTCAAAAGCGGAAATCAGGAAAAACCACCTGCAGTCATCTGCACATTAACTTGCGTTTTCGGGCTGGGCGTTCGTAGTCCTCAAATCTTGGTTGTTGGGATTGCGAGGAGCAACTATCGCAAATTAACTCAGAGTTTTTCCATTATACCAGACGGCCTTTGACCCGATGAAAACCAGTCCATCCTTGCCCCAGGGTCCAGTCAAATCCAAGGAACGCGATCTTGCAGCCTTGCAACTTGCGGGCCACGATCAGCGTCTCGATGCGGCTGTAGATGCGCTGGTCGAGGAGTGGTCGAGCGTTATCCCCGCGCTCGATCAGGATGTCCGGGCGATCGCTGCGCGCATCGCTCGCATCGACGACCGTCTGCGGTCGCGTACCGCCCATGTCCTCAAGACGTTTGAACTGTCGGACAATGAGTTTCGTTTGCTCGCCGGACTCTTGCGCAGCGGTGCGCCATATCGCTGTGCTCCGACCGATCTTGCCGGGCGCTATGTGCCGGTGACATCTGGCGGCCTGACAGGCCTTGCCCGCAAGCTTGAGCAACGCGGGTTGATCCGCCGCGCGGCTCATCCCATTGATCAGCGCTCCATGCTGATCGAACTGACCGACGCTGGCAGAGATCTCGCTCTCACGACTATGGCGGCCTTCGCAGACGTCGAGCAGACCCTGATGGAAGGGCTGACACAGGCAGATCTCGCTCGCGGCAATAGTTTCTTGCGCAAACTCCTTCACTCCATCGAGAAGGCGTTGCCTTAAAGCTATGCCCCTTTGAGGACTACCACCTTGGAATTAAGCCGCCATCGTCTCCTTGACGGGGATTGTATCGACCTCGACCGATCCGTCCGCCGCTCGCACCAGACGAACATGCTTGACCCAGTGCTCATTTGTATCCGGAAAGTCCGTGCGGCCATGTCCGCTCCGGGTTTCCTCACGAGCCAGCTTGGCAGTGGCGACCAGCTCGGCCGTCAGCGCCAGATTGCGCAGGTCTTCGACCCCGCCAAGGTCGGAAAGATCGATATCGCTCGCGGCGGTCTTTCGGATCGCCTGCAATTTTTTGATCGCGTCGAGCAGTTGGGCTCGGTTGGAAACGACCCCGGCCTGCGCCCACATGATCGTCTGAATCTGATCGAACAACTCTGCCGGGTTCCCTTTACCCGACCCGGCCGTCAGACGGGCAGCCTCGACGGCAACCGCTGTCGCATCGACCTCCAGCAGCACATGATCTCGCGCATAAGCCGCAGCATTCTCTCCGGCAATGCTGCCGAATGTTTGCGTCTCCAGAAACCCGCAGCCTTGCATTCGGTCGCCACCGTGGATGCCGCCAGATGCCTCCCCTGCGGCGAACAAGCCGGCAACCGGGGTCGCCGCATTCACATCAATACGCGCGCCGCCCATGAGGCGCTGGAACATCAACGTGATCGGCACGATCTGCCCCGCCTCGTAATTCCCCACGGGTGCACGAGAGCGAGCGATCTGCCCTTCCTCGACATGCCACACAACCGGGCCACGCCCCTCAAAATTCTCAGTGTAGACAGCACGAGCCATCATGTAGCGCGGCGCACATTCGAGGTTTTCAGGATCATATTTCTCCATGATCCGCTCACCCAGCGCATTCACATAAGCAGCGCCAAAGATTGGCCCGGCTGGCGGGGAATCGCGAAACTGCGCAAATTCCATATCGATCAACGGAACGCCGGCATGGAAGGCCAGACTATAGGAATCCCCCGTGGTGCGCGATTTATGGTCCACCACTTCCTCGCACAGAATTTGATAGAGGCGGTTCACCCCACCTGCCGCAATGACAACCGCTTTGGCGCGAATGATGAAAGCGTCACCATCGGGTCCGATTGCATAGGCCCCTGCCACCTTGCCGTCGGTGAGCAGCAGCCGCGTAGCCATCGTATTTTCCTGCAATGTCACGCCTGCATCCTGCATGGCCTTGCGCATGGGCATGATGACATTGGCATGGACGCCTTTGCCCAGCCCCTCTGCCATCAACGTCCTGCGGACCGAGTGGCCTGCGCGCTTGGATATGAACCAGCTCCCGTCCGCGTTGCGGATGAAGGCGACGCCATGCTTTTCCATATCCTGCGCCAGATAGCGCCCCCGGCTTGCACATTGGGCGACCAGATCGCGGTCGCAAATGCCCCCGCTCGCATTGGCCCAGTCCTCCACGAACAGCTCTGCACTGTCTGCGTCATCAAGGAGTGGGACGCTGAACCCGACCAGCGCATGCGGGCTTGAGCCACTCTCGCCCACCTCGCCCTTGTCCACCAGCAGCACCTGAGCGCCCGCCCCTGCCGCCTCAAGCGCGGCGCGCGTGGCGGCCGAACCACCACCGATGACGAGAACATCAGTTACGAGATCATGGGACATGGCAACTCTCCAGGATTATATCGGGCAAGCATGACCTATGAGATCAACGCCACATCCCAACGATGGTGTGGACCTTTATTTTCGAGGCTCGCCGCTGTCAATATATCTTAGCACTAAGATATATTGACAGCTTGCACAGCATGGCGGATTGCCGGGCTGAGGTTTAAAGAATGATGATGACGACAGGCGACACCGCACCCTTGGCACCACAGCAAAGCTTCACGGTCGAACTCGCCCGTTCCGGCCTCACCCTCACTGTTCCACCGGGAAAATCGATCCTCGAAGCGGTCCGCGAGGCTGGGGTGTCAGCCAATTCGAGCTGTGAAGAGGGAACCTGCGGCGCCTGCGAGGTGAGGGTTATCGAGGGGGTGCCCGATCATCTTGATGCCGTTCTCTCACCCAAGGAGCGCCGCGAAGGGAAGTTGATGATGATTTGCTGCTCAGGGGCATTGACCCCGAAGCTCGTTATCGACCTCTAAGGCTTCCGCTCCGCACCACTCACCAAAGCATGTCGCATTTTTGATATACATTATTGGCTACCAATCACCTTTGGTGTAGCTGTTGATCATCAATTGACTGCATCAGACAGTCGCGGTGAGTCGGCTTGGCAACCGCAGAATATAAGTCACGGAGAATTCTTTGCTCTCGATCCTCAAAAATGCCTGGTACGCAGCCGCTTACGCGCATGAGGTAAGCGAAGCGCCATTGGCACGAACGCTGATCGAGCAGAAGATCGTGCTGTTTCGCGGCAGTGATGGCGAGGTCGGGATGATCCTCAACCGCTGCCCTCACCGCTTTGCGCCTTTGTCGGCAGGCAAGCTCATCGGCGACACGCTCGAATGCCCATATCACGGCCTTCGCTTCAATCGCCAGGGCGAGTGCGTCTTCAATCCGCATTCCAAGAATAATGCCCCGCTTCGCGCAGCCGATATCCAGTCTTGGCCAGTCATGGAGCGCTACGGCGTGATCTGGTTCTGGCCGGGCGAAGCTGACAAGGCCGATCCCGCGCTTCTTCCCAGCGTCGATTTTCTGGAAAAGCCGGATGAATATGCGCTGGTCCGCGGGCTTCTGCACGTGCGCGGCCATTATGAACTGGTCGTCGACAATCTGCTTGATCTCAGCCACGCCGCCTTCATCCACCCGCAATTTAGCGGCGGCAACTATACTGCCGAGCAGCTGCTCGCTGCGACAACGCAGAAGCTGGAGCGCAACGAGCGATCGATCGTCAACCATCGCCTGCGCAGCGGACTTGGCCCCTCATCAGTCCATGTGAAATTATTTGGCATGGATCCGGCGGTGCAGGTTCACACCGATACGACAATGACCTGGCACCCGCCCGCATTCCTGGATTTCGCGGTTGGAAGCTGGGAACTGGGCAAAGAGCGCGAAACCGGCGTGCACATTCCGCAGCTTCACCTGATTACCCCCGAGACTGAATTCACATCCCATTATTTCTTCATCAACGGCCGCAATCGGCGTCAGCATGAGCCGGAGATCGATCGTGCGATGCTCGACTTTTTCGATCTGGCATTCGGGCAGCAGGATGAACCCATGATCGAAATGGTTCAGCAGAATATGGGGGATGTGAGCGACATCAATGAGCTCGGCCCGATATTGCTCCCAACAGATGCCGCGCCCGTTTCCGCCCGCCGCATGCTTGCGAGCCTGATCGCGGAGGAAAAGCTCGCGGACTCAAATCGTCATTAAACGCCGCGCCAAACTATAGAATATTATTTTTTATATTGTTTTGCAGGCGATAGAATTCGATAAGCCCCTGAAGCGGTAAGCGGATGCACAAGATGTCCCGCCGGAAGCCCATCGATTGCGACGCATCGGATCGGCTATATTGGAGATGAGCCTTGAAAAGAAGCTGGCTGGCTGGCCTTGCCATCATGGTGGCGGCAACAACCATGGCAATCGCGGCACCCGCATGTGCCTCACAAGCGGATCAGGCCGCCAGCGAATGGCAGGATGTCGGCGCGACGGGTTACAAGACCAAACGCCTTGCCCTCGCCTCCGCCTGTGTCGAAGCCTGCCCATGGGGTGAGCTTGGCGAGTTCGTCCGCGATGCCATGCAGCCGGAAGGCTATGAGATCATCCTGTGCCGCAATTGCAACCGCACGGAAGGTCCGCGACTGGTCGCCAAGGCATCCCTTCCTCCGCCGCTCGTGGACGATGATTTGCGGCACGGAACTACAAAACGCATCAAGGCACCGATCGACTTTGGTATCACCGAAGCATCGATGCTGGCCTGGGCTTATCGTGGTGAGCATATCTATGCCAAGGATGGCCCCTACCCGCATTTGCGCCTGATCGCGCGGATTGAGGACCCCACTTATCTGCTGGTTGCGGTTAAGCCGTCGCTGGGCATCAAGAGCCTCGGGGACATTCGCGCGCGCAAGCTGCCTGTGCGGATCATCACTGATTTTCAGCCCAGCGCCATGCCCGTGCTTGATTATTACGGGCTGGACAAAGCCAGTCTGGAAAGCTGGGGCGGATCGCTTGTGGGGACAAAGGACATCACCGCACAGACCGCGTTCGACGTTGTCGTCTCAAGCCTCGCCAGCCCGGCAAACAATCCGGAATCGGCCTTCTGGACAACCCTCACCGTCGCGCATGACCTGACGTTTCTGGATCTGCCGGATGCGCTCATAGACCATATGATCAAGACCGCTGACATGGTGCCGGCATCGGCACGTTGGGGCCTCCTGCGCGGCGTTGATCGGTCGATCAAGACTGCCGGTCGCTCGGGCGAGGTGGTGTTTGCCCGCGCCGATATGCCGGACGAAATTGCTTACGCTGCCGCCAAGGCAATCGATCGCGAACGGGGCGAGCTCAAATGGTTCGTGCGCCCATATTCGATCGATCCCAGAACGGTGAGCGATGGCCGGGGTGTTCCCCTCCACCCGGGTGCCCAGCGCTACTATCGCGAAATGAAATATGTCGATTGATTGATGAATGGTGCCCGCCAGACGTTGCGAGAAGGACGACCAATGCCGCTATCGATTGCGTTTAAATTGTCGGCAGCGATTGCCTGCGCCCTCGCCATTTATCTGTTGGGGTTCGCCCGGTTCGATACCTTCATCTTCTTCGGCATCCCGATCCTGTGCGGCGTGATCGGCGCTCTGGTGCTGCGACGCATGGACCCGAAGCGAACCACCGCCGACCATGTTACCGATGCATTGCGCATCTACTATGGCCTGCACCTGATCTGGTCCTCGGCCCGCTACTGGTTCACCGATGGTCAGCCCGCCGTGCCCCATCCCATCGGCGGCCCGTTCATCGACTCTCTGGTCGCGATGGGGCTGTTCCCCGGCATCAAGACGCTTGAAGGCATTATCGGTATCTTCCTTATCGCCAACCGCTTCGTGCCACTCGTGCTCGTGCTGGAAATGCCGACCGCCTTCACCATCTTCTATCTCAACTTCGTCGTCGTCGGCACGCCACGCCAGATGCTCACTGGCCCGCTGGAACTGGTCGTCAACTGCGCGCTGCTACTGGCCTATTTTCGCTATTATCGGCCTTTCCTCACCGCGCGCGCCTATGCCGCGCCGCCTACGTTCATGGAAGCAAGTGCCATCGATGACCCGGCAACGGTGGAACCACGCTGACGGCAAAGCAAACGCATCTATCCAACGAACATCTGCACGGGCCGCTGACGCTTTCGCCGCAAGAGTGAACGCAACGGCCTTCAGACGGAGAGAGACAAAAGACCATGGCATCGTCCGCCGATACTTTCGGATCGCAAGCACCCTCAAACGGTGGGCTGACGCGCGACCTCGCCAATGCGATCGATGAAGCGCCCTGGAGTGCGTTCCAGAAATGGATGCTCGCCTGCTTCGCCATGGTCTTTGCGGTGGATGGTCTCGCCAATCAGTCGCTGGGCATCGCGCTTCCCGCACTGATTGCCGATTGGGGCGTCGAACGCGCAGCCTTCGCGCCCGTCACAGCCGCTAATCTGGCAGGTGTGGCCTTGGGGTCAATCGTTGGCGGATTGCTGGGCGACACAATCGGTCGCCGCTGGGCGGTCATTGGCGCTATCTTCCTCTTCGGAATCATGACAGCAGCAGGCGGCCTCACGCAGGATGCCATGCAATTGATGGTCGTACGCTTTGTCGATGGGCTCGGCATTGGCGCGGCGATCCCCAATGGCGCAGCACTTATCTCCGAATTCACCCCCCGCAACCGCAGAGGCCGGGCCATTGCCGTGGGCATGGTCTTCATACCGATTGGCGGGATTATCGCGGGTGCCCTGGGGGCCACATTGCTTGAGCTGCTGGGCTGGCGCGCCATGTTCTTCGTCGCGGGCAGCATTCCCATCGTGCTGGGTTTTGTATTCCTGCGGATGGTCCCTGAATCCCCCAGCTTCCTGTTCCGTGCAGGCAAGCATGATGAGCTCGCGCGACTGCTCAAGCGGTGCAATATCGCCCTGGCGCCAGGTCAGACATTTTCCGTGCCGGATGGAAACGCCACGATCATGGCACCGCTGCGGACGCTGCTGGCGAGCGGTATGCGGCATCAGACGCTCTTGCTCTGGGGCGGTTTCTTTTGCTGCCTGATGGCGTCTTACACCATCTTCAGCTGGGTCCCCACGATGCTCCATACCTTGGGGTTTGATCTGACGATGACGAGCCTTGGCATCACGGCCTTTCATGCAGGCGGCGTCATCGGCGCACTGTTCAGTGGCGCCCTGCTCGATCGCAAGGGGTTCAGCAATGCCCATATGGCGCTTTCCGGTGCCGCAGCGGCGCTGGCCTTTGCCCTCGCCCTGTTGCTAAGCCAGAACATCCTTTCGCTTCTGTTGATCGGCCCGATGATGCTGGCGCTCGGCTTCTGCATCGCCGGGCTGCACAACACGCTCTATACGCTGGCGACCAACACCTACCCCACAGAGGCACGGGCAACAGGTGTGGGCATCGCCTCCGCCGTTGGCCGCCTGGGCGCGGTGCTCAGCTCGTTTACCGGCGTCATCTCACTTGATCTGGGCGGTTCCTTCGCCTTCTTCAGCGTCATCGCAGTCCTGCTCGCCCTGTGCGGACTCTCCGGCTGGTCAGCACGCGCAAAATCGAAAACGATCTAAGCCACAAACAGGAGAGCGATAATGACGCCGATCCGTGCCCGTCTCGCATACCGCTCGGCGCTCCTTGCCGCAGCCTCAATCAGCATCGCCATTGCCACGCCGGTGCTGGCACAGCCCGGCGCGACAGACCCCGCTCTTCGGGTGTCCGTGGGCCAAGGGGTTCTGCTCGGAACAAAAGCAGACGGCGTTCGGCGCTTTCTGGGTATTCCATTTGCAGCCCCGCCCGTTGGCGACCTGCGCTGGAAGGCACCTCAGGCAGCGCCATCATGGTCGGGCGAGCGCGATGCGACGAAATTTCAACCCGTCTGCGCGCAAATGCGCCTTCCCGGCGCGCCCGCGCAGCCCATGAGTGAGGATTGCCTCACGCTCAACATCTGGGCGCCGGAAGGTCAGACCGGCCCTCTGCCGGTCATGGTCTGGATTCACGGCGGCGGCTACATGCTCGGATCTGGCCGGGAGCCGCAATATGATGGCGCCAGTTTGGCAAGCAAAGGCGTGGTGCTCGTCACGATCAATTATCGGCTCGGTCCGCTTGGATTCCTCGCCCATCCCAATTTGACGGCGGAGGCGCCCTACCACTCTTCCGGCAATTACGGCATTCTCGATCAGATTGCTGCGCTCAAATGGGTCCGTGCGAACATCGCTGCCTTCGGTGGCGACGCGGCCAATGTGACCATCTTCGGTGAATCTGCAGGCGCGGGGTCAGTCAACATCCTCCAGGCATCCCCCCTCGCCAAAGGGCTGTTCGACAAGGTTATTGGCGAAAGCACATCGCAGTTCGATCCCGACGGCGGCCTCATCGGGCGCAAGGATCTCAAGGGCGCGGAAGAACATGGCACGGCCTTCGCCACGAAACATGGCGCGACCTCCATCGCAGGCCTGCGTGCCAAAACGGCTGACGAAATCCTGAACGGGGCGCCGTTCTTCTGGCCGACCGAGCGGGATGGTTATGTGCTGCCCGATCTGGTTTACAATATTTTCGCGCAAGGCAAGCAGCAGGATGTGCCCACGCTCGTCGGATCCAATGCCGATGAAGGCTCGACGATCCGCATGGAATGGGTAAAGCGCGATGCGGGCAATGCAGCGGGTTATGACTCCATCTATGCCAGCTTTGAAGATAAGCTACGGCAATCTGCGACGGATGCCGTGCAGTGGCAGATGCGCGTCTGGGCCGAACTGCAGGCGACAACCGGCAAGGCCAAATCATGGCTGTACTGGTTCGATCAACCCTGGCCCGGCCAGAAAGAGAAGGGCGCGTTCCACGGCGGAGAGATCGTCTATGTGTTCGACAATCTCCACGCCGAGGCGCAGCCGTGGCAAGCTGAGGATAGACAGCTGGCAGAGCTCATGTCCAACTATTGGGTGAGCTTCGCGCGGGATGGCGATCCGAACGGACAGGGATTGCCACACTGGCCAAGCTACAGCAGGGCCAAGCCCAAGCTCATGCTGCTGTCACCTAACCCGAAGGTCATCGATACACCGCGCGCACAGGCTCAGGAGTTTCTCGACGCCTATTTCAACGCGCGCCGCTGATCCCAACGAGAAAGGCGCCGGGGCAGCCTTAAGCAATCCCGACGCCTCTCCCTCCCCTTATGCGATATTCTCTATAGGCCGCTTTTGGTCAGCCATTGATTGACCAGATCGGCAATCTCGCCATTGTTGGTTTCGGTCGGCAGGCCATGGGTATTGCCCGCGATCCCGCGCTCCTCCAGTGCGACCCGCTCGACCGGCACGCCAACGCGCGCCAGAAACGCCGCGGTGCAATAATCATAAGCGGCATGGTAGGAGGAGCCACCCGTCAGCACCATCACCGGCACCGTCTCCAGATTGACCAGCTTGTGCTGTCGCGCTTTTGGCAGCCAGCAGCCCACCTTGCTCGCATCAGCAGGAGCCTCGAGCGTCAGTTCCCCGAAATCCCCGGTGTCCTTCACGGGCGGTGCATATTCTATCGGCGCATAGGTCAGGCCGAAGGGGCGAGCGATGGCATCGCCCGGCTGGCCGAGCGGCGGCGCGTTGTAGAAGGGGGGTCCGTTTGGCTCCACCGCAACAATCGCCTTCACCAGTCCTGGCCGCGCGTCCGCAATCTGCCAGCCACTGGTCCCTGCGCGCGAATGAGTCACGAGGATTGCGGGGCCGATGCGGTCGAGCAGCGCGGCACCGGCATTGCGGTCAACGGTGTCGACGCGCGTGCTGATCGTCAGCGGATCACTTGGCGAACCGAACGGCACCTCCACGGTGGAATGCTTGCTCCGCGCCATTTGCTCATAGGCAGGGTCGCCGGGCCTGTTCGCGCCCGGCTGCCGCGTTGCGGGCCGCGCCGACGGTGGCGAGACCATCTTGCCCTCGCGCTTGGGCAGACCGGCGGGCGGCATGAACTTTGGCCCATCGACCACCTCATAATGGGGCGAGCGACCTAATGTCGGCCGGTCCACCACATAGACCGCGTAGCCCTTGCGCAGGAACAGTGTCGCCCAGCCCTCGCGTCCGTCCGGCGTACTCCAGAAACTGGCGCCCGTGGATGCGCCGCCATGAATGAAGATCAGCGGATAGGGGTGCTTGCGCTCTGCCGGCATCTGATATTCCACATACATGGCATCCGCCACGACTTTGCCGGACGGCGTATCCGCCTCTTCTCCACCGACATAGAAATTGCCCTGCTCGGCAATTACCAACGGCGGCTTTGCGGCACCTTGCGAAGCGATGGCGATGCCCGTGCTGGCAAGCAGCATCGCGGCGAGGGTGCCCATCATCCCTGTTCTGGCGCGGGAGCGAACTATGTTTGATATCCTGCCCATCAACGGCGCATCACAATGCTAAGATAAGTGATCATCACAGCGCCAGCGATCCCGGTAACTGCCGCCAGTCCATGCCTGAGCGGCGCAAGTCGGCCTGATCCCGCATCGATTGCACCGGTCGCGTCACCGCCTGTCCAGGCGGAAGGACCAGCATGCATCGCCAGCATGGGCATGTACCGGTCGAGATGTGCCAGGGACATCACGGCATTGAGCGCAATGATGATCGCCGCCACGCTGATGCCAAAGGGTTTGAGGTGGGATGCTGTTACAAAGGCGATCATCAAGGTGATGGGCCAAGCCATCACAATCGCCAGCGCCGCAAATATATCCAGGAGCAGCGCGAGGCCGATCAATATCTCCAGCAATTTGACGACGGCCATGACTCCAGAGTCAACCAGAGCGGGCACCAGCCCCGGGCCGGGGTGAATGGAGTGATCAAAATAGAATTCGCACCAATAGTTCAGGCCATGAAACAGGAACCAGCCCCCGTAGAGGAACTGACAGCCATAAGCGAAACCGGTGAACGTTGAACGTCCACCGGTCTTGCCCAAATGCCTCGCCGCAGCGCTATTCACCGATGTCTGCCCCACATAACCTGTCAAAAAAAGCGCTGCGGCCGGCCCCTCCAGCCTTAAAACTTCTTGGAGACTTGCAACGATATGAACCGGCCCAGCGAGCTGGAATAGCTCGGATCGAACCGGATTGGCGTGGCGCCGCCCGCATTCACCACCAAAGGCGGCTTGGCGTCGAACAGGTTCTGAACGTTCAGCGATACCCCGACGCCATCGAGCAACTTCGAGCCATCCTCGCCGAAACCGTAACGCAGGCTGAGGTCGACGGTCGTGTAAGCCGCGATCTTCTTATACTGATCGGGCACGGTCGTCGGCAGGAAGTCTCGCGTAATCTGGCGGGAATTCACATAGTTGATGAACGTTGTGCCGGAGAAGCCGCCCTTGTCGATCCCCAATTCGATCCTCCCGGTGGAGCGGGCAGGGTAGCCGAAATTATTGACCTGGTTGATCAGCGCGACGTCAGGAACTGGTGACGTTTTGTAAGCAAAAACATAATTCGCTTGGGCGCCGAAACGGAAGTCCGCCCAACTGCCAGAAAGCAGGTAGTCGATCGACATATCCAGGCCATCGGTTTTCACCACGCCGCTGTTGTTACGGCGCGCGTCGACAATGGCGATGACCGTTGTCGGATCGACAAGGCCCAACACCGGCAGGTTCGGATCGCTGGTGATTTGGTTCCAATAAGCGACATATTGGGCAAGCGTCTGCGTCGTCTTGCTTGGGAAGTAGACCGGGTTGAATACGATAAAGTCATCATAGGCGCCCGAATTGAGCACAGCGCCGATCGGAGCATTATACGCCGCCGTATCTACCTTGTTGGTGTAGACGATGTTGTAATAGGTCATGCTCAGTCGCAGCCCCGGGATCAGCTCCGGCGTGGTATCGAAACCCACCGACCATGTCTCGGCCGTCTCCGGGCTGAGGTCCGGATTGCCGCCGATCGGATAGACATATTGGAACGAGCCATTGGCTGGCGACAAACCAACCGTAGAGCCACTGCCAGTGCGGGGCAGGAAGCCAGCTGTCGCATAAGGGTTCACATCCACCAGAGATGGCGCGCGGAAAGAAGTGCCGTAGCTACCCCGGAACCGTAGGCCATTGATCGGTGAATAATTGATGCCGAACCGCGGATTGGTGGTGGAACCAACGTCGCTATAATGATCGTAACGAACGGCTAGGTTGATCTCGAGCTGTTCAAGGCCGGGCCGCGCATTGCCTGGACCGAAGAACGGGATCAGCAACTCGCCATATGCCGATTTGACGTCCCGCTGATTGTCCGTCGGAATGCCCGTCGCCACGCCAACATTGTCTGTGCGCGTGTTGGAAAGCTGACCGTTGCCGAACAGATAGTCGTGGCGCAGCTCGCCACCGACCGCGATGCGCACGTCGCCACCGCCAATCGAGAACAGGCTGCCATCGATATTGGCAGAACCGCCATAAGTCTTATTGAACACTTCCAGCTCGCTGAACGCATTGAACAGCTTGAGTGTGTCAGCAGAATTGCAATCGAATTGCGTGCCGTCGCAGAAGGGGTTGAAGAAGGGAACGCTGGCGGGCTTTGTCGTCCCGGCGACTGTTGCGCCCAATGCTCTGTTCAACCCATTGGTGTTGAGCAGACCTGTCGTCATGCTGTAACCTTTATTCTCGCTGTAATAGCCCGAGAGATTGGCATTCCAGGTGCCGCCCAGCTTCACATCCAGGCCGCCAGAGATAGCCCAGATCTGCTCGTAGCCGGTCGCATGGACTGGCCCCAGATCATCGACGAAACTGTACGGGACCAGCAGGGTTCCGTTGGCAGGGCAGTTCAGCGTCGAGCTATTATCCACCTTGCTGGGGTTGCAGGGACTGAAAGGATTGCTGCTGGGCACTGAGAGGGTCGCTGTCGAAGCAACGCTATTGGCTTCCAGGCTGCGGCGGGAGAAAATACCATCTGCCGAGAAGGTCACGATGTCGCCCATCTCCTGGTAGAAAGTACCGGTCACAGAGTGCCGCTGCGTTGCGGGCACAGCATCGGCGCCAATCCAAGCATTGTTGCGGTTTGCAGTTGTCGAAAGGCTGCCGAGCGTCACGGACTGACCATTTTGACCGACGGGGATGCCGTAAGGCGTGCCATTCGAAACAAATTGCACATTGCCGGGGCTGGAGAGGATCGGATTCGGCGACCCGCCATAGGGGGACATATCGCTGTTATAGAGGTCTGGCCGGTCAGTCGCCTCGAGCGCTGTACGCTTTTGATATTCATAAGCGAGGAAGAAGCCGCCTGTGGACCATTTCCGGCCAAGGGCTGCTGAGCCGATATATTCCTCAACCGAGTCCGCCATGCCAACGCGCGCCTGCACCTCAAACACATTGGTCGGGCGGCGCAGAATGAAGTTGACGACACCGCCAATCGCATCAGACCCGTAAATGGCCGACCCGCCATCCGCGACGACTTCGATGCGCTCCAGCGCAATGCCCGGAATATTGTCTGCATCAAAAAGCTGACCGTTGGCGCCCTGGGGCGCGACACGGTGGCCATTTACGAGGCTTAACGTTGATGCAGTGCCAAGGCCACGTAGGTTGATCGATTTCGCAGCGAAGGAGTTCAGCGATGTGTTCTGGATGATCGAACCGCCGCTCTGCTCATTATTGCCACCAAAGTTGACGATTTGAGGGAGCTTGCGCAGTGCGTCGTTTGTCGTGCTGACGCCCATCTTCTCCATCTCTTCGCGGCCAACGGGCACGACGGCGGAGCCGACCGGGGCGACACCCTTGATGCGTGTGCCAGTGACGACAATGGAAGCGTCTTCGTTCGCGGTGCTTTCGTTTGCTTGTGGCTCCTGCGCAAAAGCCGAGGACAAGCCCGCCAGCCCGAGCGCCAAAATCGATGTGGAAACAGCAAACCGCAATGACGTCCGAGCGTGCATAGGCAATTTTGTAGCGTTCATCTTCTTCCCTCCCCGGGCGTGTGTCCCGGTCTGTTGCCGGGCTGCTGGAAACGATCTCGCTGGCGTTCGCGCCGTCGAAACATCGGTATGTTAAATGTTATGCGATTTTGTATAATCTTCCTGAAATGGCGCGTCAACCTGCCTCAGAATGCAAATTTGCGCTTTGAGGATTCCTGTCAGCGTTTCGCTGGCGCGGTCGGATCGCGATAAAATGGTGGCGCGGCGCGCAGCTTGAAGTGGAGAAACGGTCGATAATGATGGAAATAGGCAAGCATCAGCAGACAATTGATGCCCAACTCCGTGGGGCCAGTCAGCACGCCGCTCAACCGCGCGGTCACAAAGGTGTTGAGATAGAAAATCGTCACACTCGTCGGCATTTCCAGTACCAGCGCTAGCGGCACGAACCTGTTGGCGAGCAGCAGGACGCCGACCATGCCCTCCAGCGCTTTGATTGCCGGAAAAATACCTGTCGCATGAAGCGACTCGAGGAATGGTCCGGCAATGGGATGCGGTGCACCCGAAGGCTGCATTTCGGTGAACCAGAAGCGCAGGCACGACCAGAGCAAATGCCCGCCAAAGTAGATGCGCATCACGTCTGTCACCTGATCCGCTGTGCGCCAGTCTGTATTGCGCTGCGTATTGTAAGTTGCCACCGCAACGCCTGCGATCATCGGCAGCCCAAAAAACAGGAAGGAATCAAAGCTCAGCAGATTGAAGGCTGCACCCGCAATGCAGATGAAAAGTCCTGCGATAAATTTTCCAGATAGCATTTGATACCCTCCCCAGAGATGCTCATGCCAATGCGTGGCTATTGAGTTAACGATAAAGTCGGGCAGACCTGCCGCCCCCACAGCGGTTTTGCCGCATCATTTTTTGATCGCTAGCATTGCGATAGGCACCCGTGCATACATCACACGCCCTGTTTTACCCGGTCGCCAGTCCGTCCAAGCGGCGTGGGCGGTATCCGGGGCCGCCGCGAGGCTGCTGATGAAATCGCCGGTAACGCTATAGTCTGTCCGGTACGCCTCCGGCTCGCGCGTGCTTTCTTTGGAAACGCGCAAAACGGCGCCGAAGGATGCACCATCAGCTGCGGCAACCATGTACATGTCGTAGCTGTCGTCCGCGTGATAGCCGCGCCACAACAGCACGATGCCGCCGTTTGGAGAATGCGCGATCGCAGGGCGGGATACGCGCACAACGTCCGTCGCCGCTTGCGGACCAGCCATTGCATGCCAGCTCGTCCCATTATCGCCGGTCACCAGCACCTGGGGCACAGGAGCACCCTTCGCAATGATGGCAAGCGCATAAACGCCCTCCTTGACTGGATGGGCAGAGATGGGCGGATAATGCACGAGCTTGTCGAAGCCGTCGGCCCGCGCCACCAAATGACGCTCGATGGTCTTACCGCCATCAATGCTCGTCCCAAAGACGATGCAAAGGCACGTTACACCCGCCACGGGTACAGCATCGCCGAGATAGCTGAACGCCAATCTGCCATGTGCAGCGACAAAACTTCCGTCCCAGCGCTGCGGCCAATCGGCAGTGCTAAATGCAAAAATCTGCCCCCAGGTGCGCCCGCCATCGGGTGATGAGGTAAGGAAGCGTTGCGAATGCAGCTTCTCGCCCGGAGGCGCCGGGAAGCCACCGGAAATGGTAATGAGCTTCGTCTCCGGATCGATGACGCCGCGCCCGCCATCCCATGGCACCTTGATGGCTTCCGGCGGCACAGCGCTGTTTTGCGCGAACTTGTCGGCGTCATTGCTCGTGATGAGACCGCGCGTCGCAGTCCAGGTTTTTCCCCAGTCACGCGACATGCGCACCCCGACCTGACCAAAAGGATGTGCACCTTGCGGCGCACCCTGGGGCAGCACGCCGGCCAGCGTCGCGCCAATCAGCAGCTCACCATGTGGACCAATATCGACAAAGGGTGAGTTGCAGACGGGTGTTCTGGGGTCGCTCCACATCAGCGGCTGCTCGCTGAACGTCCGCCCGCCATCCCGTGACAATGACAGAAAACAGCGGAAGTCGCGCGGGGCGTTGTTCTGATTAGCCTCCTTCATGGAGATCGCGCGCCAGATCACCGCCACATTCTGCGGATTCGCCCGATCGATGGCGATCTCCGGCACGGCAGAGGAAAATGTCTCAGTCTCGCTGCCCAAGGGCATGTTCGACAACATGTCGTGCGAGCGCGCTTCCATCGAACATCCGCAGAGCGCGATGATACTCGAACAGGCGGACAAGATCCGGCGAGTGTTGGATGCAAACCCTCTCGATAATTGCATGATCGCCCCCTCCCCGAATGAGTTAACACCCCTGTTCTACTGTAAGCATAATCAAAATGTATTTACTATTATATTCACAATCGATTGCAAATGTTGTTTTTGGAGCGTTATATCGCGGCAGCGAGCGGAGGCTGCGCGCAAAGAATTTGAGAGGGCATCATGCTAAAATTCAGACGTTCGAATCATATTTTGCCACAAACCTCAGATCGCAGCCGCAGACTCGCGACTGCGTTAGCGTTAAGTGCTATTTTCTGTGCATCTGCAGGTGCGCCGCAGGCTAGGGCGCAGGAGAAGGATGCAAACCCGGTCGTCATCGATGATGATGGAACCGTACATATTCCGCCCTTGAGCGTTCCGGTATCCAGCTTCCTGAGCGAGCAGGGTAAGGCCTATCTCACCCAGCATCTCAAGGACATGCAGAATAAGGAATCAAAGATGCTGCCGGAGAACGGCGTCCCGTTCTTCATGAAGCCCTATATGGAATCGGCCAAAGCGCAGTTTCCGCTCGATCGCCAGGAGACCAGCATCGCGGGCGTTCCAGCGCTTG
>Ga0307414_10000472_pt1 | contig 21101 bp, 12 predicted proteins | sample DK1Ometagenome_FD_203804 | JGI IMG/M metagenome (GOLD analysis project Ga0307414, IMG submission 203804) | Maize rhizosphere microbial communities from greenhouse at UC Davis, California, United States - DK15-O-3 | ecosystem: Host-associated > Plants > Roots > Rhizosphere > Soil | place: USA... | reverse complement strand
TGTTCGTGATTGCGGCGGTGATGTTCGGCCTGCTTGGCGGCCTGCTGGTGGCGCTGGGGCCGGTCGCCGCTCGCGCCGGCCTGACCAGCATGATCGTGATGATGATCACCGCCGACATGGGCCTGCCAGTCGTGCACGCGCCCGGGGTGGCGGCGATGATCTTCGCCGGCGGCCTGCTGCAGATGCTGCTGGCACTGGCGGCATGGCCGTTGCAGCGTTACCGGCCCGAACGCTTCGCCCTGGCCACGGTGCTGCAGCAACTGGCGGTGGTCGCACGCACGCGACCGGACCCGTCGCAACCGCCGCCGGTATCGATGGCGGCGTTGGAGGCACTGGAAACCCTGCACGGCCGGCATCGTTCGCGCGGGGTGGCGGTGCAGTCGTTCCGCATCATCGCCGAGTTGTGCGAGCGCGTTCGCATCGACCTGCTGGCATTGGGCGACTTGCATACGCGGATCGAAGACAGCGATGTCCGCCTGCGTATCGACGACATCCTGGACGCCGCCGACATCATCCTGATGCACCTGTCCGAGGCCATGCGCGCCGCCGACAAGCCCTTTCGCGCCGAACAGGAAGTCGCCACGTTCGGGGCGCGCGCCACCGCACTGGCCCGCAGCAGCGACGAGGGCCATGGCACCCGCGACCGCCGCCTGCTGCGCATCGCCGCCGCCCGCGCGCAAAGCCTCGCTGGCCAGTTGCGCTCGCTGGTGCGCAACAGCGACTGGGCCAGCAGCCGCGGTGAAATCCGTGCCGAACTTGCCGAAGCACGCCTGCCATCGGCATTGCGTCCACGTAATCCTTGGCAGGCCCTGCGCGCCAACCTGAAGATGTCGTCGGTGGCGATGCGCCATGCGATCCGCTGCGCCGCGTGCCTCGGCCTGGCGGTGGCCTGCGAGCGTGCCCTCGCGATTCCGCACGGCGTATGGATCCCGATGACCGCGGCCATCGTGCTGAAACCGGACTTCGGCGGGACCCTGCGTTTTGGCGTGTTGCGCGTGGCCGGCACGCTCGCCGGCCTGTTGTTGACCACCTTGATCGTGCATTACGCGATGGACGGCGTGGTGCCGACGCTGTTGCTGATGGCAGTGCTGTGCCTGGCATTCCGGCTGCTGGTGCAGGTCAACTACGGCATCGGCGTGGCGATGCTGTCGGGCATGCTGGTGTTGCTGCTGTCGTTCGAAGGGATCGCACCGGGCGATGCGATCCATATGCGCCTGCTCGGTACCCTGCTGGGCAGCGCGCTGGCGCTGACGGCCTACCTGGTGTGGCCCACCTGGGAAGGGCGGCGCGCCAACATCGCGCTGGCGAAACTGATCGAAAGCTATCGTGCGCACATCTCCGCTGTGCTCGGCAACGACATTGCGGCCCTGCATGAAACACGCACTTCCGCACGTGCCGCGCGTACGGGGGTACTGGCCTCGCTCGAACGCCTGCAGGCGGAACCCAAGCGCGCGCAAGCGCGGAAGGAGCTCGCATTGACCGAATCCTTCCTCGCCAACGCGCACAGGCTGATCCGCACTTCGTTGTCGCTGGAGGCGGTGCTGCGGGACGAAGGCAGTTTGCCGCAACTCCCCGAACTCGTCGATTTCTCGGCACAGGTGGATCGCGCCCTGGCGGCGATCGCGGCGAACCTGCGCGACAACACACAGTCCCAGGTGGATTCTCCACGCACAGCGGAGCGCCGTCTTGCCGAGGCAATCGAAAAGGACCTGGAGTTGGCCGGTTCGCCTGCCGGACTTGCCCTGGCCGACACCTGCGACCGCATCGCCGACAGCGTCGACACGCTGGCGTACCTGCTGCGCCGGCAGGGACCGCGCGCATCGCAGGCAGCCACGGCAGCGGCCGGGTAAACTGCCTGCATGCTGAAAATCGACACCCACGCCCACTACCTGCCGCGCACCTGGCCGGACCTGGCCAGGAAGTACAACGACGACCGTTTCCCGGTGATCCACCACGGCGAGGATGGTCGCGCACGCATCTACAAGGACGGCAAGTTCTTCCGCGAAATCTGGCCAAAAACCTGGGATCCGCAGGTACGCATCGACGACTACGCCAAGTTCGGCGTGCAGGTGCAGGTACTGAGCACGGTCCCGGTGATGTTCAGCTACTGGGCAAAACCCGACCAGGCGCTGGCCCTGCACCAGGCGCTCAACGACCACACCGCCGAAGCCTGCCGCCAACATCCCCGCCATTACGCCGGAATCGGCACCGTGCCGCTGCAGTCCCCGCGCCTTGCCGTGCAGGAACTGGAACGCTGCATGGACCAGCTGGGCCTGCAGGGCGTGCAGATCGGCAGCCACGTGGGCGACTGGAATCTTGACGCGCCGGAGTTGTTCGAGTTCTTCCAGGCCGCAGCCGAGCTGGAAGCGGCGATCCTCGTGCATCCTTGGGACATGATGGGCACGGCGAGCATGCCCAAGTACTGGATGCCGTGGCTGGTCGGCATGCCGGCTGAACAGTCGCGCGCCGCCTGCTGCCTGATCTTCGGCGGCGTGCTGGAGCGCCTGCCGAAGCTGAAGATCTGCCTGGCCCACGGCGGCGGCAGTTTCCCCTACACCATCGGCCGCATCGAGCACGGCTTCAACATGCGCCCGGACCTGGTCGCCACCGACAACCCAGGCAACCCGCGAGACTACATCAAGCAACTGTATTTCGATTCCTGGGTGGCCGATCCACGCGCCCTGCAATACCTGCTGGATACGGTCGGCACCGACCGGGTGATGCTGGGCACCGACTACCCGTTCCCTCTTGGTGAACAGGAGCCGGGCGCCGGCATCGCCGCACTGGATCTGGATCCCGTCGGCCAGGCACGCCTGTACCACGGCACCGCGCTGGAATGGTTGGGCCTGTCGGCCTCGCGTTTCGCATGAACATCCGCATGTGGGAGCTACGCGAGTCGCGAACAGGCATCATCGATAAAGCCTTCGCGACCCACGCCGCTCCCCCAATCAAATCTCCTTTTATCGTGCTGGTTCCCACATGACCGACCCGCTATCCCGCACCCATGCAATCGCCCTGGACGCCGCCGATCCACTGCGGCCGTTGCGCAACGATTTCCTGATCCCCAAGCACAAGCACAACGAGCAGGTTTATTTCTGCGGCAACTCGCTGGGCCTGCAACCACGCGGCGCGCGCGAACACGTGTTGCAGGTGCTGGACAAATGGAGCCACGAAGCGGTCGAAGGCCACTTCACCGGCCATGCGCAGTGGCTGACCTACCACGAGCAGGTGCGCGAACCGCTGGCCCGGGTGGTCGGCGCGCTGCCTTCGGAAGTGGTGGCGATGAATTCGCTGACCACCAACCTGCACCTGATGATGGTCAGCTTTTATCGACCCACGCCGTCGCGCCCGGCGATCCTTATCGAGGCAGGCGCGTTTCCGTCGGACCGGCATGCGGTCGAATCGCAGATCCGCTTCCATGGCTTCGATCCCGACACCGACCTCATCGAACTGCTGTCCGATGAAGCGGACGGCACGATTTCAATGCAGGCGATCGAACGCGCCATCGCCGAACACGGCCCGCGACTGGCGCTGGTACTGTGGCCCGGCATCCAGTACCGCACCGGACAGGCCTTCGACCTGAAGGAGATCGCACGCCTGGCCCATGTCCAGGGCGCCGTTGCCGGCTTCGACCTGGCCCATGCCGCCGGCAACCTGCCGTTGCAACTGCACGACAGCGGCGCGGACTTCGCGGTCTGGTGCCATTACAAATACATGAATGCAGGTCCGGGCGCGGTCGCCGGCTGCTTCGTCCACGAGCGCCATGCGCATACCGACCGACCGCGTTTCGCCGGCTGGTGGGGCCACGAAAGGAAGACCCGCTTCCAGATGGGTCCGGAATTCGTGCCCACGCCCGGCGCCGATGGCTGGCAGTTGAGCAATCCGCCGATCCTAGGCCTGGCGCCGCTGCTGGCGTCGCTGGAATTGTTCGACAAGGCCGGCGGCCTCACCGCACTGCGGACCAAATCCGAGAAGCTCACGGGTTTCCTGGAAGCGCTGATCCGGGCCCGCGTGCCCGAGACCCTGCAGATCGTGACCCCGGCCGAACCCGAACGCCGCGGCTGCCAGCTTTCGCTGCGCGTCACCGGTGGGCGCGAACGCGGACGCGAGTTGTTCGAGTACCTGTCCTCCATCGGCACCATCGGCGACTGGCGCGAACCCGACGTGATCCGCATCTCGCCGGCGCCGCTGTACAACAAGTTCATGGATGTCTACCGGTTCGTCGAGGAAGTCGAATCGTGGCGTGGGGTCTGAGGCAGGAAACCTTGAATAGCGCAAACGGAAAATCCATCACCCTCATTGGCGCTGGCCTCGCCGGCGCCCTGCTCGCCACCCTGCTGGCCCGTCGCGGCTGGCGGGTGGACGTGCACGAGAAGCGCGGCGATCCGCGGATCAAGGGCTACGAAGGCGGCCGCTCGATCAACCTGGCCCTGGCCGAACGCGGGCGCAATGCGCTGCGCCAGGCCGATGCCGATGATGCGGTAATGCGGCAGGCGGTGATGATGCGTGGGCGCATGGTCCACTTCCTCGATGGCGAACAACAGCTGCAGCGTTACGGGCGCGATGATTCCGAAGTGATCTGGTCGATCCACCGTGGCGATCTCAACATCGTGCTGCTCGACCTCGCCGAGCAGGCCGGTGCCAGGCTGCATTTCGACCAGCGCCTGGAAAGCGTCGATTTCGGCTCGCGCAGCGCAAGCTTCGTCGACGACCGCGACGGCTCGGCGTGGCAGGTCGATTTCACCGCGCTGGTCGGTGCCGACGGTGCGGGTTCCTCGCTGCGGGCGGCGATGGCGAAGCACGCCGACCTGGGCGAACGTACCGAGTTCCTCGATCACTCGTACAAGGAGCTCGAGATCCCGCCCACCGCCGACGGCGGCTTCAGGATCGAACCCAACGCCCTGCACATCTGGCCGCGCGGCCGCTACATGTGCATCGCCCTGCCCAACGACGAGAAGACGTTCACCGTCACCCTGTTCATGCCCAACCAGCCGACGCCCGGCGAAGAGGACCCCAGCTTCGCCACGATTCGCACCGGGACCGAGGCGAAAGCCCTGTTCCTGCGTGACTTCAGCGATGCCGTGCCGCTGATTCCCGAACTCGAACAGGACTGGGAGCGCAACCCGCCCGGCCTGCTCGCCACCTTGTACCTGGACCACTGGCATCTCGACCGGCGCGCGGTATTGCTTGGCGATGCCGCGCACGCGATGGTGCCGTTCCATGGCCAGGGCATGAACTGCGCCTTCGAGGATTGCGTGGTGCTGGCGCGCAAACTGGAGGAACACACCGATCTGGCCGAGGCGTTCGCCGCGTTCCAGGCCGAACGCCGGCCCGACGCGCTCGCGATCCAGCAGATGGCGCTGGAGAACTACCTGGAGATGCGCGATCGCGTCGACGATCCCGACTTCCTGTTGCAGAGGGAACTGGAGCGGGCGCTGCAGGAGCGCCATCCGGGGCGCTTCGTGCCGCACTACACCATGGTCACCTTCATGCTGATCCCCTACTCCGTCGCCCTGGCGCGCAGCGACATCCAGCGCGAGATCCTGGTCGCCGCCACACGCGGTCACGATTCGCTGGACACCATAGACTGGGAAGCCACCGATGCGGACGTGATGGCTCGCCTGGACATATTGGTGGATGCCGCCTAGATGGCTGCCAGCTTCCTGTTCTACGATCTGGAAACCTTCGGCAGCGACCCACGCCGTACCCGCATCGCCCAGTTCGCCGCGGTTCGCACCGATGCCGACCTGAAGCCGATCGAGGAACCGATCAGCTTCTTCGTGCGACCTGCCGACGACCTGCTGCCCTCGCCCATCGCCACCCTGATTACCGGCATCACTCCACAGCATGCCCTGCGCGAAGGCGTGAACGAGGCGGAGGCCTTCGCCCGCATCGCCGAGGAAATGGCTCGACCCGAGACCTGCACGCTGGGCTGGAATTCGCTGCGCTTCGACGACGAATTCGTCCGCCATGGGCTGTTCCGCAACTTTTACGATCCGTATGAGCGCGAGTGGCGCGGTGGCAACTCGCGCTGGGACATGCTCGACGTGATGCGCTTGGCCCATGCCCTGCGGCCGCAGGGTATCGAATGGCCGCAGCGCGAAGATGGCAAGGGCACGTCGTTCAGGCTGGAACACCTGGCCCTGGCCAATGGCGTGCGTGAAGGCGATGCGCATGAGGCGCTTTCCGATGTTTACGCAACCCTGGGCATGGCGCGGAAGTTCCACGACGCGCAACCGCGCTTATGGGATTACGCGCTGAAGCTGCGCGACAGGAAATTCGCCGCTACCCTGCTCGACACGGTTGCGTTGACGCCGGCGCTGCATGTTTCGCAGCGCTACCCCGCCAATCGCCTGTGCGCCGCGCCGGTATTGCCGCTGGCCCGGCACCCGCGCTTCGACAACCGGGTCATCGTGTTCGACCTGGATGGCGATCCGGAAGCGCTGTTGCAGCTGGATGCCGCCGACATCGCCGACCGGCTTTACACGCCTGCCGCCGATCTACCGCCTGGCGAGAAGCGCGTGCCGTTGAAAGAAGTGCATCTCAACCGCTCGCCGTCGCTGGTGGCCTGGTCGCATTTGCGGGAAGAGGATTTCATGCGGCTGCAGATCGACCGGGCGGCCATGGAAGCGGTAGCCGGCCAGCTACGCCCCCACGCCACGCAACTCGCCGAAAAGGTGCGCCAGGTATTCGGCAGCGAGCGTGCATACGACAAACCCGATGCCGATGCGTCTCTGTACGACGGCTTCGTCGCCGATGGCGACAAGCGCCGTCTTGGGGAAGTGCGGGCCACCCCGCCCGAGCATCTGGACAAGCGCGAGTTCGGATTCAAGGATCCGCGCTTGCCGGAGTTGCTGTTCCGCTATCGCGCACGCAACTGGCCCGATACATTGACGCAGCCGGAACAGTGGCGATGGGATGCTTATCGAAGGCAGCGCTTGACCGTGGATGGTGGACTGTCGGAGCAGACTTTCGAGAGCTACTTCCGCGAGATAGCCGCCCTGCGTGTCCAGCATGCGGACGATGGCAGCAAGCAGGCCTTGCTCGACCATCTGCAGGTCTGGGGAGATGACCTTCGGATAACCCTGAGTTGAAGCAGCGTAGGAGCGACGTAAGTCGCGAAGGAATGTGCCAGGAAAACAAGGTTTCGCGACTTACGTCGCTCCTACGCCACGCCTACATGGCAACTCCAATACGCAGACCAGCCCATGACCCAATATTTCACCGACGCCAGCTTCAAATTCCTGCGCGCCCTGGCCAAGAACAACGACAAGGCCTGGTTCGCCGCGCATAAGCAGCAATACGAAGACCACGTGCGCCAACCATTCCTGCGCCTGCTCGTCGACCTGCAACCCGACCTGGCGGCGGTGAGTCCGCACTTCCGCGCCGATCCCAAGACCGTGGGCGGCTCGCTGTTCCGCATCTACCGCGACGCCCGCTTCTCCAACGACAAATCGCCGTACAAGGCCTGGCAGGGCGCGCGCCTGTATCACGAGCGCCGCAAGCAGGTGCCGGCACCCTCCTTCTACCTGCACCTGCAGCCGGGTGAATGCTTCGTTGGCGCAGGTCTGTGGCATCCGGAACCCGACACCCAGCGCCGCATCCGCCAGTTCATCCACGATAACCCCGGCAGTTGGAAGGCGGCCGCGCATGCCCCGAAGTTTCGCAGGCGCTACGATTTCGAGGAAGGCGAAATGCTGAGCCGGCCGCCACGTGGTTTCCCCGCCGATTTCGAATTCATCGATGACCTCAAGCACAAGAACTTCGTGTTCTGGCGCTCGCTGGACAACGACAGCATGACCGGACCGAAATTGCGGCAGACACTGGCCACCGACCTGGTCGCGCTGGCCCCTTTCGTGGACTACCTTTGCGCTGCGCTGGACCTGGAGTTCTGAAATGAAGAAGTGGATCGCCCTGGTCGTCGTCCTGCTGCTCGCGCTGGGCGGTTACGTCGCCGCCGGCCCGTACCTGGCCATCAACGGCATCCGCACCGCGCTCGCCGAACAGGACACCGGCAAGCTGGAGCGACACGTGGATTTCCCCGCCCTGCGGGTCAGCCTCAAGGCACAGGTCGAGGATTCGCTGGCCCGACGCGCCGGCAGCGACGTGCAATCCAACCTGTTCGGCGCCATCGCCCTATCCGTGGCCGGCAGCATGCTCGGCAGCGGAGTCGATGCCATGGTCACGCCACTGGGCATCGGCGCGCTGTTGCAGGGGCGCAGCATGTGGAAGAAATCCCTCGGCGACACCGACGATGGCGACACCTACGGCAAGCCGGTCCCGGCCGACCCGTTGAAGAACGCCGAACACCATTACGAATCGCTTTCGCGTTTCACCGCGACCGTGCATGACGAAGACGGCGAGCCGGTGGTGTTCGTGTTCAAGCGCAATGGCCTTGGCTGGAAACTCGCCGATATCCGCCTGCCGCTCTAGGCACGCCCTTGGCCCTGCGCTGCGAAGCTGACGGAACGTGCGCCTCGCGATAGGCTTGTGTGTGCCGCAACGGAAGGCGAACAGGGGAAGCCGACGATGAAACCATTGCTGGTCAAATGGCTGTCCTGCGTAGTGGCGATTCCAATGGGGCTGCTCATGATCGGGCTGACCGGGATTGGCTGGTTCGGGCTGCTGTCCGTAATCGCACTGCCACTGGCCATCCTCTACACGTTCGAACTCGGTACCGAGTTGCGGCGCCAACCCGGGCGCATGGCGCGCGTCGCCGGTTGGATCCTGGGCATCCCGCAGACGCTCTTCGCTATCACTGCGATCGGCGTCGGCGTCGCCATCGTCGCGTGGGTGCTCTACAACCTGCTGGTCGAACGCCAACCCGAATTCTGCAGCGGATCGATCGGCCTCGTCATCGCCCTCATCCTGTTCGGAATCGGTTGGCTTTCGTGCCTGTTCCGCAAGCCTCGCGAACCGACTGCAGAAGACGCTGGATTCTGGTTCCGCAGCGATTTGTTCTCAGCCGAACCAGGGGAAGATGGCGAAACCAACCCGGGCATCCACGGACGACAACTGGCGGCCTGGCTGCGCGGACGTTTGATCGGACGGGGTTATCCCGCAGCGGAAGTCATTGCCGAAGACTGGGGCTGGTGCGTGATGTGCGAACGCCAGCCGATCCTGCTATGGATAGACTGTGGCGCAAGCGCGGATCCCGAAATAGAGACCCTGCCTTTGCCGCCCAGTATCGACTGGCACTGTTTCGCTGAAGCCGAGTCGCCGACATGGTTTGCCTTGTCCAGGGCGCGCAAGGCGGAGAGACTTGCGCTGAAGCAACAGCTGCACGTGGAATTGCAAGCCATCCTCGCCGCCGAACCACGGATACGATTGATATCCGAGCCGTAAACGGAACGTCTCAGGGATTGGCGACCCCGTGCGGCACATGCCCGGTCGCCACGTGCAGTCGCGCGCTGTCGATGTTGTGCTGCGAATCGTCGAAGAAAATGTCGGCGCCGAAGGCTTCCAGGAACGGGCCCTTGTGGCGACCGCCGAGGAACAGCGCCTCGTCCAGGCGCACGCCCCACTCACGCAGGGTGCGGATCACGCGTTCGTGCGCGGGCGCCGAGCGCGCGGTGACCAGCGCGGTGCGGATCGGTGCGTCCTTGCCCGGCGGGAAGGCGGCCTGCAGGTCGTGCAGCGCGGACAGGAAACCCTTGAAGGGACCTCCAGAAAGCAGTTCCTTGGCCTTGTCGCGTTCATGGCGGCCGAAAGCTTCGACCCCCTGTTCGCGGGAAACGCGCTCGCTCTCGTCGCCGAAGATCACCGCATCGCCATCGAAGGCGATGCGCAGCTGGTCGTGACGCTGTTGCAAGGCCTTGGCCGGCAGGATGGTGGCCGCGGCGATGCCGTGTTCGAGCGAACGGCGGACGGATTCGGGGTTGGCCGACAGGAACAGGTCGGCGCCGAACGGCCGCGCATACGGCCAGGTCGGCTCGCCGGAAGTGAAGGTCGCGCGCACGATGCCGAGACTGTGGTGCTGGATGGAATTGAAGATGCGCAAGCCGGTGTCGGCGGAATTGCGCGACAGCAGGATCACCTCGACCCGCGGCGCGTCGGCCGGCGCGCCTTCGTTCAACGCGAGCAGCTTGCGCACCACCGGGAAAGCCATGCCGGGCGCCAGCACATCGTCTTCGTGGTCGCGCTGGAAGCTGCTGTAGGCATCGACGCCTTCGCTTTCGTACAGGGCGTGGCTTTCTTCCATGTCGAAGAGCGCCCGCGAGGTCACGGCGACGGTCAGCAGGCGGGGGCTATTGTCGGAGGACATGCGGCGATTATCCGCCACCCGTGTCTCGGCAGGCGAGACTTCAGACCACGAACTGCTCGCTGAGGATGCGTTCTTCCAGGTTGTGTTCCGGATCGAACAGCAGGGTCACGGTGCGTTCGCGCGATTCGCGGATGGTCACTTCGACCACGTCGCGCACTTCATGGGAATCCGCAGTGACGCTGACCGGGCGCTTGTACGGATCCAGCACGTGGAAGCGCACCTCGGTATCGGCCTTGAGGATCGCGCCACGCCAGCGGCGTGGACGGTAGGGCGCAATCGGGGTCAAGGCGATGGTGCTGGAACCCAGCGGCAGGATCGGGCCGTGCGCGGAAAAATTGTACGCGGTGCTGCCTGCCGGGCTGGCGACCAGCACGCCATCGCAGACCAGTTCATCCACGCGGGTCTGGCCGTTGAGGTCGATGCTCAGATGCGCGGCCTGGCGCGTCTGTCGCAGCAGCGAAACTTCGTTGTAGGCCAGCGAACCGATGCTGGCGCCCGATTCGGTGAGCGCCAGCATTTCCAGCGGACGCAGCTTGGCCGGCTCGGCCGCGGCGATGCGATCCAGCAGGTCCTCGTCACGGTAATGGTTCATCAGGAAACCGACCGTACCCAGCTTCATGCCGAACACCGGTTTCCCCAGGCCACCGTGGCGATGAAGGGTCTGCAACATGAAGCCGTCGCCACCCAGTGCGCAGAGCACGTCGGCTTCTTCCGGATCGCATGTGCCGTGCCGCGCCTGCAGGACGGACAGTGCCTGCCGGGCCTCGTCGGTCGGGCTGGCAAGGAAGGCGATGCGCGGCACGGGGTTGCTCATGGCCGCAGCATACCGTGTCCCGCAAACAATGTAGGAGCGGGCCCTGCCCGCGACGCTCTTGGCGCCCGTACCGGGGCGAAAGCGTCGCAGGCAATGCCCGCTCCTGCAAAGTCAGGTATCAGCCGGGATTGCCGGCTGATACCTGGCAACCATGCGTCAGTGCTTGGCCGACAGTTGCGACAGCCGTTGCACCGCGACCGACGTGGTCGGGTAGTCGAGCGTCTTCTGCGCGGCAAGTTCGTTGAGCATGCCCAGGGTGAAGCGCAGTACCGGATCGTCGCGTTCGATCCAGTGACGGACCTTGGCGTCGGCGTTCGCGCCCGGCATCGACAACACCTGGTCGGTGAGCACCCGCTGTTGCGTCGCGAGTTCATCGCGCAGCACGCCACGCGCCACCGCATGCCAGCGGCCATCGACCTGCAAGCGGTCGATCTGCTCGAACAGCCACGGTATGTGCAGCGCTTCGCCCAGGCGGAAGTGGACCTTGGAAACCTCCACCGGCTTGAGCTTGCGCGCACGAGCCACTTCGATGATGTCGCAGGAGGGCTCCAGGTACGGCAACGCCGCCAGCTGGTCGGCCAGCGCCAGAGGCAACCCCTTCCGCTTCCATTCGCTGCGGCTGGCCTCGTAGGCCGGGCGTTGCGAATCGGGCAGCACGCCGCCCGCGGCGCGGATCTCGTTGTAGCCGTCATGGTAACGGGCCACCGCCGAGGCGATGTCGGGAATCGCCCCCGGACGGCCCAGCAGCCAGCGCGTGAACGAGCGTTGCAGGGACCAGATCACCTGCAGGGCATCGATCTGCACGGACTCCGGCACCTTGCCGTCGAGCGCATCGATCTGGTTCCACAGCGCGCGCGCGTCCAGCGTCTCGCGGGTGATGGTGAAGGCCTTGGCCACTTCCGCCGGGCTGCGCCCCGAGTCTTCCTGCATGCGCAGGAGGAAAGTCGCGCCCATGCGGTTGATGGTGGAGTTGGTGACCGCGGTGGCGATGATTTCGCGCTTCAGGCGAAGCTTCTCCATTTCCGCCGAGTACTTCTTCTGCAACGGCTCCGGGAAATAGCGCTGCAGTTCCTTGGACAGGTAGGGGTCTTCGGGAATATCCGAATCCAGCAGTTGCTGGAACACCACCAGCTTGGAATAGGACAGCAACACCGCCAGTTCGGGGCGGGTCAGTCCTTGCCCACGCGCCTTGCGCTCGGCCAGCTCCGTGTCGGACGGCAGGAATTCGATCTGCCGGTCCAGCAGGCCCTGCGACTCCAGGGTCTGGATGAAGTGCTGCTTGGAACCGAGCCGCGACACGCTCATGCGTTCCATCAGGCTGATCGCCTGGTTCTGGCGGTAGTTGTCGAACAGGACCAGGCCGCCTACCTCATCTGTCATCGAGGCCAGCAGCTTGTTGCGGGCCTCGAAGGAGAGTTTCTTCGCCTGGACCACGCCGTTGAGCAGGATCTTGATGTTGACCTCGTGGTCCGAGGTATCCACGCCCGCCGAGTTGTCGATGAAGTCGGTGTTGAGCAACACGCCGTTGTGGCCCGCCTCGATGCGGCCCAGCTGGGTCATGCCCAGGTTGCCGCCCTCGCCCACGACCTTGCAGCGCAGGTCGCCGCCGTTGATGCGCAAGCCGTTGTTGGCGCGGTCGCCGACATCTGCATTGCTCTCGGAAGCGGCCTTGATGTAGGTGCCGATGCCGCCGTTCCACAGCAGGTCCACCGGCGCCTTCAGGATCGCGCTCATCAGCTCGTTCGGCGACAGTGACCTGACCTCGTCGGCAAGGCCCAGCGCTGCGCGCACCGGCGCGCTGATTTCGATCGATTTCAGCGAGCGCGGATAGATGCCGCCGCCCTTCGAGATCAGCTTGGCGTCGTAGTCCGCCCAGCTGGAACGCGGCACCTTGAACATGCGCTGGCGCTCCTTGAACGAGCGCGCCGCATCCGGGTCGGGGTCGAGGAAGATATGGCGGTGGTCGAACGCGGCGACCAGGCGGATGTGCTCGGACAGCAGCATGCCGTTGCCGAACACGTCGCCGGACATGTCGCCGATACCGGCACAGGTGAAGTCCTCGGCCTGGGAATTCCGGCCCAGCGCACGGAAGTGGCGCTTGACCGATTCCCACGCGCCCTTGGCGGTGATGCCCATGCCCTTGTGGTCGTAGCCGACCGAGCCGCCGGAGGCGAACGCATCGCCCAGCCAGAAACCGTGGGCGAGGGCCAGGCCGTTGGCGATGTCCGAGAACGTGGCCGTGCCCTTGTCCGCGGCGACGACCAGGTACGGATCGTCGTTGTCGTGGCGGACCACGTCGACCGGCGGCACGATCCTGTCGCCGACGATGTTGTCGGTGACGTCGAGCAGGCCCTGGATGAACATCTTGTAGCAGGCGATGCCTTCGGCCAGCACCGCGTCTCGGTCTCCACCCGCTGGCGATTGCTTGACGAAGAAACCGCCCTTGGCGCCCACCGGCACGATCACCGTGTTCTTCACCATCTGCGCCTTGACCAGGCCCAGCACCTCGGTGCGGAAGTCCTCGCGGCGATCGGACCAGCGCAACCCGCCACGCGCCACCGGGCCGAAGCGCAGGTGCACGCCTTCCACGCGCGGGCCATAGACGAAGATCTCGCGATATGGGCGCGGCTTGGGCAGGTCCGGCACCCGCGCCGAATCGAGCTTGAAGCTTATCGCGTGCGCGTGCCGGCCATCGGCGCCCTTCTGGTAATAGCTGGTGCGCAGCGTCGCCTCGATCACGCCGATGAAGCTGCGCAGGATGCGATCGTCATCCAGGCTGGAAACGCGGTCCATCAGCTTGAGCAGGGTCTTGTGCGCGGCCTCGACCTGGCGTTCGCGCTTTTCGCCGCGCGCGTCGATCACGTACTGCAGCGCCTTCAGTGTCGTTTCGTCGCCAGCGGCCAGCGCGTGCAACTGCCGGGTGAAGCGCTCCTGGCCCAGTTTGATCTGGGCCTTGCTCTCGCGACCGGCGGCCGGATCGAAACGCGCCTCGAACAGTTCCACCAGCAGCCGCGCCAGCAACGGGTAGCGATTGAGGGTCTCCTCCACGTAGTTCTGCGAGAACGGCACGCCGGTCTGCAACAGGTACTTGCAGTAGCCGCGCAACAGCGCGACCTGGCGCCATTCCAGGTTGGCGCCCAGCACCAGCCGGTTGAAACCGTCGTTCTCGGCATCGCCGCGCCAGACCCGCGCGAACGCCTCCTCGAACGCCGCGTTGCGGTTCTCGACATCGATCTCGCCACTGCTCGATTCGACCTCGAATTCCTGGATGTAGGTCGTCGCGTTGTCCACTTCCAGGCGGAACGGATGTTCGGAGATCACACGCAAGCCCATGTTCTCCATCAGCGGAAGCGCATCGGACAGCGGAATATCCTGCAACTGGCGGTACAGGTTGAGCCGCAGCCGGCCCTCGCCATCGCGCTGACGGAACGAAAGGTGCAGGCTGAGGCGCAGGTCATCCGGTCCTTCCAGCGCAGCCAGGTTCTCCACGTCGCTGGCCGCGAGCTCGGGCGACACGGTCTCGATGTAACCGGCCGGCAGCGCGCGGGCGTAGCTCCCGGCCAGCTTCAGGCCGGCGGACTCGCCGTGGCGGGCGATCAGGATCTCGCGCAGGTCGTCCTGCCAGTTGCGCAGCAGGTGGGCCAGGCGCACCTCGAGCTGCGCGGTGTCGATGTCGACCTTTTCACCGTGGCGCGGCCGCACCACCAGGTGCAGCTGCGCCAGTGGCGACTCGCCCAGTTGGACGGTGGTGTCCACGTATTCGCCGTGCAGCGCTTCCTTCAACAGTGCCTCGATGCGCAGGCGCACGTCGGTGTTGAAGCGCTCGCGGGGGATGTACACCAGCGCGGAGAAGAAACGGCCATAACGGTCGCGGCGCAGGAACAGCTTGCTGCGCACGCGCTCCTGCAGGCCGAGGATGCCCATGCTGGTACGGACGAGCTCTTCCTCGCTGGACTGGAACAGCTCCTCGCGCGGCAGGGTTTCCAGGATATGGCGAAGGGCCTTGCCGCTGTGGCTGTCGGGCGACAGGCCGGACTGGCGCATCACGTGCTCGTGGCGCTGGCGCACCAGCGGGATTTCCCAGGGACGGCGGTTATAGGCGCTGGAGGTGTACAGGCCGATGAAGCGCTGCTCCGCCACCGGCTTGCCCTTGGCGTCGAATTCGAGCACGCCGATATAGTCCATGTTGCCCGGGCGGTGCACGCTGGAGCGCGCGTTGGTCTTGGTCAGGATCAGCGTGTCGACCGAACCCGACTGCGGCATGTAGTGCGCCGCCAGGGACTTCACGTTGCGCGCGGTGGAGTGGCTCTTGCCGCGCAGCAGGCCCAGGCCGCCATCGCTCGCCTCAAGGATGCGTTCGCCGCTTTTCTGTTCGATGCGGTATTCGCGGTAGCCGAAGAAGGTGAAGTGATCGTTGGCGGCCCAGCGCAGGAATTCCTGCGCCTCGCGACGACCGGCGTCGTCGATCGGCATGCGCCGCGTGGCCAGCTCCTCGGACAGTCCCAGCATCCTGTCGCGCATCGCGCCCCAGTCCTGGACGATGGCGCGGACTTCAGTCAGCACCTGGCGGATGCGGGCCTCGATCAGCGGCATCTGCTCGGCCGGCTGGCGATCTATTTCCAGCAGCATCAGCGATTCGGGCTTGCCCTCGCCGACCGCGGTCAGCTTGCCGGCCTTGTCGCGGGTGAAGCGCACCAGCGGGTGGCCGAGGACGTGCACGCCGATACCGGCATCGGCCAGGGCCATGCTCACCGAATCGACCAGGAACGGCATGTCGTCGTTGACGATCTGCAGCACGGTGTGCGGCGATTCCCAGCCGTTGCTCTTCAGGTTGGCGTTGAACACGCGCACATTGGCCGTGCCGGGCTTGCGCACGCGGGCGAAGTCGAGCATGTCGCAAGCCAGCGCGGCCCAGGCCTCGGGACCGTGCTGCGGATATTCGTCTTCTTCCATGCGCTTGTAGAACGACTCCGCGAACGCCTGGGCCTGGGCCTGGCGCGCCGCGGGCATGCGCTTGCGTATGGCGGCAAAAACAGGGTCAAGCGAGAATCCCGGCGAAACCTTGGCCGAACTGGTTTTCGCAGCCGGAGGTTTGCTGGCCTTGCCAGCTGAAGACTCGACCTTGGAAGAGGATTTGGCGGTTTTTTTCGGCTTGCGAACAGCGTTCATGCGGACATGGCTCTGTGTTTGTAGGCAGTCCGCAATTGTAGCCCCGAAGGCAAGGACTGCCTTGTTGCGTGGCCGCAAACACGGTGCTTTCCCTCTGAAACGACAAGCCACGCCAGCGAACCGCCGAAGAATCCGGGCTTGGTCGTCCTTTCGGTTTTTGACGCACGGAGCGGAGAGCGAGGAGTGAGCGGAGAGGAGTGAGAAGTGAGCGAGAGCGGAAGGACGAAATGCTGCCATGCGGGTGACTCTTGACGCCCACGCCTGCTCCACACTCGTTCCCCACTCCTCTCCACTCACTCCTAGCCCTCCCCGGCACTAGCCATATTGTGAACTGGACGGTATAGTCCAGTTTCGATGAAGCCCTCCCCCACCTCATCCGTCGCTTCAGTGCGACGCCAGCGCGTGCACGATGCAGTGCGCGAACTCATGGCCGAACAGGGTTTCCGAATCAGCATGGACGCGGTGGCTGCACGCGCGGGCTGCTCCAAACAGACCCTGTATTCGCAGTTCGGCAGCAAGCAGGAGTTGTTGCGCAGTGTCATGCAGGAACACCTGGACATGGCCACCGCTCGCCTCGACGGCAAGGCGACCGATCCGCGCACGGCCCTGTTGGGATTCGCGATGGAGCACCTGCAGCGCTTGTCCGATCCCTCCGTGGTCGCCACCTGCCAGTTGCTCAGTGCCGAAGCCGCCCAGTTTCCCGAAGAAGCCCGGACCCTGTATCGCGACGGCTGCCAGACCCTGCAGCAGCGACTGGCCGAATGGCTGTACCTCGCCATGCAGCGCGGCCAGCTCAGGCATGACGATCCGCACTACGCAGCCGAGCTGTTGCTGGGCATGATCGTCGGCCTGGATTTCGAGCGGCAGCGCTTTGCGGTGCCGCATCGCGACAGCGCGGACCGCCGCAGGCACTGGGCCCGATTCGCCGTCGATGCTTTCCTGCGCGCCTTCTCGGTCGATACATCACCTGTACCGACACATCCCCATCCCATACTTCCTGTTTCCAGGCCTTGATCCGGAGCCCCCCATGACTTCACCCCTTCGCATGCTTCCCCTGAGTTGCGCACTGCTCCTGGCCCTGGCGGCCTGCAAGAAGCCGGAACAACCCGCGCCGCCACCGCCCGAAGTCGGCGTGATCGCCGCGGTCGCGCAGAACGTGCCGCTGCAACGCGACCTGGTGGGTCGCCTGGCGCCCGTGCGCAGCTCCGATGTGCGCGCCCGCGTCCCCGGCGTGCTGTTGAAGCGCCTTTACCAGGAAGGTAGCGACGTGAAGGAAGGACAGATCCTGTTCCAGATCGATCCGGCGCCATTGCAGGCCGCGCTGAGCGCCAGCCAGGCGCAGCTGGCGTCGGCCCAGGCCAGCTATGCCAACGCCCGCGTCGCTGCCGCGCGCGCGCGGCAGCTGATCGCGCAGAAGTTCGTCTCCAGATCCGACCTGGACAACGCCGAAGCCGCCGAACGCAGTGCCGCCGCCGCCGTGCAGTCGGCGCAGGCGGGAGTGACCAGTTCGCGCATCAACCTGGACTACGCCAGCGTGCGCGCGCCGATTTCCGGACGCGCCGGCAAGCAGCAGGTGACCGAAGGCGCGCTGGTCGGCCAGGGCGATGTGACCCTGCTGACCACCGTCGACCAGCTGGATCCGCTGTACGTCAATTTCTCGATCAGCGCCAGCGAACTGGAGCAACTGCGGAACGCGCAGAACGTCTCCCTGTCCGGCGAGGGTGAATCGACGGTCAGCGTGCTGTTGTCCGACGGCACGCCTTATGCCGAGACTGGCAAGCTGGATTTTTCCGGAACCGTCGTCGACCCCAACACCGGTGCGGTCTCGTTGCGCGCCACCCTTCCCAATCCGGACAAGCGACTGTTGCCGGGCAGCTTCGTCACCCTTCGCGCGACCCTCGGCGAACAGAAGAACGCCTTCCTGGTCCCGCAGGCCGCGATCCAGCGCGATGCGGCCGGCGGTTACGCCATGGTCGTGGGCAAGGATGGCCAGGTGGCCCGCAAGAACGTCGTCACCGGCGACGCCACCGGCGGCAAATGGCTGATCACCAGCGGCCTGGCCGCCGGCGACCAGGTGATCGTTTCCGGCCTGCAGAAAGTGAAGGAAGGCGCGCCCGCCAAGGCCACGCCCTGGAAACCGGCCGCTCCCGCCGCCGGCAAGCCCGCGCCCGCCACCCAGCCGGAATAAGGAAACTCCCCCATGCCCAAGTTCTTCATCGACCACCCGATCTTCGCCTGGGTGGTGGCGATCCTGATCTCCATTTCCGGGGTGATCTCGATCCTCAACCTCGGCGTCGAGTCCTATCCCAGCATCGCCCCGCCGCAGGTGACGGTGAGCGCCTCCTACCCGGGCGCCAGTGCGGAAACCACCGAGAAGGCGGTCACCCAGGTGATCGAACAGCAACTCACTGGCATCGACCACCTGCTGTATTTCAGCTCGTCTTCCAGCGCCAGCGGCCGCGCCAACATCACCCTGACTTTCGAGACCGGTACCAACGCCGACATCGCCCAGGTCCAGGTGCAGAACAAGGTCGCGCTGGCCACCCCGCGCCTGCCCACCGAAGTGACCCAGCAGGGCGTAGTCGTTGCCAAGGCCAACGCCGGCTTCCTGATGGTGGCGGCACTGCGCTCGGAGAACCCGGCGGTCGACCGCGACCAGCTCAGCGACATCGTCGGTTCGCGCGTGCTCGACCAGATCTCGCGCATCCCCGGCGTCGGCAGCACCCAGCAATTCGGCGCCGAGTACGCCATGAACATCTGGCTGAACCCGGACAGGCTGAAGGGCTACGGCATGTCCGCCAGCCAGGCGCTGGCGGCGATCCGCAGCCAGAACGTGCAGTTCGCCGCCGGCTCGTTGGGTTCGGCGCCCGCGCCCGGCGACCAGGGTTTCACCGCCACGGTTTCGGCGGAAGGCCGCTTCAGCTCGCCCTCCGAGTTCGAGAACATCATCCTGCGCGCTAACAACGACGGCACCACGGTCCGGCTCAAGGACGTGGCCCGGGTCGCCTTCGGCTCTTCTTCCTATGGCTTCGACACGCAATGGAACGGCGCGCCGACCGGCGCCTTCGCCGTCCAGCTGCTGCCCGGCGCCAATGCCTTGAACGTGGCCAAGGCCGTGCGCGCGAAGATGGACGAACTGCAGCCCAGCTTCCCGCAGGGGGTCTCCTGGTTCTCGCCATACGACAGCACCACCTTCGTCAGGATCTCGATCGAGGAAGTGGTCAAGACGCTCGGCGAGGCGCTGGTGCTGGTGTTCCTGGTGATGCTGATCTTCCTGCAGAACATCCGCGCCACCATCATTCCCACCCTGGTGATCCCGGTCGCGTTGCTGGGCACCTTCCTGGGCATGTCTATCATTGGTTTCACCATCAACCAGCTGACCCTGTTCGCGATGGTCCTGGCGATCGGCATCGTGGTCGACGACGCGATCGTGGTCATCGAGAACGTCGAGCGGATCATGACCGACGAGAAGCTTCCGCCCAAGGAAGCGACGCGCAAGGCCATGGGCCAGATCACCGGCGCGGTGATCGCGATCACCGTGGTCCTGGCGGCGGTATTCATCCCCAGCGCGTTGCAGGGCGGCGCGGCCGGCGAGATCTACAAGCAGTTCGCGCTGACCATCGCCATCGCCATGGCCTTTTCCGCTTTCCTGGCGCTGGGCTTCACCCCGGCGTTGTGCGCCACCTTCCTGAAGCCTACCGACGAACACAAATCCAATTTCGTGTTCCGCACGTTCAACAAGTACTACGACAGGATCAGCCATACCTACGTGGGCCACATCGGCAGCGCGGTCAGGCACGCGCCACGCTGGATGGTCCTGTTCGCGGTGCTGGCGCTGCTGTGCGGCTTCCTGTTCACCCGCCTGCCCGGCAGCTTCCTGCCGGAAGAGGACCAGGGTTACGCGCTGGCCATCGTGCAGTTGCCGCCCGGCGCCAGCATGAAGCGTACCGGCGAAGTCTTCACCCAGATCCGCGGCATTCTGGAAAAGCAGCCGGAATTCGAAGGCATGATGCAGATCACCGGCTTCAGTTTCGTCGGTTCGGGCGAAAACGTCGGCATGGCCTTCATCAAGCTCAAGCCATGGGGCGAGCGAGACATCAGCGCCACCGAGTTCATCGGCAAGCTCAACGGCATGTTTTACGGGGTGAAGGAAGCCAGCATCTTCGTGGTCAACCTGCCCACGGTGAACGGGCTGGGCCAGTTCGGCGGGTTCGACATGTACCTGCAGGACCGCAGCGGCGCAGGACAGAAGGCCCTGACCGACGCGCGCAACATCCTGCTCGGCAAGGCCAACCAGAATCCGGTGCTGACCGCGGTACGGCCGAACACCCTGGAAGACGCGCCGCAGCTCAAGCTGCACGTGGACCGCGTGCAGGCCCAGGCCATGGGCATGTCGGTCAGCGACATCTACAGTGCGATCCAGCTGATGCTGGCGCCGGTGTACGTCAACGACTTCTTCTACGAAGGCCGGATCAAGCGCGTGACCCTGCAGGCCGACGCGCCGTTCCGCATGGGCCCCGAAGCGTTGAGCCATTTCTACACGCCCAGCAACCTGGTCACCGCCGCCGGCGCCGGATCGGTGGACAGCACCATGATCCCGCTGAGCAACGTGGTGAAGGCCGAATGGATCACCAGTCCGCCGGCGCTGACCCGCTACAACGGCTATGCCGCGGTCAACATCAACGGCTCGCCCGCACCCGGACGCAGTTCCGGCGAAGCGATGCAGGCGATGGAGGAAATCGTGGCCAACGACCTGCCCGCGGGTTTCGGCTACGACTGGACCGGCATGTCCTACCAGGAAATCCTCGCCGGCAATGCGGCAACGCTGCTGCTGGCGCTGTCGATAGTGGTGGT
>Ga0307414_10000471_pt1 | contig 21104 bp, 18 predicted proteins | sample DK1Ometagenome_FD_203804 | JGI IMG/M metagenome (GOLD analysis project Ga0307414, IMG submission 203804) | Maize rhizosphere microbial communities from greenhouse at UC Davis, California, United States - DK15-O-3 | ecosystem: Host-associated > Plants > Roots > Rhizosphere > Soil | place: USA... | reverse complement strand
GAAACAAACCTTACTGGAAGGAAAACCGCTGTATCTTGAAGGAATGACTTCTAAAAAAGGCGAACCTTTCGATGCCACGGTACAATTCAATGCGGATAAACGTTATGTAGAATTTCTGTTCAATACTCATCTGTCTCACCAGCAAAGTCAGCAACCATCCGGTCAACAGCCAACTCAACATACGGATCAAGAAGCCCCAAGAGTATTCAGAGGAAGAGAGCTGGACGATTCACAGTATGAAAAGTTCAAAGCTGGACAAACCATTTACGTTGATGGTCTGGAAGATTCGAAAGGTAAAGTTTATCAGGGCTATATTACCTTCAATAAAGAAACCTCTAAAATCGATTTCTCCTTCACTAATCCTAATAAACTTAAAGAGCAGACAAAACCTGCGCAGGAACATAAAACCCAAACAGCGGTTAATTCTCAGGGTAAAACCAATGAAGCCACTAAATACATCAAAGCGCCTTTGGAATCAAAACAGCAGCAGCCTGCTAACAAACAGAAGGAAGACCAGCAAAAAAAGGTAAGAAAGCCACGAGGACCCAAACTATAAAATTATCTAAATCTATCATATGAAAGCAATCATCGCAGAAAAACCCAGTGTTGCAAGAGAAATCGCAAAGTTGTTAGGGGCTACTGAAAAGAAAGAAAGTTACCTGTGCGGTAACGGATATAGTGTCACCTGGGCATTAGGACATTTAATAGCATTAGGAATGCCGGAGGATTATGGTATAAGAGGCTTTAACAAAGCCTCTTTGCCTATCTTTCCAAATCCTTTTATTCTGACTCCCAAGAAACTAAAGAAAGCAAACGGCTACGAGCCTGACCCTTCAAGTTTAAAACAGCTCAATATCATAAAGCAACTTTTCAATCAATGCAGCAGTATCATTGTGGCAACAGACGCAGGAAGGGAAGGAGAGCTGATCTTCCGCTATATCTATCACTACATAAAATGCAACAAACCCTTTGAAAGACTGTGGATCAGCTCCCTTACCGAAAAGGCAATACAAAAAGGCTTTAAAAACCTTCAGCCAGGCGATACCTTTGACGGCTTATATCAAGCAGCAAAAGCCAAAAGTGAAGCAGACTGGCTGGTAGGCATCAATGCTACCCAGGCATTAACCATAGCTGGAAACCAAGATCTTTACTCATTAGGCAGAGTGCAGACACCAACCCTTGCTTTAATCTGTCAACGATTTCTTCAGCATCAAAACTTCACCAAGCAAAAATACTTTCAGATTCAGCTGAGCCACAGAAAAGAATATCTCGATTTCAACAGCCTCTCACTATTACAATGGGAAGAAAAAAAGCAGGCGGAACAAGTTCAGAAATCCATAGAGCGGGAGGGAAGGGCCATTGTAGAAGATGTAGCTGTTAAAACAGTACAGGAACAACCGCCGTTACTTTTTGATCTTACAGAATTACAGAAAGAAGCCAACAGAAAATTAGGCCTTTCTGCGGATGAGGTACTGCAAACGGCCCAAAGTCTTTACGAAAAGAAATTCATTACCTATCCCAGAACCGGCAGCAAATATATTCCCGAAGACTTATGGCCTGAAGTTCCTGAACTGGTCAGAATCCTTAATGCAACCGATCAATTTAAATCAGCCATAACCCATTTAAAATTCGGAAACTTCAACAAGAGAATAGTCAATGATTTGAAAGTGACAGATCATCATGGTTTACTCATCACTACGAAAGTTCCATCCGCACTTACAGCTACTGAAAAAGCCATTTATGATATGATTGCTTACCGTTTACTGGAATCCCTTTCCCACGCCTGTACAAAGCAAGTCAACCACATAATCATCAAAGTACATCATTATGAATTCCAGATCAAAGGCTCAAAAATAATAAAGCAAGGCTGGAGAGCCATAAAAGGAATTCTCACTGACAGTGATAACACCAGTCATAAAACTGAACCCCTTACTGAGCTTCCGGAACTCAAAATCGGAGATGAATTAAAGATCGCAAACCCACAATTACTGGAGAAAACAACCCAGCCACCCCAACTTTTTACAGAAGCTGATCTCTTATCAGCGATGGAAAATGCAGGGAGATCTATTGAGAACAAAGAAGAGCAGCAGGCACTATCCAATATCGGCATCGGAACACCAGCCACCAGAGCTTCCATTATTGAAACCCTGCTCAGCAGAAACTATATCATCAGAAAAAGTAAAACCCTGCATCCTACTGATAAAGGCTTACAGGTTTACAACCTTGTCAAAGACAAAAAAATAGCCAATGTTCAAATGACCGCAGAATGGGAAATAGCATTGGACAACATTGAAAAAGGCGAACTCAACGCTAACCAATTCATCGATGACATCCGACACTACACAGCAGAAATCACCAGCGAACTTTTATCACTACACATTCCTCAGAAAAATCTCCCGGAATTAAAATGTCCAAAATGCCAGCAGCATAACCTTATTATCAAAGAGAAGATTGTCAAATGTCCTGATGAGCGTTGTAATTGGATTCTATTCAGATCCATATGCGGAGTACAACTCAGCAGTAAAGATCTTACATTACTATTAACTCAAAACAAAACATCACTCATCAAAAACATGAAAAGTAAAAACGGTAAAAAGTTTGATGCTTACGTAGTATTGAAGGGTGATCTCAGTACAGCATTTGAATTTTCAAAACAATGAAATATTGAAGAAAGCCTCTAGCACTTATGGAGTTTTTTCTTTTATAATAACATCCACCTATTTACTTTCACAAAGCTGTAGTCCTTCGGTGATGAAATCCCCGTAAGATATTTTCAGTCCTGCCCAGTCAGGATCATCCAACCATATTTCGTCCACTTTACTTATTGAGGAATTATTATGTGATGCTCCTTTGGCTGAGCCATTAAGCGCGTAGGTTTTACCATTACTGGCGATACAATAAATTTCTTTATAACCCGAGCAATACACTTCAATTTTGTTTACTGAAAACGGCCACTTTCCAGGATATTCATCTTTCTTAAAAATCAAAGTATTACGAGGAGCAGGATTTGAGCATGATATTATAACAGCTAAAGCTGACAAATAGATTATTGTTTTCATTGTTAAAAAATTAATTCAAATATAGAGCACGATTCCATTTATTTACTACGGTTTTCCGTAATTGAAATTTTTATTTTTTAACAATTGCTATTCTTTCTGTATTTCTAAATTTTTTTCGGTTTTACTAAGATAATTTCACTTGCATTTAGTTCACCCCTAACAAATAGTTCCGGGGTGTTCTCTTCATTAATCCCTTCCATCATTACCAAAGCCTTTGCTTGCTGAAAAGCTTTGTCAACGGAATGTCCAAAACCTATAGATGAATAAAATTGTGAAGAGAATATTCGGGCTGCATCATCTCCAATTGAGGTATTCATACCGATGGTAGCTTCGACAAATTCTGATATCGCTTCGGCTTGTTTTTTTGAATAACATGTATTGAAAAATACTAACCTGATATTTTCAGCAGAAGCCATCATTGTTTGTACAATAGCTTCTTTAGTGACTAATTTCATTTTACCATTTTGATCTTGAAAAGCAATCTCTTCATTATCAGAACCGTGTCCGCTAAAATGGACAATTGTGGGATTAAATTCATTTATGGCTTGTAATAAGTCCATAGGTTGCAATGCCCAACGTGACTCGAAACGGACAGCATCACGATATTTTGATTGGCGAATCATATTTGCAATAGCTCTTGCTTCTTCATCTAATCTCAGTTGTGTGAGGTCTAGAGGATTAGAAGCCAGAAAAAGGACTGTAATTTTTTGAGGAATATCCTTTAATGCTCTGATTTCACTCTGTGTTTGCAGATGTAATGCGTTGTGACTGGTAAGAGTGTCATCAATATCTCTTAAACTTTTATCCTGATCTTTTTTAAATTTTGTTTCTGCGGTTTGTTTCTTTTTGTCTAGAGAACTCTGCTCCTTGTCTATTTTAATTTGATAGGCTACAATCTCCTTATCCTTATTCACAATCTTTGCCTCCATATCTGCAATTTTCTTAGTGATTGTAGCAATATCACTATTGCATTTATCAATTTCTTTGAGTTTGGTATTAATTGTACTGACGGTTTTAGTTCGTCTTATCGCATCTCTGGCAGCCTGTGCTTTTTTACTGAGAACAGCGATTTTCAAATGTTCTTTAGCTTTATCCGATACCAGCTTAGCTCGTTCTTTTTCCTTTGTTAATTTTGAATTTCTATAGGTATCAATCAATGCCATATTTTCAATTTAATATTTCTTGTAATAATATAATACTAATTTACACTATTCTTTACATTGAAGCTTAACATACTAATAGAGTATTTAAAAAAATAAAGTAACTTAATTTATAATAACTCAGCACAATCATTAAAATATGAATAGCAGAAATATTCCTTTATTTAATAGAACTAGAGTGTATAAGTCGATGACTGAAAATGAAGTAATTGATCTTCTATTAAACTGGAATGGTGATCGTGAAAAAGCTGATTTAAGGTCTTTTTTAAGCGGGATTTATTATCCTGATCCACAAGCTTATTTTGATTACGAAGGCTTTTATATTACAAAAACGATCCTTAGGAATGAATTTAAGTTGGAGAGTGGGAGAAAACCCGGTGATATTGATGTATTGATTATTCCTTTCAGTAAAGATAAAATACATTTTGAAAAAACTTCAGTGTACGAAATTAAAATTGTTCGTCCTACAAGAAAAAATCCTAGTAGGAATGCCAACTCATTAGGTGTTTCACAGGTGCTGGGTTTGATAGAAGACGGATTCCCATTGGTTGGCTTAATTCACGTTTCCATTACAGAACCGTTACCAGAACAAGAAAAGCAAGATATTAAATTTTCAACTTTAAAAGCCAACAGCGGATTAGGAACGGAAGAAGGAAAATCTTTAGATGATTATCTTATTGATGTAAAGATGGATCAGTTTGCTTGGTGGTCAAGCGAAAATCAAATAAGAAGATTGATGACCATACAACTTCCGGATTTTATTGGAATATCTACTTATGGATTAGAATTTTATGAAGACATAGTACTGTTATTTGTACATCCGATGTTTGTCATCAGAAATTAGCAGCTTGTACTTTTAATCCAAAAATCTCAAATCTCACTGTTCTTAAAATCAAATCTCACTTTTTGAGAAGCAGAGATAAATACCAATTAGTTTTAAATAAGATTCCCTCATAGAAATTATCCTAGCAATCTTAAATAAACTAATAGTCTATCGATTCTTAGTTTCGATGTAATATTTTTTCTATTGTATGTGATTTATTTTTATATTTGAATATGACTTAATCAATAGCGTCATGGGATATTATTTAATCAATACAGATGAAGTCACGAAACCATTTTCTGTATATGTTGATCGATTGGAAGATTTGATATATCATATTGAAGGTGATATAAAGGATGCTCTTATTGTAGCAGGTTCTAAAGACTCAAAGCCATTTTTTCTCAAAGATTCAAAAGAATATAAAAATTTATGTGAGGAGAAATTTAGAAATGGATATTTGGCACAGGAAATATTTGAAAAGGCTGCAAAAAATCAGAAGTTTATGATCGAAGCAATTCCTCAGGACATAGAAAGCTTTTCAAATTATAACATTATTGATTCCTTTACTGTAAAACGAGCGGATTTTATAGTGAAAAATTGTAAAGACATTGAAGTCGATGTAAAATGCTTATCATTGTATACAATCAATAAAACAGAATACTTTTATATAAGATATCATGAACTGATGAAGTTTCAGAGAATGAATAGCTTAATTGATAAAAATACGGTTCTGGCTATATTTGATCAAAAGAAGATCAGATCTGAAAAAGATGATTGTTTAAAAATGATTGAGTTAAGTACGATCTTTAAAGAGAATAAGAAATCTGTGGTATATGATGAAAGCACTAAATGTTTTAGAGTTCCAATAGAATTAGCCACTTCAGGATTTGAAATTTTAGAGAATTATAGAATAAACGGCGGTTTATATTTAAGCAAATAATTGACTAGTAGGAGTACAGGTAGATAGATTTATGTAAAGTATCAATAGATCCGCTACAAAAATGACTTAAATTTATGGTATAAAGTTTAAAACCTTTATCCATGAATAAACAGCAACAGCAAGTCAAGGCTCGCAAAGATTGGCTTAAAATCTATTTAGAATTGGGTCTGTAACAAAAACAGCTTTACGCTGTGGAATTGCAAGATCAACACTTCACCGATGGATAAAAAGATATAAAGAAGAAGGAGAACAAGGACTGTCAGATAAGTCAAGACGTCCTAAAATCCTTACTAATACTAAGGTTACAAAAGAAACTGAATCTATTGTCCTTGATTTTAAGAGAGAAAAAAAGATGGGGAGCAGCAAGAATCTCAATTCATCTGCTTCGAAAAGGAATCATGCTTTCTGCAATGACTGTTTGGCGGGTACTCTTTAAACATAAAGTTAATCCTGTATTCAAAAGGCGTAAAAAATCTGATTACAAAAGATACAGCAAAGAAGTTCCAGGGGATAGAGTTCAGCTGGATGTCACTAAAATCAGGAATAAGGCTTATCAATTTACAGCTATTGATGACTGTACAAGAATGAAAGTTATTAGGATCTACTCTAATAAAAAAGCAGAAAGTACGATACATTTTTTAGGTGAAATTTTGGATGCATTCTACTTTCCTATACAGCATATTCAAACTGACTGGGGAACGGAATTTTTTAATTATTCCTTTCAATACGAATTGCATGAGCATTTTATCAAATACAGGCCCATCAAGCCCAGATCCCCTCATTTAAATGGTAAAGTAAAAAGAACCCAACAGACTGACAAATCCGAATTCTGGTCACTAATAGATTTATCTGATCCAGATCTTGATTTAAATGCTTTAGCTATTGAATGGCAGGAGTTCTACAATAAGAAAAGACCACACTCTTCTTTGAATGGAAAAACGCCTTGGGAAAAGTTACAGTTGTTGGAACATCTCATCCCTATTCAGCCTGATGTTACTGCAAAATTTTGGGACCACAGTCTGCGTAAAAGCCTTTCTTTTACTCATTTGTCCATGAGGAATTGTACTGGTAAATATACTGATCTTCTTATTTCAGATTCAAACTTTATTCAATTTCTAAAAATATAGCGTTGAAAATCAACGCTATATTTTATTACCAACATGTTTGAAACATGACCTAGTTTTGTCCCAACTATTATAAGTAATATTTAACCCATTTTTGATTTTAATATAAAAATCTCCTCGATCAATTTTGGGATAACATTTCTTGCCATAGCAATAAAGTCTTGATCTTCCGGTTTAATTTTTACAAATTCTATATCATAATCTCTGTTTTCATTTTCCCCTGTCATTATAAAGCTTGAACCTGAATCGAAATCTCTTCCTTCAATATAGGAAGTCCAGGGCGCAATTGTTGCTTTATTACATATTTGAAGAATATTTTCTAATTCAGATCTTGTCATAATTATTTATTTTAAAGGATTTTTTATTGTAGGGTTAAATAATTTTTCTGCTTGTTGTGGAGTTATGCCAGATAATGTAGCATGAAAAGGATTATTTTTAGTTGGAGAGGCTGAAACTTTTCCCCCTAGTGCTTCAATTTGACTTACTGTTGTCGTTCCAATTTTTCCATTAGGTATCCCAGCAGATAATTCTTTTACACTTAATCTTTCAACACTGTTCACTGAAACACCATTAAGTAATCCATTTGAATTGATAGTTACACCTGAACCGTTTTCAAATTGACATGCCAAACAAGTTCCTCCTCTTACAACATTAACATCTGCATTCAAAACACTTTTTTCAACAGCCAATTCTGCTTTTGCAATTGATGCTTCCGCTTTAAGGACCTCATCTGCCGCATGTCCTCTACTTAATAAAATAGCTAATAAACCAACTCCGGCCGCAGCATATTTATTTTCAGGTTTTACATTATTTGCTAAATAAATTGCTGCCACATCCCAAAGCAACCCATCCATCATTTGAGCAGATCCATTATGTAGAACAGGTTTATAAAAACTTGGAGATATCGGAGTTGCGGATGGAGCCGGAAGATTAATACCTGATGAGCTTCCGTTTCCACTGTAGCAAAGCGAACAATTATTAGGTAGAATTGATGCAGAATTAGAAGCCATTGCCCTAATTGGAGCATTAACGATAACTTCACCTACATCAATAGGGTTTGTTGGTGTTCCTATGGATTGTGGCCCTCCGGGACCTGTTTCTCCATTTACAGGCTCGCCTTCTAATCCTGAAGGATCTGCAAATAATATAAGATTATTATAGCCATATCCATAAGGATCAAGCGTTGATGCACTTAAAGGATCATATTGTCCGAACCTTCCCAGATCTGCCATATAGAAACGGGCGTTCATATCATAGAAGCCTGTTTCCTGCAACTCATTTCCTACAAATTTATAGGCTTTATAGCTTCCCTGTGCAAAAAAGGCATTACCCGTTTTCAAATGATTCATCCCAAAAGGATAGTAATCATTGGCATCCACAATTTCAAGAGCGCCTGCGCTGTTTCTCGCGAAACTTATTTAATTTAAAATAGCCATCCAAATGAAAAGTTCATGAGTAAGAATTACAAGTCCAGCTTTAAAATCAATCCAAAACTCACCACCAACCATTTCAGAAGTATATATTATTGATTTATATATATTATAAAAAATATAATAATACGTTTTTTTATTTTCTGCATAATTTGTGTAAATAGAGTATTTAATTTTCAATGCTCTATTTATAATTATTAATACATTTTAAGAACATATTTTTGAAGTAAATAAACGGATCCAAAAAAATTAACTGTAATACAAATGGCGATTATCCATACAATAGTAGTGCCTTTTTGATTTTCTTTTTCAGATAATTTATCAAATTCTTTGTTATACGTTTTCCATGTGTCTGTACGCATAAAAGCAAAATAATTGATAAGAGAAAAAATGATAAGAGAAATTAATAAGATAGGACGAATCATCTCTATATTTAATTTTTTATCATTAATAATAGAATAATAATTCAAAAAAGAGCCTATAATCCAAAGCTCAAGTGTCAGAATTACTAACCCAGCTTTAAAATCAGTCCAAAATGATCCTCCTACTAGGTCGGATGTGTATTCTATTGATTTATAAATTTTATAAAAAAGATAGTAATATGCTTTTTTTATTTTGTCCATAATCTAATTTTTTATTTGGGTTCATGAGCTCCAAAAACATTAATTCTATAGGGTCCTGCCTGATTAAACCCTTCATCTAATTTTGCTTGCATAATATTACCATCATTAAAAATGCCAGGCCAGCCTCCCGGGTAAAATCCATCTACTCCGAAATACACTGTACTAAGAGAAGCTCCAATTGGTCCTCCCCAATTTCCTGCGACCCCAAATCCTGTATTTATAACAGCTTTTCCCAATGACACTTGACCAGTTGCCGTCCCAGCTATGTCACTTATAACACCTACACCAAAAGAAAAATGACCTGCTATTTTTGCAGCGCTTCCGATTTTAGAAATAGGTATAGTTGCATCAGTCATTGCTGCATTGCCAAATTGGCTAAGGTTTCTTCCTGTTAATCGATAATTCCCGGATATTCCTCTTCTAATACCTTGTGAATACATATTTCTGGATTGTACCGATCCTCCAAAGCCACTCAAAACACCTGCTGTACCAAAAAACCAGTTTCCTTGTCCTGCTAAACCATACCAATTTTCAGATGGTGTTTGTATTGGCACACTCGGAGTTGGAGTATTCTGAAGTCCCGGAGCAGAAATACCACCACCATTACACACTAAACAATTAGACGGCATTATTGAGGTAGTATTGGAAGCCATTGCCCTAATTGGAGCATTAACGATAACTTCACCTACATCAATAGGATTTGTCGCTGTTCCTATGGATTGAGGCCCTCCAGGACCTGTTTCTCCATTTACTGGCTCGCCTTCTAATCCTGAAGAATCTGCAAACATGATAGGATTATTATAGCCATATCCATAAGGATCAAGCGTTGATGCACTTAAAGGATCATATTGTCCGAACCTTCCCAGATCTGCCATATAGAAACGGGCGTTCATACCATAGAAGCCTGTTTCCTGTAACTCGTTTCCTGCAAATTTATAAGCTTTATAACTTCCCTGTGCAAAGAATGCATTACCCGTTTTCAAATGATTCATCCCAAAGGATAGTAATCACTGGCATCGACTATTTCTAGAGCGTCTGCGCTGTTTCTCGCGAAAACATATTAAAATAGAGCATTGATTTACAATACTCTATTTTTTTTTAATTATTTACTTAGCTCTGTTTTAATCCTATTTAACCATGTTAATGCATCTTGAGGATTTTCAAAATATCGATTTGCTTCATCTCCAACCTCCTCCCAGTAATTATCAATATTATTAATCAAAATATTTAACTCTTCTTTAGTTTTTTGTAATTCTTTTTTTGAAAACTCTGATTTACTACAATCATCAATATAGTTTGCAACTACGTCTTCATCCGTTAAATTGTCAAAATCAGCATCAGGAAAATATCCTGCAAAAAAATGAAATAAGTTTGGATAGTCTTTTATAAAATTCATGTTCAATTATTTTTAATTATTTTGGAAAAGCTGTTAGAATAAAATAGCCTCCATAACCATTTTGTTTAAGAACAATTCTTGCATTAGTTAGGTCATTAACAATACCTGTTCTTCTCATAATACCCCTACCTATGTTTGTTGAACCTGTAAAATCTAGAGGTAAATTACGTGTACTTCCACTATTTAACCAAGATTTAATTGCTCCTCTGTTACTTTTTATGGTTGATGAAATAACCGATTCCGCTATTGCCTCGCTAGTAAATGAGCTTGCTCCTGTAATTCCTCTTTGAGTCGCTAAACGTCCAATCAAATCTGCATCTGTTTTGCCCACATGTCTTGCCAAAGTATGGCCTAATGTTGGAGCTTCATGATAAGCCAACCAACCTCCTGCCTTTGCAACACTTGGAGATCTTGTTATTAATATGGCTGCTAGCCCTACACCCATTGCTGCATACTGGTTTTAGGCTTCAAAGTACTTAGAACCTATGCACCAATATCAAAGATTCCCGCAGGATCACCAGCACCTCCAATCATCATAGCAGAACCGTTATGTAGAACAGGTTGTTGATGCCTACGCATCGCTTCTTCTAAAGAAGGAAGAGGTGCGAGATTAAGCATCTCTTCCAGTCCTCTTGCTGAACCTCTTCTACCAGAATAACAATAAGAACAGTTAGGAAGATTGTTGCTAGCCATCGCCCTAATTGGAGTATTCAGAACAATTTCACCTACATCAATAGGATTTGTTTGTGTTCCTATGGATTGTGGCCCTCCGGGACCTGTTTCTCCATTTACAGGCTCGCCTTCTAATCCTGAAGGATCTGCAAATAATATAAGATTATTATAGCCATATCCATAAGGATCAAGCGTTGATGCACTTAAAGGATCATATTGTCCGAACCTTCCCAGATCTGCCATATAGAAACGGGCGTTCATATCATAGAAGCCTGTTTCCTGCAACTCATTTCCTACAAATTTATAGGCTTTATAGCTTCCCTGTGCAAAAAAGGCATTACCCGTTTTCAAATGATTCATCCCAAAAGGATAGTAATCATTGGCATCCACAATTTCAAGAACGCCTGCGCTGTTTTTTGCGAAACTTATTTAATTTTAAATAGGGTATTAAAATTAATACCCTAATTATTTATAACAGACACTCAAGTTGAGAGTATAAGAAGCATAAATTTTGTCTTAAAAAAGACAACAACTCCAACCTAATTGGTTACTTTTTTACATAACACATTCCTTCAATATCATTAGTTATAAATAAATCTTTCTTTACATTATATTCTTTGTCAAAAGAAATAAAAACATTCTTAAAAGTTATACCTTGAAGATAATGATGAGAAACAAAATTTTTAGGGTATAATGATTCTAAATTTAATTTATAAATTTTATTAATTAATAATGAATTGTTTCTGCACTTATTTTTAGTTTTAGCTGATGCTATTTTTAATAATACAGTATTAGGAATACTTACATTTGTTTTTTCTGCATATATTAAATAAATATCTTTAACAGAATCTATTTTAGATATTCTATACTCTACGCCTGAAACAAGTTGAGATGATACTCTTGTATTACAAGAAATAATAAAAAAAATAGATATTGAAATTAAAATTATATTCTTCATATTAAGGATATTTTTGAATAGTTAAAGGTTTTTTAATATTATTAGGATCTGTTACAAAAAATTCTGCTCTGCCTGTATTGTATAATTGACTTGCTGGATTACCATTTTTATCATAAAACTTAAATTGATATCCCCCGGTTTGTGGAGTTGCAGCATTATGAGCAGCATTATAGATACTAAAAGAATTAGCATTTTCACCTTCTGATGCAAAACCGGCATTGTGTCCTAATGTTCTAGCAATAATAGCCCCCTGATAAGCTTCAGTAATTTCATGTAACATATCTGCTCCAGGTTTACCATAATATTTACTCATTGCTCCAAGTACCAGTGGATTCACTTCTTGATATGCTTCTGTGATTTGAGACAATAATGTACCACTAGAATTCAATACATTTTTTGTTTCATTTCCTGAAAATGTTCCTCCAATATAAAAATTTCCACCTTTAGTAATATTTGTATTTTCAGCTGTAACATTTACATTTACTGAATGGTCATCAATTGCATTTACTAATTGCTGGGCATTATCAGATAGAGTTGCTTTTGGATTATTCGGGGTATATGAGACTTTACCATTTTCATCCATAGTCAACTTTAATTCAGAAGATACACTTTTTTGCAGTTCATTCAGAGCGGCCGCAGATGCACTGCCTGTTATAATGACATCTGTAGGGTTCGAAAGTGATTGTGACAAATTACTATTTCCCACCACTTCACCCTCTAATCCTGAGGGGTCTGCAAACAATATAGGATTATTATAAGCATAACCATAAGGATCAAGCGTTGAAGCGCTTAATGGATCATGCTGCCCAAATATCCCCAGATCTGCCATATAGAAACGGGCGTTCATATCATAGAATCCTGTTTCCTGTAATTCGTTTCCTAGGAATTTATAAGACTTATAGCTTCCCTGTGCAAAAAATGCATTGCCTGTCTTCAAATGATTCATCCCGAAAGGGTAGTAATCATTGGCATCCACAATTTCAAGAACTCCTGCGCTGTTTCTGGCGAAACTTACCCTCACGTTCCCCATGAGGTCATTGTACTGGTAAATATACTGATCTTTTGTGTAATCATAAAACCCTTCTGCAGTAGAGAAAAACTGTAAATCGGGAGTTTTAACATCAACAATAATCCCACCGCCTCCGATTGGCGGATCAATGGTAGGGTCTACAGGTCCGATAGGCCCGCTGAGACTAAATGCCTCCGGCTGCATCGCTCTTCCTGAAAGAGAAGAAGCCATCAACGTTTCAGAACCACCCCCTGTATTCACATTTTCAGTAGCTAGGTATTGAAACCCATCCAGGTAATCTGTAGTTTTCTTAGTTGTTATAGAACCATTGAATCCAGTAATGGAGGTCGTATTTTCTTTTCTTAGCTTAGTTCCATCCGCTCTGTATTTTGTATTAATGCTAATATATTCATTACCGTTTCTGCTGAGGTCAATAGAATTCTCCAGATTCAGGTAATTGTATTTAATCGTAGCAATACCTTTATCCGGCATGCTGGTCATGTTCCCGTTGGCATCATAGCCAATCGCATTTCCACCCCCTTCATAGCCTGTAGGGTTATAGGCATAATCATTCACCTTGGTCAGGGTGTTTCCTGTGTAGATATATTCCAAGTTATCAATCAGCGTGACAGTATTGGTTCCGGAGTTCATGACAGAAGTCCTGTAAAGGCTTTTAATATTTCCGCTGAGGTCATAACCCATAACCTCTGTATTCTCTTTGCTGTAAGGATTGCTTGGGCTCTGGTAAAAGCCAGCCGAAAGCCTGTTCATCGGATCATAGGCATAGCCATATCTTTTGGGTGTCAAAGAAGGATTAACCCCGACTGTTTCTACCGCTCTCCAATCCACCTCGGTAATATTTCCATTGTATTTTGCTTTGACAGTCTTTCCGGGGAACTGTGCAGGATCAGGATTTTCAATTCCGTCTTTTTGGTTATATTTTACTTTATAAGAAAACAGTTTTCCACCAAGATCCGGCAAAGCCATCTGGTTTTTGTTGATCTCTGTCAGCCAACCCCGGATATTGTAAGTATAATCAATACTCTGAAGATTATTTCCCACTTTTTTATTGATCAGCTGCGAGAGTTCATTGTAAGTGTTTTCAGCCAGAAGCTGCTCAGGTTTACTGTCTACCTGGTGCCAGTGCTTTACAAGCCTGTTTGCATTGTCGTACTCAAAACGTTCTTTTACCGTTACCCCTGTTTCATTGTCTTTTCTTCTATGATAAGTAATGGTCTGCTTAGGAATTCCGGTAAAATCAAGCTCTGTTTCCGTTTTGGTAAGCCCTCCCAAATGATTGACAGAATGACTTCCGATACCTCTTCCCTTGGTATCATACCAGAAATAATCTTTCGTCCAGCTGGTGTCTTCAATATTCCTCACATAGCTTGCCGTAGGAAGCCCATTGATGGATCTGCTTGTGGTCACTCCGTTAACGGTCATGGTGGTGGGAACCGAAGCCAGCGTATTCTGCCCTAAAATTGTATCGGGCCTTGATGGCATGCTGGATCCCGAAGGTACCGGGGGATAGGTATCATAATAATTAACGGAAAGAATTGTCATGCTTCCTGTTGGGAACGCCGTTTTGGTATAATAAATATTTTCACCATTCAGTACAAAAGGATTTAGATCATCTCTTTTTTCATTGTTCTGAGCATTTGAAGCCATACTGTTTAGGGCATACTGCATCACCTGCCTTGTCGCGGTATTGGCAAAGAAGCCTGTGTAAGCCACTCTTCCAAACTGGTCATATTTGGTGAATATCCAGCCTTTGGCATTGAAATTATTGGTCGTCGTTTTCAGGTTGGCATCCTGCATTAAAACCAGTCTGTCCTGCTGATCATAGACCATATATTCCCAGCCTTTACCTGGAAATTTCTTTTCCACCAACCTGTCCTGATTGTCATAGTGATACTGGTAGCAAAAATCGTCCAGAACAGCAGTTGAAATGGTATTACCGGCTGCTTCAATGGCTTTTACGGCCTGAGGAAGAAGGACAAATACCTGCTGGCCGTATTCATTATACACATAATAGGTATCTACATTTTGGGTCCCGTCATTTTTTCTTACCAGAATAGTCTGTCCTTTGCCGTTGGTGTATTTAGTGGCCGCATTTCCATCTTCATCGGTAATGGAGTTTTTATACAATGTTCCGGCTTTATAAAAGCCTCCTGAAGCATAGACCGTATTTTCATTTGAAATACTTAATACAGGGTTTGATGTTGGGACATTGGAAACGGTAACCCATGAAGTATTGACGGTAAATTTTTTAACCTCCGAATCGTTATTGGACTGGTAGGTATATTTGATTGTTTTCCCGCTTCCCATTTTCCACGGTTCCCCCGGAGCGGCCTGCTCCTCAAGTCTTGCCAAAGGGGAATTCTCGAGTTTCTTCTCTCCATAGTAATTGGAAGCATTGCCGTATACTGATACCGCTCCCGTTATATCAGGAGAAGTGAAGATTCCTCCGTTATTTGTATTTTGCTGAGGTAATGGCAGCCTGTCTTTTACCTGTCTTCCGAAGGCATCATATTCTACGGGAGTTACCAAATCTTTTCCTGACGGGGTTGCTTTAATAGAAATACTTTGTTTGGGCCTTCCCAGACCATCAAAATAGCTTACTTCCTGCACCTGTTTTGCGCTGCTGCCGGAAGTGGTCACAGGCTCCAGATAGGTCCTGCTGTAGATATAGTTTTCTGTCTGTGTCAGGTTCTGCGCTGCTAAAGGCATTACAGTGCACAAACAGGTTATGATAAATAACCAATATTTTTTCATAATAGGTGTTTTTAGTGTTTGTAATTGTAATTCATTTCTTTCAGGATATGGCCATTGGCATCCACTACGGATTGCAGCCTGCCAGCGGTATCATATTTATAGAATTCCCTTAATCCGGTTGAGGGTGTTACGGTAGTCACCCCAATAAGCGGGTCATAGGTGTAAGTCGTAATGCTGTAATTTTTAAGGGTATCCTGGTTCCTGAATGTATCCAGAGCAGTTATAAGTCCTTGTTCTGTTCCGGCATCCACATCAGCATTGGATCTGGCTATAATATCGGATGCAAGGCTCACCGCCTGCTGATAGGTTGCGCCTTCAATCTTTGCAATAGGAAAGGTATTGTTATATCCCCAGATAATAGCGGTAGGAACACTTCCTTTGGTAGTATACTGCAATACATTTCCCTGCGCATCATACTGGTTGTAATCAATGGTATTCTTTGCAGAAGCCGTGTTATCCTTGTCAAACTTCTGAACAGATACCGGAAGAATTAAATTATTGGTTACCGTATTTTTTGCATATACCGTTTTCGTTTTTGAAATGGTCTTGCCGTTTTCTTTGGCTTCTACCTGGATGGGAACACTTACCATATTGGCGGCAACCATATCCGTATGGTTTTGTTCAGTGGCATACTGGTAAGAGGCCTGCGAAACGGAGCCATCAAAAGTACGGCTTTCGCTCCTGATCAGGTTGATCGGTTTATTGATGTTATCCAAAGAATAGGTATTATTGGTTTCTGAAGTCAGTGTATTATTCAGATAATTTTTATTCGTGCTCTTGGTGAGCAGCCATTTTCCCGATTCCACAACAAATGAATTGTTGATTTTGCTTACCAAATCTGCGTTGACATCAAAAAATGCAAAAGATGTAGAAAGCGCCACCGTATTGATTGAAGCTGGAAGATGATCTGATGATAATGGATTCTTTAAATAATTTAGCTCATAATCATAGATCTTTTCCTGAAGAAGGCTTCCTTCTGCTGAATAAGATTTTTCGTTCAGTATATTTTTATTCTGATACTGATACGGGTTAAAACCCGCATTTAAATTAGTAATATCCAGACTATTTGTGTATACAGGGAACTGATACACTTTTTTACCTCTTCCCAATGTATTTTCTGTAACATATTCGTATGCTACAGCGTCTCGGCTTGAAAGGCTGGAGCTTATTGCCTGATCTGCGCTGAGTGCATAATTATTACAAAGAACCTTCAGATTATGAGGCCCTACAACACTATAATGTTCTTTTAAAAACTCCAATGGTGAAGCGATATTTCCTGAAGACTGATTGCTCAGATTACCGGGCTTATTGTATTCAAAAATTCTTTTGGTATAATTGGTCTGCCCGTCAAAATCATTAATGTTTTTTATTCTCAGTCCTCCTACAACCGTATTTTGGTTAGTGGTCGTTTTATAAACTCTTTTCTTGGAAAGAGAAAAAGAAACCGAACAGCCACCGTCAGGGTTATTGCTTTGCAGCATTACTCTTAAACGCTTTTTGTAAGAAGGCTGGTGAGAATCCGGACTAGTAAGAACAGGGCCACTGACATCTTTCTGAAACTGAGCCAGTATTTTCCAGCTTCCATTTGGCTGCTGCTCCTCCAAATAACCGTAACCGTTGGTGTCCCCGATAGAATTTGGTGTTCCCGGTGGAACGTTATTGGCGCAGCTATTTACCCAATCGATTAAAAAGGAGATCGTCTCACCTGTCTGGGTTGGAACATCATTCAGATAAAAATCCGGTGAGGTCTGTGTAACATAACCTGCTCCGGGGTTTAAAACTCCGATAACATCTGCTTTTGGGGTGATTTCTTCCTGTGGAATAATTAAGGTCTGCCAAATGCTGTTGTTTTCGTAGGTAAATGATGAATATCCTTTTGTTGGATAGTTTATTTTTTTAAGGACATATGCCTGTGAAACTTGCGGGTTTACATTTCGGTTTCCTCCACCCGTATAATTATTGTTAAAATAATAAGCGTTTGGAATCATGCTGAGATTCTGCTGGGCATTGTAATATCCCCAGATGTCTTGTGCGAAGCTCCCCAGAAAAGGTTTACCTGTTTCATCATATTCAAAAGAATATTCTGTATTATCCAGCAGGTTTTTTACTTTGTTAAGCTTCAGCCTGAAATTCTTGTAAGGCTCATCACCGCCGGAAGTGGTAAAATAATCATGCTCCAACACCATCTTTTTAACAACCCTATCATTATAGGATGCTGTTATCTCGCTTAGAGCAAAAGTATTGGCAGCAGCCCCGTTCAAATCTTTTCTTCCCTGAGTTCCTCCAATGGTATTGGCATAATTGAAAGTAACCTTTTCTCCATTATGCGTAACCTCCGTAAGCAGAGCATCCATATACATATTATTAGTTGTGGTATGTACGTCTTTTCTGGAATCAGCACAACTAGGATCATTCGCTTCGATGGGAATATAAATGTCTGCAAAACTATGGGTCATATGATGGTAAGCCATTGTCTTGCCATATGTGAAATTGACCTCCTCATGAGTGGGAAATTGTATTTTCTCCAGTACAAATGATGAAAAATAAGCTTCGGATGAGGCAGGAGAAATAGTATTAGTTGTGTTTCCGCGTCTTAGGATATAGATTACTCCTTTAGGGTCTGTGAGGGTAAATTTGTCATTGGCATAGGAAATCTTTATATTTTCATTGGGAATGGTCTGAAAATTTCCGTTGGAATCTTTGATAAATGATCCTGAAATAGTAGGAAGATTATAATGGTATATATCCGGTTGGGTGTCCAGAATTCCTTCCCTTACATTCATCAGTTTACTTTGAATATCAGCAGGAAGCTGACTGAAATTCTGTGCCAGATAGTTAAAGGGTTCTTTAGGAAACCATACGGAATTTACCAAATCATTTTTCCCATGCATTTCTATTGAAATACTGTTTGGGATAGATAATGCCCAGCCTAATCCTGCAATACCGGAGGATTCATCTACTTTTATCCCACCCGTATTATAGGTTAAACTTATGGGAATTGTTATCCCGTATTTTGTTTTGATTTCATATAAGGGAACCGAAACATTGAGCTTTCCTGTTCTGTAATCTACCGGAAAATCTCCGGTTTTAAATAAGCTGTAAGTTTCAGGAGTTGCGGGAAATATTTTTTGTATGTCGTTTTTTGTTCCGGGATCGACCGACTCCTGACCCGAAGCTATACCAGTCACTAAGGCTGAGACCAGAATTATTACTTTTTTCATTTGTGTATTATTTTTTAATTAACTTGGCACTAGCTGTTTGAGTGGTATCCGTTTTTATTGTCATCAGATAAGCTCCCTGTATCAAATTCTGGGTATTGATCTTCGTTATCTTATTCTTAGTTTTCAAACTCTGAAGCTGTCTCCCGCCCATATCATACAAAGTAATATCAGCTTCTTTAAAATCAAAACCAATTTCCACATAGGCATAATCCGAAACAGGATTCGGATAGATTTTAATATCCTGTTTTTCGATCAATTGATCAAGCTGTTTATCTCCTAACTTCACAATCTTCCAGTTCTCTTTTCCAAGTTCTTCTGCACTCGTTCCAGCTAAAATGATTGAGCCGTCTCTATTCAGCTTCAAGTCCGAAAGTCTCTCCTCACGTTTTCTGGATTCTTTTACATGTTTTCTCCACTGCTCGTTTCCATCTTGATTTAAATACAGCATCCAGAAAGTTTCATCATCAGTCTCAATTTTTCCTTCTGCCTGGGTGTAACCTCCAAGTAAAATTCCTTTTGAAGACCTGTCATCTGCCGAATGAAGAACACTCGTTCCCATCAGAATATCACGGTTTCCGAAATTGTAGGATTTCTGCCAGATTTCTTCCCCTCTTTCGTTTAAAGAAATCAGCCATAGGTCGGTTCCTTCTTCTATGCCTGCCGTTTTATTCCCTGATCTTTCGGATCTGGATTCTCCACCAATTAAATAGCCTGAGGATGTTAAAGCCAGAGTTCTTAGATGATCATCTCCTTTTCCTCCAAAATTCTTTTCCCATTCTGTTTTTCCGGTTTTATCAAGCTTGATCACCCAAAAATCTCCTTCTCCAAAGTTTTCGGTTTTCTTTGAGCCACCTGTTGTGCTTCTGGAATAGATCCCTAGCAAGGCACCTCCATCTTTGGTAGGAATTATTTTTTCAACTTCATCCAAACCTTTCCCGCCTAAAATAGACTGAGAGAGTTCTTTTCCATTCTTATCAAGTTTTACAACCAAAACATCTTTTGAGCCGTAACCTTTAGTTGAGTTTTGAATATTTCCAGCTACAAAGAATCCCAGATCTGTTGTCTGGATAACAGATCTTGCTTCTTCATCAGATGCTGATCCTAAAGTTTTCTGCCAGAGTTCATCTCCGAATTCATTAAGCCGGATCAGCCAAATATCAGATCCGCCTTTGGAATCTTCTTTTTTATCAAGGCCCTTCCCTGAATAAGAGGTTCCGGCCAAAAGAAATCCTCCTTCCTGGGTGGCTATGGAAGCGGATAAATAGTCATGATTATTTCCAGAGACATATTTTTCCCAGACCTCTTCTCCCTGTTGGTTAAGCTTTACCAAATGGAAATCGTAGCCGTTGTTTTGTTTCTGGGTGGAGGTCCCTGAGCCTGTCGAAGGGGTAGGTTGTATTGAACTTCCTGAGATCAGATACTGCTGATCGATAGTTGTGGTTACCTGGCTTAGAAAATCCTGTGTAGAGGATTTGATATCTTTCTGCCATACTACTTCCTGGGCAGAAAGCCCTAGAACCGTGCATAGAATACATGCACCAGAGTAGAATTTCTTCATCTGCTTGTGTATTTAGTTTTTATAATTTGCAAATTTAACACTTTTTAACGGACTTCAAATCTCATAGTAGAGAATTAACATATAATTTATCTCTTGCCGGTGTTTTAATGTTTTACTATTAATACAACAAAGATATTCAGTCAAAGCGACAGAACGTGTCGTATTATAATTTCTTTGATTTAATGCTTTATTGATTAAAAACATGAACACTTATTGGATCTAAAGAAGGTATTTATGCTGCCCGGCATATAACGGACAAGCAATGCCAAGAGAAGCCGCGGCCTGCCAGTTATCTGTAGAAGCCTCACAGCCTGATAACTTAATCCTAATATGGGATTGAATTATGGAAAAAGAAA